>Ga0307513_10001036_pt1 | contig 40301 bp, 41 predicted proteins | sample 15_EM_MG_FD_202174 | JGI IMG/M metagenome (GOLD analysis project Ga0307513, IMG submission 202174) | Populus trichocarpa ectomycorrhiza microbial communities from riparian zone in the Pacific Northwest, United States - 15_EM | ecosystem: Host-associated > Plants > Roots > Unclassified | place...
TGTCTAACCCTATGTCACCAAGTCACTTTGTAGACACTTGTACCAACTCATGTCTACCGGTAGTATACTAAGTATACTGGCCTATCCTCAATATGGTTACCACTTGGTATGCCATACGGGCTTGAGCCTAGTCCACTGTAGCTACCTATCTGTAAGGTCGTTACACACGGGTGTTTCTTTTCTTTTCTTTTTCTTCTTTTTTTGTTTTAACTGCTGAGTTTGCTTCTGTATGAAAAAGAGAAGCGGGATTGCAGCGCAGAGTGCAGAGTGACCTGAGGATTGTGTTGATGGCGAGAGCAGGGATGGAGAAGGTAAGAGTGTGGTGAGAAAGAAGAGGAGTAAATTTGGCCTCTCTTAAAAAGAAAATAAAAAGTTGGTTCACCTCTTGAAAACATCGTCACGGTCTACCCGCAGTCACGCGTCGAGCCCTCATCTCTACCGCGGTAGCCTAACCAAAAGCCCTACTCACCAACTTCTAAGTATGATATGAATGACCCCCCAGATTCAAGCCTTCTGCTAATTGCTTTCATCATACTATTAGAGAAACGAAATTATAGCAACGAGAGCTGTGTGTTTGAGTTCGGAGCGAAGATGGGAGGGGTGTACTCTCCAGGTTCATTTTGTGACTACAATTGTACACTTGATATATAAACAGGGAAGATATAACATCTTGGAACCAATACAACTTCTAGTACAACATTTTCAAGCCATTTCCACATGGAAGGGATTGTACATTGCGTGTTATAGTAGACTGGGGGTTGCAGTCTTACGCGACTTTAACCATCGTACAATTCAAGTGTATGTATATACCCGTGCCCTATCAACCTTAACTGTCGTTTACTCATCTAGACATCATGAATCAATATACGCCTAAACTCCAAGGGACTCCCAGAAAGATATGATGAGGGGGCTTGAAAGGCACTCCTCATGAATTAACCAATTTTTATTTCGTTGGTATAAAATAACTCTTTACCCACCTCTCCTCCAACACACTTCTTCCTCTTAGCCAGCCCTAATATCCGACTCAGCTATCAGGGAAGGTATAGGGTTCCAACACATATGCACAAATACACATTCGCACAAATACATATACGCCCAAGGAAGCAGACTCCAGTCACCTACACACCAAAGATCATTTTGCGTCCAACTTCTGAGCAAAAACCCTTCTCTCTTTTCCTGTGAACCTCCTTCCTCACGCACCTGTCCGTCAATACAACAAACAAGCAAACACCAAAAAAATAACTCCTGCTCAATGCCTCCCAAATGTCGCGCAAATGATGGTATCTTGGGCCTCAAGGGTGGTGGAAATTGGGAGCCCCCAACTCGGCATCTTGGTCGGAAAAAAGCTGAGAGGGTTGTTGGTGGGGTCCAGCAGCCGGCTCGGTATCCAACTGGCAGGGTGGCAATGGCAGATATTATTAAGTATCGCCGCTATGGCGGGTACCTATTTCCCAAGGCCCCATTCTATCGTCTTTGCCAGGCGATTGTGTCAGATTTGGCACTCGAGCAACAATTCCGTTGGCAGAGATCAGGTGTTGAATGCCTCCAGGTGGTAGCGGAAGAGTTCCTGCTGATGACAATGACCGGTAAGTTGAGTTTCTCTCCTAGTATAATTATCTGATTTACTAATTCTTTGTTCATAGCTGGAGCCCTGGGTGCGGCACATGCTGGTCGCGTTACCCTCATGGTCCAGGACCTGAGATTAGTTGAGGATGTCATGAATGTTATGGCTTGCCAGCCAGAGGGTGCCACTTGGGAAGAGATGAGACGTCATCTAAATGAGGACGGCGGTGCTCCCGGGGGTGCACCTCCTCCTCCTCCTCCTCCTCCTCCTCCCGGGGGTGCACCTCCTCCTCCCCCTCCTCCCAGTGGTGTTCCTCGTCCCGGTGGTGCTCCTCATCCCGGTAGTGCTCCTCGTCCCGGTGGTGCTCCTCGTCCTGCGGGTGTTCCTCCTCCCGGGCGCGCTCCCCCTCCTCCTCCTCCTGGGGGTGCACCTCCTCGGCGTGGTGCCCCTCCCCGTCGCCAGGGAGCTTCTTCCCATCACTCACCCCCTCCCAATGACGGTAGTGACAGCGTCAGTGACCACAGCGATAACCCTCGTCCACCTGTACGCCGTCGCTTGTATGGTGGCCCTGGGAGCACTAGCCCGACGGGTGGTAGTAGTACTACAGGGGGTGCTGGGGGAGTTGTTAGACAAGGAAATTTGGTTGGGGGTGTGGGTTCTGATATGGGAGATGGAAGTGGTAGCGAGGAAGGTGATGAGAAAGGTGCCCAGGGAGACGATGATACCGGGCATGCGGGTACTGGAGGGGGTGGTGGCAGTAGTAGTAAAGTGGTGACCGGGGCCGTCAGCGGCACACCTGCACACCCCGCTAGAACAGGGCCATCTGGGGCTGGGGGTAGTAGTCGTACTCCGCTGAGGCCAGTTCAGCCGACTCATGGTAGGGGTTGGAGTGGTGGGAGTGGAGCTCGTAGCTGCTCTGCGGGCCCTGGTGGGAGTGCTTGGAGCGGTGGTGGCGGTAGGATGCCGACGCGCTCCGGGGGTAGTGGTGGGAGGGCAGGAGCTGGTGCTGGTGGGAGCGCTACCACCTAAGCATATTCAGGGATTGTCTTTTTCTTTCTCTTAATTCACCTCTTTTTTCAACTATTATGACTATCATTCTTCTTGTTTTCTATTACTCCATGGTGTTGTCCCCATATGGTGGGGGGGATGGGGCAGTCTTTTCTCACTTTTATACAAATCATACGACTAACTCAAACCTCCGAGTCACATCTAACCTAGCATAATTACCTTTTATAGAACTCTTATTGTTATAAATACACTCTTTCTTTAACCTCACCATTTCGCTAAATGAACTCTGAACACAGTAACTCCATAGCACGACTGTGGTTATGATTTGGGCGTATGGCTTGGGCGTATGGCTTGGGCATATGGTTTGGGCGTATGGCTTGGGCGTATGATTTGAGCGTATGATTTGGGCGTATGGTTTGGGTGTATGGTTTGGGCGTATGATTTGAGCGTATGGCTTGGGCTTATGGTTTGGGGGTTGGATTTGAGCGTATGGCTTGGGCGTATGATTTGGGCATATGGCACCAGCGGATGCATAAGGCTTATAAATTGGGCATGTGATTTGAACCTGTAAATAGAGTGTATGAATTGGGCTTATGAATTAGGCGTATGGCCTGCTGAGACAATATACGTTACTACAGCAGCCAAAAAAGCCTTTGCTGCAGACGGATAGGCATTGCGTCCGGACCCAGGAAGTCCGTCTGGAGCATCCTGTCCACCCTGTCCGCCCTCTGATGGCCCCAGCACAATGGTTGCATCCTAGTCCGTTGGGTGCAATACAACCCTCATCCTGTCCGCCCAGTGCACCTAAATGGTCCATTTCACACCCTAATCTCCCGAAGAAACCCAAGGTAAGTGACCCATAGGGCTCTGTATTAGGGAACACTCCCTGCCCCTAATGGCCTCTACTTACAATGGACTACTTTATCACCAGGTAAAGTCTGTTCAGACGAAAGAGGATCTAAACATAGGATGACTAACCATCTGTTGTCCCGGTAACGACCCAAAACATACCCCTTATTTGATCACGGCTAACAAACTCTCGAAAAAGGTTTCTAAGTTCTTTCCACCTCGCATCAGGCTTCATGATCGAATCAGTTGAACTATTGAATATTATCAACCATTGGAGAGGGGCATGCTCTTCCATCCAGGTTGACACTATTCATGACTCCTAAGCGTGCGGATTCCATTCAGGCCCTTCCTGACTCTACCGGATTGCAATCAGGTCCTGCCAGACTGTGGCGGACATCGGCCAGTGCCCGGTGAGGTATCTGCCTTCTTCTTCCTGCTGACCTCGACAGCCATGCGGACGGTTCGAGACCTATACCATTCGATTCCCCTCGGCGAGCGGACTCCAATGAGATCCCTCCCAACTCTAGCACACATCCGCTCGCTAAGTTATCTGCCTTTTTCATGCTGCTGACCTCTATAGCCATGTGCACGCTTTGAAACCTATACCATTCGATTCCCCTCGACCGGCGGATTCCAACACACCCTGTCCCGACGATGTCCGACCAGTGGTTGAAATGTTATCCAAACCTGTGTACTTGAGTTCCCGGGGCAATTATTTTCAAATTGGCGGCTACTGGGTGCTACAGGCATGCGGACGCTTCGAGGCCTATACCATTCGATTCCCCTCGGCGAGCGGACTCCAATGAGACCCCTCGCGACTCTAGCGGACATCTGCCCGCTAAGGTATCTGCCTTTTTCATGCTGCTGACCTCTATAGCCATGCGGACACTTTGAGACCTATACCATTCGATTCCCCTCGGCGAGCGGATTCCAACGCACGCTGTCCCGACGATGTCCGACCGCTGGTTGAAATGTTATCCAAACCATTGTACTTGAGTTCCCGGGGCAAGTACTGTCAAATTGGCGGCTACTGGGTCCTACAGGCATGCGGACACTTCGAGGCGTATACCATTCGATTGCCCTCAGCGAGCGGATTGCAACGCACCCTGTCCCGACGCTGTCCGACCGCTGGTTGAAATGTTATCCAAACCTTGGTACTTGAGTTCCCCGAGCAAGTACTTTCAAATTGTTGGCTACTGGATGCTACAGGCATATGGACGCTTCGAGGCCTATACCATTCGATTCCCCTTGGCGAGCGGACTCCAATGGGACCCTTCCCAACTCTGGCGGACATCTGCCAGCTGAGGTATCTGCCTTTTTCATCCTGCTGACCTCTATAGCCATGCGGACGCTTTGAAACCTATACCATTCGATTCCCTACGATGGGCGGATTCCAACGCACGCTGTCCCGATGCTCTCCGACCACTCGCTGAATGGCTATGCATACTTTTGTTCTTAAGTTTCCCGGGCAAGTACTTTCAAATTGTTGGCTACTGGGTGCTACAGGCATGCGGACGCTTCGAGGCCTATACCATTCGATTCCCCTCGGCGTGCCGACTCCAATGAGAGCCCTCCCGACTCTGGCAGACATCTGCCCGCTGAGGTATCTGCCCTTTTCATCCTGCTGACCTCAATAGCCATGGGGACGCTTTGAAACCTATACCATTCGATTCCTTTCAACCGGCGGATTCCAACACACCCTGTCCCAACAATGTCCGACCGCTGGTTGAAATATTATCCAAACCTTTGTTCTTGAGTTCCCAGGGCAAGTACTTTCAAATTGTCAGCTACTGGGTGAAACAGGCATGCGGCCACTCAGAGACCTATATCATTCGATTCCCCTCAGCGAGGGGAATCCAACCTACTCTGTCCGGACACTGTCCGACCACTGGTTTAAGGGTTATCCATACTTTTGTACTTTTGTTGTCCGGGCAAGTACTTTCAAATTGTTAGCTACCGAGTGCTACTGTTTTCTAGACTAGCTTTAAGAAATATATTCCTATATTAGTATCTCAATAACTCAAATAAGTAAACATGAGTAATACTGGATGGATCTTTCCGGACAAGTTGGATATTCTCTACAGTTTTCACTAACTCATTCAAAGTCCTTGAATGTAGAGTTGTTGACTTAGCAGGTATCCGATGATAGCCAGTTACACCTGAGTACTTCCACGATTCTACTATCTTATAGGGTTGCGTCCAGAGAACCTGTTTGCGTCCGGAGAACCTTTGTGCGTCGGGTACCTTCTGAGTCCTTGGTTGCGTCTGGTGCGTCCGGGCGGCATGGACCCCTGTCCACCAGCACCCAATATAAGACCGCACACCCAGAACGCGAGTTTAGATTCTATACGCCTGGAGCGCCAGACGCACAAGGAGCACGGGGTGCGTCCGGGTGCAACCTTTTCTTTTTGCTGATGTAGACTAGGCGACTCTGACGTCCAATCTGTGTTGTGAATTATTCTGGTTCATATTGTATGAATCATCCCATGCAAATAAATACCCTTATATACGTTGAGGTGTGTGGTTTTTGGTACACGTGCCTGGCATGAATGGACCGAACACCAGGAGGCTCCTTGGCAAAGGGCTTTCAGCTCCCGTAACCCCTGTGGTGTTGGGTCCATTCATGCCAGGGATGTGTATATTCTCACACAATTACTCAATCATGTATCAAAAGAGCAATGTTCTAGAGGGGAATATATGAAAAAGTGTGGCCCTGGGCGGAGAAAATTCATTAACGGGGGGCTGTTCGGGGCATTGAATGGGGTGGGCGCCTGGACGGGGGCAGGGGCCGGGGTTGAAAAAAAAAAGCGCCCCGCCCCAGGCCATTGACCAGGGCGGGGAGGGGAATTGAGGCGGGGGCCAGCCGGTTTCGGGGCCCCGGAGGCCCCGTAACGAACACTAGATGCGATTGCGAATGCCGGAAATATTGAACCGTGGTCGAAGAGTATAAACATTGTAAGTCAGAGGTCACAACCACAAAGGGTGCAGCACTAACTACGAAAGATACTTCAAAAACACTCTGGCATGCGGGCGCAGATCGTCCATTATATAAAAAATCATATGTGGGAATTATACCGGCTACCGCGCGACTCCACTGCCATCGCTCGTACAGTCGAATTCCTTCTCGAGGATGACAGGTTCATGTGCCCCTCAAATGGGTATGCGGTATGTATCCGCCCATCGCCCGTCGCCCAACCAGGACTTCCAATCACGACTGACTATGACCAGGATGCAGCCTATATCATTCCGGTTCCTCGCGCCTTAGATTTCCGACGCCATCTATGGTAAGTATTTCCATGGCAAGAGAAAGCTTGGGATGCTAGACCCGGAATTCATCAATCGTGTCAATGGTACGATGGTGTGTCTCACTTGTGCAATCCTGTGCCATCAACTACGCTCATATCGACTTGGAGTGTATCAGGATCCTCCGGACTTCAAGCCTGACGCAGTTGGAGGTATGAGACCCTCAATGTCCCCCCCGTCCTTGGTTTTTGTTCCAATGACTAACCAATCTTGCAAGACCTTTTCTTATGGCAGAAGAACACCTGGCGGGCAGTACCACGGCCAACGCAGCAACTCATGCTCAGGAATCTGTGTGAGACGATGACAGACAGGATCCAGCACAATCATCGTATGATGCAGGAAAGTTGTTCAGGCTTTGCCGACAATCATGACGCAGTTCATGCCGAACTGGAGTGTCAGCTATCCAGGCGTCAGCTATCCAGGCGTCAGCGATCCAGGCGTCAGCCATCCAGGCGTCAGCCATCCAGCCAGAATGCAAGACGAGCTGCTGTGCGGGAACAGACACCGCACAACAATCAGGCCGGGGGTTTAGAGCACTACCGGCAGAGTCAAGATGCATCCCAGGGGAGCGAACTGTCGTTTGACTACTACAACCAGGCGTCGTGTGCCCAGGCGCTTCAGATGCTAGATTCAGATCTGGTGAGCCTAGGTAACTCACAGGAGCTGACACTGGGACTAGCGCAAGATGTGCCAGCGACCCCGTGTTTCACCAGTTGGCTATCGTTGAGCCTCGACGACTCGCAGGAAAGTGACGCGGGCGTGGGAGAGAATGTTTTTTTGTAGACTTGGCGATATGTGAACCGTTGAGTTTATGGAATTTGATTTCCAGGAAATGTAAACGATCAGAATTCGGTTGGCCGATCTGTGGAGCCGTGAGGACAATTTGGGGTGTATTTCTGCGCGAGATCTGAGCGAGACCTCAGAACCGTAGCATCGCCGTGGCTAGGGTGTCCTGGACGCCCAGGTCACGTCTGTAGACTAGTAATAATAGAATATCAAGATGTGGATGAGGTTCATAGTCACGATACAAGGGGCGCTAGCGCCTCGAAGCTTTTGTGAATGGCACTCTGTAATACGAATGAATAGTGGAGCGATCGAGACGACGTCTGAAATATATGTGCTATCAAGACGCCGTCGAGAGTAGGCATGTGAGCTATCACGACGTCGTCAAGACGGCGTCTGGAATATGTGTGCTATCACGAAGCGGTCGAGAGTTTGCAGGTGAGCTATCACGAAGTCGTCAAGACGCCATCTGGAATACTTGTGCTATCACGACGCCGTCGAGAGCATGCAAGTGAGCCATCACGATGCTGTCGCGAGGAACATGTGAGCTATTTGGAAGGCATTGGGAGCCTATAGCCAGACATTGCAATTGATGCAGAGGGTGTTCAAAGGTCCCTGTGTAGTATCCGGAAGACTAAGCATCCCGTTAGTCTTCCGGATGCTGTAGTGGAGTTTGATTCCGCCATGATGAGGGAGGCACAGGAAGGAGGTTGTCAGGATGCGGGAGAGCTTAGGGTCGGAGGGCATCTGGACTCACGCGCTTGGTGGTGGACGAGGTCAGGAGATCGAGGACGCAGGGGTATATGGCGAATGGCGTCCGGACGTGATGTCCGGTCGATGCGGCATCCAGAGTAACGGTTAACGTTGTGAGCGTCCTGACCATCTGAGGCATGGGACGCTCAGGACGCATATAATCATTTTTGCTGATGAACCCCAAGGCCTCCCCATGGGAGGTACCTATTTTTCGACCGCGCCATCTGGGAAAAGTCAGCCGGCACAGAAGATGCGGCACAGGAAATGGAGAAGGAGAAGGAGTGTTTTGACGAGGAGAATGGCTAGAGGCGGAGGCAGAGGGGGCGCCTCAGGCGCCTCCAGGTGCTGGTGTTATCGTTGTAGACGACAGCGGCATATGTATCTAGACTGAACAGGGACTTAGATCAAAATTGGAGAGCTAATTGCTGATGTAGGACCAGTCACCGCGAGTTCCAGGCCCCTCAAGAGACCGGAGGAATATGGCATCACAGAGGGAGGAGCCACCGCCCTCTCAACGATTAGCGCAGGTGTCGGAGGTGCCCTCCTCTTGCCCGTCTGGGCCTTCGGAGTCCGAGATGCTACGTAAACTCTGCGAATTTGCCCAGAAGAACCCTTGGGCAAACAGATTGTTGGCGAATCCCAACCTCGTGGCGCAGAGGCTTCAAGGGTATGATGGTGCGGAGGACACACCACATGCAACACATATAAATCGTGACAAACACGCTGTCTCAGCTCCCCCGGCTTCAGCTGCCGGCCGCTATATCTCGACTCCGGAGAGAAGGATAGAACATCTCTCTCCAATAACTGATCTCCCGCCATCTTCTGCGAATGTGGCCCCGGCCCAGCCACCAGCATCCATGACACCACCGGCACGCCGATCTTCAGTTCAGAGTTCTGAGCATGCCTCAGAAAACTCCCAATCCGTACCCGAAATAGGCCGTTCTCGCAGAAGTCGCTCGTGTCGAAAATGAGATTTCTAGGTTTCGGGATGAATTGTTTTTTCATTTTTACCCCTACTACTGCCTTACACGCCCCGTGCGATTTCCTTTGAGACACGGTATCATGTAATTTATTTTGTCATTATGATTCGGGGCTAGTATAGTAATGATACCCTTGCGGGCCCTTGCTTCAGCTTCTCTCATCCTTATGTCCCCTTATGCTGATGTCTGATAACGTTTTCCACTTTGGGCTGGACTCGCATTCTCGGTCCATAACTAGACTGGCGTTAGCCAAAATGAGGGGGGTATGCATTATGTACAAACGGAGATCTAGAGATTTGGTGGTCGTGATTAGACGTCGGAAGATGAGTTTTGAGATATCGAATCCGCATTGGTTGTGGAGTGTGTCTTGATAGACCGAGTGTCGCTAACGGATACTTGTTTTGGCTACATTTTGCTTAGCCACTAGTGATATTAGCGACGCCTCCTACTTGACTGACACCTTGAACCTTTTCATACGAGAGCGTAGATGAAAATCATACCTGAGCTCGTCCAGGGTATGAACATAACGTTGAACAAGCAGAAAACATCTTTTTGCAGTTGAATAGATTCTTTCAATAGCGAGTGATAGTACGTGAATCTCACCCCCGCGGCTCCTGCAAAAGACGTAGCGTATAAGACCTGACGCGTTCCATTGCACGAACAACTACAAACTCCAAATATCCACATCGCGTGGGATACATTACACTCATGCATTCTAATCCCTATTCTCTCTGAAAAATCTTCATCAGTCTCCGGTATTCTACGATCTCTAGACAACTTGAAAGCAAATCACTTGGTCAGCCAACATCACAAGAAGGCAATGTGTAGCGGCGTAGACGCGACGCAATACCCGCGCAGAGGGGTTCTGGATCAGGAACAGAGTTGACCGAATCAGGCAGCTCGCATAGTACAAGAACAGTGCCTGCCGAATCAGGCAGCTCCCATGGTACACAGTCGTCCGGTCGCAGTTCTTCCCCACCACAAACCACAAGATACCCCACATCACGACCGGTGTAGCGCGCCAGAACTTGAAGGAGGACCTTACAGACCATGGCGTATAGTGAACCTGAGGGGGAACCATATGCACAACAACAAATAGTCACCGTTCATCAGAGCGATGAGAGCAGCGATGAGTACCAGAACTCCCACAGATCTGATCAAACTGAATCTGAGACAGGACCAGATGCAGAAGACAATGATATCCGGGATGACGACAGTGGATCAGGAGCTCGTCACCGATCACGAACTGCAGAGAGACGACAAGCAAATACCGGGGTTTCAACTGTGCGAGTTTCGACCACATCCGGACCTCATGTAGCGGCGCAAGTCGGGCGCACCAAGCTGCTCGACCATGTATAAGTCAGGGTGGTGCGTATACTCCACCGGCGTTTACATCTTCTCGTGTACCGCTATATTTGTCGCTACTGGCGACCCATGGTCCCACCACGTCCGGAGTCGGGAGCTCGAGTCCTCCCAGCCATTCCAATAATCGACAACAGGAGCATCACATCTGGCCGGATACTAACTCACGGCAAAATACAGCCACCCGGGCCGTGGCTGCTGTAATACTGCCGGCCAAGACTCTTATTCTCTGGTACACCCTGTTTGTGAATCCTCTGACAGCCCCCACTGTATTGATTTCCGAGGTCCACCGCGTTTGGCTGAAGGGTCTTGAGGACATATCGGACGCAGGTAATATTGAACGATTGGTGGCAACCATAAAAATAGTAAGTGGACGCGAATACTCAAACTTGACCCACTCGTCGTGGGTGCTCACTTAATGTGACAGATACGCGGCAGACACTCTTCAGTAAGATCCCAGTTTCTGTTCCACTTAAAGGAAGGCATTGGAAGATATTACCATCTCCCCCGAGACCCGACTGCGATTGCGCCTAGGGTGGACTACCTCCTCGAGAGGGATAGATTCATGTGTTCCCCGAGAGGGTATGAGGTAAGTGTGCCCTTTGTGATAGCCCGGCCACAACTAATGGGTATGGACTTGACCCAGCAAGTAACAAATTGATTTCTCGCGCCCTAGATTCCCGAGGCAATATGTGGAAAGTACTTCAAGGGTAGGAAAATGGGTGGGATTGCTGAACCTGATTTTCTTGGTCGCATCAATGGCACCATGGTATGTTTAACCTGTGCCATACTCTGGCATACTCTGCGAGCAGGGCATACCAGAATCTATCTTGAAACATGGGTCTTCAAGCTGGACGCAGTAGCATGTGAGCCTGACCCTGAACCTGGTGGGCCCTAGTTCCTGCCAGGATACTAACCTGATGATCAGCGCGGAAGACCTTTTTGCCTGCCAGCGCCAGACGTGCGCCACGTGGGCAGACTGGGTACAGACAATGATCCTCAAGAACGTTCGCAAGACCATCAAAGAGAAAATGGAGAAAAAGCATGGGATACAGGAAGATCGCAGTGAAGGGTTTACTCATGACTGGGAAGCAGTGGCGGCAGAGGTGCAGAGTCAGATGTCTAGACGGCCCCCCGACGGGCAACTCCTCGGATTCCGACACCCCCAACTTTACCCATTCATACATGTCCAACTTCACAGATTGAGACTCACACTCCCAGCAACCTGTGTATTGGAGCCCGGGCTGAAGCCCGAGATAACCGAAACGATTCACAAGAAACTGTCACGTCTTTCAATTTCACCCAGGTGTCGGGAACCCGGCTCCTCAACTTCCTCGATTTGGACCTACAGACTCCGGACGGCTCAGAGGAGGTGGCTGGAGGGCTAACATTTGACAATCCTGTGATTCCGACTACATTGCGACAGCTTGTGCTCAGCCATGATGATCTAGAGCCTGTGGAGGAGACCACTGATCTGTGGGATATGGAGCAGGGGGAAAGTGCAAGCATACATGCGGGTAGTTAGAATGCCGAGCATGTGTAGTATAGTGGTTTTGGGATGCGTTCTCACATACAGGAAAGTGTGTGACGAGCATAGTAGTATTAAGATGAGGGTGTCTAGCCAACTCAAGGAATTCAGAATAGAATTAATAGAAGCAACTATTAACAGGTGGATCTTGGCGATCAGGATAGTAAAACACATTGGGACAGCGTTTGAAAGAAGAGAAGTGCCTAGGCGTGGGATCAGGATGGCATTAGACTAAGTACACGATGCGTCCAGATGAAAACGCGGCGTCAGATAGAGTCACGATAGGATGCGGACGCGGCATCTAGACGGCGTAGGATCAGGCCGAAGTGAGCAGGCGTCAGGAAGGGAGAGATGCAGATCGGGGGATCCGGACGAGGTCGGCAGGATGTGAAAACCTTAGGACGCGAGATCTGAAGATCAGCGAAGCCCTGAAGTTCACTGAGAAGGAACCGCCATCAGGGCGGGAGAGTCATAGATCCGACGCAGTCAGAACGCAATAGCGGAGGACCCACCGCAGTAGGAACGGAAGAGTCGTAGATCAGGAGGAGTAAGGAGGTAATAGTGGAGCACCAGACCCAGTCAGGACACACAGAATGTTGGGGTCCGTGTCTGGCTGTTGTCAGGACGGATGGCGCTAGGTAACGCCAAGTCAGGATGCGATGTCGATCCGACGTTACGCCCTGATTCGCCATTAGCATTCCGAAGTTACGTCCTGATTCGCGATTAGCATTCCTACGTCACGTGCTTATTCGCGATTAGTATTCCGACTTTATCACCTGATTCGGGATTAGCATTCCGATATCCCAGGCGTCAGATGCACTGGGCACACAGGACCCAAGGTATTATTTTCACTGATGAATCCACCTCCAGTACCAAAATTCACTACCATCATGGTCACATGTACAGCCCTACACGTCACCCCAACAAACCTCCACCACAAAAGAAAACCAAAATCATCTCCCCCAACCTTTCTTATCAACTACTAATCGTCAATGCTAGCTTGACTTCTTACCTCCTCACTCCACAGACTTACAACCCCTCCCATCCAGCGTTGTACTCCTTCTCCTCTCTCCTTAACAATTTCTTCTTCTTCCTCCTTGCCGTGTTCTTCCTCTTAGTAGGGGCACCGCCGGCCACAATAACATCTCCGATGACAGCATCTTCCTCACCGGACGACCCTACCATCACCCTTTCCCCACCTGTCAATTTCTTCCCGGCATGGTGGGAACACAACCCAGGTCTATAACCATTCTCCTCCATCTCCTTCTTCTCTTACTCTATCCTTCTCTTCTCGTTCAACAATTCCTTCACCCTTCCCACCAACTCGGTCATCCTATTCGAAGTCCATGGTGGTGGAGGTGTTGGTTCCAGATCCTCAACTAGCTCCCTGGCGAACCGGTTGGAATCTTCTACAACCTCCAGTATTTCCCTTAACGTAGGCTCAGCCAGGCATGGCTCAGGCTCCTGCGCCACAATGTGGAAAGCCACTATCATGTCCGTCTCCTCCGGCACCTTCGCAACACATATTGTGGCGTCCCCCACGGCTATATCGGGTGTAGCCTCATCATGCCTCTCCTCCTCTGCCACCACACTCATAGCAGCATCCTCCTCAGCGACACTAGGCCCAGCCTCACACGTCTCTTCCTGATGACCGGCCTCTTCAACTTCTAGGGGCTCCTCCTTTTCTCTCTTCTCCTCTATTGTCACGTCAACAAGGTCCTGCAAAACCAGCATCAGCAAAAATAATACCTTGCATCCTGTGCACCCTGTGTGTCTGACGCCAGAGACGTCGGAATGATAATGGCGAATCAGGATGTAACGTTGGAATGCGAATCGTGAATCAGGACCTGACGTCCGAAAGTTAATCGCCAATCCGGACGTGACCTCGGAATGCTAATCGCGAATCAGGATGTAACTTCAGAATGCGAATCATGAATCAGGACGTAACGTCGGATCGACATCGCGTCCAGACTTTGTGGTACCTAGTGTCATCCGTCCTGACACCAGCCGGACACGGACCACTACATTCTGTGTGTCCTGACTGGGTCTAGTGCTCCTCTATTACCCGCTTACTCCCCCTCATCCACGACTCTTCCCTTCCTACTGCGTTTGGTCCTCCGCTATTGCGTTCTGACTGCGTCAGATCTATCACTCTCCCGCCCTGATGCCGGTTCCTTCTCAGCGAACTTCAGGGCTTCGGTGTTCTTCAGATCTCGCGTCCTAAGGTTTTCACATCCTGCCGACCTCGTCTGGATCCCCCGATCCGCATCTCTCCCTTCCTGACGCCTGCTCACTTCGGCCTGATCTTACGCCCTATATATGCCCCATCCTAATCCTCTGGTGACTCTATCTGACGCCGCGTTTTCATCCGGACGCATCGTCTACTTAGTCTAATGCCATCCTGATCCCACGCCTAGGCACTTCTCTTCTTTCAAACACTGTCCCAATGTGTTTTACTATCCTGATCGCCAAGATGCACCTGTTAAGGGTTGCTTCTATTAATTCTATTCTGAATTCCTTGAGTTGGCTAGACACCCTCATCTTAATACTACTATGCTCGTCACACACTTTCCTGTATGTGAGAACGCATCCCAAAACCACTATACTACACATGCTCAGCATTCTAACTACCCGCATGTATGTTTGCACTTTCCCCCTGCTACATATCGCACAGATCAGTGGTCTCCTCCACAGGCTCTTGATCATCATGGCTGAGCTCAAGCGGTCGCAATGTAGTCGGAGTCACTGTATTGTCAAATGTTAGCCCCCCAGCCACCTCCTGTGAGCAGTCCGGAGTCTGTAGGTCCAAATCGAGGAAGTTGAGGAGCCGGGTTCCCGACACCTGGGTGAAATTGAAAGACGTGACAGTTTCTTGTGAATCATTTCGGTTATCCCGGGCTCCAGCCAGTGCTCCCATACGCAGGTTGCTGGGAGTTTGACTCTCAATCTGTAAAGTTGGACGTGTATGAATGGGTGAAGCTGGGCGTGTCGGAATCCGCGGAGTTGCCCGTGGGGGGGCCGTCTAGACATCTGACTCTGCAACTCTGCCGCCACTGCTTCCCTATCATCAGTAAACCCTTCACGGCGATCTTCCTGTATCCCATGCTCCTTCTCCATTTTCTCTTGGATGGTCTCGCGAATGTTCGTGAGGATCATTTGCTGTACCCAGTCTGAGCACGTGGCCCACGTCTGGCGCGGGCAGGCAAAAACGTCTTCCGAGCTGATCATCAGGTTAGTATCCTGGCCGGAACTAGGGAACACCAGGTTCAGGGTCAGGCTCACATGCTACTGCGTCCTGCTTGAAGACGCATGTTTCAAGATAGATTCCAGTATGCCACGCTCGCAGAGTATGGCAGAGTATGGTACCGGTTAAACATACCATGGGGCCACTGATGCAACCAAGAAAATCAGCTTCAGCAATCCCACGCATTTTGCTGCCCTTGAAGTACTTTCCACATATTGCCTCGGGAATCTGGAGACCGAGGAATCAATTCGTTACTTGCTGGGTCAAGTCCATACACATTAGTTGTGGCCAGGCTATTACAGAGTGCACACTTACCTCATACCCTCTCGGGGAACACATGAATCTATCCCTCTCGAGGAGGTAGTCCTCCGTAGGCGCAATCGCCGTCGGGTCTCGGGGGAGATCATAATATCTTCCAATGCCTTCCTTTACGTGGAACAGAAACTGGGATCTTACTGAAGAGTGTCTGGCCCGTATCTGTCACAATAAGTGAGCACCCACGACGAGTGGGTCAAATTTGGATATCAGCGTTCCCTTACTATTTTTATGCTTGCCACCAATGGTTCAATATTTCCTGCGTCGGATAAGTCCTCGAGACCCTTCAGCCAGACACGGTGGACCTCGGACATCAATACAGCCGGGGCTGGGAGAGGATTCCCAAACAGGGTGTACCAGAGAATAAGAGTCTTGGCCCGCAGTATTACAGCAGCCTCGCCCCTGGTGGCTGTATTTCGCAGTGAGTTAGTATCCGGCCAGATGTGATGCTCCTGTTGTCGATTATTGGGATGGCTGGGAGTGCTCGAGCTCCAGACTCGACAGGTAGTAGGACTATGGGTGGCCAGCAGCGACAAATATAGTGGTACACTAGAACATGTGAACGCCGGTGGAGTATACGCACCACCCTGAATTATACATAGTCGAGCAGCTGGGTGCGCCCGACTTGCGCCGCTACTTGAGATCCCGATGTGGTCGAAACTCGCAGATTTGAAACCCGAGAATTTGCTTGTCCTCTGTCTGCAGATCGTAATCAGTGACGAGACCCAGATCCCGTGTCGTCATCCGGGATATCATTGTCTTCTGCGTCTGGTTCTGTCTCTGATTCAGTTTCATCAGATCTGGGGGAGTTCTGGTACTCATCGCTGCTCTCATCGCTCAGACGAAGTGTCACTCTTTGTTGTTGTGCATCTGGTTCCCCCTCAGGTTCACTATACGCCGTGGTCTGTAAGGTCCTCCTTATAGTTCGCTTCACCGGTCGTGATGTAGGGTGTCTTGTAGTTTGTGGTGGGGAAGAACAGTGACCCGACGACTGGGTACCATGGGAGCTGCTTGATTCGGCAGGCCGTGTTCTTGTACTATGCGAGCTGCATGATTCGGTCCGCTCTGTTCCGGATCCCGATCCCCTCTGCGCAGGTATGGCGTCGCGTCTACGCCGCTCCAGATTGCCTACTCGTGAAGTTGGCTGACTGAGTGATTTGCCTTGACTAGACATCGTAGAATACCGGAGACTGATGAAGAGTTTTCAGGGAGAATAGGGATTAGAATGCATGAGTGTAATGTATCCCACGCGATGTGGATATTGGGAGTTTGTAGTTGTTGTGCAATGGAACGCGTCAGGTCTTAAACGCTACGTCTTTTGAGGGGGTGTGAGATTCACATACTATCACTCGGTATTGAAAGAATCTATTCAACTGCAAAAAGGTGTTTTCTGCTTGTTCAACATTATGTTCGTACTCTGGACTCGCTTAGGGATGATTTTCGTCTACGCTCTGGTATGAAAAGGTTCAAGGTGTCAGTAAAGTAGAAGGCGCCGCTAATATCAGTAGTTCCTATGCAAAAAGTAGCCCAAACTAGTATCCGTTAGCGACACTAGGTCTCGCAAGACACACGCCACGACCAATGCGGATTAGATATCCCAAACCTCATCTTCCGACGTCGAATCAACACCACTAAATCTCTTGATCTCAGTTTGCACATAATGCATACACCAGTCATTTTGGCCAACGCCATTGTAGTAATGGACAGAGAATACGAGTCCAGCCCAAAGTGGAAAAGGTTATCAGACATCAGTATAAGGGGATGTAAGGATTAGAGAAGCTGAAGCAAGGGCGCGCAATGGTATCATTACAATACTAGTGAGCAATCATTAGGATAAAATAAATTACATGACACGGTGTCTCAAAGGAAATCGCACAGCGCGTGCAAGGCAGTCGTAGGGGTAAAAAGGAAAAAAGAATTGATCCCAAAAACCTAGAAATCTCATTTTCGACCGCAGCGACTTCTTCGCCGACGGCCTATTTCGGGTACGGATGGTCCGTTTTCTGAGGCGTGCTCAGAACTCTCAACTGAAGATCGGCGTGCCGGGGGTGTCTTGCATGCTGGTGGCTGGGCCGGGGCCACATTTGCAGTAGATGGCGGGAGATCAGTTGGGCGAGAGGGATGTTCTATTGTTCTCTCCGGAGTGGAGAGATAGTGGCCGGCAGCTGAAGCAGGGGGAGCTGAGACAGAGTGGTCGTCGCAATTTATATGTGTGGCACGTGGTGTGTCCTCCGCGCCATCATACCCTTGAAGCCTCTCCGCTACGAGCTTGGGATTCGCCAACAATCTGTTTGCCCAAGGGTTCTTCTGGGCAAATTCGCTGAGTTTACGGAGCATCTCAGACTCAGAAGGCCCAGACGGGGAAGAGGAGGGCACCTCCAACACCGGCGCTAATCGTTGAGAGCGCTGTGGCTCCTTCATCTGCGATGTAATATTCCTCCGGCGTCTTGAGGGGCCCGGAACTCCCGGTAACTGGTCCTACATCAGCAATTAGCTATCCAATTTTGATCTAAGTCCCTGTTCAGTCTAGATACCTACGCCGCTGTCATCCCCAACGATAACCCCAGCACCAGCAGGCGCCTGAGGCGCCCCCTCTGGCTCGGCCTGTAGCCATTCGTCCTCGTCAAACCAGTCCTCCTCATCCTTCATTTCCCGTGCCGCATCTTCTGTGCTGGCCGCCTCTTCCCAGATGGCGAGGTTGAAAAATAGGTACCTGCCATTGGGAGGCTCGGGGGTCTCGTCCAGGTACTCGCCGTCTTCCGGTCGTGACATGATAACCATGAGATGCCGCGGATCCTGGCCACTGGTGGTGAGGAACCAGACACGAATGTTGTCATCTCGGTTCAGCAATATAGGTTGGCATAGAGGGAGACGATCTTCCGGGTCCTGACGTAGTCTGGCAGCACCCTTGCCTGTCGCACCGATGAGATACCGGGGACATCGGATTTCGTCTTCGATGTCTTGCTCTCTGACGACCTGTAGCAGATACCTGATGCTTCATATAGTGAGGACCCCCCAGGTGATTCCGCGGTCCGAATCTCTTTCACACCAGGAGTGGCGGAGGAAGGGATGCTGTACCACCGATGCTCCAGATCGACGAACAATATGCATTCTGACAGCTCACGGCAAAAATTGCACCTCCCAATCTGCAAGAGCCACTAGCAGTAGATGTCAGGGCGGGCCTCACGGAATCAAGATGACTAGCACTTACTCGGGGGTACTGTAACGTCGCCACAACCATCATGCCTAGCCCTTTGACGCTCCTTGGTCGTTTGCAGTTTCTTTCTAGCATCCCTGACAACCATCTTCAGATGCCGGTTCAGTTCCCAAAGGTCGTCGGCGTGGTGCTGGCGTTTGATGAGCTCAATTTGCTCCTTGACTGGTGATAGGCCACAGGCGAACAATAAAATTGAATCCACTTGCATTTCAGTTAGGCGACCTGGGTCCAGGTGGCAAGCAGTCATGTAGGCCTTTATTTGCTCGGACCATGTCGCATGGATAGAAGATTGGCCAGGCAGATGCTTGAATCCACCCACGATTGGCGTACGCAATGTCGCCATACACAGTCCTGTTTCTTAGATTGTCAGTATACCAGATTCTCCTTATTGTAGGATAGTTTGGCTTTATACACTGAATCTCCCGCGGCAGGTTGGAAGTGAGCGCGCTCCTCAGGCTCATGTCCTCTGTTCATTAAAAAAGGGTAGGGAGTTTGATATTCCAAAATTCCATATAAAGAGAATTCCAGCATTTCTTACGCTCGCTCTTCCGCCGGGCGATGGGCGGCCGAACGTTTAAGAGTTCTTCTTGGTATGCCACTCCGAACTTCTGGTGAGGGAGGTTGCGCGGCAGGGAGTCTATGTGGCAGAGAGCTATTAGCATCGGTTACAAACACTGGGAGATGTAGTTTGCTTACTTTCCCTTCCGCAAGTGACGTCTCGCTATGCCTGGCGGGGCCATTGTTTTGTCGGCGATTTTGGAATCTAATATGAAGGGTGATCAAAATAAAATCGCGGTGGTCTCTTGATACCCACTCGGATGCTGGTTGACCTTTGTATGTCTCAAGACGCCAGATGTTCGGATACTAGAGAGGAGGAACGCAGCTGGCGGTCTTCTGAGGCGGGAGGTAAGAAAGATGGAAGGTAGGAGTGGTCTTTTTTCTTTTTTTTCTTTTTTTTTATATCATATATTCGTTGTTAAGGTACAAGAAATCGCATGGAGCACTAGCTATGGCGAAAACAAAATCCAAAATCCAAAACGTACGAACAAAAGAAACATCCGGCACCAAAAGCTCTTCAACTGGGGTCCGTACCGGTCCCAGGCCCACATACGGGCGCGAAATTCAAACAAGTAATTCAAAGGAAACCCTCCCTACACCAGCGGATAGCATTAAAAACAAAAGAACATAAACCTAGCTTTCCTGAGACGACATAAAGTAACCAAAGGAAACTACATTAGAAGAGCGGGAAGAAATGGATGAAGCGGAGGAGGACGGGCAAGAGAACATGCCCGGGGGGAAGGCTGTAGCCGTAGCCTTAATGAAGCGGGAGAGGACGCCCAGGAGGCCGGCTGAAGACCAGACGGGACCGTCGGGACCAACGTGGAGGACCCCCTGAAGGTGGCGAGTCCTGGCAGGTTCCTTGGCTGAGCAATGGAGGATGGCGTGCTTGAATGTCTCGGGGGCATCCTGGCACCTGGGGCAGGTGGTGGGGGCATCGCTGTCCCAGGAAGGGTGGGCGCGGAGGTACCTTTTCCCAGATCTCATCTGGTGGAGGCGGCCCGTGGAGAACTTGTCTAGACCCATGAACGGGTGAGGCTTAAGCGAGGGTTGGTATGGGTATCTGGCCGGATCCGGTGCGGCCTTGTCCCATTCTTCCATGAGGAGGGCCTTGCATTTAAGCTTGAGTTGCTGGTAAGAGTGGCCTGTGGGGGGCTCCGGGCAGTGGTCGATGAGCAGGTGCCTGGAGGTAACCGGGAGGGGGCTGAGGCAGTCGGGGCCCAGGAGAAACAACATGGAGTGTGGGAGGGCGTCGAGGGGGAGGTGGGCCCTGTGCTTCGAGGGAGGTCTTGGTTGGATCCACGGGAGGGGAAGGCAACTGCCCGCATTCTTTGCGCTCAGGACCCTGTGGTCTGGTGAGTGGCGATGAAGGGATGGAGTCTGCACGGAGGGTGGGAGCCTTGCGGTCGCAGGGTTGATTTCCGGGGGGGAACACATAATCCTGAGGCTTGCCAGGCGGCGTTTGTATGCCAGGAGAAGCTCCAGAGGCGGGAGGCAGGCCTCGATGGCCAGAATGTCTGTGGGGGTGGACATGAAACAATTGGTCGTCCATCTCTGAACCTTGTGCCAGAACACAGAGAGCTTCCTAATTATGTAAATGGTGGGTGCCAAGACGTCCGCGCCATAGCTGAGGATGGGGAAGAGGAGAGAGGAGGCCAGCCTGTGGCATAGGAAGAGGGGAAGGCCGATCCCTGGGGGGGAGAGACGCTTAACCGCCACGAATGCTGCCTGGGCCTTGGCCAGCCTTTTGACGAAATGGGGGGTGGTGGAGATCGAGGGGGTGAACCAATAACCTAGCCACCTGAGCTCACTCTTGGGTGTGAAGACCGACCCATCCAGGTGGACCGGAGCATTGGAGATGGGGCCTTTGTCTCTGTTCGTACACCAGTGAATGAGCTCCGTTTTGGGGACCGAGAAGCTGACGCCCAGCCTGGACCCTTCGGTCTTCAGTCGGGCGTACTGCTTCTGCAGGATCTGGATGTTGCGCCGATATGACGCAGAGGATACGGTCAGACCGAAGTCGTCCACGTAGGAGAGGGAGAGACCATGGGGGATCTCACGGTGGAGGCGGGAAACGTAAATAACAAACAGCAACGGAGAGACTGGGGATCCCAGGGGAGTACCCACCGAAACCGGGGCGAACACTCTGGGAGACCCCTGGTATAGGAGCCGGCAAGACCTGCCAGACGAAGGTAGGAGGGGTCGGAGGTGCCCTTATATCGATTTTGCCGACGCTGTATATTTCAACAACTGGGAGTCCTACGGGCTGTACAAGCAGGGAATGCAACTTAGGGTATCCCGCGATGTCGTGATGTAGGCCGTGACGTCATGACGTGGGGCGCGATGTCGCAGTATCTTGGGATGGATAACGAAGGCAATTCGCCAAATGGCGGTGGATAATAATGTAGCACTTAGATAAAACAAAGACTATTGAAAGATCGTAAAAAGTCATGATTGTCACAGGTGATACATGCAGCCCCTAAAATATCGTTTTAAGCCTCGCTTTTAAGCATGCGCCAAGAGACATCGTGTACCGTAATGTCTCTTGGCGTCAGCCTCAGCCTACTATCATACTAGTATCCTCAACACAACCTAACCCCGAATGCTTAGCCTCTTGAGCGAATCTGCAGTCTATAAGAAATCTATTCTAATACTCTAAGAACCTAAATCACTAATATATCTTGGCAGACTCAGGCGTTTAACACGCTGTCAGATCGATCAAACTCGTCTGACAATCTCAAACCCTCTCTCTTCCTCATGACCCTTTTCCTCTTTGAGTTCGGCCCGAACATTACGGTCCGCCTTACCTTTCAACCATGCAAGGGCATAGGAACCCTGGCGGGCTTTCTTGGACAAATGCTCCGAATCTTCCTCATGGGATGGCGCTCCAAGCTTCCGTACATTATTGTACTCAGTATCATCCCCACGTGCACTAAGTTTCGACACCTTCTGAATATTTATTTTGGATTGGGTTTGTGTTTTACTGTGATCTGCAACAGGGGATAGTGATGCTCCGATGTGTGCTTGGTATCCCTCTTCGGCGTCAGAAACATCAGATGATAAACTACTGAATCCAGGAAGAAACAAGGGAGAGTCATCTCGCTGTTCCTGTTCACCTCCGGCATTGAACGGCCCAGGGTCACCTCAGGCCTTGGATGGTCCAGGGTCAGTTTCGCATCTAATCGGGCTGGCTGGATGTGATTACCTGGCGCTGCAGCACTAGCCAAATTGGTGCTGGCATTTTCGCAAAGATAATTGTGCCCCCTCAAGGGCGGAGTGGGCAACCTGCCCCGAGTCTCAGGGCGATGACAATAGACCAACAGATCCAACGGATCGTCGAGAACGGGATTCCACAGCAGGTCAGCCCTTGCGTCCTCCGCATTTTCAATGAAGACGTAATCTATATAAGATAATTGAGGACTGGGATGCAGACGCAGCTGTTGCTGTCCTTCACGAGTGGCGCCAAGTATGTAGCGAATCAGATTTTATGGCATAGTTCTCAAAATAATGGCCGACAGACCGCGTATGTCAGAAGAATTTAACTCAGAAAAACGTACCTCATTGATATGAAAATTACGCCAATGCAGAAGGCAATAATTTGGTCGTGGTGCGCCGATATTGGCGGGTTGGCTGACCCAGAGGATACGTACTGCACGTGGACGTCCAAGCAGAGTACTCCAATCTACTATACCTCCTAAGTCAGGAAGTTCAAAAAAAACACATCCCCATTATTTCCAAAAAAAACTCACTAATTTGGGATAGACCTGATAGTGCTCGACGTACCCTCCGCCCCACATCAAAGTATTGAATCAACGGATCCTCCACGTTCGGTGCCGTGGCTTCCGGGATATCCACTAGAGGAGCATGTCGCATGCCCATTGGCCTCCTGAGAATACCCATCGGGGGATCCGCTTAGAGTTGCACAAGTATATCTTCTGGGCCGGGCAGATTAATCCGACCTGGGGGATTCGCTGGAGCATGTTTGATACCCAGCAGCGTACCCAGAATGCCCATTGAGGGACCCGATTGGATCTGCCCAGGAATATTTGCTGGCTTGTGCGCATTTTTCTGACAGTAGAGAATGCCCAAACAGATACCAACCTACGTTGGGAATTAGCCGTGCCTGGGGGTGTAGGAGTGTTCTGATTTTGGGGATTCGCCGGGCTGGGGAGTGGAGGATTGTTCTGAGCTTCAGGATTGGCCGGGCCTGGGGGTGCAGCATTGTTCTGAGCTTAGGGATACGCCGGGGGAGCAGGTACGTTTTGACCTGGCCCAGGAGCATTAGCCAGTGGAGCATTTTGGCCAACTCCGCCAGCGATCGGTACTACAGCCGTTGCAATACTCCACTAGCACTAAGGTGGTGCATTGAGAGGTAGTAACATCAGCCTCACAATAACTTGTGCAGGGGAAAACCCTGGGCCGGGTGGAGGTACGTAGTTATTGGTCCTAATGGTATTTGCCAGCTTCTTTCCACAGTCGTTAACCAATTGAAGAACTGCCTCATCAATCTCCTGCATACTGGCTATGTTATTGGCTGCTAACACAGTGGCGAGTTCATCACACTCAGGTTTCAATCTCCTCATGCCTTCCACAATTTGCTGGCATTCGGCATCTAGGAAGTGCCAATTATCTGAAATATAGCCCCTGGCTAACATCTAATCTTTCACAGCATTCCGCCAAAAGAGGTATTCAGGGGGCGGCTTGTTTATGGGGTGATGGGGGACGCCCATTGCCAACTTATGAGTGCTAATTGATTGACGATGAGAGCGTCGATGAGAATACTCTCCAACGAGAGTAAAAGGCGGAAGATGATAGCTCTGACCTGCCGGCGGCGGCTGCTGTGCACCTCCGGCGGGCAAGAGGGCGTACACTACAATGGTATTATTCTGCGCCATATCCCTACATCCCGTATGTATATAGATCGCAGTATTTAGGGATACTCGTGATATCATGATGGTGGCTGTTGACTCGGAGGAGGTTCTGCATGTGAGATGAATCTTGGTATGAAGTCCCTCTAGTCTCACGATTGAATCACTTTATATATAAAACTCCCAGATCCTCTAGGTAGTTTGAAAAGAAAACCCAAATCTGACGCTCTATTACAGGACTCTACTGTTGTTTGATTCAACTTGAATGAATGAAACCTAATAAATGCATTAGGGCAGGAACATATAATCTTTGCCGTCTCAGATGTTGAAAGACACAATAGCTGATACCACTTGACACCTAGGCTAAACTCTATCCACAACTAGATTATGAATATGGCATCCCTTGGCCCTACATAGGATCCACACGCGCTGTGGTCAAGACCTGACATATCATAGCCTTACCGTCGAATCTACACTGAATCAGAGCCGCGCGATCGACTGAGCAACGTCCAACCATGCCTAGCAAATGTCCGTTCTGCCCCCGAAAATACAGCAGGTCTAGTGCATATGAGAAGCATCTGCGAACTGCGCAGGCGAGTCTGGCCATTGTCCTCGCGTCCACCGTACAATATAACAACATCCAAACAGGCGAATTGCTTAACGCCGACGCAAGTGAGCGCCAGGATTCCGACTATGAATCCGATCCGGGCCCTGCTAGATTGGTGCCTGATGCATTTTGTCCAGACATTGCATACGAGTCTGATGGTGAAGTCTTCGATACTACCTCAGCCTGTGCCGGGAAACAGAATCATTTTGAAGGAGCTGGAAAAGTAATCAGAGACGTTGCCAGATTTGAGTACGAATACAGCAACCTGTACGCTGACCCATTGACACCATTCACTAGTGGGGAAGGTTTCAAACTGGCATCCTGGTTCATTGACGGAAAAGTATCCCAAACCCGAATCAACGATTACTTCACGAGTAGCCTAGGAAATGCCGACTCCGTCGGGTATAGCTCTATGCACACGCTGGAGAACCATCTCCGGTTCCTGGATCCCTACAGCCAATATCTGCAATAGTTCGAAAGGCAGGTTGAGGATGGCCAGAGGACTTTGCCATTTTTCTACCGCGACTTCCTAGGTTGTGACAGATATCTCCTTCGCCAGATCGCATACCGAGATGACTTGGTCTACGCGCCACGGGGTGAATATGACCCTTCCGGGCAGAGAATATATGCTGATATGCATACGGCGGATTGGTGGTCGGACCTGCAGGTAGAGCATCTAAGTCCCACCCTTGTTTAGAAGACCTTAGCTGACTGATCATTGGAGACGCTTCCGCCAGGTGCTACCATTGTTCCAATAATTGGGATGTTAGATCAGACTAACCTCACCAACTTTTCATGAGACAAGAAAGCGTGGCCTGTCTATATTACCATCGGAAATCTTCCGTCGGCTCGGCGCAACAGCCCATGATCAATGGCTGTTCTTCTTCTTGCCTGATTACCGGTTCCACCCAAACTCTCCAAGTCCTCTAAAGCCAACCGACACCAGAGAAAACTCCCCGCTGATACCCTACAAGATCAATTCGAACTCATCTTTGCCCCCCTTCAGGATGTGGCGCATGTCGGCATCCCCATTGACTGTACAGACGGCAATGTTCTACTTTGCTTCCCTATTCTCTCTGGGTGGATCGCGGACCCTATGGAAAACGTGGCACTTCACTGGTTGAAAAGAAACGCCAGTCCTAAATGCGAGATGCCGACCAACGAATTAGGAACCGATGCCAGAAGCTATCGAGCCCGAGATTATGCAAGGTACCCAGGCTACAACCTGCAAATCAAACCTCACGCTCGAAGACCGACAACGACCACGTTATGAATCTTGGTATTGGCCAAAATATATTCCACAGACTCGACCGGGTTTCCGCATCTGATCTGTACAAACCAAACATACTCCATACCATTTATCTCGGGCTATTCAAGCATATGATTGACTGGATCGAAGCCTCTCTGAAGAAACACGGGCGACTGCAGGCATTTGATGAGGTTTGGAAGGCATTACTGCCATACCCAGGATTCTTAGTCCCCAAAAAAGCCTACAAGGAGGTTACGCAGTGGCAAGGGAACGCGATGAGGAATCTGGGGCGTTGTATTCTGGGAGGTCTCGCCGTAGCTCTTCGCCAGCCAGGAGGTGCGCAAGCAATACCTTTCAAACGTGCTCTCGGATGCATCAGGGCGCTCGTGGATTTCAATATGATGGCACAATACCGAAGCCACACACCTGACACCATAGCCTATATGGAAGAGTATCTGGACCAGTTCCATAGGATGAAGGACATCTTCTTGGAGTTCCGAGTGACAAAACGCACACAAGCCAAGGTCGACAAGCAACGAAAGGAGATTCGACGTCAGAGAACACTAATGCCTGAGCGTGTGGCCACATCCCCACGGCGCTGCATGCCTGACGACGATCGCGACGAAGAGGATGAACTGCCTATGGACATGATTCACGGCAAATCACATTTCAACTTCATTAAGATGCATCTACTAAGCCACTTTTGTGACCATATACGCCAGTTTGGCAATATTCCGATATATTCCACAGAGATCGGAGAGCTAGCTCACCAGACGCAAATCAACGAAGTATGGCGCCAGTCAAATAAAAATGATGCCGTATGCCAGATCATACATAGCTACGGTCGTCAACATTCAATCCGGATGAGACTCTTAAACTTGCAATGACTGAAAAATCGCGGCCCAGATCTCTCCCTCGACGTCCTGAAGCATTTGGATAGGACAACCAGTACGGTATCGCGGCCAGTCATTTGTAGGAGGATCTTGAAGGGACGCCGGGGCGATGTGTCCATTATCGTTGATTTTAGCAGGATCTCGAGAGTCTCACTCAAGATTATATATTGTGAATTGATACGATATAGCAGGCATAACCTGCCGATAGACCACGGTCTTCCGGAAGACCATGCCACGCTTCAATCACTTCCCATTGAACTACTGACACAACTCGAAGTCCCAGTTCTTATATTCCAAGAAGCCGATGTTTACGAGATCTACCATGCACGATCCACTGGCACCCTACACTTTAGAAACCAGGGCAGTCGCAATGATTAGGTTTAGGTACAAGCGGGCACAGAAGAAATGTATGGTGTGCTGAGGGGTCGTCTCCCAGCAAAGCTAGTTGCCCTCTTGAAGATCAGGGACCCCAGATCCAAGTATACTGTGCGTCCAGTCGCCGGTGTTCAGTTGCTGACCCCTGTGAACTCAGGCGTCTATCGGATCTGCATGGCTTGGTTACGGTGCAGATGAGGGAAGACACCTGAGGGTTTAGAATATTTGATATAGGAACAATTCTCGGTCTGGCACACCTGATGCCGGAGGAGCACCGTCGATAGCTTGTAATTAGCTGGATTGATTTGAGAACATTTAATGAGGTTTATTAAGGAATCCAGATGAGAGAATCAGGATTCCGCTATCCGTGCGAATCCTACATATTGATACTGTATCTAGTGGAAGATATATAAGCGACCTTCCTGAACCCTAGATCATTAGTTCCCCAGACCAGTAAGCCGTGAGACGTGAGACCCGGGAGGGACCAAAAAAGGTGCTGCCGCCCCAGACACCAGGCGACGTCGTAGTAAGCAGCAAATTAGTTGTGATTACACAAGCGGGGATGAGAGGTGCGTCAGGACGCAGACAAGAGGTGATGAGGAGCTATCGCCCCATCAGGAGAAAGAAGAGATGAGAGAAAGAGTCTGGGGTAGTCCAGACGTAGGGAGGGTGCCAGGTTGCGTTAGGACACAAGGACTGTTGCCAGGTAGCATCTGGAAGCGTGGGATGTGGCAGGATGTTGCAACGCAAGTCAGGACGCACACGATGCAACGCCGCCATATCAGACACAGGGTCTGTTTTTGCTCATGTGCTTCTCCAGCATCACAGAATGTAACCTCTTGGAGAGCACCAAACATGATGGCGTAGCCAAGACATATCCGCCTCGAGGGGGAACTGTTACTTGCTAGCCTTGGATAAAACTATCGACCTGTCGTGACAGAGGATGCCGAAAATGATGAAGACCCTCGCTTAACCATATCGATCGTGGACCGAAGGAACGGTAGAAGATGATGGTCCTCGAAATGTTGATGAACGAGATAAACTAATCTCTTAAACAAAGATTCAAGTCAGAGGAATAATCTCTGAAATTCAAGACTTGAAGCTATCGCGAGATTGACTCCAAGGGATCTGAGTGGCTATAACCGTGAATGTGACACGTCACAAGATGTAACAAATTGTGATGTAGGGAAATTCGGCACTATCAACACTGCAGGGGATACCCCACAGCGCCACAACTCGAAATCTTCCCAGCTAACCAACCAGCAAACCAATTCTCGGGAGTATCATAGTATTGCGCCTCTTCGTGCTATGAACACGTGACGGAAGAAATTACCTTGCCATGCGGCTCTCCTGCTGGAAACTACACGAGTGACCTCCTGTGATGATGCTTCTGTGGTTTGTAAAGTCTCTTTACGAATCTTTGGACTCTTTCTTTTGCCTTGGCAAGCAGTGGCCAACAGTCTGACAGTCTGAGCATACGGTACTGTACTCAAAACGGAGATAAGGTAAGGGGGGAAGGTGGGGACGGCACAGTTTAATTCCTACTAATAAAATCCATCCATCCCCGTTGTTCCCTTTCGTTGGATTTTTATTCCGTCAGAACAGTAATTCTTTGAAACTTTGAAAAAGTCAAAAAGTCAATAAATCACGAGACTCGGGAAAGCCCTAATCCTTCTCAGGAGTCTTTGACTCAGAATTCAGAGATCACAGGAGGGTCAGAGATGGTGGTTTTCAAGAGATTTTAAGGCGCTCTAGTTGTTAATGTAGTGAAATTTATTTCTAATCGTATCCCCCCCCAATAGCGGTGGGGATATCATATTAATATTCAATAATAAAAAATCCAGGGGCAGAAAAGGAGGGAAACAAGGGATAATTAGTTTTCCGCTGCCCGTCCGGGGACCACAACCCTCATCCCCCTCAGCGCTCATTGAAGGCTTGCCTTACCAGCCGTTCCAGCTCTGCTTCCTCGGTACTTCCCTAGATTCTCTAAGTTACTTCTCTAGGGATGGCTCTTCCGCCTCCGCCCCCTTTGACAGCTTGTGACAAATAAAGAATACCAGAAGTTATAAAGCCTTGGTAGAGCCTAGATCATTAAGAAGCTTTTTCTGACCCACTCACTGCTCCCCGTGCCCTCCTATGACCGCCGCTAACAAGCTCCTGACTTGACATCCGAGGGTCCTGATATCTCATGATATTTTACCTATATCCTCTTCTATCCTGCTGATATCCTAGCAAATTGTCAATACTAATAACCTGCTAACACTGATTTGAATACCTACTCAAGTCGTTTCATAAATTTATCCTCTAACTGGAACATGCCCAGCTCCCACGGGGTGGCAGCCTGTAATATCAAGTTAGCCAATATTACCAAAATAGGTTTAGTAAAGCTATACTTTCTGATAGGTGTGTTGGGTGCTGAAACAATAGTTACCGTCCTGGCAAGCAGATCCTAGACGAAGGAAGACAAACCGGAGGAAAAGAGGAAATGATAGACGGGTAGGAAAACCAAAACCAATACCAAAAGTAGGCAATCGCCGCTCGCACAAATGGTAGCGTTAAAGAAGGCGTCGATGATGAAAAAAGAATTGTGAGATGGAGTCGATAATTATAGATAAAATACAGAAACAGCGGAGTCGTCTATGCACATGAAAAGCCTCTGTCTCCGTTGCCTCCTCCACCCCCTTATGAACCCACGATCCTAGCTAGGTCTTAGTAATCCATGCTCCGCTACGGCAGCGAACCCACCGCTCCCATATATAACTAACTAGCTCTGTAACCCATCTGCTTACAAATTAAAGTAGAATGCAAGGAACAATTTAGTGGACAGCATGGCTATTTTTCCAGCCCCACACTACTGGTACTTGCCGGCTTTTCACCGGACCACTCATGTGGGTCATTGAGTCTGTCGGTAGTACAGTATGAGGCAGCGCCTGGCCAGAGGTTGCATTCCAGAAGGAGGCGTGGTGAGTAGAGCAGTGTTGTAAAGAATGCTTTCGGTAATCGAACATAAATTTCTAATAGATATATAGTGTAACACAAAGTCTATCTTTATCGCCCCGGAGCACACGTGGATCCTTCATCTTCATACAAAATTCGAACGGCATAACAGCTAAATTCTTAGGTACAAAACCACTCACATCGATCCATCAGCATACCTAGCCATTTTCAGATGTTTCGCTAATCATGCCACCGCGTTGAAGTGGGTTAGGATGGTTGTTATGACAGGGGCGGATTGTCAACAAGAATCCTCGAGGTACCATAGCCATAGTCTAATTAAAATAGCTAGGATGGCGGAAACGGCGGCAATTCCGGCAGCAGCGATAGCAGTCAGGGGGAAAGGGTTTAATAGCGCTATGAGAGGAGAGTCAAATGGAGGTTTCTGTGACGAGGTTTCCGAACCGATATCGGGGGTGTCAGGAGGAGAAACAGCTGACAAAAGTGCTGGGTGGGGATTTTGAGTGAGTAGGTCAGGGGTATCTCGGGAAAGCTGTGGGGAAAGCTGTGAGACCGGGAGCCCCTCATAGCTATTTTGTAAAAGGTGGGAAGGAGACACTGGGGCATCATTCGCCTCGGTATTGGACTCAGTATTTACGTGACGCTGGAGCAGCTTCACAATCCCCTCATGCCCACACCGGGCAGCAAGCCAGAGTGGCGTTCGGTCATACTTGTCTCTATAGTCGGGGTTGACCTCTTTCTGGTCAAGGAGCAGCTTCACAACCCCCTCATGCCCACGATCGACAGCACACCAGAGTGGCGTTCGGCCAAGGTAGTCTCTCGAGTCGGGGTTGACCTCTTTCTGGTCAAGGAGCAGCTTCACAATCCCCTCACGCCCACCATCGGCAGCACAACTGAGTGGCGTTAGGTCATACTTGTCTCTCGAGTCGGGGTTGACCTCTTTCCGGTCAAGGAGCAGCTTCACAATCCCCTCATACCCACTCCAGGCAGCAGACAAGAGTGGCGTTTGGCCAACACCGTCTCTCGAGTCGGGGTTGACCTCTTTCCGGTCAAGGAGCAGCTTCACAATCCCCTCATGCCCATACGAGGCTGCCCACGCTAATGGAGTAATGCCCCGGCCATCAGCCATATCTGCAACACACCCTTCTTCCTCTTCCAACAAAGCAATCGCAATCTCATCAAGCCCAAGGTAGGCTGCACAGTGAAGACCAGTGAATCCCTCGCTATACCACCCCCTCTTCCACCAATGACTGAGGTCCCCTTCTAAAAGAAGCTTCGCTGATATATGTTTGCCGAATTTACCAAGAAGCTGAAGTGCGAGTGATTTCACTCCTTCTGTAAGCCCATTTCTCGCATACATTCCCCAGTAACTAGAGGCATATTGCAGGAGACGTGTCTCTGCCGGGGCCCTGTCAAGACTGTGCGACAGCTCATTAACGGAATCAAAGTTAAGATACGTCAAGCAAACCTCCGCCATCGTCGATTGGGGGTTCTCGAAATGTCCGGAGTGGCTGTTGAAATATTCTTGAAGGGTAAAGTGCACCAAGCGGACAGTTGAGCTCTCATCAACCGTGACGAGCCCTAAGCAGGAGGCTAACATGGTTTTTTCCGAAGGGATATTATCGTAGTTCATATCCCTAAACCCAACTTTGGCCCCTAGCGCTTCGCATAGCTCCCCAATGTTCATTGGACGCTCCGAGTGAGAAATCCACATCAATGCAGCCATGCCGAGTGCTGATTTCCCTTTACCCTGACCCTTTATTCTGCCCAATGTAGCATCGTAGGCGCTGTCCAAACCGAGCCCACTCGTCATTTCATCTAGTCTTTCTCGCCTCTGGTGGATTGTTGCCTCCCCTAATATCGCAGCTATGCTCAACGAAATGAGTAGAAATCTAGGCACCAAAGTTAGTGATCTCTCTGGGCTTCTGGTGTGGGGATAGCCATCGCATACGCATCGGGGATTCTTTCTGGAATGCGTTTCAGAATATCGGCCCTGAGTGCGGGGCTCATCGCTTCGGAATCCAAGTCACGCCCCAATTCAATCTCCAGATATTCCTTTATATCTTCACTACTTGGGCTAATCGTGATAACTTGCACACCCGCCGGAATATATCTCTCCACCGCACTTCGGATATGGGGCCTCCCGGTAATAAACAACCGGATGTCTGGCGACGCTTGAGAAACGGTATGCAATGAAGTCAGAAGTTGGGATAGATGTTTATCCGGACATTCATCAAGGGCATCAATACAGATGAAAGTCCGCTTTACCGGAGCAAGGGCAGCCTGCAAGAGCTTAATTGTTTCTGAAACTTGGAGCCCTCGGCCCCCAACCTCGCGCCCCGCTCTCTCGAATGCTTCCTCGATCTCAGGAGGAACAATTTTTAGCGCATTCACAAGCTGCTTAGTGAGGGCGCCTATCATGTTCGCAGCTGTTTGCTTATCGTGGTCTTGGAAGTCGCAATAGAGGCAAACGACCGCGACGTTCTCTCCCGCAAAACTATCAAGCAACCTATCAATTACCAGAGAGCTAGTGTTTTACCTAGTTAGCTATAACTACCCCTTATGAGGAATTATTCTTCATACCTGAGAAAAGTCTTTCCAACCCCAGGATTGCCGAAACCAAACAGAGTGGCCTTATCGAATTCACCTATGCCGTCACGCCACCTGAGAAACTCATCGGCTTGCAAAAACCATTCCCCTAAGCCAGGCTCTCGTCGACCCCTCACATCGTTGTGGCGTACGCGAGGTTGTAAGGGCGATAGCCAATTCAAGAGCTTTGCCCTTTCGTTCACGTATGTTATATTGGTAGTGGTGTTGTGACTATTTATTTGGTTAAAACAGTTCGTATTGCTTGTGCTGGTAGTGTTCAGTCCCGGGTGTGTTGAAGAGCCCATATTGCTTCGTGGTGTGAGTGTTTTTAAGGTTGCGAAAGCGATAGAATGCGTCGAAGATAAAGCTCAGCGAAAGCGGGGTCGTAGTAAATTTGCTCGCAGATAGCTGATGGGTGTCCAGCCTTGCGATCCTGCTGTCGCCAGCCAATCATTCTTATCTTGGCGACAGGAGTCGCGGCAACCATCAGTCCATTCTGCACCAAAAGTTTCTAGTTTCAAAAAGACTGGTGACAGTCAATGGAATTAACCTCCGAGAGAGAGTTTTCATCAGCCCATCACCAGTGTCGCGGACTGTTCTCTCTTTGTGGGAACTATCATACTTTAATTAAACGTGCTGAGTGCGAGGGATAGTATTATAAATTTAGGACACGCCAGTGGCCTATTGGTCGCCTAACACAAAGGAAAGTCTTACCCATGCGCTTTAGAACAAGAATTATGAAATTTCACGGGAATGCACTACCGGTAGTGTGCATAGCTCACAAACCCCACTAACCCCATAACTAGAGTCTTTATCCATCAAATAAAGCTAGCCAACTTGCTTTCTCCCGTGCTATCCGCAACTCAACTTCAAGAACTCGCGCACCATGTGATGATGAGCAGCCCGGCAAGTCTCGAGATGGGGGCGTGTGTCAAGAACCCTAACCTTACGATTGATCGCTTTTGTTGCGAGTTGTTTCGGAAGAAGCGTTGTTCTATTAAGAGAGTGAAAAGAGGGAGAAGACACCAAAGAAAGCAACGAACTATGTAGAGAAGCAAACACCAGGAATGCATACGCAGCACCCGGGAACTTCTGGGAACAAGAGGGGGCTCCATCGCAGAGCCCAAGGTTCAACCGTGTACATAGAACAATGTAAGAAATGAGAAGAGCACCTTCAGAGGTTTATTGTAACAGCTTTCCCCTCAAATAAGGCCATTACGACACCCTAAAAACTGAGAACGAGGCTAGGACGTCCAGTGTTTCTCCCTCTGGGTTGAGGGGAGCAACTACAGTGAAAAGATCCTCTTTCAGCCTTCAGTTGGGACAAGCGAGAGGAAAAAATACAACAGACCTTACTAGAAGAGGTAACTCCAACGTCCTAGAGGGATCCCCGGTTACCCCAGTTATCACCGGAGATGTGCCCGGTCATGCTAATTAGGCTTGGAAAAAGTGGTAGAACTACCTTCAGTTCGTACTATCTAAAATCACCTTGGCCTCCTATATACCAGACCCAAGCCTCCGTAATGCAATATCATAACGTACCTCAAACTTCGCTCCAAATTTATCGCCTGACTCCTCAATAGGCAGGGAGATTGAGGGCAAAAGAGGGATTCCATATAAATGTTTAGATAATGTCGATTCTCGCTTCACATGGGGGAAGTTGGAGTGCCTAGGGCTTTGCTATGGCATTCCGGTGGCGTACTACCCAGGTTGAACGTGGGGGGTAATATTATGATTGGTTTGGGATATATGACGGAGGTTTTCTGCCAATTTTGATGGTATAGTGGATTGGCTTGTGATCCCCTGTTATCATATTACGGTTCCAGCATTCACAGGCCAGTACCAGGTTTTCTGAACGTTCCCGAGTGATTGTTCCCGAGCGATTGGTAACTCAGGGGAACAAGGTATGATAGACTATCAATGGATCGGTTTTTAGGGAGTACTAGAAGTATTTAATCATCCAAGAAAGCTCCCGAGTGTCTGATTTTTGTGTGTACATTTTGGCGGAAATTCTAGGCATGCGGACTATTTGGCCTCCAATTTGGTGTCCTCCCACGACTGCCCCCACTGTATCATACGCTGGCTTGTAATTCCCAGAATTATGTTATAGTGCGGAGGGGGTACCGTTACAGCTTGTGAGGTATTGGTTAAATCGCCGTGCTAGTAGTACCTGCCCCCTAGCCTTCGTTCCGGATCATAGATAGGAATCGGACCTGATATTGCATTTCTCCCATACTATGCCCTTCTATGTGGAAGGAGGGCCCGGGGGGACCGGCCTATTATTACTATACTTCCTCAAGCTTGTGAGTGTATTGTAAGATCCGGCTATAGTATCAACACATCCAGCCCTGTTTCATTGCACCTTACCTCAAAATCCCTCAGTGAGTGAGATATCCCCGGTTAGACGAGAAGAGAAAAAGAACACAACTATCCGGACCTTGTAATTTTCCGATTTCAATTTGATGTCGTGGCTCTAGCGGGCTGCCTTTTCCTGCACAGCACTTGTTTGCTCAAGTTGTGCACGGTAGTCTCAGCCAACTGATGGAAAATCGCTGGGCGAGTGCTTTGGCACGATTCACAGGATATGTTTGATGAAAACAGATAGTTGGTTTGGTATTAGATCATATGCGCCTAATAACATCCTCTAGATACCGTGGGGGACGCTCCCAGGCTCTATAACACCCACTCTCCTTCCCGTTTTTATAAACTTGCTAGCTTACGAGAAATATATAGTGTTTCATGAAACAAGCACTTAACCCCTCACGATAGGTCCACACCACTAGGCACTACATCATATAGTCAAACGTCCCCAACCGTTACCTCCTAGCCCTATATTAGATTCCACCCACGTATCTCATACGCACGATACAGTATCTCGCAACAAGAGCCAATCAGAAGGGAAGGCCAATAGGAAGTAACTCCGAAGAATGCCACGATGTAGTACCTGTCAAAATCACATCGTGCAATTCGCACAAAGCACGATCCCCAGATTTTCGCTCAGGGGCAAAAGATGCTCGAGTGAATAAAACAGAAATAGTGACCTCATAAGCATCATGTATCATAGCTGTTATGATGGTTCCCGCCACTATGTAACTCAATGAGCTATCACCCCCTTTCTAACTCCGAGCACCGGAACTAAAAATAGCCAGATGGCCCAAATGCAGCAATCGAGCACGAGTTATCTATCATGCTCCTGCCCCCACCCCCTCGATACGTGTATCATACCATCCCGTTTGAGATGACCGTCGACGTCACGTGGAAAACATAAAAGCGCAGGAACCGCCTGTAAGCCTTTATGGTCCCACAACCATCCTATACCGTACGATACTCCACTATACGAAGCAAATCGACGTCAAAGGTACATGAAACCGCCCAAAATCCCGTTGACAACAGAGAGGCTCGCGAAAGAAAATCATAGTATGATACTGTACTTCTTGAGCACTGCGCTGTACTATCACACGGCAACTCAACAACTGGAAGCTTTCCCAGCCAACCAACCAACAAACCAATTCTCGGGAGTAGTATTTCGCCTTCGTGCCATGAACACGTGACGGAAATTACCTTGTCATGCAGCTCCCCTGCCGGAAACTACACGAGTGACGCTCTGTGATGAGGCCTCTGTGGTTGTAGGATCCCCTTACGATTTTTTTTTCGATTTTTTTCCTGCCTGGCAAGTAGTTGGCTGGTCAGCAGTCCGCCCATACTTGAAGCGCAGATATAGTAAGGGGGGAGGGGGGTCGGAACGGATTAATTCTTACTAATAAAATATATCCGTCCCCGTTATTCTTTTTCGTTAGATTTTTATTCCGCTAAAGCACTAATTTAATATCCTTTTTTTAAAAATAAAAAAAAAAGGTAAGGGCGCGGTAGCAGGGAGAAAGAAAAAATAAATTCTGAGATTGATGACATAATTTGAACGCGATCCCCTGCATTAGCCAGCCTCCTCTCCAAACTCTTACCCAATTTTTATGGGGCGGACCCACGATAAAGGTGGAAAGTGGCGAGGGTTGCGCATTCACTAGAGTACTCGAGTAGAGTCTTTGAGTAATAGGAAGAGGAAGTGGGGAGGAAGGAAAGTTTTTCCTTCGAGAGAAAAATAAATATGCCCTAGTGAGGTGATGTTGCAGATTTTGGGGGAACGTTTTTCATCGGAGGTCTCGCAAGTGTACTTTTGGCGGCTGTTTGCTCGGTTAGGAAGAACCTTTTTGCTATCTGTGGTGCTTGGCGCTGTTTGGTCATGGGTGTGGGCGCAAGCACTGTAAGACTCTTTGTGTGTCGCATTCTCTTTTTTTCTGCCCTTCATGCAGGCAGGAGGTACGGATTGGAGGGGCAAATTCTGCTGTATGGCAGGTATCTATGTGTATGGCGTTGTGATTTGCCGTAGTTGTTCCTCTTTTTCTCGGTCGTGATTGACCCAAAATTGGTGTTGCTGGCTCGTGATTGCAGGATTTTTTCTCCCTCTTCTCTTATTTCTTGTTTCTTGCAGGGTGGAACCCGGAAGAACTGATGGGAAGAACCACGGAAACGTCTTGGATACGCTGGCCCTTGAAGACGAAAACTGGATTCAAGTGAATTGAATCGAGTTGGGTTGTTGCCCTAGTATTGCGCACTTCCTGCCTGCTCCTCTGGCACCAATTACTTGAGATGGGGTGGTTCTAAAGGGTAGGGGGAAGGGTAGGAATAGCGGTGATTGGGGGGAATAGTAAGGAAATTGTTCTTGTCTGATCTTGCCCCGTGCTTAGGCAGCACGAGAGCAAGAGCTTAGCAGATTGACCCTTTCCGATTCCTCCCCCTCCGGTAGTATGTGTGAGTTTCCCCGAGCCATCTGTCTTGCATGAGGATCTACTAACGCAGATCCTGGTGGGGTAGGGTATATAACCAGCAACTAAACTTTTCCAATTCAGATAACTACTCATTACCAGGAGAATCTTTCACCGATAAGAGGGAAAAAAGGAAGTTGAAACGAGGCGAAAAAGGGAAGCAAAGAGAGGAGAAAAAAAACCCCCAATTGTTCCCAGAACATATCCAAACGCACGCATACACACCCCACACACACCACGAAAAATCAAGATGTCACTTCTCAACTTTCCCAATGAGCTTCTACTGGAAATCACCGAGCACCTCTGCCTCCGAGACCTTAACTCGCTGCTCCGGACCAGCCACTTCTACGCGCGGCTCCTCACCCCGCGAATCCACCGCCTTGCGCTAGAAGAGAAAGATGGCCTCACAGCACTTCAATGGGCTGCGGTCAGAGGCCATGAGCCGTTGGCACGGCTGTTGCTACGAGAGGGTGTCAACATCAACAATTCACGGAACGGGTGGACGGCGCTGCACAGGGCTGTTAGGCATGGCTTTGGGGATATCGTGGCATTACTACTTGAGGGAGGAGCAGACGCCTCGATAAAGGGGACGGCGGGGATGACTGCGCTGCACTGGGCGGCATTTCTTGGGAACGAAAAGGTGGTGAGGAAGCTGTTGGAGACGGGAGTGGGAATTTCTACCGAAGACAATTTTGGAAGGACGGCAGCTTATTACGCTGCCTTGAGGGGGCACGTTGCGGTGGTGAAGCTTCTGGACTAGGGGTGATAGATGGAGAGGTGGCCTGGGTGGGGAGGTTATTTCTTGTGCAGCTTGAGCTGTCTCCTAGTGTTTGGGTACTGGGGTAGCCTTGGACTCTTTGGCGGTCATCCGGGCTATGGAGGATGGGGGAGGCGAGTGAATGCGCAAGTCGTCCAATATCAAAAAAGAGCTTATTTTCCAACACTTTCCCATACCAGAAAAATTACCTGAACATCATAATTCCTTGAAGCAACTTGCCTTAGGCCGCTGTCCCGACCCCAGATTCTTATTTCGGGTATGTACTCGTGAGTCACTATCACCAACAGATCATATCACAACTCACCTCCACTGCGCCTGCCGCAGATCTGCACTATGTGTGATGCTCTTTTGGGGACAGGCCGATCAACCATGCAAGCTGTGAACACAAAGGGTCCCATTCATTAGCCTTCCAGTAATTTCCATCCTGACTCCTCCTCCTAACCAACCTCCTATCCCGCTTTGCGCCACCCTCGGACAAACGGCGCATTTAAGTAATCGCGAAACCCTCTCGCAGGTACTACTTGCCACATCCCGACTACCTTGCTAGCGGAGGGTGTCAAGGAGCTGCTAAGGTTGTTACTAGTTCAATCCACAATGAGTGGCAAAATGAGAAAAGGTTGGCCCTTCGATGTGATAGCAACGGCTAAAGCTTCCGCTATCTGCAGCTGGTTTTTAGTTGGGTGTTTTCCTGCTTGGCTGAGGGCGGCTGCGAGGTAGTTATCGAGTGACAGTATGTGATAATCTGTGTCTCGTTTAAGGGTAGTTTTGCAGGGGTACCCATGCAACCTGAGTCGATGTCAGGAGTCTAGGCCTACGATGCAGTACTGTACTCGAGTACTGTGCCGGTACATAGCTATTCCGCAACAGAAGCGCGGATAATGTAATAAGGAGCTTATGTATCGTATTATTAGCCAAGGTAGCTAGCTGTAACAGCCACCTAGCGGGGTGATTGATGAATAAAGCATGAAACAACTCCACCAGGCAAGCTATCCGCTCTAGTTTCTTTCTTCCGCTACCGGTATCGTAAAGAATGGTCCATGCCTGAAGTGGGAGTCTGATTATCGCTCAGCCGACGTCGCAACGGCGAACTGCAATAATAACGCCGGCAACACCGAGCAATTAAGCGCAACAAGGGCTCCGGGAGGGATCTCATAAAACGCAAGATCAGGACCGTACCTTCTTGTACGGCTGTTACTATCATACCGAGGGATCCTGCTATATACCGGTGCTATTGATCCTGGATCGCGGTACTGTACGTCGCTAGATGAGACCAACGCCTAAAGAAACCCTAAACGTCGGCGCGCCGAAAATGGAGATATTAATAAATGCAGAAACAAACAATCAAAAAAAATACAGTACATACGGTCTAGACCTAGAGGGTAAATAATTTATTACGGGGAGGGGGGTGGAGAGAGGGGAAGATTGAGGGACGGGGTTAAGTTATTTGGAGGGGGGAGAAAATTAATTAATCGAGGAATGAACATCGTATCATACGTCGGCTATTTCGTGTGTGTGGGGGGCCAGGGCGCTGGTACAGAAGCGCGCTTCGTGGTTGTTGTGTTATGTAATGAAGGGGTTTTTTTTTTTGTTAATTCCGTGGTATGATTTTAGGTACATGACTAGCACTTCCTAGGGTCCAACCGCTGCATTCGGGAAATATCCCATGGCAAATAAAAACCCAAATCAAAAACAAAAACAAAAGA
>Ga0307513_10001037_pt1 | contig 40290 bp, 48 predicted proteins | sample 15_EM_MG_FD_202174 | JGI IMG/M metagenome (GOLD analysis project Ga0307513, IMG submission 202174) | Populus trichocarpa ectomycorrhiza microbial communities from riparian zone in the Pacific Northwest, United States - 15_EM | ecosystem: Host-associated > Plants > Roots > Unclassified | place...
GTTGGGTGAGTATCGGCGAATATCAGTTGAGTATTGGGTGAGTACTGATTAAGTTGTCACGATAAACATGAACATGAAAATCTACTACTTGTCGCGTATTACTCAGAAAACTAACGACCACAGCTGACTCTTCATCAATTCGTTCCTTCACCAACTATCGACGTCCTCAGGATTCAACGTCGGCGTTCAAACCGGTATCGCCTCAGACGTCATCGCACGACCCCCAGACGCGTTCCACCTGAGAGGGCGAGTTCTTCCGACCACGCATTTTCTGAGTCGCCTTCGTCGCCACGTTCTCCGTCGATACCTCACCCAACGCGATCAAGACCATCCAACACGTTCACTCTTCTGGGACCCGGCGTCATCTGGGTCAAATTTGGCCCCCGCTATGGACCTCGTATGGAATGGCGCTGGGTGAGGTTGGTAGGGTGGTTGGACTCTTCGAATTCGAGGCTTTGGCCGTGAGCGAGTGTGGGGAGCTGGAGAGATGATTGAGTGTGAGTATAGCAGTGATTTTGAGACAATGAAGCGGTGACTTTAAACAGCCGCGTTTTAGATTTATAGCGGCCCTGTTTGCTCAGATTGGATTTGACGTTTGAGATTCTCACCTTCCGTCTCTGACCTCCTTCCCCGCCACTGTGGATGAAATCCTCCAGACGCATGCTTTTCTTTACCACAAGAGCGAACCACTGCGTGTGCCCGGAAGACGTGATTATTTGATGACTGGCTTTGGTAAGGTTCAGTGGTGATGAGCGAGAAAGAGAACGCGTCTTGTTCATGAGCGTCTCTGCTGTACCATCCCCTTCTCTTCGTGCCCTCCCACCCGCACGTGGAAACTATAAACTAACGATCTTTCTCGTAGCTCCCTTCGTTGTCTCCATATCCTGCCCTCCGTTTTCTCGACGACTTTCGTCCAGTGTAGGGGTTATGGGTGGCGGGTTACATCAAGGCGTGCATACCAACGACTGGTTGACCGCCAGCCCCGCTTTCGCAAGAGCCGACTGATCCAACCACGGGGGCAAGTCTGGAGCTGATGTTGTCGTTTCAACCGCATGCCGGTTTGGAGAAGACGTGTGGTAGCGGAGCCTCGATGGACCAATCGCCCACCTTTCACACGCCAACGGCGTTTCACAAAGCATGGACTCGGGGGCGACTGGGTTTGAGGCTATTACCGCGGAAGAGCCTCAGAGGGTACTTATTCGAGGTGAGCTCTTTGTTCCTTTCCATCCCCATGGCCCATTGCCGTTCACCCTTGGAGACCGTTTCTTCCCTTCCTCCGAATGACATTTGTTCCCAACGTTACAATCTGTGGGTTTCGGAACTGACCTACCATCACCCTCCATCTTCTCAACATCGGGACTGGTGCAGGAATTACGATGTTTTGCCTGTGCAAATAGCGCGACACATTTACCTCAAATCCACCTCGACAGGTCGGGATCGGGTGGATGCTGGGATTTGTTGACCGCGTTTTCCAGGAGTACACGCTACCGACGGTCTCCACAGCACGCCGATATGGATGTAGAGGTTAACATTCACGCTGCATTACGACAATCGGGATCAGCCCTCTTCCCCTCCGACGTTACAAGAGTTTCGGCTTGCCCACTTGCGACAACTGCACCCCACCGCCCATGTGCAGCCTGTGCTTCAATAATTTATCTCCGCGGTGTTTCTCTATTTCTCGTCATACGTTGTATAAATCTTACTTTGTTGAATGTATCCTGGTTGCAGAACGTGTCTGAAAAAGGAAGCCTTCCCCCCCTCTCCGGACGCTACCATTCACGAATGCGTCAAGATCGACCACCCTCTGACGGTGTCTGATTGCCACTGATACTTAATCCTGAGCCGCTTATGGGGGGACAATGACCCTCCCCCCCCACCTTCAGCCTGACATATCCAGAGTGTGTCCAAGATGCGATCACTATTTCTACTAAGACGCCCACCGAGCGTTTGGAGGAGGTACTGGCTGGTGGTTTACGGACCTAGCCAGTTCAGTCCGGAGTATTGTGGAATGGCCGTGAGGAGGTGGTGAGATGACGAGAAGCTGCCTATGGGCCTTGCCTGATCCTCCGGATGGGTGATATCCAATTCCTCTCGAGATCTCTCAGACTGAGATCGTGCTCTGACTCGCAACTTCGCGTTGCGTTTGCGTATGAAGATTCAGTCGCGCCAAGCGGTACTCTCAATTCAATCGATTGGATTGTGGAGATGGAGAATTTGAGGTCAATGTCTCCTTCGAACCTAACAGGTGCTTGACCCTCGCAAAGATAGAAAGCGAGTGTGGAATTGATTGATGTATCGTAACTGACGTCTGATTGATCTTGCCTTCCGCTATCTAGCTCTGACCCTCCCTCGTCTCGCTTTTCGTTCTCGTCAGCCAATCAATCCTTAGAGAATGAAGAGATTCGAGCCTAGGCTTCTGCATTCATTGTCCCCAATCACGGCCGAATGTCTCAAGGATACTGAGGACGCTATCAGGCTCGTAGGTGGGCTCTCGTTTGGTCCATATTTGGGTTCGGCGTCTGACTGTTGTCTGACTGTTTTCTATCTGTTCTCGGGAGGAGTGGCCGGTGGCCCACCACCCCGTCGGCGAGCCTGTCCGACGACTCCGCCGTCAGACGGCGCGTCATTCGATTCTTCAGAGACTGTGAAGACGTTCCCATTCTCTTGGGACTGCTCTTCTTTCTCTATCCCGTGGCCAGTTTCTGGCAGCGGGTCTCTAAGACGAAATTTCCCAGCTTCCCGTCGCCTGTGGATGATTGGCCTCGTGGCCTTGACTCTATTCCGTACCAGCGCTTGGTGCGGGTGCGAACACGTTATCTGCCGGTTCTTTCTGCTCGAGTTCTCGTGTCGGTCCTCTGTACCAGTCCTTTACACGTATGAAATGTATCAGTGTTTTATGGCTGAGTGCTCTGGGCGATTACACCTGTGGTTTGAGGTTTAACTTGTCGCCGCTTCGGCTCTGGGTGTTCTTGTCATCATGACCTCGCACAAATTATACGAAAAGGGATCGAAATCCTCCATACGGAAGACGCAGACCACGTTCCAACCTGAACCCCGGATACCAGATGGATTGCGAATGAGACTCGGCATACTGAGGACGTAGGGTATACACGATCACTAGAGTAAATGACACGGTCCCGAGCAACGTCTTCGGGCTGCCCGCGATCATGACCGAAGCCAACACGGAAGGGGAGGACAGGAACATGGGAATGATGTGTACGCGATGAAGAGTGCCAATCATCAAAACATCCGCCTATAGTGCCCAGGGTTCCACGTTAACGTCAGCTGTAATGTCGACGGACGCGACGTTCGCTCGTACCTTTGCGGGAATCCGCGGTGACGTACCCCCCATGGACCTGCAAAACCTTGGAGCGGGCGGTGGTCGCGTTCGCGATGAGCGCCATGCCGAGTGGAGGGGATTGAGGGTGACACACGACTGGCGCAGATGTATATCGCAGACTGGTGGAGAACGGTGAGAGCGGGTGTGGCACAGGTCGGCGATAATGGCAACACTTGGACGCTACAGTTCCAACTAGTCATGGCCAGCACGGTCCGAATGGGACAGGTGGGGGAATACGATGGGAAGACACCGACAGAGATGAACTGCTTGACCAGAGTCTCCGGGATGTCTGCATGGCAGTGCATTGCTGGGTATAGCATGGGTTCGGAATTACAAAAGACACGGTCGGTGACATCGAAAATGGGTTCCATGTCAGAGCTGTCGCTGTAGGGCTCGGATACCGTAATCGGGATACATGTCAGACTTGACACAGGTACATCTGCGCCGGGCGACAAAGTTGGGGGAGAGCTTTGACACCGGATCTATATCCCCGACTTCTGGGATCACCACGGGGCTTCCAAGCGAACTATCGAACCACCCCAATATGGTGTTGTAGGGCTCTCGACCAAAACGGCTGGGATGCGACGTACGAGACAATCTTGGGGCGAGCCTCGCAATGGCCAGAATGATTTTCATGTTCATGGACATCTCGAACATCCAGGAGAGACATTCTGAATATGGTCAACTCTATGTGATCGCCGGAGCCGTTCCCATCAACCTCGTCACCTGTCTAGACCATAGGGACTGCTGGGACCCAGTCTCCGGCGCCCCAGCCACCCATCAGACCACCCAGGATACCTCCTGTACCCGCTGTCGACACGGGTCAAGAAGTGAAGGATAAGGAGAGGGGTTGATCGTGGGATAGAGTGGCAGCGGGAGAGAGGCAAAAGAGGGAACCGAATGTAGCGGAACCCTGGATACGCCGGCGATAACTTCATTAAACTCTGGAAGAGAGTAACCGAGGAGAGCGGCTTGAAGCATGAGGGGCAAACGTGAAGAGATAGAAATGCCGAGTGACCGTTCCGTTCATCTTGCGCCGTCGAGGAATTGGTTGATAACAGATCCACCTGTCTCGGCTTGAGCGCAACAGTTGAACGTCGGACCGCCGCTTGCCCAATATGGCGACGAACACAGCGAGGAGGGAAGGGACCAAAGTGGTCTGGACGTGGAAGATGGTGGGCTGTTCCATCGAGAATAAACGGAAATCTTGAGGAATCGGAGCTCACTTCGTCGGGTTCGAGCCTGTCCTCAACATCGATAATGGAAACGGAGGTGACCGTGGAGATCGGACCGGCCTATTCCCCGAGGGATAAGTTCAAAAGAAGTGGACGCGAAGAAAAACTCACAAGTCCAGCGTGGTACTCAAGGCTTCATCGCATTTCGTAGCGCCGCGGCCTGTCCCGTTGGAACTTGTCGCAGGACCCGACGCGGGCGTTGCTGGCCGTTTGGGAGGAGGAACGGCGATGTCTTAGGCGTGGTATTCTTCAAACTGGGGACGAAAACTCAAGGCATTGAGATGAAGGAAAGGAGTCAACCAGACGCAGGACTGATGGTCGCTTCTTCCAGTGATACGAAGATCCGCGAAGGAGGAATGTGCTTGACGGGCCACGAGAAATGAAGAGAGTCCAGCTTGACCAGACGGTACGAGAGTGAACACGGTGTTGATCCAAACAGATGAACGGGAATGCGGGTGGCTCCATGAATACACTGGGGAGATTTCCGGTCACTGTGGTCCAGCTGAGCCAAAGGACGGACTTGAGGGACTTCAGTCCATGGTGGGTTGAATTTGGACGCAGCCATGGGCGCGAGGGAACAGGATCATCAGCTTCTCTGGCGGATCAGACAACCCCATAGTTCGTCGGGGGGTTTCTTCACGGGCTCGCCCGCGGTCTCTTCAAACTGGGGACGAAAACTCGAGGCATTGAGATGAACTGTTCGACAGATGGTGTCTAACTACAACATCGTCCGACTCCTATGTGTTGACGACCCCGCCACGGAAAATCTCAATCCCATGGGGTGGACATCACTCAAGAAGTTACACGGTGCATATGTCTGCCTTGGACCCACGAGTTGCAGGGCATACAGGCGGGGAGGATGGGGATGGACGAAGGACCAGATGAGCGAGATGAACGTAGCTCGGAAGATACCGCAGCGGAGGAAGATACAAGGTGGGTTTCCCCTCGTTAAATCCACGTTGTACGTGTTGCATGAGCCGCGCGGACCGGATGAAACCTCCCTTGTGTTCACAATCTAATACCATGAGTCTGAGTTGCGACGGTTAAAGGGTGTATCCTCATCTACGTCGCACTGTTCAGACTGCCGGCATAGAAAGACATACCGCTTAGTTTTCTTATTGGGAGTAGGAGGTCGGTGATGTCGGACTCGCCCTCGTCACAGAGTGGTAATAGAACTAACAAGCACGGAAGGCCTTGGGTGGCTGGCCGTCGCTCAAGCGCTCATGTCGTATCGGCGGCTGACGAGAAAACCACACTGGACGAGTGGGAGCGAAGGAGGGGAGAGCTGACACTGCGCACTTCGTGATCAGCACCAGAGCACCGTCCGTGGCGGATCTGGGACCAGCACTTGATTCCGGGAGCCGCGGGAGAATACGGTCGACTGGGATCGAGGGGACGGTGGTGCGGGTTTAGATGCGCCTCTTGGCTATCTCTGCCATCGTCGCTGCGTAGAGAAGATACATCTTACTCCGGATGGCTAGGAAGGCACCGAACGGATTTGGGGTGGGATCTGTTGCAATGACAAGTTACAGAGACTGGAGAGGGTCATCTGGGTAAACGCAGAGCGGTTCCTGGTTCCTGGAGCCGGCCTCGTAGAACTCTGGAGATCTTGCAGCTCGGTCCGTTTCCTCATCGCCTGCCTGTACTCAGGTCGATCGACTCAATAGCTGCCAAAGAACGAACCCTACGGGCTTCGTAATCTGCACACGCCGCGCGGGGATCCAGGACTGGGTTTCGAATATCTCGCTCCCTTGCTTGTAGGCGGATGAACAGTGCAAGTAACCGTCTGTGGGAGTACCTGGAAACAACGATGCGAGGACATATCCCCAGCACCTTTCCTGATATGTGTCCGTTGTGTGACTGATCACTTGTTTGAATTTGGTCGGTTAGAGCGGCAGTTGGCCCTTCCCCATCGTGAAAGAGGCCCCAGGTCACTGGCCAATGCGTATCCCATCACGACCTTTGCGAGAAAATCGAGGTGCTTTGAGGACGAGGTGACACAACTCGGCACGGTTGCGTAATTCCATCCGGTGCCTGTCAGCCACCCAGTCAGCTAAGTATGTATGTTCTTGCGGACCCATCTGGATCAGCGCTCCGTACGTAATACGTCCAATATATATCCCCGTTCTGTACGACTAATTCCCCCTCCCCCGACATTGGGCGCCGTCCTCACCCTTCCTGCCACCCACTGCCTCCACTCAGCTCGACCCCCTTCGTCTCCCGCAGCACATCGAGCGCGACCTTTCCTTGGAATTTCTCCCCGGCTCCTCGTAGCGCATCATGGGAGTAACAACTATCAGCCCAAAAGCGTGCGTCTGATAGGGCCCGCCTTCTTCAATCCTTTACTAACGCACTGCTTTCGTTTCCAGCCTGGAGGATGCAATGCTCAAGGCATTGCCATCTCTTTCCGAACCTCCTTGGAACGGCTAGCAGCGCCCGCATCGAGTTCTACGACAAGTTTCAGCGAGAAGCCGACGAGCACGACAGCGACTTCATGAAGAAATACGATGAAGACTTGAACACCACCTTGATCTTCGTGAGCATCCTTTCTTTCTCTCGTATTCACCTCAATCGTGATTCTAACTTTGCGGGGGGTAGTCCGGTTTGTTCTCCGCCGTAACATCCGCTTTCATCGTCGATGTCCAAAACAACCTACAACCCGATTACCAGCAAATGAATTATCAGCTCCTCACAATTATGTCCAGCGTCTCGCTAGGGAACCCCCCCACCGGTGAAAACGCCGCCATCCCTCAATGGACCGGCCCTGATCCCACTGTCGTCCACGTCCAAGCCATCCTCTACTCCAGCTTGGCCGCTTCCCTCCTCGCCGCGTTCGTCGCCATGTTAGGAAAGCAATGGGTCAACCGTTACGCCCAAGTCGAGATGCGCGGATCCGTTATCGATCGCAGTCGCCACCGGCAACGCAAGATGAACGGAATGGTCACCTGGCACTTTGACTTCGTCATGGAATGTTTGCCTCTCATGCTTCAAGCCGCCCTCCTCCTCCTCGGTTACGCGCTCTCCAACTACCTCTTCTTCATCAACAAAGCTGTCGCTGGCGTCCTAATCGGTTTCACCTCATTCGGTCTCCTCTTCTACTTGCTCATCGTTTCGGCCGCCACCCTATCCTACAACTGCCCATTCCAAACCCCCGCCTCCCTCATCATCCGCTTCTTGATTTGCTTCGACGACGAGCACGAGGAGTACCTCAAGCGAACCAGGAAGTGGTTCAACGACATCTTCTCTCGGAAGAAGAAGGGGCTATCACGACCCAAGTCCGGCGGTCCCTACGGTTTTGGCAGGTTTGGGACATTCGACGGAACCGGCATGGAACATATCGAGTTACCCATGGTCAACACGGCTGACCAGCCAACTCCACTGTTCAATAAGGAGACCGATTGGGATGGCTACGTCCTAGACTCGAACTGTATCGCCTGGATGTTCGAGATGTCGATGGACACGGACGTCATCATGGCCATTATGAGATTCATCCCCGAGGTCGTTTGGTATGCCGGCATCCCGACCACCCCGCTCGAAAGACTCTACGACACGGTCCTCGAGTGCTTCGATCGTTCGTCCGGACGACCCGTGGTGATCCCCAAGCTGAGGAACAAGGCCTACCTCAGCGCCAAGGCCCTCCTCCACCTCGCGATCCAACGCAAGTGCATCGGTCACGAAACCGACAAGGCAGTCTTCAAGTCCATCTCGAACCGGCATCCGATGATGGGAAGACATTACGAAGGAGACTCGGATCTGGAATCGACCCTCGGGATTATCGATCGCGTCTTCAGTGACTTCGAGCCCATGTACTGGCAGAATTTTACCCTCAATATTCCCCACCATGCTTGGATGGGCCACATCCTCCTCTACCGCGCCTGGGACGTTCTCAGGAAAGGCGAAGCATTGCCCGATGACATCAAGGAGTTCGTCCTCCACTTTCTCCGATTGGAACCTCCCCCTCCGGCGCCGATCGTCGCGGACTGTCTGCTTATCATCGGCTTATTGCTCGGAATCAAGTTGCACGTCGATGACCTGTTGGTCGCCGACAAGAGGTGAGTTGATATGGCACGTGTTCTTTACGATACAGGACTTAATCATTGTCGTGCCATAGTCACGAATGCAGCCCCCAGATCACGAGGATCTACGACAAGCTCACGGCGACGTTCGGGAGCGCCAATCCCACCACCGAGGAGATTGATTGCGCGCTGGTGGCCGTGGAGCTGATCGCTCCCCTCTGCGAGAACGATATCGCCCAGAAGAGTTACCAGTTGTTCCACGTCGTCATGCAGACTCCTGTCTCTCCCGCCTATTCCCCGGAGAAGAAATGGGAAGCTGCTCGCCTCACCATGCACGGGACTAACAAATGGGACAAGTTCCTACCGTGGGTCGAAGATCCTCAAGATATCCTCACGTTCCTGGACCACCACTTCGACTTGGCCACCAGGGGTGGTCAGAACCACGACGAGCCGATCCAGAATGCCCTTCGTGCGTTGGCCTACGCCTCCGGACCCGTCACCATCGAGGCCCTGAAGCGGTTTGACCCGACCGAGCCTTCGTTCGTCCGCGGTATCTGCTACGTTTTCCAGAACGACAAGCCGTTCCAGCTTCGCAAGGCCGCCCTTTTCTTCCTCCCTCTCATCGGCGACAGATGGTTCAACACCCCCCACCCGATCATGGAACCCGATCAAATGAGGAGCTTGTGCGTCGACTGGGCCTCCGCCGTTGACGGCATCGAGCACACCTACGATGTCCAAAAGGCTACTCTCGCGGTCCTCTTCGGAATGGTCAACTCTTCCCACTGGCGTCCTCACATCGTTACGGAGAAATGGAAATTATTGGAGTACTTTACATCGGTGCCGGACGACTCTCAGCCTCTCAGGAGGTGCATCGACAACCCGGAGCTGATGGACGCGATCGCGAACGTGGAAAATCCGGCGGCTATGGTCCTTTGGTTGGCGATCTTGTGGTTGAAGTATAAGGAGTTGATCCCTCAAGTGCAGGAGCAGCTGGAGACTGTTACGAAGGAGGTCGCGCAGGGTAGGAGAAGGACGGACCTGGACATGTACCTGTCAGTGATGGACTCTGAGTTGAGGAAGGCCGAGGACGCGTTGACGCAGTACAATACGTGGTCTACGGACCCGGCTGCCCTGGCTCTAAGGACGAAGATCGACAACCTTCAGCAGGCCAGGGTCTCGTTGGTCACTCTCAAGAGGGGTTGACCGCCATTTTGTTTTGATCGTGTTGATAGTTAGCGCATTCTCGTCCACCTCTCCTCACATACATGTCTGTTATTGTGTCACCTCTGTTTGTCGCTTTGTGGTTTATGTAGTTTTCATCTTTTTTTTGTTAGTTTGTTTCTGTTTCTGCTCAAGGTCCTTCTGCCCTAAACATGTTACTGTGAATGTGGACCCCCACTTCTGTGGGGTTTTACCTCAGTGATCACATACTTTGCTTGTTGCATGCATATATTTTATGGACAACCACTCTGAATCTATCAGCTAGTTGTATAGTATGAGACTGAACACTGTGCTTGTCAAGCAATGAAATATTTAGTACAGGGAACTTGAGGCATAAGTAAAGAGTATACATGTTCTGCATATAGGTCTACTAGAGAGAAACATTGCTGAAGTCAAGAATCACCACCTCTTCTGACTCCAAAAGAACAACAAGATAATGGCCATCCCACTGTGCATGAATTGCCTTCCCAAATCTGTCAGGTAGCTGAACAACTACCTTCCCAGTGACTATATCCTTCATCCTAGACATCTCAGTTTCCCACATCTTGTTATCATTGAGGTGGAGCCTGTCTGGGGGGCCTTCATCACTTGAAAACAGGACAGGGGGTGAGCCTGGAATCCCAAAGTCCCATCCCATATAATAGTGTGAATTTGACACCAAAACCATAACCCAGATTTTTGAGCCCTGTATTCCTCGAAATAACATTGCCTCACCAGCCACCATTCCACCCTGAGTCCTAAAGTCCATATCTTGGGTCCTCACCTTGCCCACAACCTCTCCTGTCTGGATATCCCATGCTTGAATGGATTCCTTATATAGGCAGAAAACCTTGGTTCCATCCCCTGATATCAGGAGGTACTTAACACTACCTCCAGGTACATTGATTGTCTGGAGGAGTTTCCCTTTCTCTGCATCCCAGATGTTGATCTTCTCATCTGCATGCCAAACAAAGATCAATTTATTGTCATTCAGCTGGGTGTTGCTCTGGTGGGGGTCTTGAGCTGGGATTTGGAGGGATCCCTTGTGGAGGCCAGTCAAGATACCCCAGGTCTGTACCACCCCATCTGGCAAATTACTGGGGATAATAAACTCATTTTCTGGTTTCAGAGCAGTTGACTTGGTTGGGGCTAAGGTGAGGGGTGTGGTCTTTGAATCTGTCACAATTGGGCCTGTTGATGAGGCACCAATCTGCCAGAACTTGACTGATTGGTTATAAGATGCTGAGATGAGGATAGAGGGGGAAGAAAATGCAAGGGAGGTAATATTGTTGGTATGGCCAACAAAGGTCTCAACAAGGTGAGGGTCTGAGCCAGTGATGTCCCAAACAAGGATAGTTTTGTAAGTCGCAACAGCCACAAGCTTGTGATCAGGGGAGAAACAGGTGACAGTATACTTGTCGGCGTTGATCATGTGAAGTTTTGCCACAACAAGTCCAGAATTGGTGTTGTGAACTGTGACATAACCCTCTGCACCTAAAATAAACTGGGTGCCATCTTGGGAGAATGCAATGTAGTGACCATCATGTGTGGGTCCAACTTTGTGACCATTGATGTCCCACTGCTGAACAGTTCCACCAGATACAGACATGAGGCACTGGGGGTTTGTGGGGGAGAACCTAACACAAGATACCTCTTCCTGGTGCTCTATGATTTGATGACAGTCCCCCTTCTGAATGTCCCACAAACGAAGTGTCTTGTCATCAGATCCTGATGCAATTGTAGTGTGGTCTGCTGAGATTGAGACAGAGTGAACCCAGTGAGTGTGGCCATGAAATGTCCTGACAATGCCACCAGTCTGCACATCCCAGAGCTTGACAGTCTTGTCCCAACTTCCAGATACAAGTGATGTCCCATCTGATGAGAAGGTGACAGATCCCACTACACCTGTGTGCCCAGGGAGGACAGCTGTCTGGGTGCCTGTGATTGCATCAAGGATGAAGATGCCCCTGTTTTCAGACCCAGCTGCAATAGTGTTGTTCCAGTATGAGAGTGACAACACACTATTACCCAACAGAACTGTGCGGGAACACATCCCCCATTCTGCTGAGAGACCTTCAACCACCTTAACCTCCTGTGAGAGCTCTGAACTGTAGCACTCATGGAGCCAAGACGAAGAAGGGCAAAATGGAAGGGCAGAGTGGTATAATTGGGAAGGGGAGTCATGGATTGTATCAAAATGTTCCAACAGTAATCTCTGGCTGTCATTTATCCACATGCATGAAACACCTGCCTAAACAGAAAACATGAGTACAAGCCCCAGGAAACAGTCTGCACAACACCTACCGAAGTGTACCACTGCTCAACATCATTCATGGCATAAACCCCAACACCAAGATTCTCTGTGAGAGCAAGGACCTCAATCCAATACAGCAAATGCCTTGTAAAGAACTCCTCAATTGCTTTCTGCACTTCTCCAACATGAGAGCCACTGCTAGGGACCATCAACAGGTGTTTTGACCAGAATCCACATGCATATTCCAAAGCTTCTCCAATGTGAACCTTCTTGCAAGTAGAAAGGTCTGTGACCTCACTGAGAACAATGTAGTCATCCAGGTTGCAGATGTTCCTCTTCAGCCTTTTCCCCATCAAGCAGAGGCACGAAAGCAGAACCTCTGCATGATGAACTGCAGGCTCCACAAAGAACTTTTCATCCTTGTACCGGACTGGGTCCATGAGGAAATCAGGAAATGACTTGTGGAAGGGTTGAATGGGGTCTTCTGTGCCCTCGGGGACAAGGAGGAGAGAATGGAGGGAGCGGAGGGTAGTGGAAATGTTGGAGACTTTCAGTAAGTCTGAAAGTGCTGTCATTGAAAGGGGGTTAAATACAAGTAACACTGCCCCAACCACAGTTCTGAAACGGGAGTAGATCTCCTCAACATGTATATCCACATCATCAACTGCCTGCTCAAGGACCTGGGTGTAAAGGAGGTCAATCCCAGACCTTCCTTCATTGGCAGTGCTTTGTGGGAGGGAGATGATCTGGTCCAGTTGCTCAGTGGGTGTGTGGTTGTTAGATGCAACAAATTTTACAACTGTTGAAGCATAGATGAAGAATCCTGCTGCCTTTTTACAGAGAATGTTGATGTCTGATGGGTTTGGCCAATCTTCTGTGAAGTTGCAGTCACTCCGAGTTTTGGAAATTCCAGCCAACTGAATCCTGAAGAACAGCTTGATGTCACTATCCACCAAGGAACGTTTGACATCATGCAGCCTTAGAACTTCTGTGATGGGTTGGAGTGACCTGAGACGAAACCCGGACCGGATTCGAGGCTCTGGTCGACCAGTAATAAAGAATTTGATGTTGGGGATCTCATCCACATAACGGGAGAGCACAGAAAGAAGAGCAGAGGCAGGTTCTTCATCCTTGCATTCGTCGAGGGCATCAATGATGATAAGCGGCTGAATGGGAATGGGGGCAGCTTTTAATGGGCCAACAATGATCCTCTCCATTTGGGAACAAAGAGACTCCTGTGAAACACCAGGGTTGGCCCTCAGAACTCTGAGCAGCTTCTCTTGAAATGGGAGATATCGATAGGCAAGCTGGAAAGCGAGAGTTGGAAAGATTGCTTGGAGATTGCTTCTATTCACGAAATCTCGTGAGCAGAAGAAGCTTGCGGCAAGCCTTCCATCGGCGAAGCAAGTTTCAGCAAACGTCTGGGCGATGGTCGACTTCCCGGTCCCCGCAAGGCCGTTCAGCCAGAACACGCGGTGGTCCCGTTCGTCCTTCAGCCAACGTTCGAGTTGTAGGAGAACATCCGCCCTAGTCCCCCTCAGACACCCCTGCCTGTTCCCGGAACGGTACCCGGCCCCGTTTGTGGGACACATGTTTTCTAGAAGCCGACGATCCGCATCTCCCTATTTGCAAGTTATTATGAAAGGTGGGACTGGAAGGGAGTGAGACTCACGAGCTGTTGGCAGCGCTCGTCGTCGATGTCCAACCGTAACGATGTCTGCAGCGGATGTCAGCTACGATAAGAGCAATTCATGGGAGATCAGACCTGGTAGTCCATCAATGCATCACGAATATCCTCCACCAGACCGTTAACCTTCTGTGCGTTCTCGGGGGCTCCGAGGAAACTCGCGAGGTCTTCCTGGGTTGCCACCGAGCCCATAAGTTTGCCAATCTCTTCCAATTTCCTGGCGATCCCAGGCGTGCGTCAGGTCCAACTCTCGATCTTGGAGAATGTAGGCTCACCGTTCCAGCTTGTTTGTCCTCTCCTCTTCATTGATGTCACCCGGGAAGATGGGTCCGGAGAGCAGCTCGGAAACCTTTTTGACCCTGAGCGCCAACAATTCCATAGCATGTTCATTCACTTCTGTTCGCTAGAACGACCGTAAGCATTTTGAATCAGACGCGCGGGAAGGAGACCATACCTCGCAACTGTCGAGAATAAAACAGAGGCATCCCGCGACGGATTTGAGCGGACCGGAGGCTCCTGCGGAGTCTCTCACTCCACAAAGCAGTTCGGACGTGATGCGGTTCGGTTTGTTCTCATCCGCAACAACGCCCGGTTGGACGCTTCCATCGGGATGAAGGCCTTCCGATACGTGGTCAGGAACGGTAAAGGTGTCTACGTCGTCCAAAGGAACGATCAGAGAAAGGACCAGAATGACCGCGTTTACGTACCATCGGGTTCCCCACCGTGCAAGCTCAGTGAAGGAGCGGATCCGGAGAGGGAAAACCATTCGGACTCTCGACTAGATCCGCTTTCCACCTCGATCTCACTGTCCGAGTGCAGATTTTGACCAGTGGGATCCCCTCTATCGTCGTCCCCACGCGCTGGCACAGATTCTAGCCCATCTGGCTGAGGGGGTGGACCCGTCGAAAAATCTGGCTCTCCAGCTGCGTCGGCTTTATCCCCTTCTCCGTCGTAACTTCCGCCCACTACAACGTGAGATTCTGGTTGCGGAAGCGAACTCATCGAGTCGGCTCCCTCCCCACCGGGGTTGGCCGCCATTCCGTCCGGTGTATATTTTTTCCTTGTTAGTCCGAGTCGGTGCTTGGCTTTCTTCTTCATTTTGGAGAACGAGCCCCGTATGTCGTCCATGTCGATGTTGGATCAGCGTAGGCGATGGTGCGATAGATGGTGGTGCGATAGTGGATGATTGGCCTCGTGGCTTTGACTCTATTCCGTGCCGGCGCTCGGCGCTCAGAGCGGGTACAGACGCGTTATCTGGCGGGATATCTGACGACTCTTTCCGCTCAAGTTCTCGTGTCGGTTCTCCATACCAGTCCTTTGCATGTATGAAATATGTCAAGATTTCATGGCTGAGTGCTCTGGGCGATGACCTACACCGGTACCCTTTCGATTTGAAGTCTGAGCCGTCGCCACTTCCGAGTCGGCACGATATTTCTACACAAACCGTACGAACAGGAGTCGAGATCTTCCGTGTGGAAGACACGGGCCACCTTCCAAGCTAAACCTCGCGCAGATGGGAATATCAAACGGATTGCAAACAAGATTTTGCATACTGAAAATCTACAGTGACTGTGCATGACCATCGAGGTAAATGCCAAGGTCCCGACTAGCATCTTCGGGCTGCCCGCGACCGTGATCGAAGCCAGAGTGGAGAGAGCACAGGAGAATGGGATCTATTATCGATGATATGTACACGGTGGTGGATGATCACACTAAGGTGGGGGGTGGGGGATGTTCAATGAGTCGAGGGGGGTCGGGAGTGAGGTTAGCGAGAGGGAAAAAAGAGCGTGAACCGCTGACACACCCACCCACAACGCCCAGCGTCCCACGCCAACACCGGCCCCGGGGCCAACAGGCGCGGCATCTGTCCGTACTCCCGAAAGGTTTTGTAGCATCGCTCCCCCCCACGGCCTCGAAAGGCTTCGGAGCGAGTGACGGCTGCGTCTGTAGTGGGTCAAAACCATACCGAGTGAAGGTCGAATGCTGTTGTCTTCAGCTCATGCATGACTAGCACGGGTGCGCATTGCAGATCAGCAAAGAACAGTGAGAACGGATTGGGCAAGTAGATGGACAAATTGCTAGTGACAATGAGACCACTTGAACAGTACAGTTTCATAGCTGGTCATGGCCAGTACGGTCTGAATTGGAATAGATAGGAGGATATGCTGGGAGGATATCAGCGGACGGGAACCGCTTGGCCAGAGTCTCCGGGGTGTCCGGAGAGGGGTCAATTGTGGTATAGAATGGCAGCGGAAAAGGGGCAAAAGAAGAGACCGGATGTGATGAAACCCGTGACACCCTGGCGACAACTTCGTCAGGGTCGGAAAGAGAGTAGTTGATACGAGAAGGGCGACTCGAAGTGTAAAGGACAAACGTGACGAGGTAGAAATGTCGAGTGATCATCCTGCTCATCCTGCGCCGGGGATGGATTGGTAATAGCCCCACGCGTCTCGGCTTGGACGCGACAGTCAAATGTCGGATTGCTGCTTGCCCAACATGGCGACGAATGCGGCGAGGAGGGAAGCGACCAAGGCACCCTGAACATGGAGGATTGTGGGCTGTTCCATTGTAAGCAAACGACACCAGCACCGGTTGGGGTGTTTCAAGCGAGGGATTGGTGAAAATCCCGAGGAATCTGGAGCTCACTTCATCGGGTTCGAGCTTGTTCTGAACACCGACAATGGAAACGGGCGTGACAGCGGAGAACGGACCAACCTATTCCCCAAGTTTGGAATATCACGACAGAAGTGGACGCGAAAAGGGGACTCACAACATCAGCATGGTGTTGGAGGCCTCGTAAATCTACGGCCGGACCCGTTGATCCAGCGTTCGAACTTGTCGTGGGACCCGGCGTGGGCAATTTGGGAGGAGTGTTGGTCATATCTCAGGCATTGTGTCCTTCAAACTAAAAACTAAAAATGCGGTCACCAGGGGTTGACAACTTAATATGCAACGTTGAAAGACGTGGTCAACCGGACGCACGTTTTTGGGCTGATTGCAGGTTGCTTCCTCCGTGCGATACGAACATCCGAGAAGGAAGGACATGCTTGACGGGCTACCAGAAATGAACGGAGTCAAGCTTGATCGGAGGACGCAAGAGTGAGGACTGTGTCGATCCAAACGGGTGAACGAGAGGGTGGCTCCACGGAACTGGCAGACTGGGGGATTTCTGGTCACTGAAGAGATCCTTCGTATACGATCCAGGTGAACCAAAGGACGGACCTAAGGGACTTCACTCCATGGTAGATTGAGCTTGAACGCAACCACGGGCACGAGAGAACGGGATCACCGACCTCTTAGATCGCTCGAGATACTTCTTGTGTCTGCGGTCGAAATGAATTGAGACGCGAAGGGAGAGGAAGATGAGTCAAGTGACTGAGAAGAGCGACTCGAAGTATGGGGGACAAACATGACGAGATGAAAGTGTGTCGATGGATCGATAACTTAGGGTCTCGACCCGGACGTGGCAGTCAAACATCGAGCCACTGCTTGCCCAACATGGTGATGAACGCGGCGAGGAGGGAAGCGACCGAAGTGGAATAAACAATAGTTTGGACATGGAAGATGGTGGACTATTCCAGAGCGCAAACAGCATCGGCACTAGTTGGTGCGTTCTTAAGCGGGGGACTGACGGAAATCTTGGGGAATTTGTAGCTCAGTTCTTGTGGATCGAATTCTAGCTTCTCCTGAACGTCTGCAACGGAGACGGACGTGACCGTGGAGAGTGGGTGGGCCTATTCCTCGAGAGAACAGGTTCAGGAGATCGCGGCAGAAATGGATGCGAAAAAAGGACTCACAAAGATCAGCGTGGTACTCGAAGCTTCATAAAAACCGCCGCCGGACTCGTTAGTCCCGCGTTCAAACTTGTCGCGGAACCCGATGCGGGCGCTGCTGGTAATTTGGGAGGAGGGATGGATATATCTCAGACGTGGTATCCTTCCGACTAGAGACGAAAATGCGGCCACCGAGGGTTGAAAACGAAAATTCAAAACGTTGAGAGACGAAGGAAGGGGTCAATTAGATGCACGTTTTTAGCCTGATGGTTGCTTCGCCCGTTGCGATACGAAAATCCGCGAAGGAAGGAGGTGCTCGACGGGCTACGAGAAATGAAGAATGTCTAGCTTGACGAGAGGGTGCAAGAGTGAGAACAAATAGGTGAACGAGAACGTGGGTGCCCCACAAATACACCGAGGGCGATTTCCAGTCACTGAGGAGATCTGCACACGGTCCAGCTGAACCAAAGGACGGACTTGAGACACTCCGCTTCTTTGTGAATTAAACTTGAACGCGACCCCGAGCACGAGAGAGCAGAATCCTCGACTTTTCCAGCGTCGGATCAGACAGTCCGGCTCCCAATCGCAATGTTCCTCCCTGCATTGGTTCACGCGACCCCATAATTCGCGTGCGGGTTCCGTCACGGGCTCGCCTGTGATCACCACATAATGGATGCACATTTGTTCAATAACAGATAGTACCTAACTATAATGGCAATTTTCTCCGACTCCCACACACCGACGAGCCCGCCGTGGAAAACCGCAATCCAATTACTCAATAGACGCATCGACCCCATGACTTGCAGAGTGTAGAGGCGAGGCGGATGGAAATGGACGAACGACCAGACCGGGTGTATTAGATGAACGCAGCTCGAAGAGGATACCACAACAGGAAAGATACAACGGCGTCCCCTCGCTAAACATATGTTGTGTGCGTTGCATGAGCGGTGCGGGCTGGATGAACCGGTGACAAGGCCGACCGCGTGGTCACAATCATGCCACGAGCGTGAGTCCCGATGGATAAAATGTGTCCCTCATCCATGTCAGCACTGCTCAGACAACCCTCACTTTACGGACGGCGCAGAAAGACGCACCACCCGCTCCTTCAGTCCCCGAGCCCTTCTAGTTTTTATTAAGAGTGGGAGGTCGATAAGATCGTACTCGCTCTCGGCCCGGGGCGGTGATAGGACCAACAAGTCTGGAGGGCTTCGAGTAGTGGTTGGTCGTCGCTTCCGTGATGGCAGTCGGATCTGATCTGCGGTTGACGAGGAAACGAGGGGACAGCTGACAATGTCCACCCGATGAATAACGCTAGAAAACGGTGAGGTGAGCCTGCGGGTGGGCATGCTTTAGTCAAAACACCGTTCGTAGCAAGCCTGAGGCCAACATCTGAGATTCCGACACCATGAGAGAATCGTCGGATGCGGGCAAAGGTGGGAAGAAAGCAAACCTTGCGGGACCGTTCCCACGACGAGACCCTGGGGGCGCGGTGGAAAGTGGACGAGGGGGAGAAAGACCTCCGGATTTCCGGATCAAAGCCGGTCCACCCTTTATCTTCGGACAACCGACAACCCAGACGACTTTCTCCTTTGATCCCAAGTTCGCTTTCTCGCCGCTGGACTGGATGTCGAACGCCTCCTTCGGTGTTGAGCCAAAATGCGTCTCCCTCGTCACTATGCCTCTTGCCTTTCTCGAGGGATGACACGGCCCTAGGTACCCCCCCCCCCCCACCGTCACTGCGTACAAATCATAGAAGAAGCCATCGAAGTCATCCGTGCGGAAGATGCATCCTACTTTCTACGTTGGACTCCGGTTGGCTGGGAAGGTACCAAATGGATTAAGGTGTCATCTGTTACGGTGATAGGTTACGAAGGCTGGAGGGGTCATCTAGGTCGGTTTTGGATATTTCGCAACTCGGTTCGTTTCCTCATCGCCTGTCTACCCCCAGCTCGATCTCCCTCGTTAAGACTCTGTGCATGACAGCAGGCGAGCATTCGCACTGATCAACGTCATGTTCAGATCCCGTCTCTGTTCTCGAACGGCACGAGGTGAACCTACACCTGTTACACCCCTTCATCAACTCGTTGCTTCACCAACGATCGACGTCCCCAGGCCTCAACATCAACGTTCAGACCAGTATTGCTCCAGACGTTATTTCACAACCCTCAACCGCATTCCACATGGGAGATGGAGATTTCGGCCGACAGCGCATTCTCTGAGTGGTCTTCGTCGTCACGTTTTTCATAAGTACCTCATTCAACGTGAGCAAGACCGTCTCAACACGCTCACTCTTATTGAACCTAGCACCGTCTGGATCAAGTTTGGCCCCTGTTGTGGATCTCGTCCGGAATGGTGCTGGGTGGGGTTGTCAAATTCGAGGCTTTCCCTGTGAACGGGTGTGAGAGGACGGGAGAGGTGGTTGAACGCGAGTATACTGAGATGGTGAAGCGGTGGGTTTAAACAGCCGTATTTTGGACTTTTAGAGACCCAGTTTGCTCAGATTGGCTTTGACGCTCGAGATTCGCACCTTCCGCCTCTGACCTTCCTCCCCACCATTGCGGATGAAATCCCTGTACGCATTTCTTCGCCACAATGGCTAACTGCTGCGTACGCCCAACAGACATGATTGTTTGATAACCTGCTTTCGTAAAGTTCAGTGGTGATTAGCGAGAGGAAAACGCATCTTGTTCGTCGGCGTCTCTCCTGTATCCGCACGTCGAGATCAGAGCCCCGAAGTCAATACCCCCTTCCCTTCGTGCCCTCCCACCCACGCGTGTAAACCAGAAACTAAGACCTTACTCGTGGTTTCCTTCGTCGTTTTCGTATCCTGTTCCGTTTCTCATGGACGCCCCCGCCCGGTGTAGGGATTGTATTACATCAAGGCGTACATGATTACCGGCAGACCACCAGCCCCAGTCTCGCAAGAATTGGCTGGCACCACCGCGAGGGCAAGTCCGGAGCCGCTGTGGTGGTTTCAACCGCACGCCGATCCGGAGAAGACGTCTGGCGACAGAGTTTTGACGGACGAAGCGCTCACATGCCACCGGTGTTTCGCAAAGCCAGGACTCGGAGGCGGCTGGGTTTGAGGATATCACCGCGGAAGAGCCTGTCAGAAAGTGCTTGTTCGAGGTGAATCCTGTCCGTCTCCCATGGTCGTTCGCCCTCGGCGATTGTTTATTCCCAACGTTTCGGAGCTGACCCACCATCTCCCCGACATCAGGACCGGCGTAGGAATCGCGATGCCTGTGCAAATACGGCAACGCATCTACCTCAAATCCACTCCGGCGGGTCGGGGATACTGCGCAGCGCGCTCACCGACAGAAATCCATCCAACACATACATATCCCCGTTCTGGTTGCGACAGATTCCCCCCTCCCGACATCGGACGCCATCCTCACCCTTCCTGCCACCCACTCCCTCCGCTCAGCTCGACCCCCTTCGTCTCCCGCAGCCCATCGAGTGCGGCCTTTCCTCGGAATTCCTCCCCGGCTCGTAGCACATCATAGGGGAAGCAACTATCAGTCCGAAAGCGTGTATCTGATAGAGCCCGCCCTTCGTCTTCAATCCTTTACTGACGCGTTGTTTTCTTTTCCAGCCTGGAGGATGCAATGCTCAAGGCATTGCCATCTCTTTCCGAACCTCCTTGGGGCGGCTAGCAGTTCCCGCGTCGAGTTCTACGACAAGTTTCAGCGAGAAGCCGACGAGTACGACAGCGACTTCATGAAGAAATACGATGAAGACTTGAACACCACCTTGATCTTCGTGAGCATCCTTTCTTTCTCTCGTATTTACCTCAATCGCGATTCTAACTTTGCGGGGGGGTAGTCCGGTTTGTTCTCCGCCGTCACATCCGCTTTCATTGTCGACCTCCAAAACAACCTGCAACCTGATTACCAGCAAATACTACCAGCTCCTCGCAACTATTGCCAGTGTTTCGCTAGGGAACATCCCCACCGGTGAAAACGCCGCAATCCCTCAATGGACTGGCCCCGATCCCGCTGTCGCCCGCATCCAAGCCATCCTCTACTCCAGCTTGGCCGCTTCCCTCCTCGCCGCGTTCGTCGCCATGTTGGGAAAGCAATGACTCAATCGGTACGCTCAGGTCGAGATGCGCGGATCCGTTGTCGATCGCAGTCGGCATTGGCAACGCAAGATGAACGGAATGATCACCTGGCACTTGGACTTCGTCATGGAATGTTTACCCCTCATGCTTCAAGCCGCCCTTCTCCTCGGTTACGCTCTATCCAACTACTTCCTCTTCATCAACAGAGCTGTCGCCGGCGTCCCCATTCAGTCTCCTCTTCTACTTACTCACCGTTTCGGCTGCTACCCTATCCTACAACTGTCCGTTCCAAACCCATGCCTCCCTCATCCTTCGCTTCTTGGTTCATTTCGACGACGAGCACAAGAAGTACCTCAAGCGAACCAGGAAGTGGTTCAAGGTCATCTTCTCTCGGAAGAAGGGACTGTCAAGACCCAAGTCCGGCGGTCCCTATGGTTTTGGCAGGTTTGGGACATTCGATGGAGCCGGCATGGAACATATCGAGTTAGCCATGGCCAACACGGCCGACCAGCCAACCCCACTGTTCAATAAAGAGACCGATTGGGATGGCTACGTCCTAGACTCGAACTGCATCGCCTGGATGTTCGAGATGTCGATGGACACGGACGTCATCATGGCCATCATGAGGTTTATCCCCGAGGTCGTTTGGCATGCCGGCATTCGGACCACTCCACTTGAAAGGCTCTACGACACGGTTCTCAAGTGCTTCGATCGTTCTTCGGGTCGACCTGTGATGATCCCCAAGCTGAGGAACAAGGCGTACCTCAGCGCCAAGGCGCTCCTCCACCTCGCGATTCAACCCAAGTGCGTCGGTCATGAGTCCGACAAGGCGGTCTTCAAGGCCATTTCGAACCGGCACCCGGTCATGGGAGGACATTACGAGGGAGACTCGGATCTGGAATCGACCTGGGGATCATCGATCGCGTCTTCGGCGATTTTGAACCCATGTACTGGCAGAACTTTACCTTCAGTATTCCCCACCATGCTTGGATGGGCCATATTCTCCTGTACTGTGCCTTGGACGTTCTCAGGAAAGGCGAAGCTCTGCCCGATGATATCAAGGAGTTCGTCCTCCACTCCCTCCGATTGGAACCTCCTCCGGCGCCGATTGTCGCGGACTGTCTGCTTGTTATTGGCCTGTTGCTCGGAATAAAGTTGCACGTCGATGACCTGTTGGTCGTCGACAAGAGGTGAGTTGATTTTGCATGTGTTCTCTACGATACAGGACTTAATCATTGCTGTGCCGTAGTCACGAATGCAGCCCCCAGATCACCAGGATCTACGACAAGCTCACGGCGACGTTCGGGAGCGCCAATCCCACTATCGAGGAGATTGATTGCACGCTGGTGGCCATGGAGCTGATCGCCCCCCTCTGCGAGAACGATATCGCTCAAAAGAGTTACCAGCTGTTCGACATTGTCATGCAGACCCTCGTCTCTCTCGCCTACTCCCCGGAGAAGGAATGGGAAGCTTCTCGTCTAACCATGCACGGGATTTACAAACGGGACAAGTTCCTGCCCTGGGTTGAAGATCCTCAAGATATCCTCACGTTCCTAGACCACCACTTCGACTTGACCACCAGGGGTGGTCAAAACCAGGACGAGCCCATCCAGAATGCTCTTCGTGTGTGTTAGCCTACGCGTCTGGACCCGTCACCATCGAGGCCCTGAAGCGGTTCGACCCGACCGAACCTTCGTTCGTCCGCGGCATCTGCTACGTGTTCCAGAACGACAAACCCTTCCAGCTTCGTAAGGCCGTGCTCATCTTCCCCCCCCCCCATCGGGGACAGATGGTTCAACACCCCCCCACCCGATCATGGAACCCGATCAGATGAGGAGTTTGTGCGTCGACTGGGCCTTGGCCGTCGACGGCATCGAGCACACCTACGACGTTGAAAAGGCTACTCTCGCAGTCCTCTTCAGAATGGTCAACTCTTCTCACTGGCATCCCTCCATTGTTATGGAGAAATGGAAACTACTGGAGTACTTCACGTTGGTGCCGGATGACTCGCAGCCTCTCAGGAGGTGCATTGACAATCCTGAATTGATGAAAGCGATCACAAACATGGAAAATCCAGCAGCTATGGTCCTTTGGTTGGCGATCTTGTGGTTGAAGTATAAGGAGCTGATCCCTCAGGTGCAGGTGCAGCTGGAGATGGTTACGAAGGAGGTCGTGCAGGGTAGGAGAAGGATGGACCTGGACATGTACTTGTCAGTGATGGACTCTGAGTTGAGGAAGGCCAAGGATGCGTTGACACAGTACAATACGTGGTCGACTGACCCAGCTGCCCTGGCTCTGAGGACGAAGATTGATAATCTTCAGCAGGCTAGGATCTCGTTGGTCACTCTCAAGAGGGGTTGACCGCCATCTTGTTTTGATTGTGTTGATGGCTAGTACATTCTCGTCCATCTCTCCCTATGCATGTGTGTTATTTTATCACCTCTGTTTGTCACTTTGTGGTTTATGCAGTTTCCATCTTCCTTTCTTTGTTTTTGTTTCTGCTCAAGGTCTTCCTGCTCTAAACACATTACCATGAATGTGGACCCCCACTTCTGTGGGGTTTTACCTTAGTGATCACATACTTTGCTTGTTGCATGCATATATTTTATGGACAACCTCTCTGAATCTATCAGCTAGTTGTATGGTATGGTTCTGAACACTGTGCTTGTCAAGCAATGAAATATTTAGTACAGAGAACTTGAGGCATAAGTAAGGAGAATACATGTTCTACATGTAGGTCTGCTAGAGAGACACATTGCTGAAGTCAAGAATCACCACCTCTTTTGACCAAAAAGAAACAACAAGATAATGGCCATCCCACTGTGCATGAAATGCTGTCCCAAACCTCCTAGGTAGCTGAACAACTACCTTCCCAGTGACCATATCCATCATCCTAGACATCTCAGTTTCCCACACCTTGTTATCATTGAGGTGGAGCCTGTGTGGGGGATGTTCATCACTTGAAAACAGGACAGGGGGTGAGTCTGGGATCCCAAAGTTCCATCCCCTTGCAAAGATCAACCATAATGCAGAAACATGAGTCCAAATTTTTGAGCCCTCTATTCCCTGGAATTCCATTCTCTCACCAGCCAGCGTTATATCCCCAATTGTAACATCTGCATTCTGGGCCCTCACCTTACCCACAGCCTCTCCTGTCCAGATATCCCATGCTTGAATGGAGTCATCACACATACAGAAAACTTTGGTCCCATCCCCTGATACCCAGAGGTGCTTAACACCACCTCCAGGCACATTGATTTTCTGGAGGAGTTTCCATTTCTCAGCATCCCAAATGCTGATATCCTTATATGCACACCAAACAAAGATCAATTTATTGTCAATCAGCTGAGTGTTGCTCTGGTGGGAGTCCCCAGCTGGGATTTGGAAGGATCCCTTGTGGAGGCTGGTCAAGATACCCCAGGTCTGTACCACCCCATCTGGCAAATCAGTGGGGATGATGAGCCCATTTTTTGCTTTCAGAGCAGTAGACTTGGTTGGGGCTAAGGTGAGGAGTGTGGACTTTGGATTGGTCACAATTGAGCCTGTTGATGAGGTACCAATCTGCCAGAACCTGACTGATTTATCATAAGATGCTGAGATGAGGGTGGAGGGAGAAGAAAATGCAAGGGAGGTAATATGATTGGTATGGCCAATAAATGTCTCAACAAGGTGAGGGTCTGAGCCAGTGATGTCCCAAACATTGATGGTGCAGGTAGCAACAGTAGCAAGAGCCACAAGCTTGTGATCAGGGGAGAAACAGGGGGCAGCATATTTGTTAGTATTGTCCATATGAAGTTTTGCCACAACAAGTCTAGAATTGGTGTTGTGAACTGTGGCACCATCTTCTGTACCTAAAATAAACTGGGTGCCATCTGGGGAGAATGCAATGTGGTCACCACGATATGTGCGTCTAACTTTGCGACTATTGATGTCCCACTGCTGAACAGTTCCACCAGATACAGACATGAGGCACTGGGGGTTTGTGGGGGAGAACCTAACACAATCCACCCAATCCTGGCGCTGTATGATCCGGTGACACTCCCCCTTCTCAATGTCCCACAAACGAAGTGTGTTGTCCTCAGATCCTGATGCAATTGTGGAGTGGTCTGCTGAGATTGAAACATAGAGAACCCCCCTAGTGTGGCCATGAAATGTCTTGACAATGCCACCAGTCTGTACATCCCAGAGCTTGACAGTCTTGTCATCACTTCCAGATACAAGTGATGTCCCATCTGATGAGAAGGTGACAGATCTCACTTGATCTGTGTGCCCAGGGAGGACTGCTGTCTGGCTGCCTGTGATTGCATCAAGGATGAAGATGTCCCTGTTTGAAGACCCAGCTGCAATAGTGTTGTTCCAGTATGAGAGTGACAACACATCATTACTCAACAGTACTTCACGGGAACACATCCCCCATTCTGCTGAGAGACCTTTGACCACCTTAGCCTCCTGTGAGAGCTCTGAACTGTAGCACTCATGGAGCCAAGATGAAGAAGGGCAGAATGGAAGGGCAGAATGGTATAATTGGGAAGGAGAGTCATGGATTATATCGAAATGTTCCAAAAGTAATCTCTGGCTGTCATTTATCCATATGCATGAAACACCTGCCTAAACGGAGAATATGAATACAAGCCTCAGCAAACAGCCTGTACAACACTTACTAAAGCATACCACTGTTCAACATCATTCATGGTATAAACCCCAACACCAAGATTCTCTGTGAGAGCAAGGACCTCAATCCAATACAGCAAATGTTTTGTGAAGAACTCCTCAATTGCTTTCTGCACTTCCCCAACATGAGAGCTGCTGCTAGGGACCATCAACAGGTGTTTTGACCAGAATCTACATGCATATTCCAAAGCTTCTCCAATGTGAACCTTCTTGCGAGTAGAAAGGTCCATGACCTCACTGAGAACAGCATAGCCATCCAGGTTGCAAATGTTCCTCTTCAGCCTTTCCCCCATCAGGTTGAGGCATGAAAGAAGAACCTCAGCATGATGAACTGCAGGCTCCACAAAGAACCTTTCATCCTTGCACCGAACTGGATTCAGGAGGAAGTCAGGGAATGACTTGTGGAAGGGTCGGATGGGGTCTTCTATGCTCTCAGGGACAAGGAGGAGAGAATGGAGAGAGCGGAGAGTGGTGGAGATGTTGGGTATCCCAAGCAGGTCTGAAAGTGCCTTCATTGAAAGGGAGTTAAGCACAAGCAGCACTGCCCCTGCCACAGTTCTGACATGGGAACAGATTTCCTCAACATCTGTGCCCATGTCATCAACTGCTTGCTCCAGGACCTGAGTGTAAAGGAGGTCAATCCCAGACCTTCCTTCATAAGTGGTATCATGTGGGAGAGAGATGATCTGGGCCAGCCGTGTGGTGGGTGTGTGGTACTTGGATCCAACAAATGTTACAACTGTTGAAGCATAGATGAAGAATCCTGCTGCCTTTTCACAGAGAACATTGATGTCTGGTGGATTTGGCCAGTCTTCTGTGAAGCTACAGTGGCTCCTAGTTTCAGCAATTTTGGCCAACTGAGTCCTGAAGAACAGCTTAATGTCACTATCCACTAAGGATCGTTCAACATCATGCAGCCTTAGAACATCTGTGATGGGTTGGAGTGACTTGAGACGAAATCCAGACCGGATCTGAGGCTCTGGGCGACCAGTGATAAAGAATTTGACATCAGGGATCTTGCTTGCATAACAGGAGAGCACAGAGAGAAGGGCAGAGGCAGGTTCTTCGTCCTTGCATTCATCAAGGGCATCAATGATGATAAGTGGTCGAATGTGGCTGACTTTTAGCGGGCCAACAATGATCTTCTTCATTTGGGAATCAAGAGACTCCTGTGCAACACCAGCATTGGCCCTCAGGGCTTGGAGCAGCTCCTTTCGAAATGGGAGGTACCGGTGGGCAAGCTGAAAGGCAAGAGTTGGGAAGATTACTTGGAGATTCCTTCTATCCTCGAAATCTCGTGAGCAAAAGAAGCTCGCCCCGAGCTTTCCATCCGTGGAGCAAGTCTCGGCAAATGTCTGGGCGATGGTTGACTTCCCGGTCCCTGCGAGGCCATTCAGCCAGAATACACGGTGGTCCTGCTTGTCCTCCAGCCAATATTCGAGCTGCAGGAGGACATCTGCCCTAGTTCCCCTCAGACACCCCCTCCTGTTCCCAAAATGGTACTCGGCCCCATTTGTGGGATGCATGCTTTCTAGGAGACGAAGATCCAAATCTCCCTATATGCAGGTTACTACAGAAGCCGGGGCCATGGGAAAGTAAGACTCACGATTGGTTGAAAGTTTTCTTTGTCGACGTCTTGTCGCAACGATGCCTGAGCATATGTCAGCTACGATGAGAGTTAATCTTTTGGGGAAGCCAAACCTGGTAGTCCATCAAGGCGTCGCGAATATCCTCCACCAGACCATTAACCTCCTGTGCGTTCTTGGGGATTCCGAGGAAATGTGCGAGGCCCTCCTGGGTTGCAACCGAGCCCATAGTTTGGCCAATCTTTTTCAATTCCCTGGTGACCCCCGACATGCGTCAGACCCGGCTCTCGATCTCGGAGAATATGAACCCACCCTTCCAGTTCCTTTGTCCTCTTCCCCTCATTGATGTCACCCGGAAAGATAGGCCCGGAGAGCAGTTCAGAAACCTTTTTGACTCTGAGCGCCAACAATTCTATGGCATGTACATTCACCTCCGTTCGCTAGAACTGCCGTAAGCGTTGAGAATCTGATGTGCGGGAAGGAGGCTATACCTGGCAATTGTCGAGAATGATGCAGAGATGTCCCGCGACGGACCTGAGCGGACCGGGGGAACCCGCGGAGTCTCTCACCCCGCGAAGCAATTCGGACGTAGCACGGTTCGATTTCTTCTCATCCGCGGCGGCGTTCGGTTCGAGAGTCTCGCTGGGACGAGCAGCTTCTGGTTCATAGTTGGGAAGGGCGGAAGTGTCTGCATGTCAGAAGGAATGATGAGAGAGGACGATCATCACAACAACGTCCACGTACTGTCGGGTTTCCCGCCGTGCGAGATCGAAGGAGTGGATGAAGAGGACTGAACTTCCTCAGGCTCTCCGCTGTGTCCACTTTCTGCAGCAACCTCGACGTCTGAGTGTGGGTGCGAATCCATCTGGCTGGCTTCCCCTCCATCGACGTCTGTCTCTCCCCCTTCTTGACCGCCATCGCTTCCATGCGCTGGGACAGATTCCGGTCCACCTGGCTGGAGGGGTTGATCCGTTGAGAAAACTAGTTCCTCAGCTGCATCGGCCTTATCCCCTTCTCCGTCGTAACTTTCGTCCACTACGACGTGAGGTTCTGGTTGCGGAACCGAACTCGCTGAATCAACCCCCTCACCGGGGTTTGTCGCCGTTCCGTCCGGTTTGCGTTTCTTCCCTGTAAGTAGGTGCTTGGTTTTCTTCTTCATTTTGGAGAGCGAGCCTCGTATGCCGTCCATGTCAGCGTTGTATCGGCGTAGGTGGTAGTGCGATAGATGGTGGTGCGATAGTGGATGATTGGCGCTCAGCGCGGGCGCAAACACGTTATCTGGCGGTTCCTTCCGCTCAAGCTCTGGTATCGGTTTTCCATACCAGTCCTTTATATGTGTGAAATACCTCAGCGTTTTAAGGCTGAGTGCTTAAGGCGATTACCTACACTGTTACGCCTATGATGTATAGTCTGACCCGTCGCCGCTTCGGCTCTGGGCGTCCTTGCGGACATGGCCTCACACAGATTTCACGAAAAGATGGAAGGCTGCTACGCGCAGCCAACACTAAGAGTGGCAACAGAAGGAGCAGACGACGACAGAGAGGACAACGGGTAACAAAAGATCTCCAAATTATTCGTACGGAAGACGCGGACCACCTTCCAAGGTGAACCCCGGACAGCTGGGAGTACCAAATGGATTGCGAACGAGACTCAGCATACTGAGAACTTTATACAAAGGCTATACAGGTAAATGCCACGGTCCCGAGCAGCACCTTCGGGCCACCCGCGACCGTGATCGAAGTCAACGCGGAGCCAGAGGACGGGCGGGGGACTATTATCGATGATGTATATGCGATGGTAGAGGATCACACCAAGATGCGGCGGCGGCGTTTGAGATGTTCAATACGTCGAGAGTACGGTTGGCAGAAGAGCGTCAATCATCAACACATCCGCCTATAGTGCCCAGGCTTCCACGTCAGCATCGGCTTCGAGGGCGAAGGATGTGATGTTTGCTCGTACATTCGAGAGAATCCACAGTGATGCACCCCTCATGGATTCGCAAGGCCCTGGGAAGGGCGGCGGTCGCGTTTGTGATAAAAGCCATGCCGAGTGGAAGAGATCAAGCATGGCACACGACTGGTGCAGATGCACATCGTAGACCAACGGCGAGAGCAGGCGTGACATGTGAATAGATGAAAGGCTGGCGGCAATGAGGACACTTGGGTGGTACGGTTCCATAGCTAGTCGTTGCCAGTACAGTCTGAATGCGGACCGGTGGAATAATACGCTGGGAGGATGCTAGCAAACAGAAACTGCTTGGCCAGATCGCATTGCCGGGGACAACATGGGTCCGGAATCACAAGAGGCGCAGCTGGCGATGTCAAGAATGATTTTCTGTCCGAGTCGTAGGACTCGGATATTAATGGATATTTGTCAGACTTGAAACCGATACATCTGTGTCAGGTGAAACAGCGATGGGAGAGCCCTTGGCACATCCCCGGGTTTTGGAATCACCATGGGGCTTCCGGACGAGTTATCAAAGCACATGAGTACGATATCGTAGAGTCTTCCCACCGAACCGGCCTGGATGTGGCATACGAGACGATCCCGGGGGTGAGTCTCGTAATGGCTAGAATGGCTTCCATGGAAATCGCGAACATCCAGGAGACATTTCGAATGTTGTCCCTACTGGTGTTCTTGTTGTGGAGGGGGACAGCTGATCGGATATGGTCAATTCGACGTGATCGCTGGAGCTGGTCCCATTAACCTTGCCCCCTGCCCGGACCATAGAGACCGCCGGGATCTGGGCTCATCCATCCCAACCGCTTCTTAGACTGCTAGGCGTACATCTTGCATCCCCTGCCGACACGAATCGGGAAGTGGAGGACGAGGGAGACGGGTCGATTGCGGGATAGAGTGGCAGTAGAAAGGTAAGGTAGGAGACCAAATGCGGTGAAATGTATGACACGCTGTTGGCGACTTTGTTGGATTTGGAAAGAGAGCAATTGAGAAGAGCGACTTGAAGTGCGAGGGGCAAACGCGACGAGGTGGGAATGCCGGGTGGGCGTTCCGTTCATCCTGCGATATCGACATTCTCGACTTGGACGGGACACTTAAACGTCGAGCCACTGCTTGCCCAACATAGCGACGAACACGGTGAGGAGGAAAGCGACCAAGGTGGTTTAGACGTGGAAGATGGCGGGTTATTCCGTTAAGAGCAAACAATATCGGCACCGGTTGGGATGTTTCAAGCGAGGGATTGGTGAAAATATTGAGGAATTTGGAGCTCACTTCATCGGGATCGAGCTTATCCCCAACATCGACAACGGAAACGGACGTGACCGTGAAGAACAGACTGGCCTATTCCGCGAGTTTAACACACCATGGCAGGAGTGGATGCGAAAAAGGACTCACAACATCAACACAGTGTTCAAAGCTTCATAGATCCACAACCGGACCCGTTATAGCACCCTGCGTGGGCAATTTGGGAGGAGTGTTGATTACATCTCAGACATGGCGTCCTTCAAACTAGAAACTAACAACGTGGTCACCAGGGGTTGACAACAAAAATCCAAAACGTCAAGAGATAAAGGAAGAGAATTAACCAGACGCACGATATTTGGGTGATGGTTGTCTCCTCCATGTGGTACGAAGATCTGTGAAGGAAGAATGTGCTTGACGAGCCACGAGAAATGACTTGACGGGAGGGTGTAAGAGTGAGCACGGTGCCGATCCCAATAGGCGAATGGGAACGTGGACGGCTCCATGAATACACTGGGGAGATTTCCGGTCACTGCAGTCCAGCTGAAGCAGAGGGCGAACTTGAGGGTCTTTACTCGATGATGAGTTGAACGAGAACAGGATCATCAACTTCTCCAGCGGACTCTCAGAAAGTCCGGCTCGATCGCAAAGCCTCTATTCACTGGTTCACACAATCTCATATAGTTCGTCGTGGGGTCTCTTCACGGGCTCGCCTGCGGTCACCACATACATAACGCGTGTGCATTTGTTCAAACCTCCACCGCCCTGGGTTCAACAGATGGTATCTAACTACAATTGCAACCTCCTCCGACTCATACATGTTGACGGCCCTGCCGCGGAAAACCGCGATCCCGTGGGGCGGACATCACTTAATAAGTCACACAATGCATCTGTCTGCCTTGGCCCCACGAGGTGCAGAGTATAGAGGCGGGGCGGATGGGGATGGACGGAGGACCAGATGAGCAAGATGAACGTGGCTCGGAGAGGATATCACAGCGGAGGAAGACACAATGTGGGTTCCCCCTCGTTAAATCCATGTTGTATGCGCTGCATGAGCCGCGCGGACCGGATGAAGCCTCCCTTGTGTTCGCAATCTAATACCGTGAGTATGAGTTGCGACGGTTAAAGCGTGCATCCTCATCTACATCAGCACTGCCCTCGATCTACGGACGACATAGGAAGACATACCGGCTAGTTTTCTTATTGGGAGTAGGAAGTCGGTGATGTCGTACTCGCCCTCGTCTCAGAGTGGTGATAAAACTAACAAGCTGGGAAGACTTTGAGTGGTTGGCCATCGCACCCGTGACGGCTGACGAGGAAACTACACTGGACGGGCGGGAGCGAAGGAGGGGAGAACTGACACTGTGCACTTCGTGATCAACACCAAAGCACCGTCCGTAGCAAGTCCAAGGCCAACACCCGATTCCGGGAACCACGGGATAATTGTTGACCGAGATCTGGAGAGCAGCGATGATAGTGTTCGCAACCATACATAATTCGCCCGCGGGTTCCTTCACGGGCTCGCCTTCGATCACCACATAACGCGTGTGCATTTCTTCAATGACGGATAGAATCTAACTACGATGGCAACTTTCTCCGACTCCCACACGCCGACGAGCCCACCGCAGAAAACCACAATCCAACGGGGTCCAGACCAGGTGTACCAGATGAATGCAGCTCGAAGGGAATACCATAACAGAGAAGATACAGTGGCGTCCCCTCGCTAAACCCATGTCGTGTGCGTTGCATGAGCGGTGCAGACTGGATGAACTGGTGACAGGGCCTTCCGTGTGGTCGTAATCCAATGCCTTGAACGTGAGTCCCGATGGATCCATATTAGTGCTGCACAGACAACCCCCAACCTACGGACGGCATAGAGAGACGCACCACCCGCTCTTTCAGTCCTTGAAGCCATCTAGGTTTTGTTGAGAGTGGGAAGTTGATAAGGTCGTGCCTGCCCTCGCCTCAGAGTGGTGATAGGACCAACAAGTCCGGAGAGCTTCGAGCAGTGGTTGGTCGTCGCTTCCGTGGTGGCGCTCGGGCCGGATCTGCGATTGACGAGGGAATTGTGTTGGAGGAGTGAAAAAAAAAGAGGGGAGAGCTGACACGGTTCAATCTGTGACTAACACTGGAAATGGATGGGGTGAGCCGACAGGGAGGCATCGTTCGGCCAAAGCACCATCGGCGCGATGAATCGTCAGCTGGGGCCAAGAGGGCAACGATATGGACAACAGCGGGAAGAAAGTCAACCCCGGAAGCGTGGTAGCAAGAGGCCTGGGATGAGGAAGGGTGAGGTGGGGGAGAAAGGCGAGTCGGCCTTCTGACTTCCGGATCAAGACCGCAGCGATCTGAGACGGCTTCCTCCACACGAGAGATACAGCTCTCAAACATTCGAACCTTCCGAGCCATCGGCCCTCCTGCTACTCGCCGCACCTGTTTCCGCCAAGGTGAAAGATCCTTCAAGCGCTTTCCCTCTGCTCAGGCCTGCCCCCGGAGCCCCTCCTGTCACTTGGAAATGCTACAACGCAGGTTCTTCAACAACGGCTCTGTTCCGCCCTCAACACGAACTCACCTCCATCCCAGTAAGCAGTAGAAGTGCTGATCCCTCGCGTCGGATGATTTGAGGAAGTACTCGGTACACCTATTCCTGTAGGCGAGGTCGGGGAGAAGGCGGGGTGCGGAGAAACTTGGGGGTCTGGCTCGACGCTTGTGCGGTGCGGTGACGGATCACCAGGTTTGAATCTACAAACTGCTCATTATCTCGTCTCTAACGTTTGCCTCAGACTTCACTGCGATAAGGCATCTACGGATAGAGTGGGCGGCTCATTGCGAGTCTTCCTCTGTGGCCTTCGACCTGCACGGGGTGATCGAAAAACAGAGTCCATCCTCAACCCCGCAGATGCTTGGCGTCGTTTCGGGGACAGATACCGGTGTCCGGAGGGGACGGGGAAGGAACCTCGCGGCAGTTCGGATGCTGTTTATTGGTGAGCACGCTCGGCGCATATTCCGGCTGACTGGTCTCGCCGGGACAGGGAGGTCAACCGTTTGTCAGGGATTTGCAAAAACTAGGTCCATGGACGGGGACTCAGAACACTCTTCTCACCAGACTTCGGGATAGGAGTGGTTCCGAGCGATATTATTAACACTCGCCTATCGGTATTCATACTTCGAACAGGCTCCAAGCCGTGAAAACGGGCCCTGACGCTGGATGGGAGTCCCCACCCGTTTACGGATAGAGAAGCTCCTTGTTGGTTCGCTCGAGGTTCCCTACTTCCGGAATCTCATTGTCCTCGATGCTCTACGCGAGTGCCGAGACAAGATCCCCGAATCTCTGCTTCTATCTGCGCGCGTTGTGTGGACATCCCCTCCGTCAAGTCCTTCATCACTGGGTTGCCCAAGCCACGGATCCGTTCAGGGTTCTACCCGACGTCGTTTGTCCGTATCGTGGAAGTGTCCAAACTTTGCGAGGTCACACCGGGTGGTGAGTGACGATCTCGAGTTGTTCTTTCTGGCGCGGTCGGTCATGTTTCCAAGAGCTGAAGCGACTGCGTTTTGGTAGGAGATTCACCAGCACCCAGATTGTGTGTAAGAAGGCAGCTGGAATTCTCCTCTGCGCCTCGACGGTTATCGAGTTCGTCGCGTTCGAGAACGATGGGTCCGCTGGGAGATTCCCCCTGATCGCATCACGCAGGCAAAGCACCGTAGAAAGTCCGCGCCTGCTGTCATTTTCACTTGGATTCTCAGAAAACCCAGCCCATCGATATTAACTGCTAAGGAGATCCTGGATACGAGGACCCGAGCGCAGGAAGGCATGACTGAGTAAGTCAATTCCGTGCCTGTTCGCTATCGTACAGCTGTTCGCCTGAGAGCAGATGGTCATCCACACCCTTGTTCACTCGTCCAGATCACTGTTCATTGAAAAATCCACCCGATACATACCCTTGTTTTGATTAGGACTTGTTTGTACATGAGGCTCAGTAGAATGGCCTGTGAAGTTCTGGCTGTTGTTATCCCCCATGGTTTTGGGAACTACCTGTATCTCTCTTTCATTACTTGTTGTACTGGAGGAGTCTACCACATTAGCAATGAGAGCCCTGACCCTAACAAATGATTACCAAGCTTGCACATAGACTTGGCTTCCAAAACAAATAGTCCTAAGAATATCTACAGTATACAGAAGGCTGTGGTCCTATTTAGATCTACACAAGAAGTTGTGGATAGCATACAGGAGCATGTTCCATTGCTTGAAATGCTTAGGAATGGAGATTTCAAGGGGATAAGCAAGTAAGGCTATGGAATAACTGCATGGTACTATTTTTGGAGTGGATGTTGATTACCACTGAGTATTTGATGGAGGTTTCAAGATAGGTTTGGTAGTTAAATCTATGAGTGTGTTAGGTGAAAACTATAACTTTTATGGTAGAGGGGAGTGGGTGCTGGTCCATGTTTATACTTACCAGTTGAAAGTAGTTGTTGGAGATAGCAGTAAACAAAGGGATTATGTAATATGTTACATGATCCTAGGTAGAATAACCACTATACCATGATGGCCAGAAAAGTTGCAAGATTGAGGTTGATCATATGAACCTGAGCCCAATTTCAAGTGAATGAGTCATTAAGATGATATTGGATCTGTGATACATCTAAGGACTTTCTGCCTCAACATAGAACTCAAGATGTGAATAAACTGGATATCCCATATATGCTATGAACATTCAGCAGAGTACATTTTTCAAGTCCAGAGCAAATACCTCCCTGTACTTATAATAAATAACTAGATACTGACCATTGCACTGTACACTGACAGGTTTTCTAGGAAGCTGAAAAACCACCTTTCCAGTAACTGTGTCCTTGATCCCAGATAGGTTAATATCCCACAGCTTAGTACTATCCAGGTAGAGCACATCTGGGGGCACACCAGACAGCTGGACAGGGGATGAGTCTGATGTCCCAAAGTCCCACCCATGAGGCTGTGAATCATAGAATTTGACCCAGACCCTTGAACCATCTATGATGTAGAAGCTATGACAGTGCTTTGTCTCCACCTCACCCACAGCTTCTCCTGTCCATATATCCCATGCTTTGAGAGATGTCTTGTCTAGGCAGAAAACCTTAGACCCATCCCCTGATATCCTGAGGTCTATGATGCTACCAGGTTGATCTACTTTCTGGAAGAGTTCCCCTTTCTCAGTATCCCAGATATTGATCTTCTCATTAGCATGCCAAACAAAAAACAACCTGCTGTCTCTCTGCTGGGTGTCTTTGTCTGTGGTTTGGAGGGATACCTTGGAGAGGCTAGTTGAGATGCCCCAAGTCTTTGCTGCTTCATCTAACCCACTTGGGATAATGACACCATCTTTTATTTGCAAGGCAGTGGACTTGATGATTGGAGCTAGAGCAAGGGATGTAGTACTTTGACTGACAACTGGGTTTGTTGATGAGACACCAATCTGCCAAAACTTGAGTGATTGGTCCTTAGATGCTGAAACAAGAGTAGAAGGAGAGGAAAATGTAAGGGAAGTAATGTTGTTGGTATGGCCAGTAAAAGTCTCAACAAGGTGAGGGTCTGGGCTGGTAATATCCCAAACACAGATATCATAGTTAGAAGCAACAGCCACAAGCCTGCCATTGGGAGAGAAACAACAGGGGTGGGAGACAATATTCGCTACATGGAATTTTGCCACAGTCACTCCAGAATTGACATTTTGGACTATAACAGTCCCTCCATGCAAAATGAATTGGGTTCCATCTGGGGAGAATGCAATGTGATGACCGATATTCATGGATCCAACTTTATGACCATTGGTATTCCACTGCTGAACAACCACACCAGACACAGATATAAAGCATTCAGGGTCTGTGGGAGAGAATGCAACACAGGATACAATAAAATCCTGCTGTATAATTTGATGACACTTCCCCATCTGAATGTTCCATAAGCGGACTGTATGGTCACCAGACCCTGAAACAATCATGGTGTGGTCTGCTGAAATGGAAACAGAACGAACTCTGCTGTTGTGGCCATGGAATTTCTTAATAACACCACCAGTCTGTACATCCCAGAGCTGAACAGTCCTATCATTACCCCCAGATACAAGTAAGGTCCCATCTGGTGAGAAAGCAACAGAGTTCACTTGATTTCCATGCCCAGAGAGAACAGCTATCTGACTGCCTGTGATTGCATCAAGGATAATAATGTCTCTGTGTGTGGACCCAACTGCAATGGTGTTGTTCCAGTATGAGATGGCCAGTGGGCTGTATTTTAACAGGACTGTGCGGGAACACACACCCCATTCTTCTGGAAGCCTCTTAACCACCTTAACTCCTCTTGAGAACTCTGCACTATAAAATTTGTGAAGCAGAGATGAAGAAGGAGACAATGGGAGGGCAGAATGATATAATTGGGAAGGAGAGTTATGGATGATGTCAAAGTATTCCAAAAGGATCCGCTGGCTATCATTTGTCCATGTGCATGAAATACCAGCCTGCATAAGGATTATAAATCCAGATCTAAGTGAATAGCCTGCACAACACTCACCAAAGCACACCATTTCTCAATATCATTCATGGCATACACCCCAATATCAAGGTTCCCTGTGAGAGCAAGGACCTCAATCCAATACAACAAATGCCTTGTGAAGAACCCCTCAATTGCTTTCTGCACCTCCTTGATATAAGTGCTGCTGCCAGGTATCTCCAGAAGGTGCTTTGTCCAAAAGTGGCATGCATATTTCAGAGCATCTCCAATGTGGTCCTTCCAGCAATCAGACAGATCCTTGATCTCACTGAGAACAGTATAGTCATCAAGGTTACAGATATTCCTCTTCAGCCTCTCTCCCATGAGCCTGAGGCATGAGAGAAGAATTTCTGCATGATGGACTGTAGGTTGTATAAAGAACTGTTCATCCTTGCACCGGGATGGATCCATGAGGAAATCAGGAAATGACTTGTGGAAGGCTCGGATGGGGTTTTCTGGGCTCTCAGGGACAAGGAGGAGGGAATGGAGAGATCGGAGGGTGGAGAGGCTAGATACCTTGAGGAGGTCTGAGAGTGCCCTTGCAGAGAGAGGGTTGAGTACAAGTAGCACTGCCCCAACCACAGCCTTGAAATGGGAATGGGCTTCCTCAGCATCTGCATCCATGTCATCGGCCACCTGCTCTAAGACCTGGGTGTAGAGGAGGTCAATCCCAGACCTTCCTTCATGGGCTGTGCTTTGTGGGAGAGATATGATCCGGTCCAGCTGTTCAGTGGGCATGCGATTCTTGAATGCAACGAACTTGACAACCGTTGAAGCGTAGATGAAGAATCCTGCTGCCTTCTTACAAAGGATGTTGATATCGGATGGGTTTGGCCAGTCTTGGGCAAAATCACAGTCACTTCGAGTTTTCGCGATATCACCCAACCGAGTTCTGAAGAACAGCTTGATATCGCTATCCACTGAGGATCGCTCGACATCGTGCAGCCTCAGAACTTCTGTGATGGGTCGGAGTGACTTGAGGCGAAATCCGGACCGGATGCGAGGCTCCGGACGACCGGTGATGAAGAACTTGACGTTGGGGAGTAGCTCCACGTAGCGGGAGAGCACGGAAAGGATTGCAGACGCGGGTTCTTCGTCCTTGCACTCGTCGAGAGCATCAATGATGACAAGGGTCTGAATCTGGGTTGAGTATAGCGGGCCGAGGATAATCTTCTCCATCTGCGAACAGAGAGACTCCCGTCCAACACCAGGGTTGGCCCTCAAGACCCGGAGCAGCTGCTCTCGAAAGGGGAGGTACCGATAGGCAAGCTGAAAGGCGAGAGTTGGGAAGATTACTTGAAGGTTGCTCCTATCCTCGAAGTCTCGCGAGCAAAAGAAGCTTGCGCCAAGCATTCCATCTGCGAAGCTGATCTCGGCAAACGTCTGTGCGATGGTCGACTTCCCGGTCCCAGCAAGGCCATTGAGCCAGAACACGTGGTGGTCCTGTTCGTCCTTCAGCCAACGTTCGAGTTGCAGGATGACATCTGCCCTAGTTCCTTTCAGGCACCCCTGCCTGTTCCCGGAACTATACCCGGCCTCATCGGCATGACGCATGTCCCGCAGAAGGCGGCGATCCGCATCTCCCTATTTACAAGTCACTACAAGAGGTGGGACCATAGGGCAGTAGGACTCACGATTTGTTGACAGCCTTCATTGTAGATGTCTCGCCGCAATGAAGTCTGAGAATACGTTAGCTACGATGAGAGCAGGTCTTGTTGGAGAGCAAACCTGGTAGTCCATCAAGGAATCGCGAATATCTTCTACAAGTCCGTTGACCTTTTGTGCGTTCTCAGGGCTCTTGAGGAAAGGCGCGAGGTCCTTCTGGCTTGTCATCGAGTCCATAGCTTGACCGATCTTTTTTAATTGCCTGGTAATCCCGTGCATTAGACTCAGCTCCCGAGATTGAAGAATATCGGCTCACCGTTCCAGCTTCTTCGACCTCTCCTCCTCATTGACATCACCCGGAGAAATCGGACGGTAGAGTGATTGGGAAACGGCATTGGCCCGTGGTGCCAATGATTCTATGGCTGATCCGTTCACCTCCGTTCGCTAGAGTGATCATAAGTATCATGAGTCGAACGTGAGGAAGGAAGCCATACTTCACAATTGTCGAGAATAAAACAGAGGGATCTTGCGACAGATTTGAGCGGACCGAAGGTACTTGCAGAATCTCTCATCCCACGGAGCAATTCGGCCGTGGCGGACGCGGTAGGCTTGCGGTACGATTTCTTCTCATCCGCAGTAACGCTTGGCGCGATATTTTTGTCGGGACGAAGGCCTTCTGATACATGGTCAGGAGCAGTGGAGGTGTCTATGTTTTCCGAAGGAATGATTAGAGACAGGACCGAAATGACCATATTCACGTACCACCAGGTTCCTCGCCGTGCGGGCTCAGTGGAGGAGTGGATCCAGAGAGAGAAAACCATTCGACTTCTCGACTAGATCCACTTCCCGACCCAATCTCACTGTCTGAGCGCGGATGCGGATGACTCTGGCTGGCTTCCCCCCCATCGACGTCTACTTCTCCCTCTGTTTGACCGTCATCGCCTCCACGCGTTGGCACAGATTCTGGCCCATCCGTCGAAAGAATCTGTTCTCCAGCTGCCTCCGCTTCGTCCCCTTCTCCGTCGTAAATTTTGCCCGCCACGACGTGAGACTCTGGTTGTGGAAGCGAACTCGTTGAGTCGGCCCCCTCCCCAGCAAGATTGGCCCCCGTTCCACCCGGTTTGCCCTTTTTCCCCGTTAGT
>Ga0307513_10001038_pt1 | contig 40256 bp, 70 predicted proteins | sample 15_EM_MG_FD_202174 | JGI IMG/M metagenome (GOLD analysis project Ga0307513, IMG submission 202174) | Populus trichocarpa ectomycorrhiza microbial communities from riparian zone in the Pacific Northwest, United States - 15_EM | ecosystem: Host-associated > Plants > Roots > Unclassified | place...
GGGATGAGATAGTGAGGAAGATGTGCACCCAGCGCTATTGTTACGTGTGCAATGGGGAAGTCAATCGCATACGGAGAAGAGGGGTGCCGAGAAAGAAGAAAGGAGTTGCTGTTGCTTAGTGACGATGGTTGTGCAGTCGGGTTTAGTTTCGGGGGCAAAATGTCGCAAGAGGCTATAGATGCTAAGGTGGCGGAATACAAGAGCGATGGTTGGAGGCATGTAGAGTCTGCAGGGCGGCTTGCTTTCGCTTCTGAGGACGGACGGTGGTGGCATATGTGGGACTGTGAGACTGGGCGCAGTACGTTTATCGATGCTGTGTGGCTTGCGAATTTTAACAAAGGGAAGTGTGTAGATGAATGTAAGAGTGAAGAGCATGGGACTATTTAGCACTGTCTTCGTTATTTTGTTGATTTTGAAGTTGTGTGGGATGACGGGTATCTCGTGGTGGTGGGTGTTTACTCCGTTGATATTCAGTGTGGCGATTAGTGCTTTAATTTTTGCTATAGTGACGATGATTGGGGTGGTGGTGTGGTTGGCTGATGATGATAATAAGAGGGTTAGATAGTGATTGTAGACTGTATTAGCGACCTCCACGGCAGTTATCCGGAGCTAGAAGGGGGGGATCTGCTTATAGTAGCAGGTGATTTGACTGCTCGAGACACATTGAAGCAGCACCAGGAGTTCCAAGCGTGGTTGATTGAGCAAAAGTACACAAAAAAGGTGTTAATTGCAGGGAATCACGACGGACAATACGAAAAGAGGGTGCCATTCTACACTTTTGAGACAGGGATCTGCTATTTACAGGACAGCGGCACGCAATTCGAAGGGCTAAACATTTGGGGCTCTCCTTGGACGCCGGAATTCTATAATTGGCACTTTATGCTCCCGAGAGGACGTCAACTGCGAGAGAAATGGGACTTAATTCCTGATAACACAGATATTCTAGTGACACATGGCCCTCCGTTAGGCATACTAGATGCGACTGATAATACTGTGAACAAGACGGAGAGGTTGGGTTGCGCTGATTTGAGGGATGCTGTTGAGCGAGTGAAGCCTAGGTTGCATGTTTTTGGGCACATACACGGGGGACATGGGCAATTGATGTTGAAGCATGAGGGGCCTAATACGTTGTGTGTGAATGCGGCTATTATGGACGAGGGTTACAGGCCAAGAAACAAGCCAATTAGGGTGATTTTATGATAGACAAGGAGTGGAGTGTTCTGACTGTTTTGCCTAACAATGGTGATCGATGTCTTTGCTATGGGTATAAGACTTTCTGCTGTGAACAGGATATGGACGACGAACGCGAGTGGCATGAGGTGACTTTTTCTTTTCATATGGCCTGCTACAAGTTAAAGCAAGAGATCCCTCAAGACCCCGAAGAGTCTGTTTTGGAGAGTTATGACGCAATTGAATCTTGGGACATAGGCGAGGAATTTAGTGATGGTAGGGTGATTGGGGTGACAAAATGGAAACACTTACCTAGTAAGATAGAGGAGTAGTATGAGTGAAGGGTTAGTGTATGTCGGTAAAGTCGTACAATTGGATCAGATCCCAGACGCGCACTTTATTGCTTCAGCGACTGTGGTGTGCGGGAAGGGAGGGAAATGGAGAGGGATTGTTCGCAAGGATGAGTGTAGTGTAGGTCAAGAGTGTCTAGTGTATCTGCCTGATTCTGTTGTTCCTGAGTGTGATCAGATGCGTTTCCTAGAAAAATACAAATGGCGAGTCCGGATGTGCAAGTTCCGTGGTGCGCCGAGTGAGGTATTGATAATGCCGATTCCTGAGTATAAAATATGGGAAGTTGTGGTAGGAACGGATGTCACTGCAGCTTGTGGGGTAACACGGTACTTTAAACCGATACCAGTTCATCTTCAAGGACTTGCGAAGGGACAGTTCCCTAGTTTCATCCCTAAGACTGACGAATTGAACTACCAGCGGCATGGGGATTTAGTAGAAGCGCTGCATGGCAAGCCGTATTACATCACAGAGAAAGCAGACGGCTCATCGACTACTGCGTATAGGTACAAGGGAGAGTTTGGTATTTGTAGCAGGAACTTGGAGCTTGTGCGGGATGAAAACAATGGCTACTGGCAGGTGGCGAAGAAATATAGTGTAGAGGATAATCTTCCAGAGGGAATAGCGTTGCAGTGGGAGACTTGCGGGCCAAAGATACAAGGCAACCCGATGGGGCTTAAGCAAGGGGATGGTTTTGCTTTCAGTGCTTATAATATTCCAGAACATAGATACCTTACAATGGACGAGTTTCTTTCCTTGTGCCATACGATTAAGTTCCCTACGGTCAGGTTAATAGAAGTTGCGCCAGAGTTTGACAAAGAAACAGTTGAAAAACTTGGTGAAGGTACGTATTGTAATGGAAAAGAGCGAGAAGGTGTGGTCGTTAGGTCCCAGGGTAATCAGATGGGTTGTTCGCCTGTCAGTTTCAAAGTAATCAACTTAAACTATGAGAAATAAGATGTATATGACGTCAGAGCTACAACCTTGGGAAAAGGCGCTAATGTTAAAAATTGTGGAGGATTTGATGGCTTCTTGTGATTGTGATGATGAAGACCCTCGATATGATGACGAAGATGAGGTAAATAGCCCAGATCACTACCAGTCAGACAATGGCATGGAAGCAATAGATGTGATAGAGGAATTTAATCTCAACTTTAACCTTGGCAATGTGGTAAAGTATGTGCTGCGAGCTGGGAAGAAGAGTGACAGCACGATTATAGACCTAAAGAAGGCACTCTGGTATCTGCAAAGAGAAATACATGCGCAAGAAGAAAACTGTAGAGGAAGAGATTAATGAATTTCTAAGGGTATTTGGCCAAAGGGATTTATCTAACTTGTTAACTGACATCCTGCCTTTGTTGGAGCTGTATAATGTAGACGCTAACAATGACTGGATTCGAGATGCTGTGGGTGAAGAAGATTGTCAAAACGTAAGACTGATTAGAACTGCCTACTTGGTTTCGTGGTTCTGTGAGATGCATGTGCCGAAGCTATGTTCAGTCAGGGCGCAGTTTAAGGACTTATGGAAGAGATTAGAGAAAGAAGGGGCGGCTAATGGGCACACTACCTGATGGATTCTACGATAGTTTAGATGAGCTGGCTTCGTGGCTGAGTTCTATAGATGACAAACTGGATAAACTTATAGAGGTGGCAATGGACAAGCAAATCAAGAAGATCCAAAAGGGTACTGAGAAGCTAGTGAAAGAAGAAGGCAAGCTGCTGAAAGAAGACAAGAAGCGCGATAAAGTGTGTGCTGCGGGCGAGAAAATGATGAAAGACAAGAAGAAAAAATGATTCCTTCTCTTTTGTGCACGATCTTGCTAGTAGCAGCCCTAGGTCCAGAAGGAGTACCATCACCACCACCAGTGAAAGGACCTAATGGACCAGCGCAACCAAGATGAACCGGAGTATTATGTCTGCTATTGCGAAGAGTGTGCCCCAAAGGTAGAAGCTCTGATAGCGAGATTAATGACTGGCAAGAATATCGATGAGGACAAGGTAGCGCAGCTGTCTTTCATTGCTAAGTTTGTTAGAGAAGAAAAGAACTTAATACAAGTGTCAGGCAAGCCGCATTAGCTCAGAAGTAGAGTTCCTGTTTTGTACTCAGGCGGTGGTGGGGGCGGTACCTACATGCGGCATACTGGCCTAGCTTCGGGTTCTCGGGGCACGTACGATAGGCTGGGGGAGACTAATAAAAGCAGCTGGGATGTCGCGACTGGCTCGGCTGCGTCTCTTTTTAACTAGGATCGATATGACAAAGAAACACATGCTCGTAACCACTGAAAGTATGGGCGAGTTAGGTAAATGCTTCTCCAGTCCAGAAGAGATAGTGACTTTCCTTTCACAGATGGGTCAACTTGCTAAAGAGATAACATTCGCAGCAGAGATGAGGAACAAGGTGTCGGAGAAAGATGCTGTGTATGTGTCCCTGCGTCAGGTGTGTTTGTTTACGCTATTCTGCCGAGAGCACGTTGAGTTAGTTCAGCAGCTCATCAACACCGTCAAGATACAAGAGGTTACAGATGAAGAGCTAAAGGATTTCCAATAATAGTGCCGACTAGCTTGTTTGTCAAATATTTTCTTTAAATGTATGATCCGGTTGCTGGTGATTCGAGCCAGATAACAAGATAACACGGTATTCTACTGGGAGGTAGTCTATGTGTAAGGAGCATAAATACGAATGGAAACCATGCTGCGAACAAGGGCCTCAAGGGGTTCCTGGCATGCAAGGACCACAGGGTATCCAAGGGGTACAAGGCGTACAAGGCCCAACAGGTCAAACAGGGGCACAAGGACCACAAGGGTTACAAGGCCCAGCAGGGAAAGATTGTGATTGCGACGAACAGAGATGCCAGTGTTGCGAAGCTCATGCCAACATATTCTCTCTTATGCCACAGTCTTTAACTGCATTTGGTTCAGCTACCGATACAGTTCTCTTCCAAAGCAACAACGCTGTTAGTGCAGGGGATTTTGATCTGGCGGCTATGTCTATAAATGGCGATATCAAGTTCCTTAAAGCAGGCGTATACTATATTAATTGCGCTATCGAAGCTAAAATAGGCCCTCCTATCCCTTCGCCAGTCCCTAGCTTTAGTTTTGGTTTGTGGTTGAATGGTGTATTAGTTCCTGGCAGTGTTGTTTCCGGGTTTACTCAAGCTCCTGATGACGATACTATCCAAGTGACTTCAGAAGTTCAAATCAATGTAGCGGCAGGTGATATTCTTAGACTGCGTAATGCTTGCTCTAGTAATGTACTGCTAATACCTAATACTGCCGGGCTAATGTTCCCAGTGACTTTAGCTAGCATCAATATCCACTGTCTCAAGGCTGCAGCAGTAATGTAGTCTAAAGAGGGATGGTGCACCTCGTTAAAAACGCACCTAACAAAACATTAAGGAACAATGGCTAAGATTACGATACCATATGGATACCAGCCGCGTCACTATCAAGTAAAAATTTTAAATGCATTGGATAACGGATGCCGAAATGCATGTTGGATTGTCCATAGACGGGGTGGCAAGGACACTACGATGTGGAATTACATGATTAAGCGTGCCTACTTGGAGCCGGGTCAGTATTTCTATTTCTTGCCCACGTTTGCACAGGCTAAGAAGGTGATATGGGATGGCATGACGAACAATGGCCGCCGCATGCTGGACTACATTCCGAAAGAGATTATAGTAGGCAACCCTAACAACACCGAGATGAAGGTCTGGATTAATGGTGCGCACGGGCAGAGCTTGATTCAATTGATCGGCGGGGACAGCTACGATAACGTCATGGGAACTAATCCGCGCGGCGTTGTATTTAGCGAATGGCCCCTGATGGACCCTATGGCGTATGAGTATATCAAGCCCATCTTGGCTGCGAATGGAGGGTGGGCGTCCTTTGTCTACACTCCACGGGGCAAAGGTAACCACGGGTGGGACTTGGCAGAAATCGCTAGGAGAAATCCGGATGAGTGGTTCTTCGAGACTCTGACTGTCAGGGATACTCAAGTACTTACGGAAGAGCAAATTGATTCCGAAAGGCGTAAGGGTATGCCGGAGGACTTGATCCAACAAGAGTTCTACTGTAACTTTGATCGAGGTCAAGAGGGAAGCTACTACGGGCGCCAGATGGATGACTTGCGTAAGAAGGGCCAGATAGCGAAGGTGCCATATGACCCAGCTGTTCCTGTTAGGACATACTGGGACCTGGGAATTGGAGACAGCACAGCAATTTGGTTCGCTCAGTTCGTTGGAAAGGAAATTCATCTTATTAACTACTATGAGCAGAATGGTGAAGGATTAAGTCACTATGCGAGGATTTTGGATGAGTTTCGGAGAGAAACCGGATGCGTGTATGACCTAAATGTTGCTCCACATGACATTCAAGCCAGGGAGATGACAACAGGGATGACAAGACTCGAAACAGCTCGTCGGTTAGGGCTGAACTTCCGTGTTGCACCAAAGTTGAGCTTAGAATCTGGGATAGAAGCTGTCCGTATGACTCTCGCAAGATGCTGGTTTGATGAAAAGAGATGCGAATTGGGCCTGAAGTGTCTGTCGAACTACCGGAAGATGTACAACGAAAAGTACCGGGTTTATTCTGACAAGCCCCATCATGACAATTCAAGTCACGGGGCCGACGCGTTTCGGATGATGGCGATAACAGAGAATCAGTTCCGTCCTGACCGTGGTGTTGATGATGTGGACTATGATCGGATGAAGAATCTTTGGGGATGGAAGGTTTAATAGCCTCTAGCAGCTTGATAAATTCACCAGCCAGATTATGCATATCCGTGGCTAGCCTGCTTACTACTCCTGAGAGAAGAGTAACGTCTGTTTTACTAGCAAAATCGTTCATCATATCCTTCTTTTCGATACACAATAGCTCCCCACGTAATTTCTCATCAACATCTAATCGTCATAACCCTCAAACATCACTGCACCTAGGTTTATCTCGCCTGCATGTTCACGCTTCCCAAAGGCTTTGAGTTTGTCAATCAGGTAACTAACGAATTCTGCTTGGTCCATGTTGAAACTAATCTCTATCTCTGCTTTTCCGTTGTATATGATCGCGTATTTGTCTTTGATTTCCAGCGCGTTCCAGTGGTTAATCTTTTTAAATTCCTCTGCAAAAGCCTTGTTCGCTTCGGAGTTTTCGGTAGGGACATTTGCGTTGGTCTTGAGGAGTCGCTGCATATAGGCGCCTTTGGATTTGACTTTCTTGGCACAGCAGGCTTGGTACACTTCGTCTAATCTCTTCATAGGATATTGTTTTGCCCACCAGGCGAGTGTTTCTGTGGTTGTATCAATGCCGAGCGAGGAAAGCCATTGCAGTGTTTCAGATTGTTCCGCAGAGAGCTTAAACTTAGAAGAAAACAAAGTCCAATCAATGTGTAAACAAGGCAACGTCCCTCCAACGTCCTGATGCTTAACGGTTGGCTGCTCAGGAGGTTTAGCTGGCTCTGGAGTTATGAACTTTTCCACAGGCAACGAAGACAATGTCTTATCAAAGTCTAGTTCCGTCTTTGGTTGAGTAGTCTTTGGTAATAGAACAGGATCACCCGTAGCTGGTACACCCGTAGCTGGTACATCCTGTTCTGGTATCTTTTTTTGAAAATCCGGGTTCGGCATGGGGTAAACATCGTACCTATGGTGCCACTGTCCTTCAGCGTTTTGGTATTTGGTGTACTTGACATAACCAGCGTCTCTCAGCTCTTTAATAAGTTTTTGTATAGCGTCTCTCTTGCCGCCTTTTTGGTTACCTATATAGATCTTAGCTAATTGCCATACATGAACTTGCCAATTAGGGTCGCGAGACAAGATGTACCAAAGCAAACCTTTCGCTGCCCAAGATAGGTTAGGGTCTGCTGGCGTTGTGTTACTTGTAATGGTGAATTGAGAGTCTAATCGTACATTGTGGATAGTAGAAGTAGATGTGTTGGAAGGGGATGTGATCATAGTGGTTCTCCTTGAGTGAATCTATGCTTCGCAAAAAATCCAGGAGGCCACTATAATCAAAGATGTCTAATTCTTCGATTATCTTTCTGTCAAAAGTGTGGGTTTTTTTCCTGGATTTTTTGCTCAGCAAGTTAGCGGTTAAAAGCTCAATCCTTCGGGGTTGGGCTTTTCTGTTTTATATACGTCTAAAAATACCTTACCTACCCCAATCTCGTCAAAGCCAAACTCAAGTGCATAAACTTCTTGCATGTAAATTAAAAAAAAGCTTTACTCGCGTGTAGAATGTAAAGTAAAATATTTAATGCAATAGGCCGCTGAATGCCGATGGACTCCGATATAGTCAGTGATTTTACGCAAGACTACAATCGCGCCTATATGCTTCTAAACACTTACTATGCAGAGGCTTATCGCGACGTTGGTTTCTATCTCGGAAATCAGTGGAGCTTGGACCAGATGAAGTACTTGAATGACGAGCGGCGCAATTCGTTCACGTTTAACAAGTCGCGCAAGACTATCAACATGGTCAGCGGCTACCTCAGTGCGAACCAAATGCAGAGCCAAGTCGTCGCGCGAGAGAACTCAAATCCTCAGACTGCAGCGCAACTTTCAGATTTACTTCAGACACAGATGCAGCCCAAAGGGTACAAGGCGATAAGTAAAGCCAAACACAACAGTCTAGTGTCTGGAGTTTGTTGGATTTCACCGTGGGTTGACTATCGACAAGACTATGTGAATGGCCGAATCGATTTTCACCTGGACAATTGGAATGACGTCATTTGGGACCCATTCAGCAGCCGTATGGACCTCGAAGACTGCACGTTTGTGGCTAGACGCAAGTACCTTAGCAAGGACGTGATCAAGAGTTTAGTGCCTGGTTGTGAGAGAGAAGTCGATGCAATGGGCTACGGCAATAGGGACGAGAAGTTCACTTATGAGCCTTACGCACGCCAATGGGGTCTACAAGAGTTACTAGCCTACAACGAATATTGGAAGCAGCGATACAAAAAAGGCTGGCTACTGGTTGATAAGACAACTGGGGAGCAGAAACCGTGGAAGGGCGACAAGAAGCGTTTGGACATGTTGAAGCAGTTCTTTCCGAACCTTGCAGTTATTGAGGGATACTATCGGACAGTCGAGTACAACATCATCGTGGAAAACCGTCTCTTGTATAGCGGTGAAGACCCTTGGGGCATTGGAGAGTATCCTTTTGTTCCCTACTACTGTGTATTTGACCCTTCGTATGACCTATTTCAATGGAAGATACAAGGGTTACAGAGGCTCCTGCGCGACTCTAACGAAGAATACAACATGCGCAAGAGCAAACTACTCGACATCATGGATTCTCAGATCGGTAGTGGATGGAAAGCGAAGTCTGGAGCGGTATCTAACCCTAAAGCGCTGTTCCAAACTGGTCAGGGAAAGGTTGTCTTCTTTAACCCTGGCTTCGAGATATCTGACGCAGAGAGGATTGATCCACCCAATATTCCAGAGAGCTTGTTCGCGCTTCAAGAGTCATTCGATGCTGATATCAAGGACTTTGTCGACTTAGGTGCGCTAGGGAGTGACCAGACCGACCGGATGAGTGCGATGCTGTTTAAGATGAAGCAAAGCATGGCCGTGATGCAGTTGGGTCCGATCATAGAGAATTTTAAAGAGGCCGACTACTTGCTGAACAAGAAAGTCCTCAAGATGATCCAAAAGTTCACGCCAGAGAAGGTAGAGCGGCTAATCAAAGAGCAACCAACGCCAGAGTTTTACAACGGCACATTCCTGGAATACGACATAGACTTCACTGAGATGCCTATGACTGACTACCAACGCCAGGCAGCCTTTATGCAAGCTTGGACGATGAAGATGGGAGGTATGGACGTACCTGACGAATTGTTGTGGGAGATGTCACCGTACCCGATCAGCAAGAAGGGAATGCAACTGGTTCAACAAAGAGCACAAGCGGCACAGGCACAGCAGCAACAGGAACAAGAAGACAAGAAGCAAGTCAACGAACTCTTGCAAGCCAAAGCCTTCAGCGACATTTCCTTGGGAGAAGAGCGGCTTAGCAAGATCAAATACGACGCTGCATTGTCTGAAGAACGATTGGCAGCTGCGCAGGAAGAGAGAAGCCGCGGTGTGCTCAACGAAGTCAGGGCGATTAAAGAGATGGACGAGATCGATATTAAGAACGCTGAGAAGCTGCTGACTATGATCCGAGGAATAGAAGAAGAGCAGAGGTTGGCTTCGGCACAAACAGTGGTTCCTCAACCGGCAGTTAGTGGGGCTAAAAAATGAACAACGATGGATGGGGTTTCCTTGGTGCAGGAGCGAGTGATATGAGACAGGCGGGCAAAGATCTTCAGCACAATAAACAAACGCGCACAGCGTACGAAAACCCCACTGGTGAGGCTCGTATGGTTCGGAAGCAATCGGGATCAGGCGGCCCAATGAAAGAAGCGCTGGATCAAGAGATGTCGCGGCACAAGGAATCAAAAGACATGCGGGTTAAACATCTGCAAGAACATTACATGCGATAGGAGTTGGCGATGAAGGAACAAAGATGGCGGGGCGACTACCAGACTATAAGCCAAGAGTTTGCATCGTCTAGAGATCAAGAGGATATGGGACTGGCAGACGTTAATAGAAGCTATGGAAACGACTATCTTGCTGGAGCAGAGCGCCGATTAGACAGATATCAAACAGCCGAACTTGAACCCAGTTGGGCATCACAGCTAGATAATGTCGGGTCACAGCCTCACGCGCGAGAGTATTTGGAACGAGAGATGAACTGCATGAGAAGTGAGCGGCAGTACGAGATGATTGGCGGCCAAATGATTGACTACCCAGACGGCATTCACTTCGGAGACAAGCCCTAATGGAGCAGGAATTCGAATGTGAAATCTGCAAAGAGCGAGTCAAAAAGATTAACGCTAGGCAGAGATTTTGTTCTTACGATTGCAGGGAAAAACATAGGCGAGATGAAGTGATACGTAAATGGGTAGAGAAAAAGCCTAGGAAGCCTGATCCGGATAAAGGTGCGCGTATGGAGAGGTCGGCGTTGTACAATAGCACAGGTGGATGGATGCGTAAGTTCTCTAGTGTAAGGGGGTAGCGATGACAGCGATGTACCAAGGCGAAGGGGCTCCGATGGCTGCGGTTAACCCTATGATGCACGGAAGATTACCACAACCAGTAGCCGCTATGAGCCAAGGAAGTGAAGGGCCAGTGATGTCGGACATGCAGTTGATGCAGAACGACGAACGCAGGCAACACGAGCAGAACTACATCTACGAGCAGGGACATAATGACGGAAGCGCACCAGGTTGGAGAAGTTCGTTTTAAGATGGGAAGATCAGAGCAAATTACGTTAGGACTCAGTCGGTTACAAATGATGTTAAATCGAAGGCTCCCTAGTGATGAGTACGATGCAATGGTTCTGATTCATCAATTGTTAGTCTTACTGAGCGACATGGTTGAAGAAAAGGTATCTAAGGATGAGCGATGAAAGGCAATGCACCGATGAACACATTGAAGGAGCAGCCGGGTCAAACGAACAGCTACGATCCGAAGTCTCATCCACTGCCGGGCGATTGGGCGAAGGAACAGCTAGCTGGCAAGTCGGAGATGAGAACTAATGGACATGGTACACATTCGGCATCTAGTACAGAAATCGACAGAGCCTTAGCAGCAGAGAGACAGCAGCACGAGTATTGGGAGAAGTGGCAGGGGGTTAGGCCAGGCGAAGCAGTGTACGAGAACCCGAGAGAGATGCAAAACACACTACTCCCGAGCGCTAAATACGGTACTGAAGGAAGGGGCTACGGATAATGAAATACGCGAAACACAAGCCCACCACAGGAAAGAAGACTACATCGCTAGATAAAGCAAGGAGCGCACTTAAGAAGGCGGAAGGGGCACACACTCCTGCGTCGATCAAAAGGAAGCTGAAATCAAACAAGGAGACAAAGAAATGAAAGAGAATCCCTCGGGTAGACAAGGTGGATTCGAAAGCATGGAGCACTACAACGAGCGGCAGCCAATGGTAAGTCATCAAAGTGAGACTACGCCAGAGAGTGTTGCTAAAGATTGGCAGGCTGGTGTTTTCGATATGAAGGCAGAAGCAATGGATGAAGCCTACGGAATGGCCGGTAAGCGCGATGTTGAAAAAGACTTCGGCAAGGCACATGCACAATTCAGAGAGTACAATTGGGCTTAACATGCAAACGACACTGATAGGACAAACGCGAAACTCAAACATGCAACTCATGGGCGATACGAGGGAACCGATGGCGAGTGATTGCTGGACGGACGCGAATCGATTAGCCGAGATGTATTCCAAGAGTCTCAAGCATGACTTTTGGGTGTTGTACGCTGCTAAGCCTCATGTTACTAACCCTAATGCTGTCGTGGCTGGATGGGAAGTAATAGCGAAACGGCCGCCGCGTGGAATGGTTGGGGTTATGGTCTTTAAGTGGATTCATGATGAAAAGAGATTGGTAATAGAGCCAGACCTGTGCTTGCCATATGACGTGCCTCTTAGTGAGTCGGAGTTGTCGAGTAGCAGCAAGGACTATGTGCCAACAGTAGAGCAGGCAGCCAAGAAGTCGGGATCGATATTCCTGGCATAGTTTCTTAAAAAAAATTTGCCCTTAGTGACAAGTTTGTTTTTGAAAAACGGGCGTAATTAAGATCTGTCGCCGAGATCAAAGGAACTAGGAATGAATGAATTAGATATGTCAGCCCCAGGAAGTGAGTTGTTCCCTGAGTCTGCACCAATGAAACACAACTCATACACGGACGAAAACGTAGCAGGTCATGCCGTCGATGATCTTTTCAATACGGGCGCAAAACAAAACTCAGACGACGCCGGTCAGGGGCAATTGTCCGAACAGCAACAAAACTTTCGGGCATTACGTGAGGAAATAGCCAAGGCGCAAAGCGAACGGGAGTACTGGAAAGGGCAGGCAGAAGCTTACTCACGAATCCCCAATCGCCAACCAGAATCCGCGCAAACTACCCAACAGGACGCCTACTCGGCTCTGGACTGGGATGACTCGCGAGACGTTAGAAAGGCATTTGAGGCAGTTAGACAAGAGAACCAATCGTTAAGACATGAGGTTAAAGACGCTCTAACTGCAATGCAGACCAAAACTAACCGTCAGGACTGGAACGCAATGGTAACCCAGCACGTACCGCAACTCACTAGTAAGAACCCGATATTCGCCGAGATGATTCAAAACGCGAGCAATCCTTACGAGGCAGCGTACTTACTGGCAGAGCTTAACGCACGAGGATCGAATCCTGCTCCACAAGCTGCGCCACAACAAAGCAATGGGCAGAGAGCGGTGCAGAATGCGTACAAACCTCAGTCGCTTGCAAGTGTGGGTGGCCAAGGTCAATTGAGCGCTGCTGACTACTACGCAAGTATGTCTGACGAGGATTTTAACAAGATCGCTGCGAGGAACCTGGCCAATATCTAATCCAAAAGGTTGATATGCCAATTACCACAACTTCACAAGTACCTCCAGAAGTGAGGACTTATTTCGATAGGCTGTTACTCACACTAGCACGCCCATACTACATCTACGACATGTTTGCGCAAAAGAGAACGATTCCATTGAACTCTGGCGACCAAATGGTGTTTAGACGCTACAGTACCTTGTCCGCTGCCACAGTGCCCATTCAGGACGGTACAACTCCTCCTGGCGATGCATTATCCGTTACAGACTTTAGCACACAGATCAAATGGTACGGCAATTTCGTCGTTATCACAGATCAGGTCCAGTTCACAGTGCAGGATAGAGTGTTAAATGAGTCAACTAGAGTTTTAAGTTTACAACTCGGCCTCACAATCGACACCTTGATACGCAATATGATGGTCGCTACAGCCTCTTCTATCCTAGCCTCAAACGGTATCAATGGCGGAACACCTACAGAGATAACTACAGCGGACATTAAGACTGCCGTACGTGCTCTTCGGTTGGGTAACGCTAGACTGATGACGAAACCAATCCCTGGGGAAAATCGCTTTGCGACATCTCCAGTTCGTAGCTCCTATTGGGGTTTCATGGATGTTTCGATTCAGAATGACCTTGAAGCTTGTGCCGACTTCCTCAGTGCCGCGAACTACCCGAACCCTATGGATGCGCTTGAAGCTGAATGGGGTTCTACTAACAACGTACGCTGGCTCTTGAGCACTAACGGCTACTCTACTGCCGCAGCTACACCAGTATGGAGCAACATCATCCTTGGCCAAGAGGCTTATGGTGTTGTCAAGTTAGGTAGCAAAGAAGCTGAGTTTATCGTTAAACCTCTCGGTTCTAGCGGTACATCTGACCCATTAAACCAGCGCGGTTCCGTAGGGTACAAATATCCGTTTGCCACTCGCCTATTGAATGACAACTGGATCACACGCCTTTTGTCAACTCAAAGACTGTAACCAATAGGAGAGAGAAATGAGCCAATATAGAAATGGAATCATCACAAGCACTGGAGCAGCCGTAAGTTTAAACCTTGGCTTCGTTCCAGATCGCTTCACCATCATCAACAAAACGGTACTAGACGCTGCCTCAGCTACACCTGCAGTAGGAAAATCTGAGTGGATCAATGGTATCGTCGCTAGTGACAAAGCATACATCACGACCTTCACTTCCGGTGCTGGTGTCGTTACGTTGCTGGCCTCTAACGGTGTCACTCCTGTCAACTCGGGCGGTAACTGGCTCAACACATTGTACACAATCGACACGATCTCCAATGCAAATCCAGGCATCGTAACTGTATCGACTATTGCTCCTACCAATTCTATGACCCTCGTGAATGGAATGACCTTCACTATCTCTGGGGTTAACGGACTTGTGGGGCTCAATACGAATCGCTATGTGGTCACAGGTTTAACAATTGTCGGTGGCGGTCCTACTTACACTTTCAACTTGTATGACACCTTCGGTAACCCTGTAAACACAACAAGCTCAGGGACATTCACAACATCTCCTAACGCGCAGATGGATGTGATTTCGTATCCTCCTACAGCTCCGGTATTGAACGCCACAACTGGTCAGGTAATAACTCCAGGCCAGCCAGCAGGTAACCAATATGACACGGGATTCGCGGGGGTAACTCTTGGCACAGGTGTAGTGGGCGCAAGTACCAACATCTTGTACTGGGAAGCATTCTTAGAAACACCGACAGGCTACTAATAGTCTAACCAAAAACCCCCTCACAGCTCGTCTAGAGTTATGGGGGGTTAAACAAAGAGGGCGAATGACAGCGTTAGTTGGATTCCCGTTAGGGACAGTGTACCGGATCACAGACATCACACGAGACTGGCCAGGTGTTGTGACGCTAGAGTCTGTCGCTGACGCCAATTCTTTCGCTGTAGCCAATGGACAAACTGTAACGATCAGCAAGGTCGAGGGCATGTTCCAGGTGAACGACAATAGATATGTGGTAGGCAGCTTAGATACGAATGCCAAGACATTCCAGCTGTACACCAATCAAGGGTTTAGAGTCGATACAAGTGGGTTCAATGCTTACGAAGCAGGTGGGGAGATCAACATTGTCTCTTACGTCCCACCAGCGGGGCAGCCACCAGGACTCATGTACAACAATCAATAAAAGGAAACGCAATGGTACTAACAGTAAAGAAACCAGAGAAGAAGATGCCGGTAGAGCAGTTACAAGAGCAGCATCTAGCGGGCCCAGCAGACGAATCAATTGACGAGGTAGCTGAGGCATTGCAAGAGAACCAGGTTGTGATTGTTAACGAGATGCCCAGAGCAGAGAAGGTGACATTCCGCAATCAGAGAGACCCAGGCCATGTACTTGAGTTTCATTATTCCAGCAAGACTCACCCATTCAAACAGTACAAGCTCGTCGATGGCCAGCAGTATGATTTGCCTATAGAAGTGATTAAGAACCTAGAGCAGTGCAGAGAGAACATAGAGAAATACCGTCGCAACTCCGAAGGGATACCAGAGATCTACATTGCCGGATACAAGACACACTTCGTTTGTGAGAGGGTCTAATGGCCAACTGGACTCTTGCTGATATACGTTCCAAGACTAGAGCTACCACAGGGCGCCCGGATGTCTCGATGATGTCTGATGCCGTGCTGGATGACTATATCAACAAGTACTACCAGTATGTCTTGACGAAGGAACTGAAGCTGTTTTGGGGCTATACCTACTATCAGTTCTTCACGCTGCCTAATGTCGATCAGTACGTTGGGCCTACCACATCATTCCAAACCATCAATCCTCAAGTTTGGTGTGACGGGTTCCCTATAGAGTGGTACCTTTCACCTGAGCTCTTCTACCAGGATTGGCCCCAGCAAGAGAATAAAGCAGTTGTAGCGACAGGAAATGGAGTTCTGCTTACGTTTCCTTTCAACATCCCTGCGTTTCCTATCATACCCGGGAGTTTATATGTCACAGACGGCAGCCAAGTTGCGCAAGACGACGGAGCCGGAGGATTCATTTCCCCTGCTAGCGGTGTTATTGATTATGTTACTGGTTCTGTTTCTGTCACATTCGCCGTAGCCCCCGCCGCCAATGCCAATATTTCCGAAACATCTCAGACCTATATCCCTAACAGACCACAATCGATCCTGTATTTCAAGAGTGGTCCATTAGCCGACGCAACAGCAGCTTCCCGCGACAACCAGGACTACTTCGTTGTGCGGCCTGTGCCCGATAACGTCTACCTCATCAAAATGCAAGGCATACAGATCCCGCCTGCTTTGACAAACGCTACTGACGTTCCTTTGCGTGCTGACCTCGGCCCATTGATCGCGTATGGAGCTTCGCTAGAGATTTTCGCAGACTTCAACCAAATGGATCAGTACGACCAGGTGATGGTGCAATACAACCGATATAAAGACGTTAGCATGCAGGACACTTACGAGGAGTATTTGTATCAGCGGTCGGTATCAAAATTTTAGGAGCATAGATGGCTTACACTAATAATGTCCCGCAGGGAAACCAAACAATAGCGTCGACAACAGACCCGATACGTAATAACTTCGCGTTTCTCCAGACCTCTATCGACCAAGAGCATAACTTCGACATCACTGACGGGACCAAGACTTACCACAAGAAAGCTTCGATGCCAAACCGTGCGCTTTCACCTGCTTTGCCTGCTGGAACTAATGGGGTTTACTTTGTTAGCAGCGGGAAGCCTTACTTCTACGATGGAACGACTAACTACCTATTAACAGGCGCAAACTCAGCAGTCACCATAACAGGCAGTTTAGTAGGTGGTGCAACAGCCGTGATTCTAGCCGCAGGGAATTGGTTTGGAACTGTAAATGCTTTCATGACAGATGACAATTCACGATATGTTTTCTGGCAATTCCGTATGGTCGCTGGGGTTTTAGTGAAAAATCAGATGGCATCGGGAGGGTCTAGTTCTATAGATATCGTCCTTGATGGCAGTAGTAATTTAGTTGTCAAAAACACAGGGGCTAGTCCTCATATCTTTGCAGTACAAGTAATTTACACGAGTGCTACATGACGCGAGAGTACACTGGGTTCCCTATAGCTAACTTCCGTGTTGGGTTTGACGAAGCTCTAGAACCTTGGATGCTCCCTCGTGATGCATTCCAGGTACTGAAGAACGCGCACCTATACCGAGGAGTTGTCGAGAAGATCCCTGGTTACTTGCTGTTCGCTACCATGGGCTATAAGGTTGTCACAGTCCCTACAGTTGGAGCTATCAACGGCGCAAACAAAACCTATACCGGTACTATAATATCATTCCCTGTCACAACAAACATCACGGTGCAGTCTACTATCAATGCAGGTGCTACCCTTGTCGAGAACTTTATATATGACGGCCCTGGAGTTGCGCCTGGATCTATCAACCTTATCAGCAACTTAGGGGGTGTTGGAGTTATTCTCTCTGGTGGTCAGTTCACTTTTGTCTTCAACACTGCTCCGGCTGACTTAACTGTCGGTGGTGTTCAATACAATTCGGTTTTGTTCGCCAGCGATCGTGCTCCAGGAACATTGCGACCTATCATGGGAATCAAGCCATTCCTCAATTCCAATGGCTCCCAGGATGTGCTGATCTTCGACACTAAAAGAGCCGGTAAGATCGTTGTGTTAGATGAGCCAGTCGCAACAAACGTCTTAGCGGCTAATGGGATATCGGAAATTCCTCATGAAACACAGTCGTTAGCGATCACAACCGGGTTCAATAACACAGTAGGGCCATTCACAGGCACAGTTAACACTTTCTTGCTCCCTGGTTCCGTGCAATTCGACATCTACTTAACAAATTCCACAACCGCCGCTCTATGGACAACTGTTACTGATAACGGCGCCGGACTTCTGACTGACTCTGCCGCTAAACTCAATCCTGGCGTGCTAAATCTCATCAACTATGCCACAGGTCAATGGACGATGCAATTCGCTATAGGATCTGAACCGCAAGCAGCTTATCAGACGAACTTCTCCGGTTGTATATATGGCGATACTTTCACTGGCGACTTCACCAATTTCTTCGATGTCGTCAATTACCAAGGCAAAGCTTTTATCACCAACGCAGTAGATCCGCCAAGATACTACGATGGCTTCTGCTTAGAGTATCTCAATACCAACCTATCAGCCAAACCGAACACTGTAGCACCATACGACCTGAATAAAGTCTTGCATGTGTATGTCACTAGGGAACGATTACTGCTGATGGCTCCGTATGTTAACAATGTCCCGGCTTTAAATGCAATCTACTGGTCGACCGCTGGAAATCCGCTTGACTTTACGAATGACGAGCAGCTTTTTGCCCCCACATCTGAACCGATAAGGACATTCAGTGAAATCAATTCCGACGTTGTGGTGCGATTTTCTAACTCCGAGCGCGTGTTTCGTTACACTGGCGATGCATTTAGCCCCTTCCGTTGGGACCCTACAAACGTCATCTGGAGATGTGATGCGCCGTATTCTGCTATCAACTATGACTCATGGTTTTCATCTGTTGGGCGCCCTGCAATTGTTGGTTCCGACGGCGTTAATGTCAAACGTGCTGATGAGATTATACCAGACTTCACTTTAAACCTGCGTATCGATGAACAGCAGCCGGTCCTTTCTATAGATCAGGGCAGCATAGGTCAGTGTTATGGCGAGAGATACGATGATTTCAAGGAAGGGTGGCTCTGCTACAGGAACTTCGATGATGACGGCATTTCAGGTGTGAAGCCTTCCAATAGTGTGCTTGCTTTCAACTACCTAGACAGTACCTACGCCGTATACACCTTCCCATTCAGTTGCCTTGGTTTCGGTAGGATTATCGCGGAAGACGTCTGGGGGAACAACTTCGATCTATGGCAAGAGGCTAACTACACTTGGGACTCGTATTCACAGACAGAAGGCGCATTAATAGACTTGGCAGGAGATCAGAATGGCAAAGTGTATGAATTGGGCACGGGGAATAGCATCACAAGCCCTAACGGTACTGTTATTCCATGTCTCTTTGAGGCGATCACGAAAGACTTTAACCCCTTTGTGGAAGGTGGAGAGTTATCGCGATTCGGTTTCGTAGACTTCCTGGTTAGCTCTAATGACAACACAAACTTTCGGGTGCAGTTCTATAAAGACAATCAGATGGATACCAACTTCAACACCTACTATCAAGAGACAAAGCTAATCCTCACGGCTAACACGCAATCGAAAGTGTGGAAGCGAATCTATATAGGTGCGGTAGGGAAGGAGCACACCATGCGGATCTACCAGAATGCGGATGACTTCGTTACTGGAGATGAAAACCAACCGATCAGAATACATGCAATCGTGCCTTACTTCAAAGCAGCGGGGAGGATATTCAACTAATGAAGCTACAACCCAATTTCAGCTGGCAGAAGTATGAAGGCAAGCCAGAGGACCAGAAGGAACAGTTCCAGTACCAACTTCAGAGCCAGCACATACAAGTGGCTAATTCAGTTAACGCGACGATTGATGACGAGAGCTATTGGACTAGACAGCGGCAGACAGCGTTCACTTGGATAGATGGTAAGGCGATTTGGACGAAGACAATTACGGGAGTCATAGTTGGCACAGCGATTACTTCATATCCTCATGGCATCACCAACATAGACAAAGTAGTCGCGCTCGAAGGTTCTGCACAGGATGCATTGCCTATGGCCATTTTCGCGATACCGTTGCCGCACATATCTCCTACCGTGTTGCTCAATAGTATAGGTATATTTGCTGACCCGGTGAATATAAACCTTAATGTGGGGAACAACGCTTTCGCAGGTTATGTGTTCAGCGCCACCATCTATTACACAAAGACTTGAGGTAAGAAATGTCATTTAAGAGCTTCCTGTTTGGGACTAAAGGTAAAGCTGAGTCATTAAACACACTAACTCCTGAACAGAAACAGTTGATGGAATTGATTAACCAGGGATTGACTAGCGGCGAAGGACCTTTCGGAGAACTGTTTGGGAATTTTAACCAGCAGAAGTTCCAGGAAGGTGTAGCGAATCCTGCTATGAAGAACTTCCAGGAGGAGATACTGCCGCAGTTACAAGAGAAGTTCATCGCAGGCAACCAAGTGTTAGGGTCCGGCATGCGTCGTGGCCAGTTGAAAGCCGGAGTTGACCTGCAAGACAAGTTAGCGCAGCTGATGTACGGAGCACAGAAGGACCAAGCACAGAATAAACTCGCGGGCCTTCAGACAGTGATGGGGACTAAGGGTATAGAGAATATTTACAAGCCAGGTACCAAAGGAACAGTGCAAGGTATGGCTGAAGGATTTGCGCAAGGTGCAGGTCAAGCGGCAGGCACAGCGGCAATGGGTTAAGGGGTAAGAAATGGTCACGGTAGTTCCAGCAGATGAAGGATGGGGAGAGGCTTTTAGTAAGTTCGGACAGGGATTTAGCCAAGGAGCTATGAACCGATCCGACCAGAAAGCTCTACAGAAAGCGATAGATGACCTGCCGCCGAATGCAGACCCAAGAGATGTTTTGAAGGCTGTTACAAATGTAAGAACATACGATAATAAAGCTAAGCAAGACTTTTTAAAGAGCTCATTAGAGGTTGATAAATACCGACAGCACTTCGAAGAAACACAGAAGAAACATCAACTGCAAGAGGTTAAAGCGAAAGAAAAAGAATCGAAGCGGATGGCGGAAGAGAAGAAAGCGCAGAACGAAAGAGAAGTAGCTGATTCTTTAATAGACAACGCCAATATCCCCGATGAACAAAAGCAAGCTCTAAGAGGCAAGATCGGTACTAATACAGCCGCAGCACTTGCAACCAAGAACGCTGACGCTAGTGAGTATGAAATAGCAAAGAACCAATCTAAAAGGTTTGAGCCCGAGGTGGATTATTACCATAAGAAAGCGTTAGAAGCAAAACAGTTAATGCCAATAACAGAAGCCACTATCCTAAATAACGAGAAGTATGGTGGATTGGAGAAAACTTGGGACACCGCGCTGGATGCAATCAATAGTTCCTTCCTAAATCAATTCAAAAGCAAAACTGGCCAAGAGTTAGAAGCTTACACTCCCGTATCTGTTGCTGGTTTTGGTACTAAGATGGGAGGACAAATGACTGACAAGCGAATGCAGTTGATAAGCAAAAAGGCGGTTGGTTTAGGAAGAGATCAAAATGCTAATAGATTATTTTTATACTTGGATTACTACGATAGAAAGTTAGATATGTTACGGAATGACTTTGCTAACGAGATAATCTCTGAGAATAAATATGGTCTTCCTCCTAAAGATTTGGACAAGCAATTAGATAAAAAGATGGCCCCATACCAGAAGATGATCGGGAAGGACATCGACAATCTACTAAATGACAAGCGCCCAACCTCTGAGATGTCGCAAATGTCGGTAGTGCAGCAATACAAACAAGAGCTACAGCCAGGTGAAGTGTTGGTTGTGTCGCCAGATGGAGCTACTTGGGCTTTGACGGAAGAAGAGCTGAAGATGCCTGAATACAAAAAATACAAGAGGCTTTAACTATGGCGCGGCGATTAGGGATGCAGACAGAGGAGCCGATTCAGGAAGAAGAAGCTCAACAGCAACCTCCTATGCAACAGCCTGCCGAAGAATCACCACTACCGGAGCAAGAAGTCGCAGCGGAGGAACCACAACAACCGCAGCAAGAGCAACAGCAGCAGGAACCAAGACAAGGGCCACGTCTCATTGCGAAGCCAGCAGAGGCACAACAACCAGAACAGCAGCAAGAGCCTGGATACTGGGAGACTTTCAAGAAGGGATTCAATCGGTCGGCTTCAGGTGCAACAGCGCAGTTGTTTGGAGATGCTATCAATGAACAAGAAGACAAGCCGCAAGGGTTCTGGAAGAGTGTGATTCAGGAGAGCGGCACTTTGATAGGCGACGCTCCCTTCATGGGTATTGGCGCTTCTATGGGAGCTGCTATGAGTGGCGGTAACCCCTTCGTTGCAGCGGCTACTGTTCCTTTCTCTGCTATGGCTATGCCTGCGTTTCTGAAAGAAGCTACGAGACAGTACCGAGCATTCCAAGATGGTGGCGGTGATTTGTCGTTCGGTGAGTTCTTAGATAGGGCGGATCAAGTAGCGAACAAGACTCTGAACGAAGGCCTGTTTGGGGTGATGTTGGGAGCTATAAAGAAGTCCGTCCCATTGCTTGAGAAGATCCCCGGAGTGAAGCAGCTCTTTGACACGCGATACATAGGCGGAGTAGCGAGAGAAGCAGCGACAATCGGAGCAGAGACAGCAGCAGCAACAGGCGTACCGGCAGCAATTGAAGGTAGGCTACCAACACAAGAGGAAGTGGCTAGAGCTGGAGTGTTGTTTGCTGGAGGAAGAGCCACTGAGTTACCTGGGCAGCTGATGGATGTGATAAAGGATTCCAAGTCACAGAAATTCAACTACGCTCTGGCGGACAATATTGAGAACCTGGACCTTGCATACCCTTCGATCAAAGAGTTTAAGAAAGGCGAGAATCCGATCTACAAGAACAGCGCTGCGCTAGACAGGAACCTCACTGCATTCGATGAGTCTTATATTGGCAACGTCATCTCTAAAATCAACTCCCTATCAGACACACAGTTCGCTTCAGCACACGAGGCAGGACAACAGATGTACAAGATGCTGGCTCCTAATGGCCTTCCTAAGAATCCGCCAGGCGGTCCACCTCCACCTCCCGGAAGTGCTCCACCTGCTAGACCTACAAGGCGCGTGGTTCCTTTGACACAAAACCCATTACAGCAAGCGGTAGAAACAATCTCTCCTCAAGTGGCGCCAAGTAAAGCGGAATTGGGAAGAAGGGTAACGAAAGAGTACGAAGCAGCTAGGGAGCGAGATTACAAGCCTCTAAAGCAACGGTATAAATCGCTAGACGAACAAGTGCATGGGTTGACAGTTGTAGACCAAGACATACCCGCAAGGATTAGTGAATTTGCGGATAGATTTGAAGGTAGCGTTATTCCTGGTTCCTCCTCTCAATTGGTAGTCAATACAGCTAGAAGAATGGAGAGACTGTTTGAGCAGCTAGACGAGGAAGGAAACGTCAGCGGCTATAACGAAGTCCCAATCAGAACAATCATGCAAACCAACAGAGCAATCAAAGAGATCCCCAATTGGGACGTTCCTCCGGAGATGAAGCAGAACCTACACGAGTTAACAGCATTCATGGACGAAGCTATAGCAGGTCACATAGGCAACTACTCTACCGAACTAGGCCAAGAGTACACCGAATTGAACCGTGACTACGCGATGTTTAAGAACCGCTATGACAACAGAGACATGCGCATCTTCTACGACAGGACAGAGAACAGCGAAGCAGTAGCCACACGTTTCACGAACCTAGATGAATTCACACAACTGGTTCAAGCGTTAGAAGGTTCGCCACAGGGAGAGGAAGTGCTCAACCTAGTGCGAAGAGAAGCGTGGCAGAACAAGTTAGGACGCGAAGCACTGACTGCACGAACCGAAGGGGACTTTGAAGCGGCGACAGCTAAGTTCAGCGACCGGGAGTTTAATGACTTGATGGAATACCTAACGCCGCAGCAGAGACAAATAGCTGTGACGGCAATGGATCACTCTAACCAGATAAGAGATTCAGCGATCCGTAGTGAGGCTCAGTTCAGTGCAGACAAAGACCAATACGCGCAAGAGAAGCAACAATGGCAACGAGCAGAGCGAGAAAGGAAGCAAGACGAGAAAGAGGCTTCGAAGAAAGTCCAAACGAAACAAGACTTGCTAGTGTCCCTGCTGAAGAATGACCCAGCTACTTTTGTTGGCAATATGAAGACGATAGAGGGAATCAAACGTGTCAAGGAAGCTGCTAAGAATGTCGAAGGTGGAAAAGCTCTGTACGACTCATTAGCAAGGTTCGAGACAGAGAACATGTTTAGTTTCATGAAGGAAGGCTATCTCAAATCTGGCCGTGTTCCCTATACCGACATGAAGATACAGCTCCAAAACCGAGAGTTCCGTTCCAAGCTTAAAGAACTCAATGGCGAGAAGTTCGTAGAACACATGGATGAGCTTGTAAAGACCGCAGACCACCTATCCGACAACTTTAAAGAGATCAAGGTGAAGTTCAAAGACGATGAAGTAGCCATGAACAATATCCTTAAGGTTTACTCACTACTAGGTTTGGTACAAGGGGATGTGTTCACGCCATTGATGGCCTACACTGCTAAGAAGAACCTGCTCAAGATCGGCGGTAAACTGCAAAACATGTGGTCCGACAAGAGAGCTTATGACCCTGAGTTTGTGCGACATACCATTAGTGCAGCGAGAGCAGGGAGCAAAGGAAATAAAGCAGAGCTGGCTAGGCAAGTAGCGCTCGTTTCGCCACCACAACCACCACTTAGGATGAATAGACAGTAAAAAAATTTTGTCATACTGTAAAGAAATTATTTGAAAGGAGAAAATCATGGGCATGTTCACTAATCCACTCGGCTATGCAGGCTACCCACCCGGAGTAACAGGCACACCCACTACACAGAATTCAACCGTACGAGCCGCCACAGCCGCAGAAGCAGCAGCGGGTGTCTTGACTAACGTGTACATCTCACCAGCCACAGCAGATTCAGCTACCGCGCTTGACTTTGCTTCACCGCCTGTCCTTGGCTTCGGCTCTACAACTCCTCGGCCAGTCCATGCTACAACACTCAGTGCGCTCGGTACAACAACAATCAACGTAACCGGCGCAGCAGCTACGACAATTGCCACTGGTGGCACTGGGACATTGGCTCTTGGTAACGCTACTGGGAACACTGTTGTAACTGGGTTACTTACTACAGGCGCTCTTACAACTGTAGGCACTACAAACATCAATACAACAGGGGCAGCTACTACCAACATTGGTACAGGTGGGACTGGCACAACAAACATAGGAAACACAACAGGAAATACCGTTGTTACTGGTTCGATATCAGCCTCTACTTTCAACGCAACAACAATCACAACAAACGTAGCCGCAGCTCAGCTATCCTTAAGCGCTACCACCATTGCTGCTACCGGCTCCGATGCTAACGTAAACCTAAACTTAACTGCTAAGGGATCAGGCTCTCTAGTGTTCAGTCAAAGTAAGGCTGGCGTCGACCAGAATATGCAGATCACCAACTCTGACAACTCAGCTGCGGCAGGTAATGCAGGGCTACAGTTGGCAGTCGGTGGATCAACAAGCACAGGGGACCCGTACGTTTCATTCCAGATCAGTGGCGTAGGTGCTTCTACAATGACGATGGGCTTAGACAATAGCGCTAGTGACCTGTTTGTTATCTCGAATAGCGCAACCCTGGGAACATCAAACGCATTAACATTAAGCCAAGCAGGAGCATTAACAGCCACTACAACTCTAACAGCTACCTTGGGCGACGTTACTGCAACCAACGGCAACTTCGTTTCTTCTACCGCAGGCAAAGGACTACAGTTCAATGCCAACACAGCCACAGGAGCCGCAGCCTCTCCGATTGTAATAAACTCTCGCGCAGGTCAAGCCGTCTTCTCTTCGGTCAGTATCGCAGCAGCAGCCGACCTCACTCTAACGATCACAAACTCACAAATCACAGCATCGACAACACAAGTCATCTACTCAATGAGCGGGGCAACAACCGGGTCAGCCTTATCAATCAAGAGTGTCACCAATACCGCAGGGTCTTCGGCAATCGTGGTTACTAACGGTACCGGCGCTACAACTACAACAGCAGACATCACGCTGAACTTCCTTGTCGTTAACTAGAGGTGAATCATGGCAATCGTTAGAGCAGACGTCTTAAGGTCGTTAGCGTTCGGTGGGATATCAGGTACATATGCAGCAGTGGGGACCCCATTGACTGTGAACTGGAGGATGTTCCGCATCACAAACAACACCAACGGAGACTTGTTTATTAGCTTCGACGGGACTAATAACAACCTCTTTGTACCTGCCTCTAGTTTTGTGTTGTACGACCTCTCAGCTAACGCGGCGCCAGTAACTGAATCGGATACTTTTGTTATGCAGGTTGGGACGCAGTTCTATGCAAAACAGTCTACGGCCCCAAGCTCCGGCGCTGTGTATGTCGAAGGCCTTTACGCTCGGGGGGTATAAATGAGTCAAGCGGGTAATAATAACGTCTCAGCAAACCCCAGTGTCCCGATACAGTTTACAACTAACTCAGGCATTGCGGTTCCTGCGGCTAACAATCTAAACATCCTCGGTGCTGGGAGTATAACCACTTCTGGCGCTGGGAGCACTGTGACGATATCTGTCTCTGGCTCGGGAATTACATGGAGTACCATCTCTGCATCACAAACCCTTGCGGTGCAGCATGGTTACTTTTGTGTCTCTCCTGGTGGAGCATTATCGCTTCTTCTACCCGCTACCTCTGTGATAGGGGACATAATTGAGGTAACACTAGACGGCGCCACTAGCTTCACTATAACACAAGGGGCAGGGCAGAGCATCCGACTAGGGAACCTGTCCACAACTGCGGGGGTTACTGGGACGCTTACTACTACACAGCAGGGCGACACAGTTTACATGGTCTGTCAGACAGCGAACCTTAAGTGGAACGTTCTCAGTAGCATGGGCAACTTGTTACTAGCGTAAAGGAGTAAACGTATGTCACTAAATAACGGCACATTTGACCCAGCACGCACAGAAGATTTAGCAACAGGTTACATTTACATTTTAGGAGTATACAAATAATGGCTACTAACAATGCAGTTAATATATCCTCAGCCGGGTTAGTAAAGTATGACGGGGCAGGAACGTTCTCAGGGGTAACAGTCACTAACCATGCAGTTTTACTCGGTGCTTCTTCTAACGGAATCACGAGTCTTGCTTTGACTAACGGGCAACTAGCGATAGGGTCAACTGGCGCCGATCCCTCTGCTGCTGCGCTTACTGCTGGTACTGGTGTGTCTATAACAAACGGCGCCGGTTCCATCACGATCAATGCCGCTGGTGGTGGTCTTACATGGACGGTGGTTACTGGTACGACTCAGGCAATGGCGGTGAACAACGGGTATATCGCTAACAACGCCGGTGTCGTAACTGCTACGCTGCCCGCTACTTCGGCTGTTGGAGATGTGGTAGCTATAACAGGAATCAACAACGCTACAGGCTGGAAGATAGCTCAGAACGCAGGAAACACAATCTTCTTCGGCGCTGCTACTACAACTCCAGGCGCAGGGGGATCATTACAATCTGCTGCGACTAGAGATGCTGTGCAGTTAGTGTGTACCTCAGCTAATGCCAACTGGCAAGTTTTGTCGTCGATTGGGAACATAACAGTGGTGTAATTATGGAGTATACAAATAATGGCTACTAACAATGCAGTAAACATAGCTACAGCTGCTACAGGCAAGATATTAAGAGCGCAGGGTGTAGGAACGGCTCCTTTGTTTTCTACCGCAACATATCCCGACACTGCTGGCACATCTGGGAATGTATTGACTTCTGATGGGACAAATTTTATTAGCTCTGCCCCAGCCACATTTTCTCAAGTTGTTACACAAATATTCACTGCAAGCGGAACCTATACACCTACGTCAGGCATGAAATACTGTATTGTTGAGTTGGTCGGTGGTGGCGGTGGCGGTGGTGGGGCTGCCACTACCTCATCAGTTCAAGTAGCAGCAGGTGGCGGTGGCGGTGGTGGTGGATATATCAGAAGATTATTTTCAGCAGCAACGATTGGCGCGTCTCAAACTGTTACTATCGGAGCTGCAGGAACCGCCGGCGCTTCAACTCCAGCAGATGGAGGGACCGGAGGGGCTACAATATTCGGCGCTTTCTCTCAAGCTAACGGAGGTGTGGGTGGCAAACTTTCTAATGCTACTATACTAGGAACAGTGGGAGGTGGCACAGGAGGAACCGCTATTGGATCTGCAGATTTTGGTTGCAATGGCGCTCCAGGAGGTGCAGGACTTGCGATATTTTCCACGACAGCATTTTTAAGCAGCGGATTTGGAGGTTGTTCATTTTTTGGAGGCGGAGGTATAGGAAGAGTAGTGACTGCTAATGGTATCACTGGACTCAGTTATGGTGGTGGTGGTAGTGGCGCTGCCTGCACAAATAACGCCGGTGTTGTAGGTGGAGCAGGTTTTGCAGGCATAATAGTAGTCACAGAATATATTTAGAAGGATTTTTTATGAAAAAAGAAGACTCTAAAAAAATAAAATCTGTTCCGTCTAAAGATAAGGTCGGCATAGTGATGGATGAGTACAAGCGTGGTTCACTGCATTCCGGGAGCGGTTCATTAGTGAAAAATCCTAAACAAGCTATTGCTATAGGACTTTCTGAAGCAAGAAAATCCGGAGCTAAGATCCCTAAGAAGAAATAACCAAGAGAGCAGGAGTCGCCTAGCGATGTTACTGCTCCTCTTCACCTTCTTTCTTTTTACTGCTCCAAGTTTTAAACGCCTTAAGGAACGAGTCCATCCGCGTCACAGCTTCTCGCTTCACATCTTCTACAGGCTTCTTTAGTGACATGGAACTATGCGCTAGGAACTTGTTTAACTTTGCAGTTTCTTTGTCTGACATGGGGGGTAGCAAGGAATCAAATTCTAGGCACTTAGGAGGCTCGTAGCAAGCATTAGCATCGTTGTCTGGATCGTCACCCGTCTCGAGACAAAAGACCTTCATATAGGCGTATTTCATTGCATAAGACATCGCCTTGCCAGGGCCTTTATCACCAGAGTCGACTCCATAACCAGGATATCTCACAGTCAGTTGATCGCTCGGTTGGTCTGCGTTTACGAATGTCACTACCATTTTCGCTTGAGTTCTGTTCCCTTCTTGGGTGATTTCTTCTAAACTTGGGATAACAACAACGCCATGCTTTACTAGATAAGGATGAACCGCAGCTGTAACCTGGTCATGACTGGCGAATCGGTACTGGCCATTAACTGTCTTCGAACCCTTTTGTATGTAGCTTAGGTCCCCCATGATCCCCAGTATCCGTTGAAATAGGTTCAGACTCTTCTTTTCGTCCATTCTTCTTTCCTTTGTTAAAATAGTGCCAGCAGTACAGAGCCGAAACGAATACCGCGAACTCCGGCTTCATGTCTTCTATAAAGTGAATGTCTGGGAAATCGCCGTCTTTCTTTAGGTACACGATCATTGCGCCATGCACCGTAACACCTTGTTTGCGCAACAGTGAATCGTAGGCCGCCATCTGTACTGGGTAAGTCTTCTGTGGCTTCGCGCTAGTCTTCAGGTCTACGAGATACAGCTTGCCATCCGTTCCTTCTACAACAAAATCCAGCTGGCCAGAGTATTTTAGGTCGTCGTCCATGTAGCGCTTCTCTATGATCACGAACTTATCCACTTGCGCCCCCGCCCATTGTTTGAATGAATTGACGTAGCCTATAAACTCCTCGCCTATCATGCCATCCGGAATCCAGTTGCCTTTAGCAATACCAGCACAGAGAGCATGTACCGTTGTGCCTCTTGCCGCAGCTCGTTGGAGTATGTCGGCTGGAACCTGGTCGTAGCTAGTGTATGCCCGCAGTATTTCCGTAACTCTTGGGTAGTCCATCGCTTATCCTATGTAAATTTAAACTTTAACTTAACATTTGGTATAATACGAGGCAATAGGTTCGTTAACTTCTTGTAAAGATATGGGTGAGCGAAGTATTTTCTGTAAAAGTGAGGGGGGTAGGATGGCAAGACCGAAATCGCTAGGGGAAACAATGGTGGTGTCTGTGAGGATGACAACCGATATGTACTCTATGCTGCAAGATATAGCGGCATTAGAGACCATCAACACAGGCAGGACGGTAGCTATGCAGGAGCTGATAAGAGGCGCGCTTGAATTTGTCTATAGCGATAATGAACGGCTACGAGAGAGTTTCAGGCGAAGCAGGTCACATGTAACGAAAAGGTTTAAATAAAGGACTTGAGCGGAAACGAAATAAACGCTAGTTTGGTAAAAGAAAAGGGGAAGTTCTGTCAAAACCCCCCTGTTCGGTATTAATTAGACTTTTGGTTAGGAGCAGTCAACTCCGTGTGTGCTATATACCATTTCACACTACCAGAAGTATGTAATTATCTACCACCAAATATTTACCATGTGTATTTGTGGCTAAGGAAAAGCATACGTCTATCTATTTTGATCGCGAGAAATCCTTGTTTGTTGGTATTGATGCCGCTTATTGTGAGCTGTTAAAAGATATGTTTCCTGGGGTAAATATTATCCTAGAACTGAAGAAAATGATCCTATGGCTAAACTCTTCGAAAGGGGTGAAAAGCAAGGGAACTATTAACTTCATCACAAACTGGCTACAGAAGGCTCCGATCACACAATCTTTAACGCCTGAAATAGAGCAAGACACTCCCTTACGCCCTCACATCGAAGCCTACTTAAAGGATCTATGGAAAGGGAAGGAACACCTACTGGAGATGAACAAGAGAAAGAGCTAGAGAATTTTCTGCAATTTGGGTCGCCTACTAATGCTCATCCAGACTGTCTCACGCCTCTTGCTGAACTCCCGCACGCCTATAGAGATGAGATAGACAAAGGCTACTCCACGGGTTGGGAATGCCTCGATTATTACCTGCAAGGGCTCCGCAAAGGAGAAGTAACGGTAGTCACGGCAGACACAGGCGCAGGAAAGACTACCTTCTGTACGCAGTTGATGATCAATTGTGCTATGCAAGGCATCCCGGTCTGGATCAACTCTTGGGAAATGAAGCCAGAAACAACCATGCGCAAGCTAGCTTCGATTATCCTTCGCCGCCCCATGAAGGTTTGTAATTTCAACGCCCATGAGAACGAACAATTCGACGAGTGGGCCAGCCGCTACAGAGTTTACATTAATCCCAACACGATCGGCACCGACATCAACTCACTTGCCAAGCAGCTAGTACAAGCGAAGCAGCTGGGCATTGAGATTGTTATGCTGGATCACTTGGATTACCTGGTTAACTCGAAGAAAGAAAAGCTGCACGAGGCTATTGATGAGACTGTTAAACGGCTTCATGAGTTGGCCTTTGCTCTTGGCATGCACTTTTTACTCATCTGCCATCCACGTCAATCTTCAGGAGGTGGTGAGGAAGTAGGAATGCATGGACTCAAAGGATCATCCAGCATTAAACAGTACGCTGACAACATCATCATCCTACATCGCTGCGCAAGAACAGACCCATCTTCAGACCCAAACAAAGTAAAAGTCAGAGTAGCCAAGAACCGCATGTTTGGTATCGAGGGGAACACGTATCTCTTCTATGAGCCTATGTGGGACGGTTATTCGGAATTGAGGAAAAGCGTATGAACAAACAATGGTGGCCACAGAGTGACTTTGTAGAGCCAGGGATTAAACACGCAGAAGAAGATTTGAGGTACTTATGAAATTCAGAATAGGCACGACTACAGATGAGATAGAGGTGGGACAATATAGATTGATGGAGAAAGGTGCTTTGAAGGCGTTCTTCTCTCTAGTGCTATACCCTCATGGCCAAAAGATCCTAGACTGTCGTTACTTCGAACAAGGAGATAGTCGTTGGTTTAGCTTCCCACAGAAAGAGGTTAAATACTCGGACGGCAGAAAGACAGAATACATACCACTTGTCACTTACTTAAACAAAGAATACCTGGATCAGCTTAAGACAGCGGTACTAGCAGCATTAAAAGAAGTCAAACCAATGGAGAGTTATGGGCAGTCAGCAAAGCAAACCGGGCAAGCGAAAGTTCAAGCAGATCCAAGGCAAGCGAATAAAGTACGGTCTAGTGCACCCTCTGATTGGGAAGAATGTCCGTTTTGATTCATGGATGGTCTTGTGTGAATACGTCTTAGAGGTTGCGGAAGAAGAAGCGCGTAGGCAGATGCAGGGCACGATGATGGAATTGATTTGCAGGCTGTCGGACGAGATCATAGAGTCGGCGATCGAATGTGAAGAAGAGGATATTGATGGGTCTGAAGCAGATAATTAAAGAGCAGCAGATCCTTGCGTCTGGTGCTGTGGAAGCTGAGCTTGTCCTAGCAGGGGAGCCGCTTATCTATAGCATCAAGTACAAGGTCGGGCAACGCTCCCACTCCACCCAATTCTTTAGAAATATGAAGTGGAGGTCGCTGCTGAAATGTTGGTTCCGTTCTCAATACAATACTAAAACACCCGTTGTGATAGCCGTACGCTTCTATGTTTCGCCACCAAGCAACGTGAGTATAAAAGCGGCCGATCTGAAAAAGGAATCGACGCCTGCTGTGCATTCTTTTGAAGTGTGCGACTATCTTTTATCCTTCTTTGAGATGCTCCATCATGTGCTAATCAATTCCTATAAACAGATTGTTAAGGTTGACGTTGAAAAATTCTATAGCGCAGAACCAAGGACAGTCTTTAAATTCATGACTTGGAGCCAACATGTTAAGTTGCAAGCTGGTAATCCCCCACACGCCGAAGCCAAAAGAATCGGTGAGGATAGGCAGGTATCGGACATACAACCCTAGCGCTAAAGGCATGATGCGTAGCAGGGAGTATGTGCGCAGCTTCTTGACCGATTACGCGCTGCCTCTGATGTCTGGCCCCTTGCTTGTCATCACCCACTATCGGATACCGGCAGCGCTCAGTTCACCAGAGAGGAAACGGCGCCCCCAGCATCTTGTTCCTCATACGAAGAGACCTGACGGGGACAACCTTGAGAAGTTCCTTAATGACGCGCTTAAAGGTGTTATTTGGGATGACGACGCACGGATTAGTTGGTTGTTGCGCAGCAAGAGTGTAACAAAAGCTAGGGAAGGCGAAACGGTGCTGTTTGTTAGAGAGTTGGAGAATAGCAAGCCAAATTACCCGCTGCTGTTGTGTGACCTGCTAGAACATATAAGAATAGAGAGTGAAGATGAAGATCCCGAATAAGTCCCAGTCTATATATGCCCAACTAAAGATGCTAGAACCGACCATGCGCTACATCAAAGACAGCCTCAACGATAGCGACATTACAGATCTGGAAGTGTTCTCCGAGATGAGTATGATCTGCGCACACCTGAAGTCAGTGTTAGTCAAGATAGAACACACGGGAGCAAAAAACAGGTATATTGATGGCGATAATTGAGTTCTCTCCACTTGTATATGTTGTGCTTGGAATAGATGAGAATCAAGACGATCAAGTTCTCAGCATACAATCTTGTTACGAAGGGGCTAAAAGATATTGTATTGACAAACTCACTATGGATAATTATTTTGACATTTGGATTGAGAAACACCATATTAATGTCTTTTAGTATTTCTTTTCATTAAACTCACAATTCATATATGATCTTTGCAATGCGTAAATATGCAGAGATTAGATTATAAAACAAAATATGGAAAATATATGACACCAACACCACCAGTTTCATGTAGCGAGATAACTAAATACGATCAACTTTATGGGATGTTAAACTCTCTCCGTGAAGACTACACAAAACAGATCGATGCCTTGCGCGCTGAAGGGGCCGCCGCTGTGCTAAAAGAAAGAAAAACAAACAAAAAACAGATGGACCATATAGAAAAAATATCAAACACCAACATCGAACATGCTAATGCCAGAATAAGTTTTTTCTCTAAAAAGTTAGATTTGGCCGACAAAAAAATAGAAGACCTGACAAAAGAAACTGAAAAACTGCAAGAAGCGGTTCAGCAGTCTCAAAACTCTAGCTACACTTTGGTCACAGATATACAAATCGAAAGAGGATTAGAGAAGATCGACAAAGAAAGAGACGCAGAAAGGTCCGCTCTCGCCGCTAAAGTTGTGTCGCTAAGCATCTCTATCGGTTTGTCTGCTGGAGGCACTTTACTAGGCGCTGCTGCTACTCCGTTTCTGTTTGAGGTCGGTGTGCCGGTGATGACTTTATGTGGCGCTGCTATCGCTGTACAAGCTCCCGTTCTAGCTAAGTTTGACCAAGAATGGCGCGCTATCAAAAAACTACCGAGCGCAGTTGAGCAACAGAAGATAGCTGAGTTTAACATGTTTGGCACGATAGGTTTAACGCCAGACCAAAGGAAGGAAGCATTTGCTTTTGTTGAGTTGCAAGAATCCGAAAGGTCAGCTGTTAGTCGCGAGCGTATCCGGCAAGTAGAGGCAGAGTCTGAAAAGTTTATGCACTCATTTTTAAAACAAAATGCAACGCCTACGCCACCTGAACCAACAGAAATGCTAGACAGCTCCATAAATTAACACTTTAAACCAAACCCTCTCTTGATTTTCGGGAGAGGGGCGAGGATATCATGTCATTTGCTGCTTCTCTCAATTCAGTCAACTTTGCACAACCAGACTACCCAAGCCGTTCATCCGAACAGTTTAGCCAGTTAGAAGATAAGATGCAGAATGTGGCGCAGCGTATAGACAACTTAGATGTAAAACTAGAGAAAGTAAAAAAACAACAATGTAAAATATGCGACACTACAAATACATCTAACGCGACACTGCAAAACGAAATTAAAGTCATACGTGAAACAAATAAAAAGGAGCAGTCGGAACTAAAGCAACAAGTAGAATGGCATAAAACATGGAACTTGAGAGCTGCTTTACTGTGTCTGCTGCTTGTTGTGATTGTTATTATCTGTATCGTAGCTTTAATCTTGCTGATCTAAACCTGTAGGCAGTTCAGTCGAGCTCCTAATCTTTTCCACCACCGTTTCGTGCCCCTCCTCTGCTTCCGTTAGATTGCTATACCTCACACACTCTTGTTCTTCTCTGTTTGCATCAAATGTGGTGGTCTGAAAATAATGAAGCGCGGCTAAACCATGCGGGACACCAAGCCACACAGTTGAGATAAACTCGGCGCCCATCTGTTCTTGCTTCACTATCTTGTATTCTGGATTCCGAAGCAGGACCTCTAATTCGTCAGCCTGTATTTCCCTGCCTAGCTTGTCTCTGTGCACGTGCTGATTCCACCAAGGCTCTCCTTCTTCCATGTTCATTGCTACCTCAGTTCTAGTGTAATATAATTTATAGCTTCTTCTTTGTTTTGGAAGTAAATCTCATACCCAGACAGCAGAAGTAAGGCGAAATGTAGGTCTGGCATCCACCCTTTTTTGCTATACCTGACTTTATAGTTGTTACATTGGAAAGATTTCATTATTTTATCCTTTTCAGTTGTAATATTTGTGCTTTTAAATGGTCCGCTAGCCAAACGATATTATCATCAGGGCAGTCATACTTAGCGATTAAAGTTTTCAAGGAAAATATTAGAAAATTCAACATCACCTCTTTTACATATAATCGGCTCTCTTCGTCTTTACAGTTACCTAAGTTTGTATCAAATTGCAGCATCAAAGCATCTCTGTGTTCCACTGCTCTTTTAAACACAGTCTGCATATAGGCGTCGTCACTATCAACTTCCTCAACATAAATAACTTGGTCACACATTTGCATCAAATTTTCCATTAAATCTTCGTCATTCATCATTCCGCCTTCTTTAATTGTTTGTCGTCTGTAATTGCGCAGCATCCCTTCATTTGTAAAATAGCTTCAACAACGAATAGTCGCTTATCAATATTGTTGACGTGGGACTCTATCCTATCCATGCGTTGGTCCATTTTATCAAAACGCGCCTCCATCTTTTCGAATCTAACATCTATTTTATCGAATTTCTTCTCCATCCTACCATTAAACCACCAAAACATTGCACCCATAACAATTAAGTGTCCTAAGTCCATTTGCTTCATAAACTCTAAAATTGTATCCACATTTAATCCTTTGTTATCATGCTTGCTACGATTATTGCTATAAAAATGTTGATTAGTATATGCATATTTTACCTAATTGTATAAATTATATAACCAAAGAAAAACTAAAGTATGGTATCAAACAAACCTATTTCCATGTCAATCCTCCTTCAAATCAACTTTAAATGTATTACGCCAGTTATGTATCTCCGAAAGCAGGCTCATATAGTCCTCTGTCCTTGCTCTCGGTCCCATCCTATCTATCATCCGCTCCAGATTAGCCTTCCACTTTTCCTTATCAAACATCGAGTGTTTAACCAGTTTTACCATAGCCTTCCAAAACCTGCCAGAGCTTGTGTATGCCGAGTAGCCATTCATCTTCTTAATATAGTTTATCGTATCCCAGCAGGTCTCTAACTCCTCCGCAGCAGAATCAGAAGCGAATTTGTATTCTCCCTTCCTAAATGTTGTGCCATTCTCCAAGGTCTTGCCCATCGTTAACCCTAGCGCGACCTTAAGAGATATGTTATTTGTCTTCATAAAATCTTTAAGTTTCACATATTCCGGATGCCCATTCTTTACATAGTAGTTGAGATAATCGACCGACCCCCACGACTTAGAGATGTTCATTAGTATAATATCTTCCGGTTGCAGCTCCTCTTTCAATTGATAATAGATCGCGACCCCTAGAGACTGCGCAGCTAACAAACGATGCTGGCCGTCCATAATCTCCATAGCAGCATTAACCATAATCGGGCGCATCTCCAACAGATTCCGTGATTGAATCGATTCCGCTATCTTCCTCACGTGTGCTTTGTCGATCTTCTCGCGGTTGTCTTCCCTGAACTTAAATATGTCATAATCCGTTGTACTTTTAATCTTCATGGCTCAACTCCTTAATTGCGTCTACCAATATTTCAACTTGCATCTCTAGGTTTTGTATGCGCTGATCTAACCGTTGATAAGGGCTTAGCTGTATAATCTCACTCAATCTCTTATTCTTCATCAACACTGCCCGCGCTTCTGCCTTAACCGCATTGTAGCTTTCTGCCCCTCCATTTCGTCTAACTTCTGATACTATAGTTGTTTTACTTCTTCCTATCTTCTTTGCTATCTTACCTAAGCTAAATTTCTCTCGAAGAAGCCGGTTTATCTCTCGCCGTTCATGTAAACTTATCTTTTTCCCTCTAATATTTGTCATCGTTTTCTTCCTCTAACAGCTCCTCCCAACCAAACGGCCTCACGTGCTCCGTTGTTGTCTTGCGCGGGTGAAAGTGCGTGAACATTTCCTCCATCTTGCTGCTGCTCAAATGTGTGTATCTCTGTGTGCTGGCTATCGTACTGTGCCCCAAAACCTCTTGAATCAACCGGAGATCTGCGCCAGAGTCCAGCAAGTGTGTAGCGCAAGCGTGCCGGAGGGTGTGCGTCGTCACCTGCTGCATGCCCGCTTTCTCTGCATAACCTACAACAATCGCGCACAACAACTGCCTGCGTAACGGCTTGTCCATAATCGTGAGAAACAGCGCGCCTCGTTCATTGCCCCGGACTCCAGTAATGTAACGATCTACCCATGCAAATGCCTCCGCTGTCACTGGCACCGTCCTTGTCTTGCTTCTCTTGCCACACGACACCATGACCTTGCGCGGGCCTATGTGGTGCAATTGTAGGCTGCAAAGCTCCGAGGCACGCAAACCCGATGAATATAGCAGCTCCAGTATTGCTCTGTCTCGTATCCCTATCTCTGTATTTGTATCCGGTTGCTCTAGTATCTTGCATATTTCCTCTACTGTTGGAATCCGTGGCGCTTTGATGTTGTTTTTTGGCGCCGTTATATTTTCCATTATGTCCGATACTAACACCTTGTTTATCCTCAAGTATTTACAGTAACTCTTCAAAGCCATGTAATACCGGTTGATACTTGCGTCGCTCTTACCGTTCAGCTTACAGTGGCCTAGGTAGTCGATTATATGCTTGCCTTTGATAGCTGCCGGCCGTTTGATATTGGTATGATCTTGCAAATACTCTATAAACCTGGAAATATCGTACTTGTATCCAGCTACAGTTTGTTGGCTCTTGCTTAATGACAGCTGCGCGATGAAACTGGCTAGCGATTCATCCATTGAGCTTAAAGTTGTCTTCGCTTGCTTCATTGAGTAACCGCCTGCATTTGTTGTTCTGTGCTTTGAGGTACAGTAAATATTGTATTATCGCCTCTGTTTTTGATATCTCTGCGTCGATGCAAAGCTTTGAAAACATTTGCCATAAATCCGACGGTAACTCCACGTTGAGCCCTTTCTTTGTTCCCCTCGCCATTAATCCTATCCTCTATTAATGTTATCTCTCTATCCACCCGCTCCAACAGCATCCGCGTCAAAGCATTGTTCACCCCTGAAGCCAACACACTGGCGCGCAGGTCTTTCTCATTTTTCAGCTTCATATATAGCATATCACACATATTTTCCTACACTTCCTTGTTCCCGTGTTACAACAGAGCGAGAGTGACAGTCCCCGCCCTGTTCTTGTTGTTTAAATTCTCATTCCCGCCCTATAATATTGCTATAGAGCGGGGGAATAGCTTAACCGACTTGCTCTAGATTAAACAATGGCCGGCTACTTTGTAGCTCATATATGTAAATCCAACTCTCTTGCTGATCTACCGTGCACCGTCCATGGGCGTAACCGGTTAAATGAGATTGTTCTACCAGCAACTCAATTATTTCATCATCGCTTATGTCATCCTGTATTTCTAATGTATCCACTTGTTTCCAGCTATCCACTTCCCAGCCGTCTATATCATTACCACAGACCTCTAGATCCCATACTTTGAACTTGCTCATGTCCTATATCTCTCCTGCTTGTGTTTGTTGCTTGCTTATCTGTTGCTTGCTTCCCTTCTCATAGCTCAACTAGCCATAAATTAATCTGGTCACCTAGGAGCACATTTGAATTTCAGCCTGTTAGCTACTTCAACACGGTGGCTGTTTTCGCTATACAATCACTATACTACACATCGAGGAATATAGTCAATTGGAATAATGGTCTTGCATGAAAATAGGGTGCACAATAGTATAAGGATAGGTATTAAAATAAGTTGTTTACAATGGAGGGTGAGATGAAAGGCAAGAAATTGACAGGAACAGAGAGACAGGCTAGGGCGGAACAGGATGCAAAGGAAAGAAGTAAAATTTTTAGTGAGCTTTGTGGACATGTAAAGGCGGGGTATAGTCTGCAATGTTTCGGACCCCTTTCGGAAATAACGGTTAGAAAGTGGCTAAAAGTGTATCCTAAAGAGTTTAATGAGGAGGAACTTGCAACTGCGCTACGCTTAGGACAGTCTGGGTGGGAAGAAATAGGGCGCAAACAGTCGAATGGGACTTGCTTAGGCAACAGTAGATCGTGGTACTATAACATGGCTAATAGATATGGCTGGCGTGAAAAGGTTGACGTAACAGCAGAGCATAAAGGACAAGTAAATGTTTCAGTCGTGAGCTATGCAACGCAACAGACTCCACAAGATAGTGACGAGTAGTGTTGACCGTAATAGTTATTATGAATACCTGTTTGCTCTAGCGATTAAACTATTGAATTGATAAGAGCTCTGTTGTGTAAAAGCTTTAATTGTCCAGTGCAAAGGGGGGCTTGACCCAGGGGAGGCGGTGCATATACGTATCCCAAGGTCACCAGAAATTTTCCCAATTCCAGAGCTCTTTTTTATTTTTTCAGAGCTTTTTTTCCCTCCAAAACCAGAGCTCTTTTTCTCAATTCCAGGCTTCTTTTTTCGTCTTCCATCGCTCTTTCCTGTGTAACAGTCCCAGCGCTAAAAATAATTTTCTTTTAATACTTAAGCACTTACAACAAACAGCCATGTAACTACTAAAGATTTTACTTGACGACACAAAAAAAGTATGGCACCCTACGGTTGGTTGGGCGGGGAGGTTGGGGGTGTTGCTCCGCAAGGCCACTCCGTGGAGGTGTACGATGCTTGCGCATTTGATTAACCGGAATAGAGTGGATCTGCGAGAGACAACATAGATTATGAGGAACCCATTATACTTAAGAGATTCATCCTGCTGTAATAAACTATTATCTTGTCATATATACATTTTTTTACCATCATTGGACTTGAACTACCAGACTAGCGCTATTTTGTGTTACTTGCGGTATATTTTAGTGTATTTGAGGGGTATATGAGTGAAAAGAGAATACATAGTGGCGTGAGATCTTTGACTAAGCAGGACATTACAGATGCCGAGTTGGTTTATACTCCCTCGAGTGAGAAGCGATATAATGAGTTGGTCGATTTGTTTTTAATCAAGATTCAGGAGAGGACGGATGAAGCGCGCAAAAGATGTGATAGTGATGATGCGGTGCGGGAAGACATTACAGTTTAGTGTCACTTGCTATGAGGACTATGAGGCTTTGGTTAGGGAGGTCTCGGGCATTTGGTTGGGATGGGTGTCGATTGGATTTGGTGCTACATTGAGAAAGAAAGATATCGCAGGGATTTTTTATATTGGGGATGGTTATGGTAAGGGCGGCGAAAGTGAAGAAGCCTGTGAAGGTTGTGAAGGTTGTAAAGATGATGAAATGTGAGCACTGTGGGGATGAGATAGTGAGGAAGATGTGCACCCAGCGCTATTGTTACGTGTGCAATGGGGAAGTCAATCGCATACGGAGAAGAGGGGTGCCGAGAAAGAAGAAAGGAGTTGCTGTTGCTTAGTGACGATG
>Ga0307513_10001039_pt1 | contig 40255 bp, 33 predicted proteins | sample 15_EM_MG_FD_202174 | JGI IMG/M metagenome (GOLD analysis project Ga0307513, IMG submission 202174) | Populus trichocarpa ectomycorrhiza microbial communities from riparian zone in the Pacific Northwest, United States - 15_EM | ecosystem: Host-associated > Plants > Roots > Unclassified | place...
AGGATCTTCACGCAACCATCTAAGTACTTTTCTATGCTCAAGATATTGCAATACGATTACGCTTTACTCTCTTTACATACATTCCTCCTCTCCGAAAGCCTACGCTCTAAGAACCCGGAGACTATTGTGATAGTCTCGACGGGCCGCCCGAACATAGAACTATTGTGATAGTTCTATCAAACAACGACAATCCACCTATCCTGCTATACGACGAGATAGTATCCTTCTACGGATTGCTCAAGACAAGCAAGCCAGTTCCGTACTATCTGGAAAGATAGTATTTCCATAAAGACCTATTATAAATAAGACTACTTACTTTAGTACACAACTATCGTTGCCTGTTGCATAACGACCTGACGATAGGATTGTTACAATTCAACATGAATGGGTTGTACTTAAAAAGTACCTAAACCAGCAGTGTCCAAGGATAGCAGATACCCAAGGTATCAAAGAAGGTGTTAGGAAGAGGTTTGCACAAGTACTAGTATTACCTTGGGTTTGGAAGACAATTCCAGAGAAGTTGTTTGTAAAATTCTGGAAATCAATGCTTGATAGAGTCACAGTAGTGGAGGAGGCAAGGGGAGATTATACATAGTTTTCGTTGGAGAGAGGGGAGGGGCCAGTTTTCAATCACAAGGTGCCACCCTTAGACAGGGTCTGGGAGGATAATTTTTGGGTGATCCCACCCTGCCCTTATCAGCAAAAAGCGATCCTATATCAGACATAGTGGTATTGGGTCCTGACTCTCTGAGTTTGGACTCTGCATCCTGTGCATCCAGTACATACTGTACTCAGGCACTACATCTGGTTGTATCTGTTGTGTCTGGAGACCCAGCTGTATACTGGGTTCCGTGCAAACACATACAACTAGGCAACCCTGCTCATGCCTCCTGACTCCAATCTCAACACCATCACACATTAGGATTTACCACTAGCCCTGAGTATGATCCGGCCCAGCCCTTGGGTGAAGGAGGGATATTTCTTCACAAACAAAATATTGTTTGTTCTGGTGCCAGGTGACAAAGCCCCCATGCCCCCAATCCTAAATTTGCATTAAAGACACCTACTCAGACTCACAGTTCTATTTTCTAAACTTCATCTTCAAGGTAGAGCAAATTCCAGCTCACTCTAGTCTAAATGTGAGTGATAGCCATGACACTCTTGATTCTAGCATAGGTTATAGTGGTTTATCAGAACTTAGCGTCAAACACTACCCGACCCTACCCACACACACTCTTTTATCACTACACTTTGCATCAACATTCCTGAGCTCCACCTGAAACACTCCACTACAACCACACAATCAATCCTGAATCTGACAAGTGGAGGTAACTCAGCCCAATGCCAGCTATACACAGGTATAGGATTCATCCCCAGAGGGCTATTAGTCATGAGATTAGACTCCTGAATGTGCTATTGCTAATCCCAGAACTCGATGGTAGATTGCCCCTCATCACGTTGTCAGATTCTGAATCCGATTACAGGAGATTGTTAGGCTCGGGGCCAGCTACGCAGTGGCATAAGAGATGTCTCTGTTGCATGAAAGCTCATGGAATCGCTGACCAATGTGACAATTGTCTTTACTTTGACTACTCTGGCCATCACACAACCCAATTGCACATTCCCCCACATCTGGTGTTCAGATCCTGCCTCTGATTATGGGAGGCTGTTGGGCTCAATGCCAGCTTCATAATAATATAAGGCCCATCCCGCTCCAATCTTCTTTCATGATATTTGAGGGCTGAATGAAATAGTACCGATTTTGGTACTTGATGTCAGATTGCTCCACGCCCACTGGGCCGACTCTGGATCTGATTACCGGAGATTGTTGGGCCCAATGCCAGCTACCCGGCCATTTAATAGACATCTCCGTCGTATCAAAGCACATGGAATCACTGAGTCTTGTAAGAATGATCTTTACTTTAGCTACCCCAGTTATCCCAGATCCCAATGGCAGATTCCTCCACAATAGCTTTGCTGAACATCGGTCTGATCAGGAAAGGTTGGAAGGCTCAATGCCAGCTTCACAATGATATAAGGCCCATCCCTCTGTGACATTTATTTATGAAGTTACCGAGCTGAATGCTAAGCAGGCAATCTTGGAACTAGGAGACCAGTTCTTCTACAACAACCCCTCTAATCCTGGATCTCATTACTAAAGGTTGTTGGACCCGGCTCAAGCTGCGCAGAGGTATAAGCTATCTCTATCTCGCATTGACACACATGAAATCTCTCACCCTTGTGACTGTAGTTTTTTTTAAATACCCTAGCAATCCCAGACCTTGATATCAGATTGCTCCACGACTGCTTGGCCAATTCTTGATCTGATTGCCAGGCAATCTTGGGCTGTACGCCAGCCATGCGATAGTATAAAGAATGTCTCCGTGGCATGGGAACCCATCAAATGACTGACCCTTATCAGAATAGTCCTTAATTTAGCTACACTGGTCATACCAGACCTCAATTGCAGATTACTCCACAACTGGTGGACCAATCTTGGATCTGATGGCGGTAGATTCTCTGGCCTATTGCCAGCCATGCAGCGGTAAAAAGGACAATTCTCTCATATCGGAACTCATGAAATCGCCGGGCTCTTGCTTAAATGTGAATTTGCCTCTGTATTGGAACAATAGACGCCTTCTTGTAGTAAATTTAATAGCTTGACAGAATGAAATCGATTGTGACCCAGGTGACCAAGGTCTGAAGGAGGTTAAGGGGAGAGCTTTCGCTTATTTTCGAACAATGTGGGCTAATATCAGGTGCCGTCCTGGGTATTAGGTGGTGCATCTAGTTCACCCTGAGTATTAGGTACTGTATTCTCTTGCATCTGATTCCTTGTGCGGTATGCTGGTTGAGCCCTCATTCGTGATTAACATTTCCGCATCAGGTGTGTCAGACACACTGATAGCACAGAATGCATGGTAATATTCTTTTTGCTACTCACCATCCAGGGCCCTGCAGCACTGATTCCCTCAATGGCCTCATTTTTCACCACCTATTTTTAATGGTGACATGTCTGGGGTATGAGTGTGGGGGAGGCCGGAACAGGGACAGGGGCAGCTAATGTCAAAAAAGACACCCCTTCCTAGGCTGTCAAGCCGGGCTGAGCACTGTGGGGAAATGTGTCGGGGGCCCACAGGTTTCAGTGCCCCAGAGGCCCTGTAACGAACTCGAATTATACAAGTTATTCACTAGTCTCATCTATTTAATTTATACACTCAGTTGATGGTACAAAATCTATGGTTGTGGCTTGGTGTTCATGTATGTGCCCGCACACGAGTTTTCCCTCTCACAACTGTGTAACTCAACCATGATGCCAGCCCAATTAAACATGTCTCAGATAATGAACACTTCTGACCAGGCACTATAGAAATTCAAGCAAATGGGATTTCTGAAAGATGCCAGATGTGTAATAGGTTTATTCCAGTCTAACGAAAATACAGTAGGACCGGCAATAGACCTGCTAGCGCTGGTACTAAGGGAGGCTTCAAGGGACCGGGGGTAAGAGATAATAGTGGAAGGACAAATAGAACTCAGGGATTGCCGTTCAACCAAGTGTATTCTAAGACCGAAGGTCTGTCGAAGTCTGCTCTCTCCTGCTAGCCAGGAGACTGGTTTAAGTACAAAACCCATGAGCGATAGCCTTCCTGCAATCACGATCATTACCAGTAGCTGCGCACATACCGGAATCCTGTAATCCTACAAGACCAAAGAAAGAAACAAAGCTCAGCCTTCACCAGTGCTACATGACCATTCCATACCCGGAATCCTAAATATAAACTTCCAGCAAAGCAAACTAAGCATAGCAATACAATAGCATAGCCTATCTGACTCAGAGACAGTGGCGGAGCTGATATCAAATCAAATAAACCAAATATAAATCAACTCAACATAGGAGATCCTGCACTGCCCGCTCCTGTGTACAGTTACCGGAACATGTACACATGTTACAAGATGAAATTGTAGCCTTGGGACAGAAGCCAGACTAATCTGTATATACTCGAGTATCCTCTTCCCTATTTTTCTTCGTTTTGGAGGACCTAAGGGCCCATTCACCTAACCATCTAGTTCTGACATTTTGGTGGGGAAACCATATGGTGACATCTCAACCAACATCCTGTTCCATTAGACCTAGCAAAACTGGTTACCTAATTTTCCACCATCCTATATTCTAGTTGCTAGACTGTCACAACCTGACAGCTCAACAGGTCCTTTTCCAACCACCATCTACCAACACCCCCCGTACATCATGCACTCAATCATAAGAATAGCAACCCATTGGCTCTAATCTTTTTGAACAATCAGCAATCCATTTTCTCATAACCCAGAGTGAGTTCACAGACAAAATTCCTATGTTCCATTTGTGAGGAGGTCTTGGTCAGTCTAATATCTAAGTTGCTGAGCACTATTGAGAGTTGAAGCTACATGGTCGCACACCTCCTGTCGGTTAATTGAATTTTTTACACTAAACTATACTAGACCGTATATTTAGGTAAACACACACCCATCCATTCACCATTCACACCTTCCACCGTCTAGCCTTCCTTAACGGTCGGCACCGTCTCCGGTTGCTTGACCGCCGTCTATAGGTAAACGGGCCCTAAGACCCGACTCCAGTGTTCCCAACCGTCCAGTCCGTCCGTCCTTGGATCGGGACAGGACGGACTACGGCTCATAGTCCGTCTTTTTGAGGGTGCTAGGACGGACTACGCCCAGGAAGGTGCGGACCGGACGGACTATAGAGGACTATAGCCCTACCGCTTAGACCTCCTGTACTAGCTAAGTTGAGATCATCCACCTCCGAACGGATTCTTTACACTTCATAAGACATCACTCGTGCTATCCCCTGGGGTCGCTGTTGTAATACTTGAACGGAACTCAAACCAAGAAGTGATAATAGCAAAAGAGTCAAGATAATAGATTACCGTGAACTACTAATTGAATGACACGAACGATATAGACAAGCTATATAGTGAGATGACTTGGTTCCACTTCCACCAAGCCTCCGTAACAAAGAACAAAGGCATTCAAAGAAAACACATACAGGAACAAAAGAAATAATAAAGCAAGTATAAAGAAGTCCGGACTTGTACCTGACTTGAGAAGAAATACAAAGACGTAGAAGAAGAATTTAAGAGGAGAAAGAAACCATATTTGAGAGGACCAAGAAATCATATACGAACAGTTGCTAGCAGTCCCCCGCGGTCCCTCACCATTCCCTGTCGTCTCCGACAGTCCCCGGCCGTCCTCGGCTATCCCCTGCCGTTTCTCGCCGTCCACTCCCCCTGTCCTGAGCTAACATGTCTTACCCTGTAGGGCCCGCCGTCCTGCCCTTCGGTTGCCCCTGATGGACTATGGATACCGGTACCGTCCCGTCCGGGGCTCTTGGCAGTCGCCCCGGACGGTTGGGAACACTGCCCGACTCGAAGGATGTCCTTCCGCTAGCTGTAAGGTAATAAATGGCAAAAATTATATATTTTGATATCAACACCCAGTGTTTACTGCCCTTAACCTACGGATGTCAATGGGCCTGTAGGTCAGCAGGGTTGTAAATCGGCTCATTCAGGAAGTGAAGCGAGCTCGTGTGCTGGTATACTCTCTGTACAACTAACCACACCATTAAACTGCACTATAACTTGTACTCCAGCTCTTGCGGCCGAGAATTGCGCACTCACATTCGTCAGTTTCCCACCACTGGGCGCGAGCAGAGTGTGGGCGATCTTAGGTTGAGCTGCTGGTGATAGAGACTTTGCGGTGAATGCATCCGGCATCCTTGTATGCCAAGAGTAGGGGATTGCAGCTAGATGCAAGTTTGACTTTCGCGGTGGATGTGGTTAAAGAAACCATGATGTCCGGCCAAGGAATCAAGTCACTCAATGGTAGGTTGTGAAGTCAACACAGCTCATTCTACAGCAACCATGGTTTTTGGAATTAATATTTCCCAGTGTCAAGAATGAAAACTTCTCGGGTTTCTGGAATCACAGAATTCTTTTAAAATGAAGTAGTATTTGTTGAACGTGGATCATTCTAGACTGCTCACCATTTGCATATATTCCCATGCGCGTTGGATTGGGAATCTAACCACTAAAAGACCTATTACACACTACGCCTTTGAACGCTGTCTCACGAGAGTTAGCCTCATACCAATCTCCGACATCAACCCTGCATATCTAATGCGACAGCATCAACCCCTCGTCGATCAACGATGAAACACGAATTATCATCATCGCCGAACATCAACCGCATTTGCGGTTATGCACGCAGTATTCGACAGGCCGGATAACGATATCCTCGGTGATTGAGTTCCCTCCTCGGATCCGATTCGGCTGAGTAGCAGGAAAGGACGATTCTGTGGAAGGGACTGATCTAAGATATGGCATGCGCAGGAAGTATGCCGAGGAGGAAAGGTTTCATCTCAAGGAGGATATCAGAGGACCTTTTCTTCCCTTTGTTCGTTTGTTATCTGTTAGTCATCTCATTCACTTTCGATTCACTTGGTCTTTCTACCCTTTTGTTGAAGTCATTCGTTACCGCATTCGATTTCATTATCTCTTCTTGTTTCTTTGATAGATTTTCTCTATCCAAATTGTTCGTTCCAATAAAATTTCTGTGCCGCCAGGCCACTGGAAATTCTATTCGCTGAGCATAACCTTATAGTGTTGAATAGTATTGGTGGTATTGGGATAGGTCAAATTTGTTGAGGTCGAATTTGCTGAATTTGCTCCTGTCATAGAGTCAAACCAAGGTCTGGATGATAGAATGCTTAGCATATGCATGCCAAGCCGTACAAAAAGACTCTAGATGTGTCCACCGCAAAGTCTCTATTCAAACCTAGCTAAGGTTAGAGATTTGAGCTTATATAAGCAAGAAAAATACCCGTTCTCGTTCTCGAGACTGCTTCATTACTTTTTCTTAAATACTAGTTCACCTCCTTCCCACTCCTCTATCAACACAACTCCTTCCTCTTCACCAACTAAAACATTTTCTTCTCAATTATTCGAACATGAATTCCTCAGGAGCAATGACACCGGCAGAGAAAGATACGCTTGCAGACGCCCCGCCCAGCGATCGTTCAGCATATCGCAATCTCTTTATCTACAATTCAGCCGATCCTGATACCATGCTCGGAGGCCTCTGGGTCGCGGAGGGTATTACCAACAACAATCTCTATTCCATGGTGGAGATTCTCTGTGTCTTTACAGATGATTTCAACCTACGAGATGATAACCAGAGATTGGTTGGGAGGGATGAACAACCACTCCAACCAGGGAATTACTACATTGTCACAACTGGTAGGTCCCCTTTGCGCTTCGGCCATAACTCTGCTCACTCAAAATGGGTTCCATCACTGTCACCGAGGAAGCCCCTCTACTTCGTACGTTCTCGCTGCCATCTGGATCCAGGGTTCAATCCTTTTATCACTCTGTACGTGACCGGGATCTGCGATGCGCTATCACCGGCACGCCAGGAATAATAAATGGTGTCGGTTTCTGGGAGATCTTCGAAGCTGTCCATATATTTCCTTTGGCTTATGAGAAGCACTGGGATGATTTTAACTACAGTCATTGGATCACTGCTCCTCCGGCCTCTGAGTCCGATGGGTCCATCAACTCTGTGCAGAATGGGATATTTCTCACCGGAGATATGCACAAATTATTTGACTCCTATCATTTCTCGATCAATCCAGATGTGCTCCCAGCCTAGGCTTGAAGTTTTTGTGGTGTTTGTAGCTAATGCATTTTTAGGATAACTACAAAATCGTCTGTTTCACGCCCATCACCAGAATCGGCGGGGTTCCGTGCGGACACCTTGATCAGCGCCTTCTCGATGATCCACTTCGACCCGTCGACCAGCTTTTCCGCTGGCATTTCCGCCAGGCAGTCCTGACAAATATGAAGGGAGCTGGAGAATGTTTTTTCGAAACAGATTTCCCACCTTGTTCGGACATAGTGGGTCAGATCATGAGTGGTCCCAGATCCAGTGAAAGAATGGAGTTTGAGCTTTTTTCCCGTTTTAATGCACAGGGGATTCGCTCCTGAGGCATATTATCTACTGGGGATAACTTCCGATTGTAAATAAGCAAGTACAGGAGAGAAAACTAAAAATGTATGAGAGGCAAAACCCATTTGCTGACTTGACTTCTGCAATTGTGTGAACAAGACCCTTAAGTACAGAGTAACCCCTATATGATAACATCATTTCCACCACTTATCGCCTCATCCTCTTACCCCTCACTTCCCCACTTCTCCTCACCGCATCTGCCCCTCCTTCCTTCACCGCCGCCACCCCACCTCCCGCACATTTTACCGAGTACCAAACTCCTCGGTGAACCTTCCGGTATTCTTCTAGCATATTCTAACAGGGGATATAGGTCCCTAAACGGTGAGGCAAGATATGGTAATAGGAATAAGGAAGTAATGGTGATTAACAATGAGGCAATGGCAGGCTGCCCATGGGTGTATAGCTAGCGCACTGCAGAACCCTATACAATTCTTCTGGGTACTGAAAGGACGAATGGTTAGCGGAGAGGGGGTCCCTGGCGAAGGCTGAAAATCGTCTTCTCTAAGTGCAGTCACCGGGTCCGAGGATAAACAACAAAGACAGGGAAGAAACAGGATAACCGGTATGGGCAAACACCGCTCACACTACCGGTCCCTCTTAAGTCTCAAGATAAAATTGTAAAAAGTCCCCGCTTAAGAGAAGAAAAACAAAAGGTTGCGATATACGGAAATCCTCATTCACTGAGGTTGTTGCAGAGGTCGTCGTCGTACCTCTCTCTACCTATCTATTGGCCTATATACTGGTAACCAACCCATAGCCCCCATGACAACCACTGTTACCCCCGCCAGACATGACCGTGTGCCCATATCCGCCTTCCGGGCTCCTCTATATCTATACAAAATTTTAAAAACAAGTAACTAGCTAGGAAAGAAGGTTCATGCCCCACAGTACTAATGTATATTCATCAATTACTTAGAAACAAAGTGATCAGAGATCTCGATTTAAACAATCCGGTGAATAGAAACCGCTCAAGGGAAGTGACTTCTATTGTCTCGTTTGAAAGAGGCAGATCGCAGAGTGGGCATTATTCAGGGTTCCGAATAGTCCGACCGGTCAACTCTTGGAGGAAGGACCAGACTTGCCCGTCAGGGTTGATGTCGATCACTAGACCCGAGTAACTTGGGTGGTCCGGTCCGGTTTGTCTGGTCCCAGACCAGTCTTTATAAAAGATCGCATGAGAGTCAGAATAGTGCCCAGGCCAACACTCGCTAAGAATAGATGTATAGCTATAGTAGGACTTTAAAGCCGCTTGCCACGGTATAAATCAACAGCCCCTCAACACAGGTTAATAGAACATCCTGGCGATGGTAGCATGTTGTAGAAATGCAATTACCCAATGGATAAGTCCTATCGAATACCCGTATTGTGGCATTTGGTTATGTAATATCACTCACTTAGTGCACCAAAAATAGTTCGATACTTGAGCAACCTACTCTGGCCACTCCTAATCAAAGCGAGGCACTATCTTCACCATATAATCCATGGAAACAATAAATTTTATTAAGAATAGCTTTATTTGAATGTAATATATTGTGATAAAAATATCATATCCTATTGCTTGGTGGGCCTGGTGGGACTGGTCCTGGTCGAGTCGGTTTCAATAATCCTGACTGTCCAGTGGGTCTAATTTCAACCATTAGACTAGACTTGACTTTCGACCGGACTAGCTAGTCCAGTCCAGTCTTCAGCAGACCATTCGGAACCCTGGCATTATTCTGGCATTACCGTCGAGCAATAGCCTCTGTAAACAGGTAACAGATAAGGGTTGAAACTGTAAAAGCCAAGCAAGATCACTACTTCATTAAATCTAGTATTATCCATCATATACGCAGGGCTGCCTGTCGGCGGCGGTCCGAACCCTCGATGGGCCCCATAGGGATGGTGGGGATAATGCGAAGGAAAGGTGGCCGATAGCTGAAGTCCTGTGTAGTGTTGTGCACGAGCCGAGCGGACTCGAGCCCTTCGAGCCCGGGGGAGCCTCGAGCCCAGGTGGTCACTAGGCTCGAACAGGGGTCCACAAGCCGACTCGAGTCTCTTGCTATATACAATTGTTGGTTGTTTTGAATGATAATGGCAGTGTATACTAGACGTTTGTTTTAGTATCACATCCGGAATATTGGCGCTGGTTTGTATGGGTTTTGGCGCTAAGCTGTCCAGATACTAAAAGAAAACGTTTAGTAGAGGTATCGTGGCCACTCTAGACTCAAGCCTCTTGGCGGCTCGAGCCCAGGTCAGGACTCGGCTCTAGCCGGCTGGCGAACAACACTAGTCCTCTGTAGGGCAAATCACCCGAGGGACCGCCGGGCCCTACACGCTATGCCTTTGCCAGTATATTGAGAGAAACGGGAAAGCGGCTGCTTATGCAGACGGCGGGGGAGATGGCAGGAAGGCCATAATTGCGTGGTGGACTATAAGGGGCATCAGAAGACGGTAGGGTGTGGGCAAAGAGCAGTGTTCCCAACGGGCCTAGCCTATTGAAATTCTCTCATATCCAGCCTAGACCGAGCCTGCAGTCCTAGTTAAGCCTAAGCCTGGCCCGGCCCGGACAGCCTATGGTTTTAACAATTATTGGGCCGTTTTGTCGCAGCGGATCCCATCCTCAGTTCCTGAACGACACAAAACTTTTATTGGTACGAACAACGATGATAGACAAAAGATATCAGAGAACAAGAAAGAAGAAAGAAATCATGTACGATAAAGAATGACTTTAATAAGACAAGAGATGAACGTAGAACCGTGAGAGAAAATGTGATGAGTGAGTGGTTAACAAAATGAACAAAAGGAAGAACAGGTCACCTTATATCCTTATCAACTGAAAACCTCCTCCTTGGCACGCTTCCTGCGCATCCCAGATCCTTCTCCTACTATCCATCTCTAAGGGGTTCTTCGGTTTGGCTTTGCCATGACTTTTCCGAGGTAGAAGCTCCATAGCCTAGGGTTCAAGTTATGCCGCCACCTGCCTCAGGCTGAGTACACTGTCGAGGTTGTGGTCGGCGTTCAGCTATCGTTAGTGTTTGTGGTTCATGGGTGGTTCATGGGTGTTTGATATTGTCGTATCAGTTATGCAGGGTCAGGGTGTCAGATGGTAAGAGGCTAACAGTGGTGTAACCTTTGCGAAGCAACTGACTGTTTAAGGTTATCATAGTTGCATTTGCCAACCTGCAGGAGCGGAAGGCATACCGGTATATGTGGTTAGCAGCTAAAAATTGGGCTTTTTCCCCGCTGCCTGATAGGCCGGCCTGGCCTACATAGCCTAGGCTGGCATATATGGCCTCGGCCAAACCACTGATGGAGAGCGCCACTCTGTGCCAAAAGCAAAAATTCTTTGTAAATGTTTTCCAATTTTGATTCCCAATAATATTATGATTAAAAACAAAGGAAAACTTTTGCTTTATTAGTGAAAAAAACATTAAAAGCTACTACAGCTAGTGAACTAATTTAATTGAATTAATTGTAGAAAAGGAGCTGCTGTTTTGGAGGATAAACAGTGTGCAGTAGGATGATGACTATTTGGAAGGTCTCAAACCGGGGGGTTGACTGCACATAGTTTACAAAACAATATCGAAAATACAACAGTTTCGCTTTATTCGCGGGGAGACTTAAAGTAGTTTCAGCTGAAGAGGCAAAATAGCCTATCACTAGGTTACGCATCAATATATTTTCTTGACTCCCCCTCCATATCAAGGAAGAGGACTAGGATCGCTTAGGGTGTCTACCGGGAAGCTTGGTACGATAGACGATGCAGGAATCTTTGGGAAGATTTAGGAATTGGAACTAGGGCCAGGGGCGAGGAATGAAGGGTTGCGAAGGGTTGAGACGGATCGGTCTCATACGGTGAGGTTTGGGAAACCGGAGTTGGTGTCGGGACAGTAAAGGATTTCCGCAGACAGGAACATTGTAGAAACTGGGCTTGGGAGTTCAGAGAGGGCGTTGGAATAAGATTGTGGAGGTTATTCAACACTATAAAGTTATGCGCAGCGAACAGAGTTTCCAGTGGCCTGGGAAAGCCAAACTTTTATTGGTACGAACAATTTGGATAGAGCAAAGTAATCAAAGAAACCAGAAAAGGCAATGAGATCTTATCCTGTAACGAATGACTTCGATAAAGAGTAGAAAACCAAGTGAACAGAAAGTTAATGCAATGATAGACTGATAACAAACAAACAAAGCGATGAACGGGCTCTCTTTTATCCTCCCTGAGACAAAACCTTTCCTCCACGACACACTTCCTGCGCATGCCATATCCTAGATCACTTTCTTCCACATAGTCGTTCTTTCCTACTACTCAGCCGAATCCGATCCGTGGTGCAGACACAAGCACCGAGGATGTAGTTAACCGGCTTGTCGAATACTGAGTGCATAATCGTAGATGACATTGATGCTCGGCTATGATGATGGTTTGTATTATTGTCAATCACCGGCACCTCCTTCGCCCACATCCCTATCCATTCCCCACCATTAGAACATGATAGAGGTATACCGTAAGCTTGACCAACGAGTTTTGGCATTGGGTCAAGGTGCGAGATGAGGGGTAGATGCGGGGTAGATGCGGTGAAGAGAAGATGAGTAGTTGCTGTGAAGCAAGGAGGGGCAGATGTGGTGAAAACCAGCGGGGAAATGAGGGGTATCAAGATTATACGATGATTGGTAGAAGTGGCATGATATATAGGAACTACTCTTGGGCGAGTAAAGATGACCCCGTACAAGGTGAGAATAGCAGGGATGTCTAAAACATCGAGTTTTGTTGCAGAGGGAAACACAGCAACAAGCGAGACCCTGGTTTCCCGTTCAGGGTTTTTGCTTCTCTTACCACCAATAAGGAACTATCGAACTTGTTGATAGCCATAACCTTTACGTCCCTTTGTCGAGGATTGCGCATATGTTTGCGGCGATAGAGAGCGGATGGTTTAGGTGGTACTCTCGTCTTATTTAAGAGAGGTCAGAAACGCCTCGGCAGGGGGGAGTATCGTGGGATTTTTTTCTTTGGCCGGAAGAAATGCTCCTTCCAGTTTTCATCCACCTTTGTTTCTTACTTGATCGATCGAGTCAATTATGGCTATCTTTCGTCGATCCTTCTCCTTTTATTACGATCCTTCACCTTCTTTCTTTAAGTTTTCACTTGCCAGTCGCCCACACGGGAACCTCTGGTGTCAACATTGCCATCGCCAACTCCCAACGCTGGAGACTGGAAGCAGGACTTTACTTGGCAACCCTTGTACGACAAGATCTTGCCTGTTACTTGGAATTGAATACTACTTGTAGTACAAGTACCAGTAGCTCAATAGGCGAAAGTAAACCTCAATAGGAAATTCTTTCCCCGAAAAAGTAAAATCATTGATAGAAACAACGCCCTGTACCCTACGAGTAGGATCATCAGAATCTAGCCCTATCGGGCATCTTCCCTGCGAACCCGACAGTATCCTATCGTATTCAAATTTGCATAAATGGCTGCCCGACAGGACGACTAGAACAAACCAAACTGAAATAACACCGCAAATGGAAGAGAGCTGACCCTGTATCGATAGTGATGCACTCATCTGACTTATTGACTACTTTTTATTTTACACCCACATTGTTATCGGCCATTAACCGGGGTTTATCGGCAACCGCCCTACAGTACGATGGCGGTTTACGCGCAGCTACTGTGCAAGTAAAATCCGGTAAAACCCACCCTCCTTGCCGGCCCTCCAATCCCTGGATTCGTAGGCACGAGCACCTGAGTATTAGAGTTTTCCTGACACAATAAGACCTAGAAGGTGCTTAATCTCCTTAGCCAATATTAGCTATATGCCTTGCAAAACTGGACCCATCTAAAGCTAACTGAGATGGTCGATTCTACAAGTACTCGATTTTACTGTAGAGGTAGTACAAGAACGTCGAAATAAAGTTTGTGGCTGAAGCAAGCATCCAATCGGTGAAAAAAAGAATACCGCGCCCCCTTCTGATACAAGCCTCATCTTGGCCATAGACTGGGATGTAGCTGTCCTCGGTCGCGAGGGATCCAAGCAAGCCACTTTGTGGCATCACCGGTTACACAAGAACGGACACTAGGAATTTACTGTGAACCCCCCCGACGACTTTCCAGATCGAAATTTTAAAACAGGTCTACGTCAGGAGCAATGGCCTTCCCATATTTTTTCTTCCACATCACAGGAGATCCGTCTTATCCAATACGATGGTTTCGGCTTCTCTTTTTGTACGAAAACAATAAGTATGGTAGTATCCCACTACTTCGTTTAGGTCACTAGAAGTACTAGTACATCAAGGAAATCTAGGTTGTCCGTCACTCATGATATTAGATTTTAAACAAAAATTATTCCAGCAATCCAACTCCCACCCCATTACTAATTATCCAACCCACTCCCCCCCTCGGCGCTCGCGGGGAGGAGCTTCGATTGTTGATATGATACCTTGCGGGATTCGCCACAGCGACCTTTAAGGGAGTTTCACAAACAGGACTATTATACACCTGGGGCACACCAGGATCCGGACCCATCTCTATGTCCAGTCGCCTCACACCCAAAAATACGCTACAAGGCTAGAAACTGATAAACCAAAGACGGCCATCCTGGAGACAACTAAGACGGACCCAGCAGACTTTTTGACACTCGGCCCCCCCACGCTAGAGTCAGAGGACGTGCATTTCTCTGCCGGCGGAATCTAAATGCCATTTAGTACAAAGAAGTGCAAGAGCGGGAAATGTATATCATACCTGCTCCAGATATTGGATAACTCCATTCTTGGAGATGACATTCGGCCTCGATATCCGGACGCCGTTGACGAGTACGTCGCTCCCCTGTCGAGTAATACGCAATGAACCGCCACCTCTCGTGGTTAAGCAAAGACCATCACTCATATCGGGCGTGTACGAAAGGCCGTCGTAGATGAGCCGGTTTAGATCGGCCGACCCCGGGAGATTTGCCGGGTCCAGCACAGAGTCCTGCACAGCGAAGATTGTCACCATATGTTTCGACGATAGCTGTGTCAACAGATCCGCATTCTGCAATGCTGTGGACCATGAGCGGCCGCTAGTATCGGCTAAGACAGTTTCAAGCGCGTGTGGAAGGGTAAAGAATCTTTTTAACAATGTCAGTCCACATCTGTCGCACCGGTTACTGGGGGTGCACTTACCCGTCACATTTTTTGATGACGCCACCCTCAAAGGGTATCTCGTCGGCATACACTAACGTGGAGTTTCCGAATCCAGAGGTGATAAGCACTGTGCCATTCTCGCCGACCGTAGGATTTGAGACTACACGAGCGCCTTCGCCAGCGCCAAGGTCGACGTATTTGGTTTCACCCACCAGTGTTGTCTTGAGGGTGGTTGACACACGCTTGATATCCGCTGCACCCTTCGGCTTCTCCGCAAACTGCTGGCTGTTTTGGGGAGCAACTAATACCTTGCGAAGGGCCAATCGCCGTGGATTGTCTCGCAGGTGCCTGAGGAAGTCTATAACGAACTGAGTAGTGGGAGCGAAGACGTAGTATTCTTTGTTTTCCTCGAGACCCTCGAAGACGGATGGTGCCTGTGTTAAAAAGTCTCCGAAAGCTTTGGTCTCAGGGTCCTTGGCGAGTGCTGCAAGTACGGCGTCCTTAAAGCTGCTGGGGGCGGGCTTGTGGTTGGCTACCGTCTGGAGGGGGAGCACTTCGCCGGAGTAGGACAAGGTCACAGGGCTGTTGGAGAGGGTGGCCGTGATAGGGCCATAGGTTGTGGTGACCGGCGCAGCTTCTGTTGGTGCCAGAGAGTCTTCGTTGACCGTAGGGTACGAGGAGGGCTCTGGGTATGTGGTGGTAGGTTTCTTGGACGACGCTTTGTTTGCATTGGAGCTTGAAACGCGGCTTTTGTTCGAGCTTGAGGCCTGGCTTGCATTGGTGCTTGAGGTTCGGCTTTTGTTCGAGCTTGAGGCCTGGCTTGTGTTGGAGCTTGAGGTTCGGCTTGCGTTGGAGCTTGAGGTTTGGCCTGCGTTGGAGCTTGAGGTTCGGCTTGCGCTAGAACTTGAGGACCGGATTCCGTTGGAACTTGAGGTTCTACCTACGTTCGCGGTTGAGGATAGGCCTGTAGAAGATGCCTGCGTCGAAGGTTGGGCCGTCCTGGAGAAGCTCGCGGGGAGTGTAATACCACTATCACTGGCGCATTTTTGGGGATCCACTCCATTAGGGCAGCACCACCCGTTAACCAGACAGAAGGTTCCAGATTCACACGCTGAAGCCGTTAATTGCCACACATTGAACCTAGGGTGCATGTAACTTACCATAATTAGCCTTAGGATCACAGCATACCTCCCCTCTTTTGCTATCATAGCAAAGATTACCGCATTGGCTCAATCCATTAGACGCGCAGGAACCACGAACAGTACCACTAGCCACGGGTTTGACCGCACTAGATGTTTGTGTATTTTGGCGAGCGAGGAGGCGGGCGATACCTGGCTGGCTCTCGCCCGGATGGGCGTTACCCATAGGGACGGCAAGGCAGAATAACAAGAGAGGTACCAACATTCTGGAGGAGTGCAGGGCCTGGCTTCTGAAAAGGGAATCCTGAGTAATATTAAGAAGGTAATCGAGGAATTCTGGCGGACTGGGGAATGTCAAGCGGAAGCGCCTTCTTTATATTTGTCCTAGGCAAAAGGAGGCTGGGGAGAGAGGAGGTATATTTTCTGTCAGCCCTTAGCGGGGCACCGATATTTCATCATACAGCTCTTTAATTCCTCTCCTGATGTACTTTTTCCTGGCATTGCGCACTTGGCTAGGTCATTCCAGACTCGGAAGTGGATGAACACTCGATTCTCCAATCAATCAAGCTTGATATTCCACCGGGATCATCATACCCGCGGCAGGGGCAAAGCGCCGGAAAACACCAGGGGACAAAATGTCTGTGCGAGCCAAAAAAAAAAAAAAGCACTATACTTTCCTTTTTGGGTGCCGAATCTTAGAGTCTAAACATATACGAATGAAAGAAATTTTGCACGGCCACCCCGACCCCAGTTTCGTCCAATACTTTGCCCCTGATGCGAGCACGGCGAGTGTGTTGTGCGCATGTGTGTGTGCGGATATGTCGCACTTGGGTAACCTAGGAGGCGGTGAGTCAAATGACATTTGCTCAACACTAGTGGGAGCGATTCAGTTGCCTTGTTATGCTTTGTTATACGAGTAGCTAGTTTTTTGTAAATCCAGGATGCCTAGGCCGAAAGCCGCAGCATTATAGGGCAACGCCCGGAGCAATGGAAACAGTGATTGTCCCTATTGAGAAAGGGAGGTAAGTCGGGTTATGTATCATCCTTGGAGAAGATCCTAGTTTTTATTTGCCCAGGTAATAACACTACCAGGAAAAGCCAATTCATAAATACGATCGTATTAGACAAACTAGCCTCGATGCCGCTACCAGCAAGTAAAAAATCCCAATACACTCACGGAATTGCTTCTCTTTTACCACCTAGTCCGAGCGAGTTGATCAATAGAGAGTTCTCACGATGGAAGGCAAAAAAGGATCAGTCTACTCGTCCCCGGTGAGAGGTACACGAAAACGGGGGGTATATTTTGTATGGGTGCTTAGACACATTTTACTACACATCTCCCCAGTGTTTTGGGGGGCACCTCTTATGGGGGACAAGTATCGGGATGAGAATTTCAGGAAAACAAATATAGCATACTTGTGGGGGAATGAAAAAGCAAAACTCGATCCGATCTTATTTTTTCTGACTGGATAGCCCCTTTTAGAAGTTGATTTAACTTTGCATTTTTGATTTTTCTAGTACCGGTACTGTAAAGCCGGAGGATGAATGAAGCAAGCGTCGCACCAGCCTGGATACTAGCCACCATTTGCCGTTTGCCCTGAACAACCAAGTCGGCCCCTTTGGCGACGGCTGCTCTAGCGAATGACAGCACTCAGTGGTAATCCTGCCTTGCCGTGCCTGAATACGCAATAGGCTTGGTTGCTGTCGCAGCTCAGTGTAACCCAGACAGCACACTCATATCATCGCCGTCCTAAAATTTTCGGCTCGCCAAAGTGCCGGTGGACCGACGAAGAGCTGATATTGAAGCGCTAAACTCAGCTTAGCGAGGGGGCCGACGGAGTAGGGAAGGCCATGTTTTGGGCCGAGTTCAGAGACTTTTCTAATTCAGGTTACTCAAATACCGTCCTACCCTAGCTCCAAGGCTCCGATACCAGGATCTCTCCGGGAACAAGGGTAATTCAATAAAATTTATCCCAGCTAAACCTATCCGGCGTGAATAGGATCTTGGAGGGGTGGGTGTGGGGTTTATGGTCCATATGCGCATACAGTGGGATATATGTTAAACGAGAGGAAATTCCGCGAACTCTTCAAAGACAATAGTAAGTTTTGATTTTCCAAGGTGCTAAATAGGCAAGCTCGAATGTTTGGTTACCGAGCTCGTTGCTCATCACTACCCCAGTGTTCCCGGAAGGACTATATCCCTGCTACGGGTACCAGGGTAAGTCATACGAGTAAATCGACGGGAGGGAGTGGGAATGGATGGTGGGTTTAGTTAAAATAGGGGCAAGCAATCAACCGGTACGACACTCAACACGGACGCAAAATTCGCCCTTCATACTTGCAGAGAGAATAAGGATCAATCCCCGGGAAGATTGATCTCGAGGGGCAAAATGCTTGCTGCTGGCGGGGGTCTGGTTTATTCCATTGACCAATTGCTTTCTCTTTTGATTGCACAGTACCCTTACCGTAGCCAATGAGGAGTAGAAGCATCTATATTTCCTCAAGCGCCACACGGCGCCGCACCCGAGCATTGGCGCTGTATTACCTGTAGGGTACAAGGGTAAGTCGGACGCGGTGCCACGAAATGTCTGGGCTTATTTCCTATTCTGGGACGCGGCCGACTTTTTTTGCCACATACTCGAGTCCAAAAAAGACACAAAACGCATTTGTACAAGTACTGTACGAGTATGGGCAAAAACCTTACGGTGGTTACTCGTTCCCGGCATGAAGAACCTGAACATTTGGATCCGAATTTAGTATGGGCGCTCAGATACGCACAGACAATTTGCCATACAAAATTTTGATCCCTGTGTTCAGGTTCTACATGCCGGGAACATGTACCGTATCGGTGCGCCCGAGTTTGGGTACGTGCCAGACGCCTCCCGATCCTGCCTGGCATGATGCCTGTCTCCGGATAGGCAGTCGATCTCCCGTCACAGATGGGAGGTGGGTGCAGCGACAAGTCGTGGAAAGTCTCTCACAGCAGCCACGACGAAACCGGTCGAGCCACAAACAGCAAGAGTAACGTATATTCGTTCACCCAAATCTTACTTTGACAAACCTACTTTTACCGCACGGTGTCACCGGCCAAAAAAACAAAAACATCCCCGGTCTGGTTGTTGCAACAAGCACTACCAAGACTTTAGCGGCACGAACCATCATTTTAAGGTTAATCCCGACCGATTGGCATCTTCCGGATCGTCGCCAACTGCAAGGGTATCCCGGTATGGTGACACCTCAGACGGGAAAGCCTTACCGGTATTCAATACCAGCGAATCTCGGACCCTCCCTTCAAAATACCATCCCAGCAAAAATGCAACCTTGACCCCCTGATTAAAAATTAGACAACCGATCTCCTGTTCAGGAAAATTGTTGGGTAGGCATCCTGTCAAGCTGTGTTGACATGCATGGTGTTTATTGGCTCCCTTTGCACGACAAGAAATGAGTTTTTTAGATAAATCCGCATCCCCCTACCAGCTGCCTTTTAAAGAAAGACAAATACCAATATTATTACCAAGGCCTGATTTACCCCCAAATTTTTGTGCTTGTATTTTCTCGCCTGCGAGTTGAGATATTATTTTCCTGGCCGTGGGCGAGATGTTATGTTTTTGGTGGGATAAAAAACTTGGATGGTATTATGTAGGGAGGGTCCGAGATCTGCTGGTATTGAATAGGTTTTCTCAGACTGCTAGCTGCATCTATATCGGTTTGTGTGCATCTCGGGCCGGCCCTTGCGTTGTGTGGGTGGATGCCTTGGGCCGATGAGACAGGCAGATTCCGCTCTTTCCATTTACGGTAACGTTTATGCTATGGCTAAGCAACGTTCCACCAATAAAAGCTTAGTTGTACTCGTACTGGGATGAATGACGGGGCCCCACCTGGATTAGGGACGAGCGGAATCTGTGTGTCTCATGCGTCTGCACTTGCGGAGAGGGAGGTGCAGGTACCGTATTTTCTCTGTGAATTCGCTAGCTCGCTAATCCCGCTAATCCCGGGATTCATTAACCGCGGTTCTTACGAAGGACTAGTGCCTTCTCATACAAGTCTTTCTTGGAGACACGGGTTACGTTATCCGACTTTTACTTGTAGTGACCCCCCCCCCGGCCGGGTAAACGGCAGGATTCGGACAACAGGGAACACCCACCCAAACCTGACCGGATGTGAGACATGCGCAGACAGACCGCCTCCTGCCTCCTACTACCCGTCTAACTGCGCCTTCGATTGGACAATGGGGCTCGGTTGGGGCGCCGGGAGATCTTCAAGTCCTTGTACAAGGAAAAACAAATTTCTCCAGAGTGAGTTCCCAAAGCGAACACGAGATTCCTCACTTGTGGGCAATAATTGATACCGTAAGTACTCGAATAGAAGAGAAATGTGCTAGGACGTTGGAATTCCCCTTCTGAGCTTAGCGAGGGGGAAAACACCGCAAACTCGGCCCAGATTCGAGCCGAACAAAAAGAATATGCAAAGCGCCTTACTAGGAGAGGCAACTGCAACGTCCTAGCACATTTCTCTTCTATTTGAGTACTTACGGTACCGTATTAAGTCGAATAAGAGAGCGGTGTGCTATGGAGTTGCCCCCTCTGGTAAGGTCTGGTATATTTTTGTTTTTTCACCCCCTTTTTTTGCTGTGTTTTCCGCCCCTTCTCCAAGGTAGGGAATTCTTGACTAGATAGCACACCGCTCTCTTATTCGAGTTAATACGGTACATCGGTCCCGCGGTCTAGAATTCCTCTTTGGATTAAAAGTGGGGGAAAACACAGGGGAAAAAATACGGTATCCCCTCAGAAGCAAATTCAGGCCCGACCCGTATAGGGAGAGGCAACTCCAACGACCAGCGCGAGGGCCAATTGTTTTAGCTGTTATGGTATCCACGGCATAGCGAGAATACATTTATAATTAATCCCTGTTCTATAAAAGGCCTATGGGCGTTCTAGCCTCACCGCGGACTCGCTTCGTCGTGGGCTACTCTATAGCTCTCGCCCCTGCGCCTTTCCCCATTGCCCTGATGCCTGATGCGAATACGGTACCGCTATGTCGGATTCCGGATAGAATACCGGATGGATGAAGGTCGCTTGCCAGTACTCGGGTGTAAGGATATTTCGGGCGAGGTAAGACAAGTGCTCGTCTACTTGTCCCAGGCAACAAGTACCCGCAAACAAGGATTAAAAAAATATATGGCAAAACATCTGTGCGCGTCTGAGCGCTCATACAAAATAGACCCCCCCTGTTTGCGGGTACTTCTTGCCTGGGACAAGTACCGTAATGTGTTGCCCCAGAAAGCGCCACTTCTCCTTGCGCAAGTTCACATGACTTTTTGCCGACGCCAAAATAATCCTCATCGGTCATCACTCGAATTTCCTCCGTTGTTTAGACCTCATCCAAATTCCACCCCTGGTAACGGTGGTGCGTCCCACCTTTTCCCTTGCTACTCCCAAATATTGGATGAACTTTTAAGGGACTTCTCGGGAGTCGTTCGCTTCCTTTAGGCTACCCCGGCTTCTCCTCGGTGGTGGTCGTGGCTCAAGGCGTATTGACAATTCACACTTTTTCTTTTCTTTGGACGGACTGAGCATATTTTAAAACATGAATAATTGAACAGTGTGTTATGAAGTCTAAACCTCCCTTTTCTGGAATGGTGGCAAAAAACCCAGCAAAAACCCAGCCCCTTCCCCCCTTCCGAGACAGAAAGAAAACAAAAATTCTTGATCATAAGCCCAACGACGTAGCACACCGGTTCAGTTGTCGGTATACAGCCCCCCCGGATGATATGCTGGCATGCTGTTATGCGGAACGCGCTACTCGTATAACAACGCTTGATTTTGATCCGCCGCCTTAGTCAAATTGTGCCATTGTGCCCGGGGCCGTGGGGGATATGAGTGCAAGCTTTCCCCGGTTCGGGTTTTTAACTGGCTAATCGTATAATTGGGGGTTCACAGACGTGGTAGACTTAATGTTGGCAAGCAAGTCACCCTAGGGAACATGCTCCCGGCATGTAGAACCTGAAAACAGGGATCAAAGATCTGCACGGCAAGATGTCCGCCGTAATGAAACCTTATTGAACTCTTCTAAACTATCCAACTAGCTAGCGAGTTATCGCAGCACAGCATGAGGTGCTTTTTCCAGCCCCGGGGCCCCCAGGCCTACCTGGTAGTCCATTTGCTCAACACGCGTATCTAAGCCCTCATACGGGTACTCCATTCGGATCCAGGTATTCAGGTTTTTCATGCCCGGAACAGGTGGAGGGGTTACATGCTTCCCCCCTATGGCTTCTGTCACCTAATTTCGGCCTGTGTCATTCAGCTAGCCTACTACCCCTTTCCCAGGGTTCACGGTACCGGCTGCTGCTGTAAAAACTCTGGTGATTCGCTACCTTGGCCACGAATTTAATCTCCGGGTTTGGAGGAGAGAGGTCCTGAGGGTGGGGGTTAGAGCTTTCCTGTCACGGTAGAAGATCAGCATTCAGGACAAATTATTATTAGACCTCCCTGGTATACGCAATTCAAAATAGACCTATCCTAAGCTAGTGAAGATGTTATGGATTTTGAAAAGGTCGTCAGTGGTTGTCTGTGCGTACTTCCTCAGTTGCTTTTTCGAGAAATAGGCTAAGGGCGATCTATAATGCAACTTGTGCGCAACGGGGTTCAATTTCCCTTCGGAGAGGGGCTTCCAATCCTCTACTTTCTTTTGCACCTGCGGGCTGTACCGGTATGGTACCTGAGCTAAAGGCTCCTTCCTACTGCCAGTCGACGTGCGACCACCCATTTTTTAAATTTAACTGCGGCAAAAAAGAGGAAGAGTTTTTGAGTAATATGTTGTGCAAAGCCAGGGTGTATTTGTACCGTGGCATGCTTCAAGAAATCCAACCATTAATAGATAATTCAATTTAAGCCATAGCTATCAGAATGACATGGTAAATCCTGACATTCTCCCTCGCGCATTGGGTATGAAATATTGAGTCTCCCCTAGTCAGCATGGGCAGGAATGGAGGAAAATAGGGGATTTGGAGTTTCACTTTCAGAAAAAATTGAACTTAGGCATGCCCAGATTGCGAAATACATCGCTCTCGGCATATGGGTGAAAAAACAAACGCGGAGAAAGTGCGCACAGACAATCACTGACGGACGACTCTTTCGGAATTGATAGTGCGGTAGCCGATGGCAGGATTTTTTTACTGCGCCAACACATGCTCGTTAGGCGCCAGGTACGGTACCCGAGAGCAGGGATTGGCGCAGTGTGTGGCAAGAAATTCGTACTACTCCGGGCGCCCGTGTGGGCTCATGATCACTGCTTTCCTGTACTTCTTGCCTCCTGCAGGTATTTAACTTAAGGGAGCCTCCACTTTTTACTATCTTATAACCCTCGGATGACCCATTTTATCACTTTAATTCCTTCGCCTTGTTTCTCGGGCGCAGAATCTGAGCTCCAGTCCCCCCAAGTGCGAGGAACTCTTCTAGCTGCTATAGCTTTTTTCGGGCCTGAATTTATTACGATTGAGCAAATTTAACGGATAAGAGGTAAGATAAATATCTGTATATTCGGTAGCGAACCCTGGCGGAGCTCGGTTAACATACTGACAACGAGGAAACAATAGTTCTTTTTCAGAAAATCCCGGATATATACCTGTCCATCTCTCTTCATAGCGTCAAGCTGGCATCAAGGGTCCTACTACTTCGGTGATCGTGTACCCAGTGTATCGACTTCACATCTGCCGGAGATTCCCGAGCCCTCTCGCTATAGGAAACATCCACACGGCTCTTCGTACCGTACCGATCCCTCATCAATCTTCCACCCTCGGTCTCGCATTTCCTGTCGCAACGTCAACAAGAGGGAAACCTGGGGTTATGGAAGCATTCACTGACGTCGATGCGGAAAGCTTCGTTAAGTACCACCGGTTTCGATGCCCGGGTGGGACTGACACCCACTTTGAACAGTGCATCGCTGTGACGGGCAAATGGGGTCAGATCCTGACCGCCATATATTCAGTTTTAGTCACCCTTCTCTTCACTTTTTGTTGGGAGATTGCTGTCATTGCTGGGATATCCTTTTCAAACTCTCTCAAGTCTCGGAGGGAGGCTACCGGCCCAGATACCGGCTCTACCTCCGGGACTAAGCCCAAATATGATGAAATATTGAGAGGAATAGCATGGGTTGGCTTTTGGAATGCCCGCGAGCCACTTGGGGCGACAGGCTTCATATTTGGCTACCTATTCCGACTGCTAGCTGGAGAAACCGAAACCCCCGTTAAAACAAGGAGGTTGCTGTTAAGGTTGCTGTTATTAGGGCTTTTGGGGCTAGTGGGGACCTATCTTGCGAGTGTCTTGGTGGCTGCAGAGCTGATCTCAGGAAATGTCGCGCCGGCAAACCCTAACAGAGTTTATGTGCCAAAGCCTCCGGGGGAGGATTCAGCGGACATTATGCGCATGCAGGCCCTGCGAGCGCCGGCTACGCTGCGGTCTCTGGGAAGCGCTGAGGCTGCCAGCGATCAACACACTATCAGGAGGCGTGTCACCTTGGACCCCTATCCTGTGAGTGGAGACTCCCTACAGTATTTCACCTACAAATACACGGTGACCGCCCAGGACATGGGTCTCCAGAAATGGTATGACCTAAAGCAGGATGTGAGCGGGAAGTGCGACGTTGACAGTAGCTGGTTCTCAAAAAATATACCGGGGGAGGATCTCGATGTGTATCGTCCTTGGGGCCTAGAAAACACAACCGTCGGTGTTGTATATGATGGGGAGCGAAAGACTGCTCCCTACGCAACAGCCGTTGCCTTCCCTTACGCGCAAACGGATTTCTTGACCGATCAGCCTGCCAAACACCGGTACGGAATTATCGTGCACTCCAGCCACCGAGCCAGTCACCGCCCAGGAACGGATCTATGGTATAAGACAGAGCCATTCACACCGCGCGACAACGACACAGATGCACGAATAGAAAACTATCCCGGAAACCGTGTCATGGGAGGCAGACCCGCTCTGTCATGTGAGCAGAAAGATGTGTGGTCCTACAACGGAACACAGTTCAAGAATATTTACGAGCTGACCGATGGGGCGAATATTGACTTTCCCGATGGTTGGATCACCCAACTGCAATTGGACTTTGCACTTCCGCGCATCATTGACGTGATCAATTCAGCTGGGTCGTCGTCGCTGGTAAGCTCCACAACTTTCGTCAGTGGGCGGTTTGATGCGGAAACCTCGAAGGTTGTAACGGACATGAAGCGGCTGTTTACAGCTACGTGGATCTCGTCGGCACACACCTTCCGCAACATGGTTATGGTCAATGCTGCCCAAAATATTGACAATAATGCTCGGACAGGGACTGGACAACCCCAGAAAGGAGTGGACCTCTTTGTGGTTTCCACACCACAAGTAGCGACGCTCCGGTTATCGGTTTTACTTTCCATCCCCGCTCTCTTGTTTGCTTCCTCGGTTGCACTGTTGGTTCTGAAGTGTTGCTACCATTGCAACAAGGGTGCGGAGTGGCACAAAAATCAATATTTTGCCGAGGGCGCCTACCTGTTTGCGCGCACGCAATACCCAGAGTTCACCGATGTGGGGGGGTTGAGAGTGATCATTGATGGGATGGAGAAACACAGAAAGAAATAGGGAAAACACAGCGAGAATCAGCCTTTTCTAGAAGAGGCAACTCCAACGTCCTAGAGAGATTCTCAATTATTTCAGTTTTTACATTATCGGATTGAGCTGGGGGGAGTACTTTGCAGACGAAGGGCAGTTCTGTGCCCCCAAGCGAAGGGTAGCCGGTCGTGTAAGCGACTCCACCGCCTTAACTTTTCAGTCAATGTTCCGGACCCTCTCCTATATTGTCCCACCTCTTTTTTCTTTCTTTTTCCTTTATAATTCGCCTATCACGCTTTTTCTTTGCTGCCGTCCCATACCAACCATCTACCGTAGAATCTCGAATAATTGAACAATGTGCTATGTCGTTGGAGTTGCCTTCTCTGGTAAGGTCTGGTGTTTTTTTGTTTTTTTATGACTCCCAGAGGGGCTGAGCAGCTCTTTTTTGCCGCAATTTTCACCCCTTTTCCGAGGTAGGGAATTCTCGACTACATAGCACATTGTTCAATTATTCGAGATTCTACGGTATCTGATGCATGTTTTCCTTTTGTAGCAGCCTCTCTTGGGTTGTCTGTTTTTCCATCCAGTATTGCGGTTACGATTAGCCATTGTCTTAGCCACCAGTGTTTTGTGCATCGTAGGGACTTATAATTTAACCATACCGGTAGGCTAGGACGCCGCCTCTTCCGGTAAGGTCTGATGCTATTTTCTTTATGATATTATTTGTTGTGGAGAGCGGATTTTTTTGGACTACATGGCGTATGATTTAATTATTCGGGTTCTTGCATTACTCGGCTGATTATCCCCCCCATCCCTCCAACAGTCTACATCCTTTTTTTACATCTGACATTAATTCTGTGTAAATCACCTATAATATGATACTGTACATATTCATTCTAACGGAGTTTCAACTAATGGGCTTTGGAATTTCAATATTCTGTGCAGGAACTTGGTCGGCATCTAGTTCAGAGAGAGGTGGGATTCGGTTGTTGTTTTCCTTCGTCGTTTCGGTAGGTAGATAGGGGTGTTTCGGAATTTATCGCACCCGGTATCCTTTATTATTATACAATCCAGTGCAAATTTGCTCAAAACTTCAACCTCAAATAATCCCACAACTAGAGCGTGGATGGAAGGCACAAATCACATCATTTTTAAAAAAAGCAGAAACTGCGAAGAGGTAAAGAATTAGTGGGGCTTGGTCCCTGCGGTTCGATTTCTAAAAAAATGGGACGAATTCGGGAAAGTCTATTGACGATAAGGTTGAAGATTTTTGGTGTATGATATGTGAAACAGATACCCAGTTATTCGCCAGCATGTGCAGGATTTGAACTCGGGGAGCGAGGCAAGTGAGACATCATGAGTCATGACATAAGGATCAGTCGTCGAATACCGTAAACACTTGAATAATTGGGCGGTGTGCTATGTCGTTGGACTTTCCTCTCTCAGTAAGGTCAAGAATTTTTTTTCGGTCTCGGAGGGGGGGGAAAGGGGCCGCGTTTTTGCACTGTTTTTTTGCCCCGTTTCCAGAGAAGGGAATTCTGGACTATATAGCGCACCGTCCAATTATTCAAGATCTTATGTACAGTACCGTAAGAACTCTAATAGAAGAAAAATATGCGAGGACGTTGGGTTTGGCTTCTGAGGCTGGCGAGGGGGAAACGCTGCAAACTCAGCCCTCAGCTGTGACAAGACAGGAGGAATATCCACGGCGCCTTACCAGGAGAGGCGACTGCAACATCCTAGCACATTATGCTTTTACAGGTATTCGAGTTTTTTCGGTATTGCACTCGTACAGTATTGCTTTCCTTGATACCCGGGCCACCAATGTGATTGGCACGCTGGGCACGGCTTGCATCGGTTCGGGTAATTTCTGTGTTCCACCCCGGTTCAGCTCTCAGGCTATTTGCCCGGTAAGATGGGCGGAGCCTGAGGCCCCGTTTATGGTTCTTGGATTTGACCCTCAAATGGGTATAATTCTACCCTTCACTTATAGGAGATCCTGAACACTGTTTGGGCGTAGAAGTATTCCCCAATATCAGGGGCGAGAGGTGTTGGCCATGGCTAAAAATTAATCAAAATTTGGGTGTCCGGAATGTGATCATTTTCGTGGACAGCCTTCAAAGCTAAGAGATGACTGCCCGGTAACAGAATGACCGGCCTTCCGATTTTGGCAAACAGTGATTGGGTACCGAGCAAGAATAAATGAAAACAAGTACACCAAAACAATATCACAGACAATCTCCATCTCCGGGTCCCCCTGTTAAAACAGTACCCCATGTATTAGAGGGTTGGCCGGGCACAGCAAAATCAAGTAGGGAAGAATTTAGCATCTGGGCCCAGGATTTTAGCTTATTGCTTGTGGGATTTCGTTTACTCTCACACATGATTCTGAAGTGATAGTGTATGAAAGAGATTGGTATATCCCAATAGTGATCACGATTTTCAATCAAATTTGGTATAGGGCAGTTGTGACACTGTTATTATACTTGTATTTTCATTGCCTATTGGGAATCTGGTATTATTAGACCTTCATGTTTCACCATTAATACAAACAATAAGCCAAAAATACCCACTTTAGGTTAGGACAAGAGTTTATTCTTGTTAGTTACAATTTTCTAAAATTAACATCGAGATTCCTCACAATCCAAAATAATCCCAGGCTGTACTCAAGCTGTATATAAATTCTGATATGCAAAAGAAGAATATAAACTTTTAACCAACTTCAGGCTAAAGAACAATTGAAATATTGTCACACGTTTACTGCTGTTCAATCAAAGTACAATAGGATGCGTAGTAGACCTGCTAGTGCAGTGCTAACAGGGGTTTCAAGGGCATAGTAGTTTAGAAATAATAGTTGAAGAATCAATTAGTACTAAGGAATCACGGTTCAATCAAGTGTATTCTTAGACAAAAGGTATGTTGAAGTCTGCTGTCTTAGGCTACTCAGAAGACTGGTTTAAATACAAACGTTCTGAGTGATAGTCTTCTTGCAATCACGCTCATTACCACTAGTTGTACACCCATGTGCATCTTGTAATCCTGGAAGAATAAAAAGTTATAGCTCAGCCACCACTAGTGTTACTTGACTATTCCATATCTGGAATCCTTGATATAAACTTTTAACAAACTAAACTACACTTAGAATAACCAAATATACTAAGATAACTTGAACATAACCTACCTCACTCTGAGGCATGGGTAGAGCTAATGTTAAATCAAATAAAGAATATAAAATTTGAAAACTCTTCAAGAAAGACTTTTTAAAATAGATTAAAAGATAGCACAAGTCTTCTATATTCAAAGTGAGCTCATTTTAATTTACTTTATAACCATTGTTCAAAGCAATAGTTGTTGAAAAACTGATCTAAAAGTATATATAAACTACTTAAAAATTGTACCAATTGTAGGAATATTATCAGAATATCATAGCTACAAATTCACTTAATCTATGGACTTCATTATTTGGAATCTGCTTTATTATGATTATTTAAGTAAGTAAGAATTATCTAAAGCTAAACAAATATACTCTTTATTACTTTTACCTTAGGCAGTAGAAGGATAAAGACTTTATAGTAAATAAGCTTCTTCTCAACTTTAAAATTCCAAAAGGCAAGTCTTTAAAACAAATAACACTTGATTTATAAGTTTACCAGTTTTAGGGAACAACTGCAAATAGTTTATTTACTTATTTGCTAGGTATATCTTATCTCATTGAGATTGATGAACCATCTTATTAAGCTCAATGTATGACTTAACTGGGAGTCTTCTAATAAACTAATACTTTAGAGTACTTTAAACAGTATGACTAGACCTTTCATATTGAGTCACATTATCTGAAAACCAATTGCTAGTTAAAATGATAGGGGATTGCAATGTGAAGATAATATTAGGATTTAATAAAGATTGTTTTAGGTTTGATTATATTCAATGTATCATACTAACCTTGAAAAACTTATTTATTAAAAACTTGACATTCATACTTAAAAAATTATAATAAAGTTGATTTGAAAAGATGAAGTGAATAGGTTAAGTGGATTTGTAGCTATAATATGGTAAAATTGGTAAGATTTGTATGTAGTTTGTATGAACTTTTATATCACGTTTTTAACTACAATCACGTTGAAATATGTGAATAGGTCAAATCAAAACCAGCTCACTCTAAATATATAAAACTTGAGTCTGTTTGGCTGACTACCTTTTGCCAGGTTTCTCAAACTGTGTTGTAAGGCGTACTAAGCTGTAGTTTGTAAGATATAGTTTGCCAAACAAGAAAAGAAACTTTTATTAAATAGAAGCTATACATGTGTGGCTAGTCGAGCTTAACCCTTATCTGGAGTAGAGAAAATAATATTATTACAGTAGTAAATTGAGTTTATTAGGGCAAACCCCTATATTTACCAGTCACTACTATCTTTTCAAAAACTCTCCAAACACTAAACTACACTGCTTCCAAATCATAGTTTATAAGATTTCCATACACTACATCTCAAACAATATACTACCATATACAGTATATCTCACAACCTCTAATTTGGCATTTGTGAGGAGGATCCTAGGAGTAAGTGGGATTCCTGTAATTTACATTAAGTCTTCCTTTGATACTTTCAAGTTTTTTTTTATCAATACATTATAGAATTACTCTCTGGGCTGACGGCAATTTGAAAGTCAAAATACCAACATCTCGTATAAGCATTCTAGGCTGTAGTTGACTTTGGAATTTAGTAAGTCAATAGATGATGCGCATATGAAGTGGGTTCACATTTAGGCAATGATAGTGGTACTCTGAATATACATACATTGGCAGAATTCTAAAGACAGTAAGAAAGATTGTTAAAAGATTTCGACTTTTGACAACTCAGTTGAAGCATTTTCTGGCTCAAAAGTGGTTAGAACATCGCTTGGATACCATGAATCAATGAAATATGTAATACCTTTCCCTCTGTTGTCTTGGAAGCCAGGTGCTTGCACCCTATAATTCAGCTTGAGAAAGACTGTCAACTTTGTCGGAAGGGAACTAAGGGTACTATGTCTGTTATTATTTTGTGCAAAATATTTTACCCAAATGCCAAAAACATAAGAAAAACAGAGCTGGTAGCTTTTAAGCTATCCAATAATGTTGAGGTATGGCGAACCAGATATGTTGTCTTCAAGTTAAGTGTTAGCTTGGCCGCTGCTACTGTATACGTTAGTTTTATGATTGGTTGTACAGGAGTGGGCTTGGCACAGGTGTTTCATATAACTAGTTTCTCTCTTGTAAGACAAGTCTATAATAAACATCTTACTAATCCATACAACATACCACATACACTCATCTCAACAAGGATGACCCTACTATTCTCATGCATGTCAAATAAGAAAACCAAGTTATAGCACCACATAAGACTACTGATTCCTTTCCCACTCCTTGCTTTATATTCAATGTCTGTTCTAATTTTGCTTGATATAGGAACTATTTCCACTACCGAAAGTCGAGGAGCCAGGCCCCTTTATTACTATAGACTAGGTGTTTACTAGTAGAAGTACTGTGGATGGCCTGGAGCCGAAAAGGGTCCTTTGACTCAGTCTCTACCATATTTGTGCTAGGTTGCACCACACAATTCACCACAGGGGGCATCCTGTTAGTTTAGAGGTTTGCTTACCTATTTGGTGAGCTATTAAAGCTGTTAGTTGAGCTGTGGCCGTTGTCTTAGTAGTAGCAAGAGCAAGCAGGGGGATTGAAAATGGTGAACATCATTGTAGATATTAAGCCTACTAATGTCAGATTATTTTCTGAACAGCTTTCCACTCTCCTTCTTCCACATGAGAATTTCCTCTTCTGCTTTTACTTCAAGTTGCTCCTGGGGTCGAACTCATCTGCGTAGGATAGGTTGAGCTATTTCATGTTGCTCACAGGTGGAATAAAGGAAGAGGACTACTCAGGTCTATAGACTTGAAGTTTGGGTATTTGGTATATTGTTCTAAAGTGTTTGAAGTTGGGGACCAGGAGGTTGCGAATACCTGGCTTGCTATTCCATTCAACTTCTAGGTCAAGATTCTGCATACTGGAATACGCACCTGGCTTATTCAGTAATTGGTAGAGGTATTGGATCACAACCCCAAGAAAGTGGACAAGATTTCTAAACCCCACAGTAGATATATAACCAACTTGAACAGTGCAGGAAGAAATAGCTGTCATATTTCCTGTCATCAACTACTGTGTTTCAAGATTTAGAAACACTCAAATGGTGTTAACTCTTCATAATACAAGATGCCTGGAGAAGTCCGTCACTCTACAGAATCATATTAATTGTACACAGTTCAGTTTAGTTGATGACCGTTTTTGAAAAGCTCTCCAAAGAAAAACTTGAGGTTGAAAAGAGAAATTCAAGGATGACAGATATCATTACCCTGATAAAGAGTATTGAAGAAACATGCTGAAAGCCCAAATTGTTTCCACTCATGGGTCCTTCTTCTCTCACCAACATATATTCTATAGAAGATTCTGATCAGGGCTAGACTTCTACTGGACATCTTCCTCCTTATAAAGTGGGAGCTCAATAGATTATTGTTCAAGATTATAATCAAGGGGTAGGAAGTGGTTGAGAGCTATTGGTGGATCTGTTAGATGTTAAATGAACTTGTTTCTATATTGTCTGACAGTGGAGGGTCATAAATGTCGGGTTGGAACAACCCATTCCGAATCGGCCAAAGTGTAGGCAGTTTTGCAGGTCATGGGAAAACAGTTTACTAGTGGTTTGAGTAGATTCGTCATTCCCGGGGAGCCATAGCTCGAGCACATATAGGGTCATTGCACTCCCAGGTGTTGGAAACCTGCAAACTCACTACAACTCACATTCTCATCTCTATGCTGGCTACAACTCACGTTCTTTGTTTTCCCATCCACCACCCCTGAGACTTATATCGGGCCGTATTGTTATCTTGGGAAATATCGGTGGCAACGATTTCAAGCGACAAGCATAGCGACATTCCCCCGACGCCTCAGACAGGGGACCTACAAAGGATGTGTGTGAGAGGCATGGCATTGGGGAACTAGCATTGGGTTTTCAGATTTCTCTATTTTTTCCTCCAAGTTCATTCTCTCTTTATATTTACTATCATCTTAATGTATTTGCTTGGCTTTGCAGAAATTGATGGGAAATCATTGAACAGTGGTGACCTGGAGGGATGCTACTTTCAAGGTCTATGAAGTGCTTGCCAGTGCAAAGAAGAGCTATTTCCCTTTTTTTTTAGGAACGCTCTCTAGCATGTTGGGGTGCTGTTGAATTCTCAAAGTGCTTGTTTGCTATCTTTTTTCTTCCTGTTTTGATTTTACTGTGTGGTCCATGGCCTAAAGTCTTTCTGTGTACTCCAGTAATATCTTTACCGCATTCTGCCTTGTCCTAGTGGCACTGGACTCTAGTGGTGGCATGCCCAGTTATGGATTGCATTCGATGTTGTCTTTAGACTATTTTCTTTAGGGCCGATATCCTATATCCATGCATTGGTGATCACTTGTAGATGTTCCCAAGTGATGTTTTGGCAAACTTCAGACGGGCACTTTGCTGCCCTCTGCCATAAACATTTCCTCTACGATTACCAGATTGCACCTGAAAACGTCCTATGTGCAATGTATGAAACTAGGTAGTATTACTTTGGGCATTGCTCTACACGGGAGTCAGGAGAGCTTTGTCGAGGGGGGTAAGGGGAGGAGTCGGGGCATAGATTACTGATTAGCTGGGAGAGAGCAAGACGGAAAGTGATACCTGTCGGGGAGAGTCCTTGGAAATCATAAGATAGTTGTGGAGTATGCCCATTCTTTTCAACTCTCATACTATAGCCCACCCATGGGTAGCCGGAGTGACCAACCGTGGACTTGAAGAGGAGAGTTTATAGGTTACGGGAGATTGTGGGTTTTTCACTGGTATCCCCTGAGATAGGGCACTATGAAAGAGCTTACCGAGGCTATCGTCGGCGCTTAAGTTCACTATCCCTTTGGCGGTCTGAGACAGTAGAATTCGCCACCAGCAAGCTAAATATTAGATATATCCAGATTAGTTGGGTAGCTATCTATTTCAGTTTCGGACTCTGGGTTTTGAAACTTGATGCCAAAGTGACTCAGTACTGAAGGATCACCTCCTGGTATGGCGTTCTTTTGTGGGTAATTGGCAGAGAGGTTTATTGATGTCACAATAGACCGAAGACCAAAAAGAAACGAAAATAAAAAGAAGCATCCGATCAAAGTCCTATTCGCAGAACAATTCCGGATCTCATCGTCCGCGCTTGTGCTTGTTACTACTAGCCATGACAAGACAACCGCGCAAGTTTAAGAATATCAAAGCACGCTACCGTAGATCATTGGCGTGGTTTGACACCTCCGTACGCATCACACCAAACTGCTAACAAATATCTGCCAAGCCTCACAGAGGATGCCGCCTTGGTGAACGCTCACCCGGTCAACGTGTTCACAAGAAGTCTCACTCAGTCACAAGGCACATACCAACACTCCTGTTCTCTAAGAGGCATAGCTGGGCCCCCAAATCGAAGAAACGAACAGCAATATTGCGAACACCAGTAGGGCAGACGATATGCTCCTTCTCCAGAGACTATCCATAGAGGATAATGATGAGTTGCTTGACTTTTGTGATCCTGGTCCAAGCAACACTCCGGTAGATGAGCAAGAACGCGGCCCCCAAATGGGGGGAACGAACACAAGTTTGGCCAACGCGAATCTTGCCGCAGATATTCTTCACAAGTAGTGATGGGCACGATCAGATCATGATCGAGTTTAGCTCGATCAGTAGTCTGCTCGATCATGGGTACTGCTCGATCATGCTCGACCATTATCGAGTATACTCGAGCATCTTGGCTCATGACCGATCACTCTACTAATCTTAGTGATTGGGTGATGTGATGAACTTATATAAAGGGAGTCTACCAGCAAACTAGATACCAATTCTTTTGGCCGGGCTTTACCTTGATAGCTCCTCAACAAATTATCGAACAACAAACTATCATGACTGCTGACTCCATAATAAGGTCACCACTCCCATCGTTTCGAGTCTATGGCAACTAGCCGATACTACTAATGACTTTCAATAAATTTATTCAACAATAACTTAAGTAGGGAGTCGAAACATATCCGGGCTTCTACACACTCTGGATCAGCCACCAAGTACCGTGATACATAAATGGACGATAGGGTATGGCTCTTCTATTCTTGTTATAACACGAGCGAAAATACTCAGAATCAATATTGAATGGATATTTAATCCCTGATGGGCACAAAATCGATCATACTCGAGTATGGTTGACAATAATCGACCATACTCGATGATGCTCGAGCAGCGACCATGATCGATCACTCGATCAGGGCTCCCCAGTTTCATCAATCATTCCAATATAGGGTCCTCTCGATCAGATCATGATCGAGCATGGCCCCCATGATCTGCTCGATCGTGATCCTGCCCATCACTATTCACAAGATCAGGAAATCATTTGAAATTCATGACCGTGATCTGCTCATCTTTTCTGTTTCTAATCCCAGCGTGGCTACCAAGATTCTGGACTCCCTCCACAAACCTGACGATAACCCGACACTTTTGGTTTTCGGCGAGTTTTTCTGCAATTTTACAATGCATGTATTAATGAATAAATATTAGAATCCACTACTGGTCTCGTGATAGCTATTTGAAACTAGTGTTGCCGACCTTGCTGCACGAACGCCCAAGGATGTGGCTAACTGCGGAAATTACCAAGTGGAGGACTGATGGCCCGCTAAACTAGATTCACTTCCAAGCCATAAATAGTTGCACCCCGAGTAAGTATTCTTTGGCAGAAGTCTCGCAATATTATGGGGCATAGTTAATGATTTGCAACCTTTGAAAACTTTGATGGGGCATTTGCTGGTTCGAAAAAGGCCCCAGACCTTGCGTGGATCCCATGCATAAACAAGATGCTGAACTTTTATCCGTCTGTGGTCCTGGAATCTGGCTGGTGAGAATCGGGGTTAAGTTAGCAAATGATTCCGACCTTTGGCTCAAAGGAACCAATGATGCAGTGCGTGTTGTTATTATCTGCAAAATGTTTTACCCGAATGGGGAAAACAAGATCAAGGCGACCCTAACACTGTCACGGATGTGGGGTGATCAGGTTGACATAGTAGACTGGGTATGATTAATGATTCCCTTCCCCCTGATTGTGTTATAGTTGGTGTCTAATCTAGTTTTACTTGATACAGCAACTGTTCCCAGTCCCGGCTTGGGGCGGGCGGCCCCCCCTGATTACAGCAGACGAGCCCTTTAGTGGCAATACCCCGGTGGGCCTCAACCCCGAAGTGGTCCTTCTCAGTCTCCCCCGCCTTCGTGATAAGCTTCGCCGAACAATCCATCAGGTGGGGCATCCTGTTGCATAGAAGTCCCCTGAGCTGTTCGGCGAGTTTTTGAAGTTGTGGTTTGGGCTGTGGCGGTTATGTTCGTTGCAGTGGGGGCAGTGGGGTCGTTGAGGTGCCTGAGGTTTGGCAGTGGGCAGTGTCATTGTACATACCAAGCTCACTAATGGCGGATATTTTTCTACCAAGCTCTGAACGATCATTTTACTCCGCCAAAATCCATTACAGTCGCACCTCGCTGTCCCGGATGGCCAAAATCAGGGACAGGCCATCCGGGACAGCGAAACATCCGGGAGAGTGAAATATTTGGTGGAAGAAGAATTTTAAAAAACCGGGAATCGAGTGATAACCGAGTTGCATGGACTAGAAACTACCATAGAAGGTTTAGATGAAGGGAAGAGTAGAGAAGAAAAAGTTAGAGAAAAAAGTGAAAATCAGAACAAAAACACTCAGGCTCAATACCCCGTACTCAGGATTTACTTTCTAAATTCCACAAGCGGAGCTTTCATAATATGGGAGGAAAAAACGAGCTGCATCACTAGATCCAACCTCCCTGCCCGAGCGGCCAACATTTACAAACCAGAAGTAACTGTGATCCGGAACGACTACATGCGGTGGACTTCACTGTTACTGTGAGCAATTAAGAGGAGGATACAAAGGATCCAGCTGAACATTTATCCTCTGCTCTAACTCGGTGGGTCATGCTTTTCAGCAGCTGTAATATGAGTAGTCAAATTATGCTAGTAGAAGGGAGATATCCGGGACAGCAAATTTATTCTCTATGTGAGAAGGGGTCAGAAGTTTTCATATTTCCATCCGGTACCGAAACATGCAAAATCCGGGACAGTGAGGTGTATTTCTATGGAGCCTGAACGAGGCAAATTACCCCCCCCCCATTTGCAAGAACCGCCTCACTTCACCCCTCTAGAATCCTTCTGTCTAATTATTAACCCCACTCTCGACCGGGATATTTCCAATGCCCCCTGCCAGAATACCTCCGCCTGCGCACCCTCTTCCTTCCAGCAATCCCTCCAGACACCTTCCTGCTCTGCTTATCGCCGATCCCCTGTACCTGGTTATTTTCTTTAGTGAACTACCTCAGACTGCGCTGACATCGATCAGAACCTATATCGAAGAATTCCCTTCATCATGCTCAGCCGGAAATCCAGATGAACAAGCTACGGATGGCAGTAAAGAATATTCTTCAGACATCGCTTGCCACAAAAGTGGATGATTGTACTCCGGAACGGACTCAGCCGAGATATTAGCTAATGGAGTATGAGAGAAGACTGTAGAAAAGTGCTGAGGTACTGACTTTATTAATTGTTGGACAGCCTATTCGCAGGAAGTGGAGACAGTTGCCGGGATATTATAAAAGGTAGATATCGGTGTCATAAATGGTTCTCAGGAAGGCGCCACTGCGGCGGCACAGCCCGTGAAGCGAGAGGCTGACTAGAGTGGAAGAGAAACCGGAGAATATAAAGGGGGCTCAAGAATTATCAAAGATGATTGCCGAAAATGATGGTGAAGAAGTACATGCCTCTAAAGGGATAGGAGTGTTGCCTACAAGACTAACGAATAGGGTATTAAAGGATGGGATAATGGAGAGCCCTGTTTGGGTGTCTTGGATGATCAGGGGTTTCATCCCGTTCCATTCCTCCTAGGATTTGGCAGGAGCCCATAGGAAGGAGGTGGAAAAATCATCAATGCCCTGCCCACAAACCTGGGGTATTTACCTCTTTAGATCAACTTATTGTGCCGGCCCCAGAACTTCAGGAGCTCTCTTTCCGAGCTCATCTTGAACTCTGCCACCTCACACCACATACATACACTTCCGGCAAACCACTTCGCTCAAAACCTACCAGCAAGGAATACTTCCTTCAGATCGAGCCAGCCTCCAGCTCCCTCCCCGGCTAGATTTTGACAAGAGTATACCCCAACCTTGAGATATTGTATCAACTTGCTTTACAGATATCTAAAATTCCCAGTGTCATTGGATTCTCAAATCTGATGAGTCAGAGGGAACGGACAAAGGGCTCGCTAATGGCAGCCTAGGAAAAGTACTCAAACCCTGCACCGGGGATACGAGATCTGGCTGAGCCCGAAGTGAGAAAGAGGTTTTCGGAGAAGCTTAACAAAACTTCTGAGTCAGGGAATGATGTCAAGGAGGGCCCCCAAACCTCAGGATGGTGCTATCAAACCCATAGGCACAGGCAAGGGACGATAGGGAAATGTTAGATGGGCAGACGAATGCTCCCCTAGAGGCTACAGAAGGCTGAAGAGCCCTCTTTGACATGCTATCTAGAGCGGCTGCTAGTATTAAATTATTATCCTCATCAAGCACCTCCTTGTCACCACCCTCGGGAACTGGGGCAACTCTTCACAAAGTGGAAAATCCAGATCCTCAATGGAAAGTCAAAGGCTCGCCCAGCCCACCACCTGCAGACCCTCGGAATCTACTGCAAATCAACCTCTTGCGAGACCTTATAACCTCAGCATGCAGAACCCAAAACCTAACTCTCCTGCCTCACCAATCTCCTATCTTTGAAGAAACTGAAGAGGATCGACTAGAATTACCACCTTAACAATGAATTGCTAACAAACCCTCCAGGAACAAATGGTGGCCCGAGAGAGAGGAAGCTGTCAACCTCCAGCCTCCACCAGCTGATATATCATAATGGCCCTGATTCCGGGACTTAGATCACTCCAGCCTACGTGCAGCCTCTGTTACTACCCCACAATATCCGAGCCTGCTCTCGGGCAGCAGCAGTGTATCTCAAAGTTTATCCCTCTGTTGTTCACGGGTTGTTGCGGTCTCCCTTGTTAGGTGACCGGAAACTGTATTTCAAAGGAACGTTCGGTGTATTGAGTGCTGTACTTTTGTCCAAAATCTTTTCCCCAAATAGTTAGAACAAGGTGAAGGCCACCCGTGCACGATGCTGGATGTAGGATGGTGAAGTCATTGCAATGGAGTGGCTGCAGTCTTACATAAAATGAGTTCTTCCGTGAGTAATTTGTAGGGCCCGGCCATCATCTATAGGGCCCGGCCGTCATCAATACAGACCAGCCGGTATTTGTAGTGTCCGGACATCATCCATAGGTCTAGATGGCTCTGTGCAGGGCTAGGCTGTTATCAGTAAGGCTCAGCTGTCATGTAGCATGTCCGGCCTGGACATACATGAGGAAGCGATATAAGAATACCTGAATGTTAATGAATTCTGAATACTCTGATTTAGAATAAGCTTCCGGAAGGGCTTCCTAGTACTACTTTCTCTCACTCGCGCATTTTCTCAATTGTTGTGCTATATTACGATCCAGCCTTTCTTTATTGTTTTGCAACCTGTCTAACGAAAATACAATAGGACCGGCGGTAGACCAGCTAGCGCTGGTGCTAAGGGAGGCTTCAAGGGACCGGTAGCTAAAAGGATAATAGTTGAGGGACAAATTGAACTCAGGGATTGCTGTTCAACTAAGTGTATTCTTAGACTGAAGGTCTGTCGAAGTCTGCTGTCTCCAGCTTGCCAGGAGACTGGTTTCAATACAAAACCCAAGAGCAATAGCCTTCCTGCAATGACGATCATTACCAGTAGCTGTGCATACACCGGAATCCTGTAATCCTGCAAGACCAAAGAAAGTAACATAGCTCAGCCTCCACCAGTGCTACATGACCATTCCATAGCCGGAATCCTAAATATAAACTTCCTGCAAAGCAAACTAAACATAGCAATACGGTAGCATAGCCTATCTGACTTGGAGACAGTGGCGGAGCTGAAATCAAATCAAATACACCAAATATAAATCAACTAAAAATAGGAGATCATGCACTGCCCACTCCTGTGTACTGTTACTGGAAAATGTACACATGTTACAGCACTACACTGCACATCGCTGTAACATGTGTACATGTTCCGGTAACGGTACACAGGAGCGGGCAGTGCAGGATCTCCTATGTTTAGTTGATTTATATTTGGTTTATTTGATTTGATTTCAGCTCCGCCACTGCCTCTGAGTCA
>Ga0307513_10001041_pt1 | contig 40234 bp, 32 predicted proteins | sample 15_EM_MG_FD_202174 | JGI IMG/M metagenome (GOLD analysis project Ga0307513, IMG submission 202174) | Populus trichocarpa ectomycorrhiza microbial communities from riparian zone in the Pacific Northwest, United States - 15_EM | ecosystem: Host-associated > Plants > Roots > Unclassified | place...
ACACGCCCTGCCTATCGGCGCTCTTCATCGGCACGAACCGCATGGTGGGCCGGGTGACCGCCTCGCAGATCGCTTCGGCGTCGGCGGCGTCGTTCTTCTGCCGCCGAACATAGGCCTTCACATAGCTAGGCGGCATCAACCGCACCTGGTGGCCCAGCCCCGCAAGCTCTCGCGCCCAGTAGTGGGCCGTGGCGCAGGCTTCCATCCCAACCAAGCAGGGCGGAAGAGATCCGAAGAACCTCAGAATCTGCATGGTGGACGGCTCCTGCTGGAGGTTGCTTCACAACGACCACCCTATGGCGCTCTGACGCCGGACACAGGGGCCGTCCACCCCATCAGGTTAACTTCGCGGCGCGCACCCAGTCCTGCTCCACAGGCTCCCGATCGGCCACCCCCTCACTCACATCCATGTCTCATCCACCTCGGTTGGTTGTCGACCCACAACAAACTGAGGCGGGTTAAAAAAGCTCGCGGCACGCCGAATAATTATTCGGTGATCCATTTAGATAGTTGGTTGTTCACGACCAACTTTTATGCGTCGCAAATGTCAGAAGGTGACATGCGAGCATCACTGACAGAGGTGCGATTTGTCATCGATCGCACGCCGCCCACCCATCCCATAAGGCCGAAAACGACGTCAAAAAGCCCCCCGGACCCCCGGAAGAGAAGGGAATTGGTGACAATATCTACGCGCGAATGACAGTTCGTATGAGCAGTCCTATCGGTGGGGCGGATCTCTGAATTTGTCCGCGCAGTCCATAGGACGCGGCGCCGGGCCGGCGAACATCAGGCGCTGCAGACCGGGCGAACGCGGCGGCCGTAGCCGGTTGACAATCGATCTGGGCGCCAACACGGTCTTGGCTTTTATGGACGAGAGCCGCCGTGGGATACAATGCAGGGTCCGTCCAAACTCTTGTCAGCTGGCTAGGCGGCCTGGTCCCTGCGGGGGGAGCCATACTCGAGCTGGGCGAACAGCAAATCAACGGCGAGATGACGCCGGAGACCCTCGCCGCCGTCCGTCAGCTCGTGGCGAAGGCGGGCAGCGATCCTGCCGCGGTTGAAACGATCGTCGCCACCTACTTCCTGCAAGGCCCCAAACGGATCGCCGACGCTTTCCGCGGATCGCCTTACACCTACCGCTGCCTCGACGTCGCCGAGGGCGACGGGGTCATCAAGGCCGATCTGAACGACTATCGGGTTCCGGCGGAATGGCGGGGCCGCTTCGACGTCGTCACCAATCATGGCACCACCGAGCATGTGGGAGACCAGATCAACGCCTTCCGGGTGATGCACGACTTCGCCAAGCTTGGCGGCGTTTTTACCCACCACGTCCCGTTTTCGGGATACTTCAACCATGGTCTCTATAGCTATACGCCGGCATTCTTTATCTTTCTCGCCCACGCCAACGGCTACGAGATCGAGCAGCTAGACCTGAGCGCTCCGCATCTGCCCTATACGATCCCGGTTACCGAGGCGATGCCGGGCAGCGCGACGTGGACGAGTCTCCACCAACACTCAGGCCTGGTCGTCGTGCGACTGCGCAAGGTGCTCGACCAGGATTTTGTCCCGTTCTCCGACTACGACGCGCACCTGGTCGGCCAGCGGCCGCTAAGCGAGCCCTGGGCCTCCATGATCGCCAATCGCTACGATCTTCGGATACGCGACGCGAACTAGCGCGCGCGCAACAGGTTTGAGGTGGCGAAAAAGTGCTGCTCCGTGGCCCGGCCGAAGGTCTACATGCTCACGGAGCCGCTACCGTCCAATCGGGGTTGTGGGATGCGCGTCGCAACCCGTATAGCTGCCCTGGACCGGCCACGTCGACGACGTCGGGCGTCATGGTCGGGCGACAACCCATCCCTCGGGCCCATAGCTGAGTGACGAACCTGACGATGCCCGCGAAGGCTGAACGGCCCCCGATCCCGGCGCTCACAGGGCTCAGATTCTTCGCGGCCTTCTTCATCCTGTTCGCGCATGCCGTCGACTGGCTGGCGCAGTTCCAGGGAAGCACGATCGGCAGCGGCTTCTCGTTCGTCGCCATGTACGGCATGCCGCTGTTTTTCGTCCTGAGCGGCTTCGTCGTCCACTACAACTACGGGCAGCTCTTCGAGTTGAAAGGCCTGCGGCGGGCGACTCGCGAATTCGCGGTCGCCCGGATCGCCCGCCTCTTCCCGCTCTATTTTTTCTTCCTGTTTATCTCGATCCTGGCCGACGACTTCTCCGACAAGGTCGCCGGCGCCAAGAACCTCTACGCGGTCATTCTCGGATACTACCTGACCCTGACCCAGTCGTGGTTCTACGTGACCGTGGACGGCAAGGAACTCATCAACTGGTTGTTTCCCCTATCGTGGTCCATCTCGACCGAGGGGTTTTTCTACCTCGCATATCTTGGTCTCGTCTTTCCGATCCTCGCGATCCGATCCCTGCGCCTGGCGACCTGGGTCGCCATCGGATACGCGGCCGTGGCGATGCTCGCCTTCGTGCTGCTCCGCTACAAGGTGGACGGCGTCCTGATCTGGGCCCAGGGGCTCGTCGGCAATTACATCGGTCCGGAACAGTTTCAGGACTCGTTCTACAGATGGCTCTTCTACTTCTCGCCCTATAGCCGCCTGGCCGAGTTCCTGATGGGCTGCCTCGCGTCCCACGTCTACGTCTGGTCGAGCAGCAGACCCGTTACGGAGGGCGGGCGCCGGCGGGCGAACATCGTGCTGGCGCTGATGCTGAGCCTGCTCATCCTCTTCGGCGCCTTCTACATCGATCTTCTGCGGGCGCCCCTGGTCAACGAGTACGTCAAGCACCTGGCGCTGAACTTCCTCTGCGCGCCGGCGATTGGCTACATCCTGTTCTATGTGGCCCGCTACGACACGGGCTTCACCCGGTTCCTCTCGAGACCGATGCTGCTGGCGCTGGGAGAGACGAGCTACTCGATCTACCTCGTCCACACCTGGACGATCGGCCTCTTCAACAAGGCGGCGCCTGAGCTCAATGTCTTCACCGGCGTCGAGGCTGTGTTGCGGATCGTGGCCGCCATCCTGCTCACCCTGCTGCTGTCCAACGCGACGTATCGCCTGATCGAGACGCCGGGCCGGCGCTGGCTGCGCCGGCATCTGGCCCCCAGGTCGCCGGAGAACCTCGCCGGGAACCCGCAAGCTACCGCCGCCGGCAGGGCCGCCTCGACGCCGCGCCGGCTTCTGTTCACCCTTGGCGTTGCCGGAGCCCTGGCCATCGTGGCCTTCATCGGCCAGGCGGCGCAGTCGCCGGCGGTGGCCAAGAGCGTCCATCGCCTCTTCGTCGGCACGCGACCGGAGATCGAGGTCGTGTCGGCCACCTACGGCATGAGCTGCAAGAACTTCAAGGTGCCGGCGCCCTTCCCCAACACCGTGGCCATCGGCAACGCGACCAATCCCCTCAAGGCCAGCTGCGATGGCCGGCGCCATTGCGACTTCACTGTCGACGCCGCCAAGATCGGCGATCCCGCCAACAGCTGCGGCAAGGACTTCGTCGTCGAGTATCGCTGCGCCGATGCCGGCGCCTCGAAATCCGCAAGCCTGCCGGCCGAAGCCCACGGCCAGACGATCTCTCTCGACTGCGGGCCCGGAACCTAGTCCTGGATCTACGCCGCCCGCCGGCTGCGGTCAGACCCCCTCGAACCTGACGCGGGTTTCCACATCGGCGGCCGAGAGCGCCGCGGCGCCTTCCCATTCGAAGTCGTGCCACACGTCGGGCGACGAAAAAATGGGATTGCCGACCGTCTCGAGAAACTCCGGATGCAGCGGGTGATGGCTCAGATGCACGGCGCGGTCGCGGAATTCCTCCCACGAATAGGCGCCGAGGTTCTGCAGCCGTTCGAAGATCACGAAGTCGCAATTGAAGCTGCGCGCGAAGTGGACGAACGCGATCATTTCCCGGAAATTCTCGATCTGGTAGGTGAAGGAGAACTTGAGCTGGGGGATCTCGCCCTGGCTGCGTAGCTGGCCCAGGAAGGTCATGTTGCGCACGAACACCTCCCAGACCCCCAGTCGCCTCAGGCGCTCGAACGTCGGCTTCGTCGCCCCGTCCGTGGAGATGCGCACGGTCCTGACCATGCCCTGCAGGTTGGGGAATTTCGCCCACTCCCGCTCGCTGAAGAGCATTCCGTTGGAGATGATGTCGATCTTGAGATCCGGGCAGGTCTCGCGGCTGACCATCTGCAGCAGTTTGCGCGACGGCTTGCTGGCGAACACCTCCCCGGCCGGATTGATGTTCAGCACCTGCAGCCCCTTCAGCAGGGGCATGAGCTTTTGCTCGATGGCCGCCGTCTTGGCTTCGTTGAGCGAGGCCTTCTCGACGATGCGGGTCTCGCGGCAGGAGGGGCAAGAGAGGTTACAGGTCTGGTCGAAGGCGAACAGGATGTTGCCGACCCGGTCGACCTGCAGCTGTCCTTCGTCCACAGCGGCGCGCAGGACCGGATCGGTGACCTTGTCCTTGCGCGGCAGGATCTCCTGGATCATGGCCGAGCATTCGAGGTGGTTGCAGTACTTGTAGCTGCCGTCCAGCATCGAGGCCCGCAGCTTCAGCGCCGCCTTCGAATTCAGGATGTCCCCGACGCCGTCCGTCAGGATGTTGCCGATCGGCGTGGGAACCCAGTGACCGCAACAGACGAGCACCTCGCCCGATGGGCTGATGTCGAAGCGCTTGAAGGGTTCCGAACAGATCCGCCCCAGGAGGCTCCCGTTGTCGCGGCCGATGAATTTTTCGAAGCGGCCGGGGATCTCCGATCCCGTCAGCTTGAGGTCCAGGGCGAACTCGGCCGCCCGCAGATGGATGGATTTCGGCGCGTAGCCCAGGGCGAGGGCCACGGCGTCCATCGCCTGCCGGTAGTCGCCCAGGGCGCCGAAATGCTTGGCCAGTCCGAGCGCGAGCCCCTCGATGATCTGCCACTTGGCGCCGTCGTTGCCCGAGCACGCGTCGTAGGCCCGAAGCAGGCGGAGCACGGTGTCGCGGCGATCGGCGACCGAGCCCTGGTCCGCGCCGGACGACGCCGAGATCCAGTAGGCCGGATAGTCGAGGGTCAGCGCGCCATCTGCCGCCGAGAGATCGCCGGTCAACGCCTCGGTGCGCCATCCCTGGTCGCCGGACTCGATCCAGTCGAACACCGCACAGCCAGCGTCATAGAACTCCTCCTGGAACGCCAGGGAGATCGCCCGCAGGACGCTGGAAGACGCCGCACCCGGACGCGCGGCCATCTCCGCGACGAAGCTGGGCTTCTCGTTCTGCGACCTGAGCCGCAGGACCGTGACGCCGGATCGGGATGAGAGCCCGACGGCGACGAAGGCCTGCCCTCCCCGCAGCAGCGGGACCAGGATGTCGGCGGGCGCGCCGGCGCCGGCGATCTCGTCGACCAGAAGCCCGCCCTGGGCCGCGAGCACCGGGTCGGCCGCGCCGCCGTCGTCGCTCAGCAGTTCGGAATGCTGCAAGGCATGGCGCGCGGACTGGATGATGCAGAAGCGTGCCGCGTCGTTGCCCGGGGCGCCCTCGAAGGCTGCGCACATGGCCTTCAGCGCCATCTGCCTCGCCTCGGCGTCCGACGGATCGCCCGCGGCCGCGCTGACCCTGAACAGCGGATAGCCGACAAAGGCCGCAAACGGCGGGTTCTCCGTATCGGCGACGATGAGGCCGTCCTCGCTTTCGCTGCCGTGGGAAAGCCAGTCGTGGAAGCCCGCCTCCGCCGCACTCGCCTCGCCTTTCAGCGCACAAAGGAGCGCCTGGAGCAGCCTGGATGAAGCAAGCAAAGGTCGCGCGTTCGCCCGCGCCACGAAATCGGCGACATCATTCTGGGTCTCGCAGATTTCGCGAAAGCCGCCGTGGCCGTCGGCGCCGACGATTGCGATGAAGGGTTGGTAGCCGGCGGCGGCGACGACCCAGCCGCCGTTCACCCTACGGCCCGCAGTCGCGACATCGCCTTCAGGAGCTTCGACGGGCCGTGACAAGGAAAGATCGGTCATGAATGGAACCCCGGCGTCGATCGCTCCGGGCCTTTGCAAAGCCGCGAACAGGAACCGTAGAGCAATTCTGGGTTCCGCTCGGACTCCTGTCCACCCCGAATGGCTGTGGAGGTTGTTTCGATGTGGGCGGCGCCCCCCAGGCGCCTCGCAAAGCGACGACGCCTGCAGTCAGACAGGCTCCGGATCGGCGAAATCGGCGCGCGCCTGCCGCAGGCTCTCGAGCGAGCCAATGTCGCGGTGGTAGCCGCCGTGGTGATGGGCGAAGATCCGCCCGATGTAATCGGGGATGATCTCGGTGCTGAGATCGAGGAAAGAGGAGAAGCGCGCGCTGCAGAGCGCCACCACCTCAGGCTCCAGAACATAGACCGCGGCGTTCGCGCGGGTCCCCGGTGGATCGGCGACCTTCTCGTGAAAGGCGGCGACGACGTCATCTTCATCGAGCTCGACGATGCCGCAGGATTGCGGCTGGTCCGTGTCGAACGTGGCCATGGTCATGGCGCAGCTCGGAGGCCGGGCCTGGTGGGCGCGGATCAGCCGGCCGAGATCGAGGTCCGAAAGATTATCGGCGTGCAGGACGAGCCCCGGCGCCCCCTCGAAGAAGCCGGCGTTGGTCGCGATCGTGCCGCCTGTGCCCAGGAGTTCGGGTTCGAAGACGAGGTCGACCTTGTCGCGCCGCCCATAACCCTCGGCGAAGGCCTCCACCGCCTCGCGCCGATAGTGGGTGTTGACGAGGACCCGCTCGACGCCGGCGTCCAGAAGGGCGTCCAGCCAGTACTGCAGCAGCGGTTTGCCCGCGATGGTCACGAGGCACTTGGGGACGATGTCGGTGATCGGCCGCAGCCGGCTCCCGAACCCGGCCGCAAGCAAGAGCGCGCGCATGAGCGCAACCTAGCGACGGATGAGCCCGTGTTCCAGCCGATGAGGCGGCGAGATGACGACTCAGGCCGGAAATCGTCTTGACGACGCGCCGGAACCCGGCTGCAACGGGCGTATGAGCAAGCCTTCGCGCCTGCGCGCGCTGTTCGTCGGAACGGGTCGGGACGGCACCCTTTCGCTCTCCCAGATGGTCGCGGAGCTCTTCGAACGTGAAGGCGCCGGGCGGCGCGTGATGCACGAGTACGCGGGTCGCGAATGCTATGACGCCTTCGCGAACTTCGCCGAGACAGGCGACCGCGCCTACCTGGATGAGGCCCGTCGGCTGATCCTCGAATGCCCCTACGACTGTGTGGTCGGCAACGGCTACGCGCCGCTGCTGCCGTTGATCGCAGAATGTTGCGGTCCAGAGCTCATGCTCGTTCACGTCCGGCGGCTGGATCGAGGCGCCTGCATCCGCAGCCTCATGCAGAACTGCGAGTTCTTCCCCCTGGCCTTCGGAAACTATTCCGACTCTCCGCAGGCCGTCACCAAGCGCATGGCGGCCTTCCACTTCGGGGAGGGGAGCCGGAGCGAATGGGCGGACCTACCGCTCGACGCCAAGCTCTCCTGGTATTTCGACAAGACGCACGCCCTGATCGACGACAATTCGGTCCGGTTCACGCATCGCCACGAGATTCACACCGAGCGCATCAATGACGGCCCGACGCGCGCGCTGGTGGGCGCCATCCTTGGTCTCGGAGACGGACCGCCGCCCTCACCGACCCATCTGAACGCTCAGGCGCATATCGCGGCCTTGCCATCCGATCGTCGCGAAAAGGTGCAATGGCTGATGGGCCGTTTCGACATCCGCCGCGCCGCCGACGACGACCTCTACGCGGCCGACTATTTCCTGAACGCCTTCATCGCCTGGACTGGATACCAGATCCGCGGCAGCGAGGCCGTCGGCCCAGCAGACACCCGAAGCTTCGAGCAGCTGGCGGAACTTCTGGAGCGGGCAGGACAGCTGCTCGACCACAACCGTCGCCTGGTCGGCCTGCTGGAAGCCGAGCGCCTCGAACGCCAAACGGCCGGGTCTTAGTCCCCTAACGCTTCTGGCAGGCCACCGCGATGAGGTAGTGGGCCATTTTCTGGAAACCCGTGTGCACCAGCTCGTCGTTCATCGAGAACATGAAGACATTGTGGAAATAGCGCTTCATCAGGGCCTCGAAGTCCGCTCCCGTCTTGCAGTTGATATGCCCGATCTTTGAAGGGGGCGAGGCGTAGGTCTGGCTCTCCAGCGACGGCATGCCGATGATGACCGCGCCGTCGTCGCTGAGTGCGCGAGTCATCTTCTGCAGCACCATGTCCTCGTCGGCCTGCGCAATGTGCTCGAGCATGTCGAGGGAATAGATCCCGTCGTAGACCCCTGGAAATTCGTCCTTCATCACGTCGACGACGATCGCTTCATAAGGCCAGCGGTCGCGCATTCGGGCGCGTGCATCTTCGATGAACACCGGGTCGAAGTCCGCGAGCGTCAGGTTCTGCACGGTCTGGCGCACGACGGGCGCGTTGAAGCCGTCTCCGCAGCCGACTTCCAACACGTTGCGGCGGCCGGCGAACATCTTCGAGACGAACTTGTAGCGCGCCATCGAGAACAGGATGCGCTTGGGGTCGTCGTACCACTCCCAGTTCTTCAGGACGCCGAGCCTGGTTTCGCCGATCTCCGCCTGCACGGCGTAGCCATGCTGGTTGGCGGGATCCTTCGTCGTTTTGCCGGACATGGAACGCCTGTGGTTGCGACGATGCTCAAACAAGGGAGCCGTGTCTGTTTCCGGCTTTTGTCGGGCGCGTCAAGCTCGGCCCGGGCGCTTTTCGCCCGTCGGCCAGGGTGTAGCGCCACCGGGAGTGGTCATCTATGGTCGGCGGCGGCGGGGGCCGGGCTGGGGTATCGTGGAATACGCATGAAGATCATCAAGGGCGAAGCGCAGGCCGTGGAGAGCGCGGAGCCGGTCTCGAGACGAGGATTGTTGCGCACCGCCTTCGTCTCGGGGAACTTCAGCGTCCTGCACCCTGGCCACATCCGCCTGTTGCGCTTCGCCGCCGAAAGCGCCGACCGGCTGGTCGTGGCCGTCCACCCGGACGGCGCGCCAGGCGCCTTCGGCCCGGAGGAAGACCGCCTCGCGGCCATCCGCTCGCTCTCGATGGTGGACGACGCCTTCGTCCTCGATGCGCCGCTCTGCGATGTCCTCGACCGATTGAAGCCGGACGTGGTCATCAAGGGCAAGGAGTACGAGACGCGCCTGAACCCTGAACAGTCCGTCGTGGAAAGCTATGGCGGCAAGCTGCTGTTCAGCTCCGGGGAAATGCGCCTCTCGCCCCAGGCGGTGTTCAACGTCACCGGTGCCGAGTTTTCGACGATCCGCAAGCCGGACGAGTTTCCCCGCCGACACGGCTTCGACCTGGCAGACCTGAAATCCGCGCTCGACGTGGTGGCCGGCCTGCGCGTCCTCGTTGTGGGCGACGTCATCGTGGACACCTACGTCAACTGCGATCCCGTTGGCATGTCGCAGGAAGACCCGACGCTCGTCGTCACCCCGGTCGAGGAATCGACCTTCATCGGCGGCGCCGGCATCGTGGCCGCGCATGCGCAGGGCATGGGCGCGCAGGTGCGGTTCATCTCCGTCGTCGGCGCCGACGACCAGGCCAGGTTCGCGCGGGAAACCCTGAAGGCCTACGGCGTCGAGGCGCATCTCCTGGTCGACGTCACCCGCCCCACGCCGCACAAGCGCCGATACCGCGCCAGGGGCAAGACGCTGCTGCGCGTCAACCAGCTTCGGCAGCACGCCGTCGACAAGGACCTGTCCGCCGCCATGCTGGACGCGGCGAAGGCGCATATGGCCAGCACCGACCTGCTGCTCTTCTCCGACTTCAACTACGGCTGCCTGCCGCAGAGCCTGGTCAACAGCCTGGTCGACCTGGCGAAGGAGCATGGCGTCGTCATGGCTGCGGACAGCCAGGCCTCCTCGCAGCTCTCGGACATCTCGCGGTTCAAGGGGATGGACCTGATCACGCCCACCGAGCGCGAGGCGCGCCTAGCGCTGCAGGACTTCGAGTCGGGACTGGTGATCGTCGCCGAGGAATTGCAGCGCAAGGCCAACGCCCGCCACGTCCTCATCACGCTCGGCGAGGAAGGCCTCATGGCCTTTGGCCCCAAGGCCGGCGAATACCGGGCCGACCTCCTGCCCGCCTTCAACGTATCGCCGCGCGACGTGGCCGGCGCCGGAGACTCGCTGTTCACGACGACGGCGATGGCGCTTCGGGCCGGCGTGGACTTCTGGCAAGGCGCCTACCTGGGCGCGCTCGCCGCGGCCTGCCAGGTGTCACGGATAGGGAACACGCCCCTGCGCGGCGACGATCTCAGAGCCGAGATCGACTGGCTCAACGAATAGGCCTCAGGCCTTGAAGCGCCTGTCGAGCTCCGCGATCTGAACGATCAGGGCGTCGGGATCCAGGTCGAGGGCGCCGGCGGACTGCATGCGCCCGTCCTGCAGGACCAGGATTTCGGCGACGCCGGAGCCGCGTTCGCCCACGGCGAAGCCGCGTTCATAGATGGGCGCGCCATCGACGAACCGTTTCAGGCGGACGACCCCCAGGAAATCGCCGGGGACCGGCAAAACGTAGGTCTCCTGCTCCACCCTTCGCCCCTTCGCATCGAAGGCCGCCCGCTGGATGCTCCCCGGCTCGACGCCGGGCAGATAGGCCTCGTAGCCGTTCTTCGTCGCGGCCACGGCGTAGGGTTCGCCGATGAAGTCGAGGGCGGCGCGCCAGACGATGGCGCCGTCGTTCTTGCCGTCCCAGAAGCCGATGCCTACCGGCAAATCCGGGGGTGCCACCGCGACCGTCAAGCCGTTTCCAGCTCCGGAGACGGGCAGGACCACGGCGTCCTCGGCGCAGCCGAACGTGCACAACCAATCGACCGACAACGGATTGTCCGCTCCGCGGCCAAAGCTGACCCGCGTGTTGCCGTCATCGAACTTGTGTCGTGTGGCGTAGTATCGACGGGTGCCCTCCTCCCAGACGCCGACCACCCGATCGGCCTCGATCCTGGGCCCACAGTCGAGCTCGGCCCGATTCCACGACGCACCGTGAAAGCGCGACAGGATGCGGTGAGGCCCGATGAAGAAGTCCCGCGGCTTTCTGTCGAACAGATAGAAGCTCGCCAGGCCGTCCCGCAGCCGCCGGGTGCTCTGGGCCATCTGGCTGAAGCCCTCGTGGCCGGATCGCGCGTCCCGCTCCCTGGGAATGGCGTAGAGCAGTGTCTCGAACCGGCTATACCCGTATTGCCGCAGGTAGAAATTGTAATCCTCGAGGTTATCGAGAAGGTAATTCGGGTAGTCCCAGAAATGGTTCGGCTCGTGATAGATGGCGACGGCGAGCTTGGGACGAAACTTTCGGATCGTCTCCATCGCCCCTTCCAGAATGTACTTCTCCCCTCCCTCCACATCCATCTTGATGTAGTCGGCGCGCGTGATGACGCCCTCCCGGGCCAGGGAATCGATCGATCGGATCGGGAAAGTGGTCTTCAGCGCCTGGCCCTCGATCGCCTGATCGCTGGACCTCACCATGTTGCCCTGCGCCACCGGCAGGTCGATCTGCCCGTCGTAGTTTCCCAACAGCGTGGGGTGGTCGGAGATCATGTCGCCAAAATCGGCAAGCATCGCGGCGTAGGGGCTGCTCGTGTAGGTCGTGTTGGTGTCGAAGTTGTAGATCTTGCCCCGGCCGGACATCTTGGAGATGAAATAGGGCAGCTCCCACCCCCGCCCGACGCCGCAGTTGACGATGTGCTCGCCGGGCTGGAAGTCGACGATCTCCATGTACTGCTGGTCGCCGAAGCCTTGCCGGGCGAAGGCGCTGAAAATGTCCTCCGGCGTACCGAAGAGGATGCGGGCATAGACCGCGCGGCTGACATCGTCGGAGAAGTTCGCGAACACCCGGGTTATGGCCGAGCCGTTCTGCTCCAGCAGCGCCCTGAACTCGCGGTTCGCCTGGCCGACCAGGGAGGTCATATGCCCCGCGAAAGGCCGCCCCGCGAGCCATTGCTCGAGGAACGGCGTGAGGTCGCTCAGGGCTTCGTCGTCGAGAATGCGCGTCCGGAACAGCCGGGCCAACGATCCCTGGCAGCCCTTGGCGAAATCCCAGTAGCCGCTCGGATCGCAGTCGAAATAGAGCAGGACCTTGGCGCGCGCGCCCTTGACGCCCGCGGCGGCGAGCGCCTCATGGCGCCGATGCCAGACCGGCGCGGCGATGAAGACCGGATCGCTGGTTTCGGCAAGCGCCTCGACGCTGCGATAGACCTTGCCCGCACGGTCGCGGCAGGCCGCCGTCAGCGTCTTCAGGAACGGATCGGCCTCCTCGTCCTCGAAGACGACATAGGGGCCGGAGCCCGCGACATCGTCGGCGCTGTAGAGGAACTCACAGTCGAAAAACGAGGAACTGGGTGAGATCACGAGGTCTGAGACCTGTACATGATGGTCGCCTCGATCGACACGCGCGAATTGGAACCCCGGTTCACCGGCCCGACGTGGAGCGTCCGGTAGTTGAACAGCACGGGCTGGCCGACAGCACCGCAATACTGGCGCAGGTCGATCTCGGCGAGATCGAACTGGGGCACGAACTCCAGCTTCCCGTCCCGGTTCTCGGCCCGGTACTGGAGCGCTCGGAGGTGAGATCCCGGCGCGAGCCGCAGGCCGTTGACACCGGGCTCGACGCAGATCGGCGCCCAGACCTTGGTGCGGCTGATTCCCTGCGGCAGACGGGTTCCGAACTGCTCCCAGAACCAGGCGTCGCAGTGCAGCGATCCTACGTCCTCAGGGCGGTTGGGCCGCACGAGCCGGAACGTGATCTGCTCATGGCCGATGTCTTCCTCGTCGGCCAGGTAGAAGTCCCCGAACACGTCGGTCACGTAGTCGAAGAAGGACATAGCCTTGATCTCGTCCACGGACGCCTTGGGGAGGGTCCGGCCGCGCTTTGAGAGCATCTTGCCGTGATCGTAGCCCTCCACCTCGTGGAAGCGTTCGAGTTCGGTCGCGGCGAGCGCCTCGACGGCGTGGGGCGACACCTCGCTCGCGACATTGAGCATGTGGCTCTTTATGAGTTCGCGGATGCGGGCCACCTCGGACGGCGTGAACACCGGGCCGAAGGAGAGACCTTCCCGCCCCCCGAACGAAGCCTCTTCCCGCCGCGCACCAAACAGGCTGGCCGCGGTCCCGGGAGGGCTCTCATCGAGTACAGGGACGTCCATGGTGCTGGCGCTCTGCTGCGCGGCCCTCAGCATCGGGTGCTCCTCGGCGAGGGCGGAGAAAACCAAACTTCGCCTCCACTGACAAGCGCGGCCGGGCGCCCCTCAGCGGTATTTGCAGCAGCGGCGGCCTTTGATATGCAGGGCGTGCGCTGCTGCGGACTGGGGAGATCTGGATGGACGCGAGTGCAGCGGCGCCTGGCGAGGACAGATCGACGAAACCTCGGTCTCAGCGCCCAAAAGCGAAGATCCTGATCGCCGTGTGGGGCGCGGCCTATATCCGCCGCTTCGAACTCCTGGGTCTCAGCTCTGTGCTGGCGCCTCGCAATCTCCCGGCCCTGGCCCAGTACTGCGACGTGGAGTTCGTGTTTCTGACCCGCGCCGTGGAATTCGAGCATTTCAACTCCCTCGAATTGATGGCGAAGATCCGGCGCTATGCCGCCGTCCGCTTCGAAGCGATCGACGACCTCATCGTGGCAGGCCTCTATACGGTGACCCTCACGCTCGCCTTCACCAGAGGGATGCGGATTTTCGGCGAGAAGATGACGGAGATGTACTTCGTCTACTGGAACGCCGATTTCGTCATCGCCGACGGCTCGCTGGCGCACCTTCGCAAATGCATGGAGGAGGGTCGCAAGGTGGTCCTGGCCGGCAGCGTGCGCGTCATTTCCGAGGAGGTCGAGCCGCTCCTTCTGCCCAAGACCGCGCGCGACGGCGTGCTGACCGCCCCGCCCCGCGACCTGACCCGCTATCTCTTCGAGCACCCGCACCTGATGCAGGTCGCAAAGACGGTGGATCAGAACCTGTGCTGGGCGAGCTATCCGAACCACCTGTTCTGGAGCGCCGGCGAGGACGCGATCGTCGCGCGCTTCTTCCAGATTTTCATGTTCTGCCTCCAGCCGACCCGCTACCGGGGCAGCATCGACGGCTACTGCGACTACAGTTTCGTGCCGGCCTTCTGCCCGGGCGAGCCGATATACGTGGTGGGGGACAGCGACGAGGTCTGCCTGCTCGAAATGCAGGAGCGTTGGCAGGAAGCCGAGGACGTCCATTTCGGCCCCGGCCGCACCGCGGCCTGGCTGCACAACCTCCAGGAATGGTGCACGCCCGAGCATGCGGAGATCGCCCGGCAACCCATCGTCTACCATGCCGGTGACCGCCCCGCCGATATCCAGCTGGTGATCGACGACTCGGCCGACTACGTGGAGTGGTGCCTCTCGCAGATCCGCGAACCCACCTCCTACCCTGGCCACTACTATTGGGTCCACGGCGTGGCCGCCTGGCGCCTGCGCCGTTCGGCCGAGCCCGGCGGGAAGGCCTGGCCGCCTGAACTCGATCGGCGACTGCCGGTCCAGGCCCTGAAGCACCCAAGCTTCACCTACCATCATTCCGACCACGCCCTGCCGCCCTTGGGGCCGCCGGCCGGCCGCTTCGACGCGCTGCGCCGTCGCCTGTTCGGTGAAGCGCCCGGGGTCATAAGGCGGCTGCACCCCGACGCTTCGGCGCTGCGCCCCCTGGTCGAGGTCGCGGCCCGCGTCCAGAGCCGGCTCGACACGAACCCGCGCTACAGGTTGCTGGTGGTCGCCAAGCTCGGCAGCTGGATCGATCGCATGTTCGAGATCAAGCACGGGCGGGTCTATCGCACCGAGCCGCTGATCGCCGGAACGTGGCGCTTCCAGCCGGATCCGTCCGTCGACGAGGTCCTGATCTATCACCGCGGCGCGATCGACGACGATGACCTTGCGAATTCGATGAAGAACGCCGCCGAAGCCCTGCGGCCCGGCGGGCGGCTCACCGTCCTTTGCCACTATCCGATCTATCACCAAACCGAACCGACGCAGATCGGCCGCGACCGCCTGAGTTTCGCGGTCACGCCGCTGGCCGACAAGCAGATCGCCATGCATTTCGCCGGGCCGGGCCGCGTGCGTTATGCTCGCGCCCTGGCCCATGTGGCTCCGCAGATCCGTCATGGAAGCCCGATGCAAAAGGCCCGTGCGCTCCTGTGGTTTGCGCGCGAGCTCGCCGTCGCGTTTCTGCAACCGCGCACCGCAAGCCTCCATACGGCCTGGGTGTTCACGGCCAGGCGCCCGGACCCCGTCGACTAAGACCTGCCCCTAGGGCAGATGCTTCATGAAATTCCTGCCCGGCCTCACCGGAAAGTCATTTATTTTCAGCGACTGGAGGATCAGTTCGTCCAACTCGCCCGCGGTGGCGAGATTGACCTCCGCAAACACCCGATCGTCTTCCAGGACTTCGGGCAGCTTCAGGCTGGCGATCTCGAAACTGACCTCCTGCAACCCGGGAAGGACCTGCGTCTGAAAGCGCTCGCCGATGTCGTGCGCGCGCGTGCTGACCGGGGATAGGCATCGCAGGGATGCGCTCAGCCTGAGTCCTATCGGCTGGTCCGAAGGATTGAGGACGACCGCCTCCAGGCGCCTGATCGCCCCGCCCCGAAGCCGGTTGAGGTGAAACGCCAGGGCCCGGCGAGTGACGTGGATCGCCGCCGGCTTTCGCACGATCACAAAGGCGCTGTCGGTCTCCATCGGCTCCAGGCTCGTGTCGAGTTCGAAACCGTAGCCCGCCGCCGGATCGTGGGCTGCGAGCGCGACCCGCACGATTTCCGCATGTCGAGTCAACCGCCGGAAGTCGCGGGCGGCGTCCAGGACATCGACCTGCTCGGCGTTGTCCAGGACGACGAAGCCCCCCGGACGCACCGCCTCGTAGGCGGCCAGGACGTCATGCATGACGCTGGGATAGCTGTGATTGCCGTCTATCAGCACCAGATCGAAGGGTGGCGTCTCCAGGGTCGGAATGAAGATGTCGGTGGAGAAGGTGCGGGTGAACTTGACGATCTCCTGCAGGGCGGTCGGCCAGCCGAGGATCGTCTCCGTCGTCCGTTCCGTCGCGTAGGGGTCGATCGTGTAGACCACGCCGCGTCCGGCCTGAAGCATCGAGGCGGCCAGGAGCAGCGTGGTGCCGGCGAAGGCCGTACCGATCTCGAGCACCGCTCTGGCGCGCGTCTCGGAGATCAGCCAGTGCAGGATCGCCCGTTCGTGGGCCGAAATCAGCGAGTGGAGCGGCCAGCCTTCAAGCTCCCGCGAAAGGCGCACATAGTCCGGGGACGTCGTGACGGCCGAGACGGCGTCGGCCAGGGCGCGTCCCTCCGGCAGGAAGCCCGACAAGCTCGGAAGGTCCGGAACCTTGGGGAACGGAGGCGCCGCCGTCTTCGGCTTCTTGAACAACATCGATCCGTCTTTCTTCGACGCCGCTGCGCCGTCCGTATAAGCGCTCAGGAGACCCCAGGCGCCGCCGCCAGCCTTGCGCACAGCTCGGCCATCGGTGTGAAACGCCAGCCGATCGTCCGTTGCAGCTTGCCGATGTCCAGGGAGGTGTCCAGCGGGCGAGCCTCGCTGAAGCCGAGATCGGCCAGGCGGCAGGGCACGACGTCGGGCTCCGCCGTGCGATCGGTCGCCAGGACATGCGAGATCAGGAGATGCAGCAGGGCCAGCCGGGTAAAGGCCTCGGGACCTGCGAGATTGAAGAGGCCCGTCGCGCCGGCCTCGGCCAAGGCGATGCTGGCCCCGGCGGCGTCATCGGCGCAGATCGGCGAGAGCACCTGATCGTAGGCGCAGCGCATCGTCTCGCCGCGCCTGATGTTCCCCACCCATTCGCCGAGGATGTTCTGCGGTTCGATCCTGTCGCTCACCACCTTGGAAAGACGCACGGCGAGCCACGGCCGGGCCTGATCCTGCAGCCAGGCCTCCACGGCGGCCTTCTGGCGGCCATAGGCCGTCAGCGGGGCGGTCGGATCGGTTTCCCGCCAGAACCCCCGGTCTCCCGGAAAGACGTAGTCGGTGGAGAACCACACAGGCGTCAGGCCTTGCGCGAAGCAGTCCTGCACCAGCCTCGTCACGCTGTCGACATTGATAGCCGCGGTGGCGTCCCACTCGCGCGCGCACCGCTCGGGATTGACGGCGCCGTGCAGGATGAAGACGTGCGTCAGATTCGAAGGCAGACGCGACGCCAGGTCCGCCAATCGGTCGCGCCCGGCCTCGAACGCGATTGCGCCGGCCATCGGGCGTGCGCCATAGGCGCCGACGCCGCGCTCCGGACCCAGGTGATCCAGCAAGCGCCGGCCGACGAACCCGCTGGCGCCGGTCACCAGGGCCTTCACGCTGCGGCCTGCCTAGTCAGATCAACTCTCCTTGCCCGATCGGACCAAACGCGCAGGTCAGCTCGCGGGCGTGACCTCGATGCCGCCAAGGGTCAGGGCCAGGCCGGGCGCGCCGGGGAACACATGCTGGCCTTTGGTCGTCATGTTGATCACCAGATAGAGCCAGCCGTCCCGCGTCGTCATGTCCACCGACAACTTCTTCCAGTCGCCGTCCGGCGTGATCGCTGCATTGGTGAAATTCGGCGGCGGCGTGTTCATGGGGTTGGCCTGAACGGAATTGTTCGCCAGGTCGAAGAACGTCCGGCCATAGTCGGCAGGCATGGTCGGCGAGGTCATGGCGCCGCCTCGGGCCTCCAACATCGCATCGACGCCAGGCGTCCCCTTCACCCAGACGGTGACGTGGTAGGTGCGCTGACCATCGGGAAATTTGCCGGCCACGCCCAGGCGGTGGAAGCTCTTGCCACCCGTGGTCGTCATCACGTTGGCCTTGGCGCCCCCGAGCTTGGACAGCTCCGGGGATTCGGAGATCAGTACGCCTTCGGTGAAGTCCCAACGCAGGGGCGTCTCCAGCGGCATGTAGGACAGCTGCTGCAGGTTGGCTTTGACGTCGGCGGCGCCGTCCGAAGACGCCGGAACCGCGCCGGCCGCGTCAGACTTCGGCTTGCTCTGCCCGCAGGCGGCAACCATCGCCACCACGGCCATGGCGACGATCAGGCGGCAACTGCGCAGAACTGAGTGCGGACGCATGGTGTTCTCCTTGAGCATCGCCGTGGGCCGGGCGGGGCTAGATCTCATTGATGGATATCAAGAACTGGGTGTAGATCGCTATTATATCGTCAATGGGCCCAACGGCCTTTATTTCTCCCGAATCCATCCAGATTCCCATGTCGCTGAAACCGCGCAGGATGGTGTCGGAGTGGCTGGCCACAATACTGATGCCCGAACGCCGGCAGATCTCCCGGGCGCGTTCGACCGCCTTGTGGATGAATTGACCGTCGCCCGCGCCGATCACCTCGTCGATCAGCATGATCTCGGCCTTGTTCGCCGTGGCGATGGCGTAGGCCAGGCGCCCCAGCATGCCTGACGAATAGGTTCTGACAGGAAGGTCGATATAGGGCCCGAGCTCGCAGAACTCGACGGCTTCTTCCAGCGCGAGATCGAGCGAGCGGCCGCTCAGGCCGTGCAACTGGGCGATGAGCTTCATGTTCTGCCGCCCGGTCTTGTCGGCGTCCATCCCGGACCCGCCAGCCAGGACGCAGCCGAGAGACCCGGTCACCCGCCGAACGCCGGCCGATGGGGGCAAGATCCCCGCAATCAGGCGGAGCAAGGTGCTCTTGCCCGAACCGTTTCGCCCCATGATCCCGACCCGCTGGCCGTTCTTCAGCTCCAGCGACAGGTCATTCAGGGCGAGTACGTATTGCGTGTGGCTGCTCGATCCACCGCCCAGCCGACCAAAACTCATGGACTTCGCCGCCATCGCGAAGGCCGAGCGCTGTGTCGACGAAACGATGACCGGATAGGCCGCCCTGACGTTTCGCAGTTCGATTTGCGCCATTTCCCCTCCTGCAAAAGCGTTGGCTAGAGCCAGTAAACGATCTGCTGCCGCATCCGGACATAGACGATCAGGCCGGAGACCAATGCGCCAACGGCCAAGACGGTGGCCACCAGCCAGGTGTGCAGCGGAACGGTCTGGCCGATCAGCGGCGCGCGAACGACTTCCAGCAGGTAATAGAAGGGATTGTACATCACCAAGGCGGTGTGAAGCTGGGCCGCCTCCGGCACCCAGAAGACCGGCGTCAGCACGAACATCAGGCTCATGGCCATGCCCGCCGCGGGGGCCAGGTCCCTGAACCGCGCGCCGAGCGGCCCCAGTAGCAAGACTGTCCCCAGGCCGAAGATCAGGAAGATCGCCAGGCCCGGGAAGAATTCCAGGAACGCCACCCCCGGCCAATCGCGCGACGCAACCACGATGACGAGGTAGACGATCATCAGGTGCGCATAATTTATGAAGGCGGCCGCCACCGCGCGGACGCTGTGGATCGCCATAGGTATCGGGAACGATTCCACGAAGCCCTTGGCCTTGATCAGCGAACTGCTGCCGTCGACGATGAACGAGGCCAGGAGCCCCCAGGTCGATATGCTGGCCGAGAGATAAACCAGGTAGTTGATGTTCTCGTCGGAGAACTTCGACCGCAGAAGATAAAGCCCGCCGATGAAGCCCGCCTGCCCCAGCGTGATCCATAAGGGGCCCAGCATCGTGCGGCGATAGCGTCCCACGATGTCGTCGATGGCCGTCACGCCCCAGATCCGCCAGGCGGCGACCGCCTTGACGATCTCCCGCAATGTGGGACCCCAAAGGTCCGTTCGTGGACCAAGGCCGTCGCCCGAACGCATTGGCTCGCTACTCACTTCCAGTCACCCAGTTCAGGACGAAGGTCCGCCGCCGGCCCTTGGGGCTGGCGTGCTGCATGTGTGACGCCGAGTCGGGCTCGCCGACCACATCGGTGTTCCGCTTCGCTTTCATGACGGGCCCACGCGCCTGACAGCTTCCAGCACGACCGCCGAGACGTGCTTTGGCCTGGGGTTCCGCAAGCCGGCCGCCCAGACAAGGTTCCGAAGAAGTGTGATCGCCAGCGCCGCCGCCGATGTCGCCACGAGGGCCGCCTTGCGCCAGGCGGACGCCCCGGAGAATCGATCGGCCAGGCGGCCGTGCGTAAAGCGCGCCCAGTCGTCAAGACGCAGGTCGAGAACACGGACGCCCTCGACGTCCATGCAGCCTTCGATCCACGAGAACAGCGCCGTGATGCTGTCCTTGTCGACGCCTTCGGGTTCCTCGGTGAGAGTCATCAGGGTCGCGACCTGGGCCGACGCCATCGACGCTTCGGCGACCGACATGAGCTCCCGCCGCTTGGCCGGCCGCCCAGCGGGAGCGCCCATCAAGATGGCGAGCGGGCCGGCGGGAACGGCGTGGTCGGCTTCAGCGTCCAGGGCGTAGATCTCGGAGAACAGGCTGTGGCCGACGATGTGAACCGCCAGGCCGCGCCGGCGCGCGTCTTCGAGGCTGGCCTCGAGCGTGCGCGCCAGTCGCCAGCGGGGATGCCATGGCCGGCAGAAGCCGGGCCGGCCCGCCAGCAGGGTCCGCGCCGCCTGCCTCAGACGCCCCGGCGGCGGCCTGAGCGGCGCTTCCGGAACCGGGGCGAGCTCGGGCGGAAGTTCCATGACGCCCCGCTCCGCGCGGTCCGTTCGCCAGGCTGCGACCGCCGCAAGCCAGATGGGATGATGCCGAATCGGCAAGGGCGCCGGCAGCGCGCTCAGGGTTTTGTCGACGAACGCCTGTGACGCCTCGACCGCCTGCTCCACCTTCGGGCCGGGATCGCTGGCGCGATAGAAGAGCGGCTTGGCGGCCTGGTCGCGATGGAACTGCAGAGACCATTCGCCAAGCAGCTTGGCGACGTCCTCGTCCCGGGGCGCACGCAAGCCGAAAAAGTCCGCCTCGTGCTCCAGCGGCGCAAGCTCCAGCGCGAAGAACGTGTCGCTGTCGTTCAGCACGAAGGGTTTGGCGCCAGGCGCGAGCAGTTGCAGCAAGCCGTAGTCGCAGAAGGTCTCGGCCTGGGGAAGCGGCCCTTCGATCCTCACCGCCAAAGGGAAGAGGCAGAAGCCGCGGCCAACGAGCGTGGCGGGCTCGGGGCGCCAGAAGTACTGGTGCGCGCCTTTCGAACGGACGACGTCCTGGTCCATCCTGGCGCAAAGGACCGTGGGATGCAGCGCCTTGAACGCCATCCCCACGAGGTCGCGAGACGGCAGGGACAGCTCGGTCGGCGACTGCCGCACGGCCCGCAGCGCGGACACGATCTCTTCCTCCACAGCGCGCAGGCTGGGGACGAGGATAGCCCGCTCGCCTCGGTCGAGATGGCTGCGCATCGCCGCCAGGGAGCCTCGCCCCAGAATGAAGTCGCTGTTGAGCAACACCGCCGTGCGCACGCCCCCTTCGGCCGCGAGATCGAGCAGGCCGCGATGATAAGCGAGAGTCAGCGTCACATAGGTGCTGGCCTTGGCCTGCAAGTCGTCCATCGGAATGAACTTCACCGCCGCAAGCTCGGCCAGCTTGGCGTAGACCGGGCTCGCCTGGATCGTCTCGGCGTCTTCCACCCGGGTGACGATCCGGATGCTCAGTCCCGCGCGATCGGCGATCGCCGGAAGGTTCCCTTCGGCGAGCCAGGAGGGGGCCGCGAGCTCCAGAAAGCGATCGGCGTAGGATCCGCCCCAGACCGGAACGATCAGGTGCAGGGGCTCGATGACATCGGTCACTGGATAGGCAGTCTCAGCTCTCTGTTGTCCGTTCGCACGGCCTGGTTGCGAGCAGTGCGGGCATAAGATATGGTCGGTCTTGTAGGGGGCAATTCGCAGTCGGGCAATCTCGATCAAACCCCACAAGCGCTTGCGCTCAGACGCTTTCTAAGCCTTAGCTTGGACCTTTACTAACTTTCGATTTGATCGAAGGTCGTGGCCACAATATGTCCACAGTACAGCTTGCCCACAAATCTACTCATCGCCCCCCCAATCCCTTCGCCGCACTGGCGGGCGTAGCCCGTAGTTTCACTATTATTAGGCATATGGGGAAATTTTCGCGCCAAAGGCGATATCAGTGTTGAAAGTCGCTTACGCCTAGACCTACAGTGTCGGAGCGCACCAGACGGCGCCAGGGCAGTCGGCAACTTCGCGAGGCGTGAGTGAGGGTCCTTGTTACAGGCGCCTGCGGGTACAAGGGTTCCGTCCTCGTCCCCAAGCTGCTCGCCGCTGGCCACGAGGTGGTCGCCTTCGACATCATGTGGTTCGGGAATTTCCTGACGCCGCATCCCCAGTTGACGGTGATCCGCGGCGACGTTCGCGACATCGGCAGCGTCGATCTGTCCGGCGTGGACGCGATCATCCACCTCTCCAGCGTGGCGAACGACCCCTGCGGCGACCTCGACCCCAAGCTCACCTGGGAGATCAGCTGCCTGGCCACCATGCAACTCGCCGACAAGGCCAAGCGCATGGGCGTGGAGCGGTTCATCTACGCCTCCTCGGGGAGCGTCTACGGCGTGAAGGAAGAGGCGCAGGTCACCGAGGACCTCGAGCTGCTGCCGATCTCGGAGTACAACAAGACCAAGATGTGCGGCGAGCGCATCCTGCTCTCGTACAAGGACGACATGGCCGTCCAGATCGTCCGCCCGGCGACGGTCTGCGGCTACTCTCCGCGCATGCGGCTGGACGTCTCGGTCAACATGCTGACCATCCAGGCGCTGACGAACAAGCGAATCACCGTTTTCGGCGGCGAGCAGACCCGCCCGAATGTCCATATCGACGACATCACCGACCTTTATCTGTTCCTTCTGGGGCATCCCGAGCACCAGGGCGTTTTCAATGCCGGCTTCGAGAACATCTCGATCCTGGAGATCGCTCAAATGGTGGCGGAACAGGCTCCGGCGGAAATCGTCGTGACGCCTTCGAACGACCCGAGATCCTATCGGATCAATTCGGATCGGCTGCTGGCCACGGGCTTCCGCCCAAAAAAGACCGTGAAGGATGCGATCAATGAGTTGGTCGGCCTCCACGGCCAAGGCGTGCTGAGCGACGAAGACCAGTTCCACAACCTGCGCTGGATGCAGGGCCACGTGGCGGAAGTTCGGGGGGTGGCTCAATGAACGCTCAATTCGGATCAGTCGAGCGACTGTCGTCCCGGCCCGTCTTCAGCTCGCCGCGCGCGACCTTCTGCGACTACGCCGATCGGCTGGCCAGGGTGATGGACGCCTTCGACTGGGCGCCGGTGGAGGAGCTCGCCTACGAACTGGCGGACTGCTCGGTCAGCCGCCGTCAGGTTTTCCTGGCCGGCAACGGCGGCAGCGCGGGCAACTGCGTGCACCTGGCCAACGACTTCCTCTACGGGATCGCAAAGTTCCCCGGCCGCGCCCTGCGGGTCACCGCGCTCACGGCCAACGCCGCGGTGCTCACCTGCCTGGCCAACGACGAGGGCTATGAGCGGATCTTCGACATCCAGCTCGCCGAACTCGCCCAGCCCGACGACGTGCTCATCGTCATGTCGGGCAGCGGCAACTCGCCCAATATCCTGAAGGCGCTCGAAAAGGCGCGCGAGATGGGCGTTCGTTCCTATGCGATCCTCGGCTACGACGGCGGCAAGGCCAAGGCCCTCGCCGACGTGGTGATCCACACCCCCATCGACGACATGCAGATCTCCGAGGACATGCAGGTGATCATCGGCCACATGATGATGCAGTGGCTGTGCGAGAACCGCGACGTCATGAACGCGACGCACGCCTTGCGATGACGGGCAAGTCCCGCTTCCTCGTCCTTGGTTCGAACTCGTTCTCCGGCGCCACCTTCGTAGACCACCTGGCGGCGCGGGGGCACGAGGTGATCGCCACCAGCCGCTCGCCCGAGCCTCATGAGGCCTTCCTGCCCTATCGGTGGCGCGACCACGCTGGCGCGGTGCGATTCCAGCGGATCGACCTGAACCACGATCTCGACGCCCTCGACGCCCTGATGCGCGAGGCGCGTCCGACCCAGGTGGTCAATTTCGCCGCCCAGAGCATGGTGGGCGAAAGCTGGAAGAACCCCGACCACTGGATGATGACCAACGTCGTCTCCACCGTTCGGCTGCACGACCGGTTACGGGCCCACGACTTCCTGGACCGCTACGTCCACGTCACGACCCCGGAGGTCTACGGCTCGACGGAAGGCTGGGTGAAGGAGGACGCGCCGTTCAACCCCTCCACGCCCTACGCCGTTTCCCGCGCCGCGAGCGACATGAGCCTGCGGACCTATTTCGCCCAGTACGGCTTTCCGGTGGTCTACACCCGGGCGGCCAACGTCTACGGCCCTGGCCAGCAGCTCTACCGGATCATCCCGCGCACCATCCTGTCGGCGATGGCGGGGCGCAAGCTGATGCTGCATGGGGGCGGCGTCTCGACGCGATCGTTCATCCACATGCGCGACGTCGCCGAAGCCACCTTGAAGGTCGCGCTGGCCGGCAAGCCGGGGGAGACCTACCACATCTCCACTGACCGGATGATCTCGATCCGCGGCCTGGTGGAGATGATCGTGGCCATGCTCGGCAAATCGTTCGAGGACACCGTCGAGGTCGCCCCCGAGCGTCCGGGCAAGGACACGGCTTACATGCTCGATTCCAGCAAGCTGCGCAGCGAGTCGGGCTGGCGCGACGAGGTCGGTTTGGAGCAAGGTGTCGAGGAGACCATCGCCTGGGCCAACCGTTTCGAGCCCGCGCTTATGGACATGTCCTGGGACTATGAGCACAAGCCTTGAACGCGCGCCGGAGACTGGCATGAACGCGCCTGCACAGCTGATCGACGCCAAGGCCCTGAAGCGGCAGGCCGCGGAGCTGCGCGGCGTGGTCGTCGAGATGTGCCACCGGGCCCAGTCGGCCCACCTGGGCTCGTCCCTCTCCTGCTGCGATATCCTGACCGCCGCCTACTGGGACGTGCTGAACATCGACCCGGCTGCGCCGGACGATCCTCTGCGCGACCGCTTCATCCTCTCCAAAGGCCATGCGGCCATGGCGCTCTACGCCACCCTGGCCTTGAAGGGCTTCTTCCCGCGCGACGAGCTCGTCACCTACAACCAGGATGGCGGCCGGCTCGCCGAGCATCCGCCGGCCAACCAGTTGCCGGGCGTGGAGGCCGCGACCGGCTCGCTCGGCCACGGCCTGCCGCTGGGCAATGGCATGGCGCTGGCTGGCCGCATCAACGGCCAGGACTATCGTATCTACGCGCTCCTCTCGGACGGCGAGAACAACGAGGGCTCGGTCTGGGAAGCGGCCATGTTCGCCGCCACCCAGAAGCTGGAGAACCTCTGCGTCATCGTCGACTACAACAAGTGGCAGGCCACCGACCGCTCCAACGAGGTGCTGGCGCTGGCCCCGCTGGCCGACAAATGGCGAGCCTTCGGCTGGGATGCGGTGGAGACCGACGGTCACGACGTCGAGGGTCTGGCGCGGCTGATGCGCAAGGTGCCCAACGGCTCTGGAAAACCCGTCGCGATCATCGCCCATACTGTGAAGGGCAAGGGCGTCTCGTTCATGGAGGACGACAACAACTGGCACTATCGCGCGCCCACGCACGAGGAGCTGGCGGCCGCCCATCGCGAGCTCGGCCTGGCATGAGAAACGCCTTCGCAGACGAGATCACCAAGCTTGGCCAGGAAGACGGCCGCGTCGTCATGCTGTCGGGCGACATCGGCAACCGGCTGTTCGACAAGTTCAAGGCCGCCCAGCCGGAACGGTTCTTCAACTGCGGCGTGGCCGAGCAGAACATGACCGGCGTGGCCACCGGCATGGCGATGAACGGCCTGCGCCCCTTCACCTACACCATCACCCCCTTCGCCACGACGCGCTGCCTGGAGCAGATCCGCACCGACGCCGCCTATCACGACGTGCCGGTGACCGTGGTCTCGGTGGGCGGCGGCCTGGCCTATGCCGGGCTCGGCCCGACGCACCACGCCTGCGAGGATCTCGCCTTCCTGCGCGCCATCCCGAACATGGTGGTCATCGCGCCCGCCGATTCCTGGGAAGTGCGGGCGGCCTTGCGCGCGGTCCTGAAGCAGGACCGTCCCGCCTACATCCGCCTGGGCAAGAAGGGCGAACCGGTGGTGCATGCCGGCCCGGTCGCCGACTTCGCCATCGGCAAGGCGATCACCATCTCCGAAGGCGCCGACGTCTGCCTGCTCTCGACCGGCAATATGCTTCCCGAGGCGGTCGAGGCGGCGCACCTCTTGAAGGACCAGGGGCTTTCGGCGCGGGTCGTGAGCTTCCACACGGTCAAGCCCCTGGACGAGACGTGCCTCGCCGAGGCCTTCGCCCGGTTCCCCTTGGTCGTCACCCTGGAAGAGCACTCCCTCAACGGCGGCTTCGGATCGGCGGTCGCCGAGTGGATGGCCGACAACGGGCCGCAACGCGCACGTCTCCTGCGCATCGGGACGCCCGACGCCTTCTTCAAGAAATCCGGCGAGCAGGAATATGCCCGCCATCTGCTGGGCCTCGACGCCGCCTCCATCGCCCGGCGCGCGGCCGACGCCCTCGCGCCAGCCTGACCCTTAGAGAACAGTCGAATCCATTATGAAGACGCAAGCCGCCATCCTCGTCGCGACCGGACACCCGCTGGCCGTCGTCGAACTCGACATGCCTGTCCTGAAGGCCGGCCAGGTCTTGGTCGAGGTCGCCTATTCCGGCGCTTGCGGCACCCAGGTCATGGAATGGCGCGGCGACAAGGGCGAGGACAAATGGCTACCCCATTGCCTGGGGCATGAGGGCTCCGGCGTGGTGCTGGAGACGGGCCCGGACGTCACCAAGGTCAAGGCCGGCGACAAGGTCGTGCTCTCCTGGCTCAAAGGCTCCGGCATCGAAGCCGGCGGCGCGGTCTACGATTGGGACGGCAAGCGGGTGAACGCCGGCGGCGTCACCACCTTCCAGCGGCACGCGCTGGTGAGCGAGAACCGGCTGACGCTCGCGCCCCAGAAGCTGCCCCTCGAACTCGCGGTGCTGCTGGGCTGCGCGGCGCCGACCGGCATGGGCGCGGTGATCAATGTGCTGAACGCCCGGGCCGGCCAGTCCATCGCGGTGTTCGGCGCCGGCGGAGTCGGTCTCAACGCCTGCATGGCCGCGTCCTTCGGCGAGGCCTCCAAGATCATCGCGGTCGACCCCAACCCGGAGCGCCGGGCGCTCGCCCGGGCCTTCGGCGCGACGGACGTGGTCGATCCTTCGGCCGGTGATCCCGTGGCGGCGATCCGCGATCTCGTCCCGGGCGGCGTCGACCTGGCCGTCGAGGCTTCCGGCCTCCCGGCCGTCATGGCCCAGGCGGTGGCCTCGGTACGACAGCAGGGCGGCCGCGCGGTGGTGATCGGCAACGCCCGGCACGGCGCGGAGCTGGTCCTCGACCCCTCGGTGTTCAACCAGGGCAAGAGCCTGATGGGCACCTGGGGCGGCGACAGCCAGCCTGACCGCGACTATCCCCGCTACGCCGAGATGCTGGCTTCCGGCCGCTTCGACCTCGCCGCCCTGCTGCCCGAACGATATGGCCTGGAAGAGGCCGACCGCGCGCTGCAGGACCTCGCCGCCGGGCGTGTGGGCCGCCCGCTGATCGATATGGGCCGGATCGGGAGTTGACGCCTTGCGGATCGGCGTCGATCTCGACAACACCCTGGCCTGCTACGACCGGGTGTTCCTGGCCGCGGCCCTGGAGCAGGGGCTGATCCCGGCCGACGCCGGCGTGGCCGAGGACAAGGTCAGCGTGCGGGACTGGCTGCGCGCCCGGGACCGCGACCCCGATTTCACCGCCCTGCAGGGCTACATCTACGGGCCCGGCATGCGGCACGTCTCGCTCTATCCCGGCGCGGCCGAGGGCCTGGCGGCGCTGAAGGCGGCCGGGGCGGAACTCTGGATCGTCAGCCATCGCACGGCCCAGCCCTTCTCCGGTCCGCCCTACGACCTGCACCAGGAAGCTCGCAACTTCCTCGCGGCCCAGGGACTCGTCGGCGACGCGCGCGCGTTCACAGACTCCTGTGTGTTCCTGGAAACCACGAAAGAGGCCAAGGTCGCCCGGGCGGCCTCGCTCGCCTGCGACGTCTTCATAGACGACTTGCCCGAGATCCTGGCCATGGACGGATTTCCGCGCGGCATGAGAAAGATCCTGTTCGATCCGGGGAACTCCCACGCCGCGGGCCCTTTCGAGACGCGCCGCAACTGGGCCGAGATCGCCCAAGCCCTGCTGACGCCGTGACCGACAACGAGCTCCTGACGATCGCCGCGGGGCTGGCGCATCAGGCCGGAGCGCCCGCGCCCAGCGCGCTCACGCCGCTGAAGGGCGGACGCAACAATCGTGTCTTCCGCACCCATCACGCGGATGGACCACGTGTCATGAAGGTCTACCACCGTGACCCTCTGGACGCGCGCAATCGGCTGAATCACGAGTGGGCCTTCCTGGTCTACGCCGCGCGCAAGGGCGTGGTCGCGGTCCCGCGCCCCCTGGCGCGGGACGATCTTGCTGGCGCCGCGCTCTATTCCTTTGCGCCCGGCGCGCGGATAGGAGCCGAATCGATCGGCGCTCACCTCGGGAAGGCGATCGCCTTCGTCCTGGAGGTCAACGCGCGGCCACGGCGTTTCGAGGGCCTGTCCGAGGCGTCGGAAGCCTGCTTCAGCCTGGGCGAACATCTCACCTCTGTGGACCGCCGGATCGCGCGCCTCAACGGTATCGACGCTGACGCCCCCCTGCGCGCCGAGGTCGAGGCGCTGGTCAGCAAGCAGTTGCAGCCCATCTGGTCGCGTGTCAGAGCGCGCGCGGCGGCCTCCTCGGATATCGAGTCGAGAATACCTTCGCGGGCTGTGATCCTGTCGCCATCGGACTTCGGGTTCCACAACGCGCTGATCGACGGCGACCGGGTGACCTTCATCGACTTCGAATATGCGGGGCTGGACGATCCGGCCAAGCTGGTTTGCGACACCTTCGCCCAGCCGGACGTCCCCGCCCCTGTCGGCGCATTCGAGCCGTTCGCAACCGAGTTGATCCAGGGGCTGGGGCTGGACGACAAAGACCTGGAACGCTGTTTTCGCCTGCGCGACGTCTATCAGGCCAAGTGGGCCTGCATCATGCTCAACGAGTTCCTGCCCATGGACGCTCGTCGGCGTGCAGCCGCCGGTCACACCCGCACGCCTGAAGGCTGCGCCCGGCAGATTGCCCGCGTCGTCGCCAAGCTCAAAGCCATCGAGACCCTATTGGAGACCTGACATATGGCCTATCGCGAGTTCGTCGGTCTGATCCACAAGTCCACCAAGCGCGACTATCTCCAGCGGGTGAACGAGGTCGACAAGGCCTCCGTGGCCGAGGTCGCCATCAAGTACGCAGAAGACTACTGGGACGGCGACCGCCTGCACGGCTACGGCGGTTATCGCTACGACGGACGGTGGCGGAAGGTGGCCGACGCCATGGTGGAGGCCTACGGGCTGAAGCCCGGCATGCGGGTGCTGGATGTCGGCTCAGGCAAGGGCTTCCTGCTGCACGATCTCGCCGAGGCCTGCCCCGGCCTGCACGTCGAAGGGCTGGAACTGTCGACCTACGCCATCGAACACACGATGAAAGACGTGCAACCCTTCATCAAGGCGGGCACGGCGAGCAAACTGCCCTGGCCCGACGATTACTTTGACCTGGTGATCTCGATCACCACCCTGCACAACCTCTACAATTACGACCTGTGGGACGCCTTGCGGGAGCTGGAGCGAGTGTCGAAAGGCGCCAAGTACCTCTGCGTCGAGGCCTATCGCAACGAACGCGAGAAGATGAATCTGATGTACTGGCAGCTGACCTGCCGCATCTTCCACACACCCGCCGAGTGGGAGGCCGATTTCCGGCTGACGGGCTACACCGGCGACTACGAGTTCATTTATTTCGAGTGACGGGTGGGTCGCCTATCGCTTGACCACCAGCCCCTGCCCCGTCGGCAGTTCCAGGATGCGGTAACCCCGCGCCGCCATGAAGGCGTCCTCGACGATCTTCTGCTTGCGGAAGAGGTGCCAGCCGTAGTCGTCGAAGACGATGGCGCCGCCGGGAACGACCCGGTCGAAGAGCACCTCCAGTGCCGCCACCTCCGCGGCCGGGGAATTCAGGTCGACATGCAGGAATGCGATCCTGTCCGGCGAGGCGTCGGCCAGGCAATCGGGCACCACGCCGCGGACGACCCGGACATTCGGCATATCGCCGAACTTCTCGAGCACCTCTCGGTAGATGGCGGGATCCTTGTAGATCCCGTCGGCGAAATCGAAGAACCCGGGGGCGTCGGGAAAGTCGTCCGACGACGAGTAGGCCCGTGAGAATCCCTCGAACGTGTCGTAGAGATAGAAGGTCTTGGGCTGCCTTGCGAAGTCGGTCGCCTGGGCGACGACCCAGGCGAAGTCCCCCTTGAAGACGCCGCATTCCACGAAATCGCCATCGAGTTCCAGGCCGTTCGTCGCCGCCCAGACGAGCGTGTGCAGCCGCCAGGCGACAGTGTGTGGCGAGGCGTACTGGTCGTACTGGTGCGACCCGCGGATGGCGGCGTAAGCGGCGGCGAAGGCGGGATCGTCGAGGAATCCCATGCTCTTCCCCAGCGACAGAAGACGGTCGCCCCAGAAGATCCGGCCATGGTCGCGAGCGAGCAACTCGGTGATGACCTGGTCGAAGAAGGTCGCGCGGGCGTCCGGATCCGTCAGGGCCGCCATGGACCGGCCAACTAACTCCGCCGCTGCGTCATCCTGTTCCGTCATGCCCGCCATTTCTCGCAACACCTTTACCTCCGGCGAGCTTAGGGGAGAGATCTGTCAGCGCAAATCCGGCGCCCATTGCCGGAACAGCGGAGCTCTGCCGGTTTGACCGTTCGCCCGGGGTGATCGCCTCGCGGTGATTTACCCGGAATATCCCTTATCGCTGCACAACATGGAGGTAATGTCTCACGACTTGAGGAGAGGCTCGCCCTCCCTCCGTCGAGGGGGGAGGCGCCGATGGCGGTCCATGTGAGCCTGGCGAGGGCGACGGAACCCCTTGCAGGCTAGATCGAAAGTATTTGTGGTTAACGTGTGAAGAGCTATTCGACGTCTAAACTGCGGAACCGATTGACCGCGCCATTCGTTTTTTAGTTATTGTACTGTGAAGGGCTACATCCATGGGATGGCGGCCAAGTGAAGGTCCATTTCTAAATTCTGACGATTTCCGAGCCTTCAGAGTTGCGCTTATTGCGGTGTCGTGGCGGCTGAGCGGCGAGCAGTTGCGCGAGCTTGTGACCGATCTCTACGACGAACTTAGGTCCCGAGACCGGCAAGCCGCGGGAGAAGAGCTCCACCACGTGGATATCCATGCGTGAGACGAGGCGTGTTCGGTATCCACCGGCCACTCCCCCTTTCGCTCACGCTCAGCCTTCCGTCATGCGGCGAGCTTCTCATGGCGCAAGGCCGTGATCTCGCCCAGTACGGACACGGCCACCTCGAAAGGCGCCTTGCCCCCAAGGTCCAAGCCGATCGGTGCGTGTAGCTTGGCCAGATCGTTTTCAGTAAAGCCGGCCTGGCGTAGTCGCTCCAACCGTTCGGCCAAACGCGCCCTGCCGCCAAGAAGACCGACATAGGGCGCTGGCGTACGCAGCGCCGCTCGCAGGGCGGCGTCGTCCAGGTCGAGATCATGGTGGCAGGCGGCGACAGCCGTCCATCGGTCTGGTCCAATGGCCGCCAACGCCACGTCCGGGCGCTCTCGTCGATAGGCCAGTCCCGCGATCGGAGGCGGCTCGGCCGGCCCCAGGGCGCGGACCAGCGTCGTCTCATAGCCGCAGGCCAAACCCAGGCTCGCCACGGCCAGGGCCGTAGGATCGCCGCCGAGCACCACCAGGCGCCACGGCGGATCGTGAGGACGCGTGAAAGCGCCGGGCCAGGCGTCGACCTCACCGGGCGACGCGCAGAGCCGCCGTCGGCCATCGGTCAGCCAGACCGCCGGGCGACGCGCTTGAGCCATGGCGAACAAGGACGCCGCCGCCGGATCATCCGGAAGCACCCGCTCGACCAGCACCGTCAGGCTGGAGCCGCACAGGAGGCGGATGTCGGGCCATGGGCTGCCCTGGCCATAGACCAGCTGTCGGGGCTCGCCGTCCTCCAGACAGGCCGCGGCATGCAGGGCCACGTCGCTCTCGATGCAGCCGCCAGACAGAAACCCCGCAACCTCGTGGGCGCCGAACACCATCTGGGTTCCGACAGGGCGCGGCCCGCCCCCCTCGAGCCGCACGATAGTGGCCAGGACCGCCGGCCCCACGCGCAACACGCGCGCCAAACTTGGCCGGACGTCATCCTCATAGCCGAACGTCGCCCAAGGCCCGAGGTCGAAGGTCGTCATGTGGCGCCGGGGCTCCGATCCGCCGTCCGCCGACGCAACAAGCAGGGGCGGAGATGGTCCATCGTCAGCGCGCTCCTGTACGGGTCGCCCCCGTCGAGACAGCGAGCCTGCAACGCTCGGCCCAGGGGTCGAAGTTCGGAAGACGACGCGAGATCTTGAAGCGTTGCATCCCGGGATGCGAAGCGCTCGAGAAGACCGATGCGAACACCATGGTGGCGACCGCCGCCATAAAGGTAGGACCGGTCACGGCCAAGTTCACCGGGAACGTCACGCTCTCCGATCTTGATCCGCCAAATGGCTACCGGATCGAAGGAGAGGGACAAGGCGGCGTGGCCGGCTTCGCGCAAGGCGGCGCCGTCGTGAGGCTGGAGGCGCTCAGCGCCAACGAGACCCTTCTCCACTATGACGTCTCGGCCCAGGTCGGCAGGAAGCTGGCTCAGCTTGGGGGTCGGTTGATCGACGCGACGGCGAAGCAGCTGTCCAGCGTGTTCTTCAAGAAATTCGCCGAGGAGGTCACCGCGCCCGCGGCTGTTTCGGCAGGACAATCCCCTTCCGACGAAGCCTCCTTGAAGCCCCGGCCAACGCCCAATCCAGCCGCCGCCAGACAGACGCCCGCCGTTGCTGGCGACACGAGACCCGGCCTGTCCGTCGCCGTGGGTCTTGGCCTGGTGGCGACGCTGGTCGCCCTCTTCTTGCTGGTCGTCGCTCTGGATCGCGGTGCGTTTACCGTCGGCCTCGCTTCAGGGGCGGGCTTTCCCGCGACCTTGACCGCCATTCTCATCGGGTTCGGCGTCGCGATCGGTTACCTCCTCGGGCGGCTCGCCAGGTCGTCCGCAGCGCCTATCGTCGTGATCGATCAAGGACTCGTGCGCGAGATTGTTCAAGCGGCCAATGCGCGGGATCGGTGATCCCTCGATGTTGTCGGATTAGCGCCGCTTTCCCGGCCTGACTGGCTTGGGGCTAAGGCGCCGCCCTCACCACCGCACGCGCGCGCCGGCCGTGAGGTGCTGGGAGCGCTGATCGCGGGCGAGCGCCGCCGAATAGGAACCGTAGAAGGTGATCTTGGGCGTCAGTTGGGCGTTGAAGCTGGCGCCCAGCTTCAGGGCGTCGCGGCCGGCCGGCGCCGACGAGACAGTGAAGGCCGAGGCGCCGCTGAGATTGACCAGGCGCGCCGTTACGTCGGCCCCTGTATCTTCCATCTCGTGGCTCCACCCGATGAGGCCGCGCACCTGCAACGGCATGTCCGGCGTGAGGCGCACCGTCCTGGCCGCCCGCACCCCGGCAAAGGACTGCAAGCTGTTGTTGCGCTGCACGCCGATGCGTTCGGCCACGGCGGCGGGGGCGGTCTCGTCCGGCGCCGTCGACGTCAGGCGAAGCATGCTCAGCCCGGCGATCGGCTCGACCAGCCACTGGCGGACTGTCAGATCGACGCCGGCGTTGATTTGGACGCCGCCGCCCTTGAGCGTATCGTCGCTCCCGACCGATCCTGCGGCGAAGCCAAGAGGACGGGTCAGATCCTGATCCACGTGCAGATAGTCGGCCTGCCAGTCGATGAACGCGTGGCGGCTGCGCGCGCCGCCATAGACCGCGACGTGGATCATATGGCCGTGCGCGGCGCCGTCGCGCACCGTGTCCGTCTTCGCATCGCCGCCGCCGATGGCCAGGCCAATCAGGCCGCCGCCCTCGAACGCCTTGTCGATCCCGACGACCAGGCCGTCGACGGAGGTTTCGTAGCCGATGCGCGAGGGGGTGTTGTCGGCGGACTGGTGGAGAGCCTCGCCCCAGAGCGTGACCCCGGCCGAGCCCGTCACGCCGCGCCGGTCGGCGAGTTGGTCGCCGATCGTTGCGGCCACCCCATACCAGGCCAGCCGGGCGGCCATGAGGCCGTCCGCATAGATCACCGGCGACAACCCGTTCAGGGCGTCGGGAATGTGCTCGCCCGCCAAACCGTAGAGTTGATAGTAGATCGCCGCCTGGTCGACGCTCATGCGCAGGCCCGCCGCGGGCCGGTTGGCGTCCAGCATTGCGCCGACCGCCTTTTCGTTGGGGGTCTGGGCGATGCCCGCTGCGCCGAGGTCGGCATAGGCGGCTGGAGTCACCACAAGCGACAGGGCGGTGGGTGCATAGATCGCGTCGAATCGAGCTCCCGCAGGCAGGCCGGCGGGTTGGATCACGGCGCTGAAGCTGCTGTCGGGCGCAATGCCCGCGGCGGCGCTGATGACTTGGAATCGCCGCCCGATCGCAGGCGTATAGAGGTTGCTGGCCGATCCGGTCATGCCGCGCAGCACGGGCGCCAGGGCGCCGGCGGCGGTGAATGGGCCGCCATTGACGATCACGCGGCTGAAATTGCCGGCCCCGGCGCCGGTTTCAAGACCGTCGATGTCGAACTGGCTCGTCGCCCCGGCCTGCAAGGTCAAAGCCGCGTTGAAGGTCAGGGTCCCGGGGCTGTTGCCCGGCGCGAGGGTCCCGCTCACCGTCGTGGGCGCATTGATCACCCCGACGCCCCGCAGGGTCGCGTTCCGGCCCACCGTCACGCTCCGGGCCGAGATCACGCCGTTGTTTGCGAACAGGCCTTCGCCGATCGACAGCCCGCCGCTCCCCTGGGCGACGCTGGAAAACGAGATCTTTCCCGCACCGCCGGTGCTGAGGTCGCCATCGAGAGTGATCGGGCCATTCAGGTTGGCCGTGAAGCCATTGGTGTTGATCGCACCGCCACCGGGCGCGATGACGATAGGCCGCTCCGAGTTCATGTCGCCCAGAATGGTCAGGGTGGCGTTGTTCAGGGCGAGACCGCCGCGCGACCCGCCCAGCGCGGCGTCGCCCTTGATCGCCAGGTGCGCGTTGTTGACGCTGGTTCCGCCGGTGTAGGTGTTGACCCCCGACAGGGTGGTCGCGCCAGGACCGCTCACGGTCACGGCGCCCCTGCCGCCCAACGCCGCGCTGATCGCGCCGCTGGAAATGTCGAAGGTTGAAGCCTCCAGGGCGCCGCCGCCGGCGCTGTCGTCGATGACGCCGCCGTTCAGTCTCAGGACGCTGACGGTCTGGCGGGTCCCGACGAGGTCAAGCCTGCCGCCGGACACCGCGAGCATTGCGCTCGGAGCGCCCAAGGTCCCCGCGCCGGTCAGCGCCAGCGTGCCGCCCAGGACGGCCGTGCCGCCGGTGTAGCTGTTGGCGCCTGCCAGGGTCTGGGTTCCGCCGGCAAGCACCAGGCCGCCGGCGCCCGAGATATCGCCCGAGAAGGATCCCGACGCGTTGGTCAGGGTCAGGGTCCGGGCGCCGAGCGTCACGCCGCCCGATCCTGACAGCGCGTTGATCGAGGCCCCGGCGTCCGTGGCGGAAATGTCGAAGGTTCCGTTGACGGCCACGCCGCTCGAGCCGGCGATCGAACCGGCGCCTGCAAGGGTCAGGGTCGCGCCGGAGCCGATCGTGGTGGCCCCGGTATAGGTATTGGCCCCGGTCAGGGTTTGCGCGCCGCCGGCCACGGTCACCCCGCCGGTCCCGCCGATCACGCCGTTGAAAGTGTCGGCGCTGTTGGTCAGGGTCAGGGTCCGGGCCCCCAGGGCGACCACGCCGCCGCCCGAGAGGCTGGTGATCGACGCGCCCGCCGTCGTGGCGGAAATGTCGAAGACGCCGTCGACGGCGACACTGCTCGAATTGGAGATCGAGCCGGAGCCGGCAAGGGCCAGAACGCCGCCCGATATGATGGTTGCGTTTGTATAGGTATTGACCCCCGACAAGCTCAGCGAGCCTGCGCCGCTCTTGATGAAGGCCGACGCGCCGGCGCCGGATATGTCGCCGGCGAACGTCGTCGCGCTCGCCTGGTTGACGGTCAGGCCCTTGGCGCCCAGCCGGACCCGGCTTGCGGCCACGCCGGACAAGCCGTTGATCTGGGTGGGGGAGCCCAGGCCCGAGACGTCGAACACCGCAGTCGCGCCGGTCAGGTTGACGCCGCTGGAACTGGCGATGCGGCCCGTCAGGGAGAGCGTGCCGGCGCTGATCGTCGTCGCGCCGCTATAGGTGCTGTCGCCCGACAGGGTTATGTCGCCGCCGCCGATGCTGTCGCCGATCGTCAGGCTGCCCGGCGTCCCGCTGACGGCGTCGAAAAAGACGCCGGAAAAGGTCGCCGCCAAGCCCGCCGGATCGATGGTGTTGGAGCCCGATCCATCGAGGGTGAAGTTGCTGGCATAGACGCCGCCCGCCTGGTCGACCCGCAGCACGCCGCCCTGAAAAACCGGGTTCACGGTCGTGCCGAGACCGCTCGTCACATAGAAGGGCTGAGCGGTGTCGATATTGGTCGCCTGGGCGCGGGCCGACATCGGCACGGCGCAACCGGCGATGGAAAGCAGGGCGGCCAACGCCCCCGGCGACGTGCGCTGGAACAACGAAATCTTCAAGTCTTTTGCCCCGAGGCTCAACCCAGGGTCTCTCATGAACGCCTTAAGATCAGGTTGGCGTCATGGCCCGGACACGCTCATAAATGGCGCCTGCGTTGTTCAGCCGCAGTCCGCGTGGCGGCAAGCCGCAATCTGTTCCGAAGAAGGCTCCCCATGTTCGACCGCTTCATCACCTTCTTCGCCCGGCTTACGCCGCAGGAACTGGCGATTTCGACGCTCGCCGGTCATGTGACCTATGGCGAGTTCGACGCGAACATCGATCGGTTCGCCGCCGCTCTCGCCGAGAACCATCCGCCGCGCCCAGGGCTGGTCGCGGTCTGCATCGCCGATCGTTATGTCCATTGGCTGATGCTCGCCGCCCTGGCCCGCCTCGGCGTCACCTCCTGTTCCTACCTGGCCATGCAGCGCCGCGAGCTGGAGCCGCTGATGCGGCCCGACCTGGTGATCACCGATGAGCCCGCGCAACAGGGCGACGAGGCTCGTCCGCGGCTTCTCCGCATTTCGCCTGACTGGCTGACGGAAGTCGGTCGCCGGCCGGCGACCAACCAGGCGGCGCTGGACATCGATCCCGACGGCCTGGCGCGCATCATGACCTCGTCGGGCACAACCGGCGTTCCGAAGAAATTCGGCTTGAGCTGGCGCTGCGTCGAGGAACGCATCATGCACGGCGCGACGATCGGCACATTGAAGGGCCCCCGCAGCCTCGCGCTGATCGGACCGGAATTTTATCCCTATCCCAGCGCGTTCGGAGACTGGGCGCGCGGCGGGACGGTGCTGTTCGGTTCGAACGATCCCGTCGAGCTCGCCCACTCGCTGACCCGGCTACGTCCCACCTTGATCGCCTTGGTGCCCATCCAGCTCAAGGCCTTGCTCGACAGCCTCCCGCCGGGCTTTCGCGCCCTGCCCGATCTGGTGTTGGCCGTCTCGGGCAGCCATACGCCCTACGCGCTGCGTGAGGAGACCCGCCTGCGGCTCACGCCGAATCTGCTGGTTGTCTACATGTCGACGGAAACCGGCCTCCTGGCGGTTAGGCCCGACACCGGGAACACCGATGACGCCGGCGTCGGCTGTCTGTCCCCCTGGGTCGATGTCGAGGTGGTCGACAATGAGGACCGGCGCGTGGAGCCTGGCGCGCTCGGCGTGATCCGGGTGCGTGGGCCCGACTGCACCGCCTGCTACATTGACGACGCCGAAGCCAACGACCGCTTCTTCCGCGATGGCTGGTTCTACCCCGGCGATGTCGGGTCCCTTTCGAAGGACGGACGGCTTCGCCTGGAAGGGCGCCTCGACGAGGTGATGAATTTCGGCGGCGCGAAGTTCATGCCCCACATCATAGAAGGAGCGGTCCTGACCTGCCCGGGCGTGAGGGACGCCGGCGTCTTCACCCTGCCGGACGCATCCGGCTTCGACATGCCCTGGATTGCGATCGTTCGCGATGAAACCCTGGTCGAGAAGGACATCGCTGACGCGCTGATGATCCCTGGCCTGCCCCCGGTCCACGTCGTCTGGATCGACGCGATCCCGCGCACGGCGATCGGCAAGGTCAACCGCGACCAGTTGCAGGCCGCCGCCATGGGCCTCAAAGGCGTCGCCGAAGCGACATCGAGCGGCCGATCCCAATCGTCCCGCTAGCCAGTCGCGGGGAAACCTCCGCCCTGGCTCCGCTTGCCGGAGACGAGTTCGCGCGTGGGCCGCCCCGTGCGATCTGGACATCATATAACAATATAAAGATATCTTTATGTCCCTCTTGACGGCTCGGTCGGACTGAGATTGGATGTGCAAGTCGAGGTACCCTGGGGAGCTTGCTTCCCGGGGCTAAGATGGAAGCCGGTGCTGGCCCTTGGGCCTATTCCGGAGCTGCCCCCGCAACTGTGAGCGGCGAGCCGCTGTCCGACACGTGTCACTGAGGCGCCGAACTTCAACGGTGGCGTCTCGGGAAGGCCAGGACAGCGGCGTCGACCCGTAAGCCAGGAGACCTGCCCCGACAGATAACGTCCTCCGGCGGGGTGTCCGGTCAGGCCGCAAGTCCGGCGTGACCAGCCCTCACCGGCGCGCGCCTGCTCGCGTCTGATCGCCTCGCCACAACAGATTGGCTTGGCATCATGACCGTCACCGTCGCTTCCCTTGGTTTCCCCCGCATCGGCCCGCGGCGCGAATTGAAGACCGCTCTCGAACGGTTCTGGTCCGGAAGGAGCAGCGCAGAGACCCTGCTCGCTGTCGCCGCCGACCTGCGCGCCAAGGCCTGGGCGCGCCAACGCGACCTCGGCGTCGACCACATCCCGAGCAACGACTTTTCGCTTTATGACCATGTGCTCGACACCAGCGCGATGGTGGGCGCCGTGCCCGACATCTACGGCTGGACCGGCGGGCCGGCGCCGCTCGACACCTATTTCGCCATGGCCAGGGGCGCGCAGGTCGGGGACGCCGAGGGCCAAGCCGGCCAGGCCCATTGCGGCCATGGGCATCATCACCACGCCATCGACGCGCCGGCGGCGGAAATGACCAAGTGGTTCGACACCAACTACCACTACCTGGTGCCGGAGGTGTCGGCCGGCCAGACCTTCGCCCTGTCGTCGACCAAGGCGCTGGACGAGTTCAAGGAGGCGAAGGCCCAGGGCGTCCATACCCGGCCGGTGCTGCTCGGCCCGGTGACCTTCCTGAAGCTCGCCAAGAGCAAGGACGAGAGCTTCGATCCCCTGGCCCTGATGGAAGACCTGATCCCAGTCTACGCCAAGGTGCTGAACCAGCTGGAGATGGCGGGCGCGACCTGGGTGCAGATCGACGAACCTTGCCTGGTCCTCGATCTGGATGACGCCGATCGCGCCGCCCTCGCGCGGGCCTACTGGCTGCTGTCGCGGACGGCGCCGGGGATCAAGCTGATGCTCGCCACCTACTTCGGCGGCCTGGGCGACAACCTCGAAACGGCGCTGGCCCTGCCGGTGGCCGGCCTGCACGTGGACCTGATCCGCGCGCCCGGTCAGCTGGAAACGGTCCTGGCCCGCGCGCCGGCGGCGATGGTCCTGTCGCTTGGGGTTATCGACGGGCGCAACGTCTGGCGCGCCGACCTCGAGCAGATCCTCGACCGCCTGCGCCCTCTGCTGAAGGACGACCGGGAGGTCGTCCTGGCGCCTTCCTGCTCCCTGCTGCACACGCCCATCGACCTCGATCAGGAAAAGGGCCTGGACGCCGACGTCCGCACCTGGCTCGCCTTCGCCATCCAGAAGATCGAGGAGCTGGTCGCCCTGGCCGGCGCCCTGAACGACGGCCCCGATAGCGTCGCCGGGCCGCTGGCCGCCAGCACGGCCGCCGCCCAGGCCCGTCGCACCTCCCCGAAGATCCACGAGGCCGCCGTCACCGCGCGGCTGGCCAAGGTCGACGCCGCCATGGCCAGGCGCGCCTCGGCCTTCGCCGCCCGCCGCAAGGTCCAGACCGAGCGCCTGAACCTGCCGACCTTCCCGACCACCACCATCGGGTCGTTCCCGCAGACCGAGGAGGTCCGCCACGCCCGCGCCGCCCATGGCAAGGGCGCCCTGAGCGACAGGGACTACGAGAGCTTCCTGCGCGAGGAGACCGCCCGCGCCGTGGCCTGGCAGGAGGAGATCGGGCTCGACGTGCTGGTC
>Ga0307513_10001042_pt1 | contig 40234 bp, 30 predicted proteins | sample 15_EM_MG_FD_202174 | JGI IMG/M metagenome (GOLD analysis project Ga0307513, IMG submission 202174) | Populus trichocarpa ectomycorrhiza microbial communities from riparian zone in the Pacific Northwest, United States - 15_EM | ecosystem: Host-associated > Plants > Roots > Unclassified | place...
GCTTCGTCACGGTCACCGGCCCGGGCGGGATCGGCAAGACCACGCTGGCGCTGGCGCTGGCGGAACTGCGGCTGGCTGCGCACGACGACGGCGCCCGGTTCATCGACCTGGCGCCGGTCACCGACCCATCGCTGCTGCCGAATGTCGTTGCGACGGCGCTGGAGATCTCGGTGCCGCCGCACGACCCGCTGTCGGCGCTGGGCGCCTACCTCAACGACAAGAACATGCTGATCGTGCTCGACAACTGCGAGCATGTCATCGACGCTTCTGCGCGGCTGGCCGAGGCCTTGCTCAAAGGCGCGCCGCGGGTGTCGGTGCTGGCCACCAGCCGCGAACCGCTGAATGCCGAAGGCGAGTGGGTCTACCGGCTCGGCGCGCTCGCCACACCGGCGCCGTCGGAACCTGTCGGCGCGGCGCAGGCGCTGGCGTATGCGGCGGTCGAACTCTTCGTCGAGCGGGCGGTCGGCGCTTGCGACGGCTTCGCACTGGCCGATGCCGACGCAGCAACCGTCGGCGCGTTGTGCCGCCAGCTGGACGGCAACCCGCTGGCGATCGAGTTCGCCGCCGCGCGCGTCGGGCTGCTCGGTGTGCGCGGTGTCGTGGCGCACCTCGACAACCGGCTGCAGATGCTGGCCAGCAGCCGGCGCACGGCGGTACCGCGGCACCAGACCTTGCGCGCGCTGATGGACTGGAGCCATGAACTGCTGGCACCGGCCGACCAGGTGCTGCTGCGCCGGCTCGGGGCCTTCAAGGGCTCGTTCACGCTCGAGGCGGTCGAAGCCGTGCTGGCCGGCGATGGCCCGGATGGCCTCGATGGCCTGTCCCGTGCGCAGGTCCACGAGGGACTGCTCGGCCTGGTGGCCAAGTCCTTCGTCACGGCCAACCTCCAAATCGACCCGCCGCACTACCGGATGCTGGAGCTGACGCGCGTCTACGCGCTGGAGAAGCTGCTCGCCGCACCCGAGGCGCAGGACGTGCTGGCGCGCCACGCACGACACATGCTGATGCTGATGCACCGCGCCGAGCTGGACTGGGAGACCATGCCGCGGGGAGCCTGGCTCGCCGTCAACCTGCGCACCATCAACAACCTGCGTTCCGCCATCGACTGGGCGTTCGCGCCCGGCGGCGACAGCGAACTCGGCATCGAGCTGACCGCTGCGACGCTGCTGCCGGCGCTCCAGTATCCGGTTGTCGACGACATCCGCGTTCGATCGCTGCAGGCGGTCGCGCAGGCGTCCCGCGGTGTGCCGGTGCGGCCGGCGCAGATGATGCGGATCCAGGCGACTCTCGCGCACATCGCGCAGCACACCGAAGGCCCGGGGCCGGCGGTCCGGCCGGGCTACGTCGAGGCGCTCGCGCTGGCCGAACAGGAAGGGTCGGCCCGGGGCCAGGTCGAGGTGCTGTTCGCCATGTTCAACGGCAGTTTCCACTGCGGCGACTTCCCCGCGGCAGCAGCGCTCGCCGCCAGGATCGACAACATCGCACGCACCGCGGGCGACGCGGCGGCCGCGTTGCTGGCCGACCAGCTGCATGCGATGGTGCTCCACCATCTGGGCGAGCACGCGCAGGCCGCGCGCTTGGCGGAACGCGTCCTGCGCGACCCCGCGGGCAGGCTGCCGCTGCGCTACAGCGGGCCCGAGAACAGCAGGGTCTCGATGGCCATCGTGATCGCGCGCACGCAGTGGCTGCGGGGCCTGGTCGACCAGGCCGCACAGACGGCGGCGCTGGCGTTGGCGGCAGCGGACCATCCCGTTTCGCTGGCCCAGGTGCTGGCGTGGGCGGTCTGCCCGATCGCGCTGTGGCGGGGCGATGTCGACACCGCGCAGGCGTCCATCGAGCAACTGGTTGCGCATGCGAAGCGGCACTCCCATGGCTACTGGGGAACCTGGGGGCGGCACTACGGGCTGGCGTTGCAGCAGCTGCAGGCCGGCCCAGGCACGCCGCAGCCGCCGGTGGACCTCTTCGAGGCGAGCTCGGCCGACCCGATGCAAGAGGACCACCGGCGCACGCTGCCGATGGGCCGAGCCACCGAGGCGACGCTGCAGCGTGCTGAATCGGGCGCCGCGGGCTGGTGCGCTGCCGAAGTGCTGCGCGTGCACGGCGAGGAGCTGCTTGCGCACGGCGCCGCCGACGCCGAGCGCCGGGCCGAGGCAGCGTTCCTGCGCGCTTTCGAACTGGCCCAGCGGCAGGGCGCCTTGTCGTGGCAGTTGCGCGCTGCCGTCAGCCTGGCGAAGCTGCGCCATCGGCAGGCGCCTTCGCCGGCGGCACGCGAGCCGCTCGCGTCCGTCGTTGCTGCGTTCACCGAAGGCGCCGAGACGGCCGACCTGATGGCAGCCCGCGCCTGGCTGGCGCAGCCCGGCGTAGGCTGACCAGCCCCGTCATCCGGATTCACGCCTTTTCACGCGACCTGCCGAGCGTCGGCGCAGATGATCGCCCGGTGCGGTCGAGCAAGGGTGCTGGGCCGCCACGCTGAAAGGGGCGGGGTATGGGTCGGCGCGAACGTGCAGCGTGGTGGTTGCCGGCGATCGGACTGCCGGCGATGGCCCAGGCCGCCGGCGCCCGCCACGACTTCCAGCCGCGGCGCACGGCACCCAAGCCGATGTGAGCTCGACGAGCCTCCCCGCCACGCTGGCCTTCGGCCCCTTCGTGCTGCACGTGCGGCAGAAGCTGCTGACCGAAGGCCCGGTGCCGGTGCGCATCGGCAGCCGTGCGCTGGAGCTGCTGGCGGCGCTGCTGGAACGCGCGGGCGAGGTGGTCAGCCGTGACGAGCTGGTCACACGCGTCTGGCCGCGTTCGGTGGTCGAGGAAACGAGCCTGCGGGTGCACGTGTCGGCGCTGCGCAAGGCGCTCGGCTGCGGCCACAACGGCGCGCGCTACATCGCCAACGTGCCGGGGCGCGGCTACAGCTTCGTTGCCTCTGTCGCGACATGCGAAGCGGCGGCGCCGGCCATCGGGGCGGCCGATGCGGCGGCGCGCGACGTGGCCCCGCAGCACAACCTGCCGCCGCGGCTGACGCGCCAGATCGGCCGCTCCGAAGCCACCGCGGTGCTGTGCAACCTGCTCGACCAATGGCGGCTGGTCTCGGTGGTCGGCCCCGGCGGCATGGGCAAGACGACCGTGGCGCTGGCCGTGGCCGAGCAGCGGCTGGCCGACTTCGCACACGGCGTGCGTTTCGTCGACCTGTCGCCGCTGACCGACGGCGCGCTGGTGGCGCCGACCGTCGGCACGGTGCTCGGTGTCGCGGCACCGATCGACGACCCCTGGCCGGTGCTGCATGCGCATTTGCGCGACAAGCGGCTGCTGATCGTGCTCGACAACTGCGAACACGTGATCGAGGCCGCCGCGGTGCTGGCAGATCGCCTGTTGAAGATGGCACCCGGCGTGCGCATCGTCGCCACCAGCCGCGAGCCGCTCGACACCGAAGGTGAACGGGTGCACCGCCTGGCGGCGCTGCAGATGCCGGCGGCGTCGGCGCGTGTCGGCGTCGAACAGGCGGCAACATGTCCCGCAGTGCAGTTGTTCGTCGAACGCGCGATGGCCAACAGCGACAGTTTCGTGCTCGACGAGAGCACGCTCGAACCCGTGCTGCAGGTGTGCCGCCGGCTCGACGGCATTCCGCTGGCGATCGAACTCGCTGCGGCGCGTGTCGACGGCCTCGGGGTACACGGCCTGGCGGCGCGGCTCGACGACGTGTTCGAGCTGCTGACGCGCGGCCGCAGGACGGCGTTCCCGCGCCACAAGACGCTGCAGGCCGTGCTCGACTGGAGCTACCGGCTGCTCGACGACAGCGAGCGGGTGGTGCTGCAGCGGCTGTCGATCTTCCGCGCCGGCTTCACGTTCGAGAGTGCGGCGCAGGTCGTGGCCAGCGGCGACACCACCGATGCCCAAGTCATCGATGCGGTGATGAACCTGATGGCCAAGTCGCTGGTCGCCATCGACAACGTCGACGGCGATGCCGTGCGCTACCGCCTGCTGTACACCACACGCCAGTACGCGGCGCGCCACCTGCAGCAGTCGGGCGACACGGCGGCGCTGGCCGGCCGCCATGCCGCGTACTTCCGCGACCTGTTGGCGGCCACATCGCCGCCATCGGCCGCGGCCACCCGGTACGAGCGCACGCCAGCCCTTGCTGTCTGCAGCGCCGACGTGCGTGCAGCGTTGGACTGGGCGCTGCTGCAAGGCGGCGATGCGGCGCTCGGCGTGTCGTTGACGGTCGCCGCGATGCGCGCGATCTACGAGTTCGGGCGCTTCGACGAGTACCGGCGCCTGGTCGAGCTGGCGCTGGAGAAAGCGGTGCTGCTGTCGCCGCCGCAGCCCGAGCTCGAGATGCGGCTGCTCATGGGCTTGAGCTTCCTCAGCGGCCACGTCGTCAACGGGCGGCAATTGCAGGCCGTGGTCTTCCCACGCATGCTGGAGCGGGTGCGGCAGTTCGGCAACGACGAAGACCGCGCGGAGGCGCTGTATGCCGTCTGCGTCGGCGCCTTCGGCCAGGGCGAGTACCGGCAGTCCGCGGCCTTCGCGGAGGATATTCGGCCCTCCGCCACCGGGCCGCTGGCGCCGCTGTGCGTGCTGCTGGTCGACCGCCTGCTGGCGCTGAACCAGCACTTCCTGGGTCAGCACGATGCCGCGCGCCGTCTCGCGCTGCAGGTGCTGGCGTCCCGCCCCGGGGCCGTGCCGCGGCGGTTTTTCAGCGAGGTGCCGACGGCGGTGTCGATGCGCATCGTGCTGTCGCGCATCGCGTGGATCGAAGGCCAGGTCGACCAGGCCGCGCAGCTGGCTGCCGAGGCGCTGCAGCACGCTGCCGGCATGCACCCGTTCGCGATGTGCCAGGCGCTGGGTGTGGCCGCGATCCCGGTTGCGCTGTGGCGCGGCGACTGGGCTCTGGCTGGTGAGCGCGTCGAACAGCTGATCGAACTCTCGGCCGGCCAGGCCTTGTCGTACTGGCATGGATGGGCGACGAGCTACCGGCTGGCTCTGCGCTTGCAGACCGGCGCCGAGAGCGGGGCGGCGGCAGCGCACAGGCCACCCAGCCACCCGATGGAGCAGGACATGCTGGCCACCTTGGCGCCGGTGCTGCTGACCGCCGGCGCGCTGCAGCGTGTGGAGGAGCAGGCGGTCGGCTGGTGCGCACCCGAGACCTTGCGCGCGCAGGGCGAAACGCTGCTCGCGCTGCGGCAGCCCGAGGCGACGGCCGCTGCCGAGGCCGTCTTCCAGCGTGCGCTGGCACTGGCGCAGGAGCAGCGCGCGCTGTCGTGGGAGCTGCGCATTGCCTGCAGCCTGGCGCGGCTGTGGCGGCAGCAGGGCCGCCGCGTCGAGGGCCAGCAACTGCTGCGGGCGGTCTATGCCCGCTTCGGCGAAGGACACGACACCGCAGACCTTGTCGCCGCCAAGGCGCTGCTGTCGGGCGACGATCGGCTCGTGCACCCGCACCGGGAGGGCTGAGATGCCGTCCGAGACGCTGCTTCACTTCGGCCCCTTCTCGCTCGATCGCGCCGCTGGCGAGTTGCGCGCCGGCGAGCGCCGGCTCGACCTGGATGCAGGCGCTGTCGCCGTGCTCGCAGCGCTCGTCACGCAGGCCGGCAAGGCGCTGCAAACGGCTGAACTGGCGACTTGCCTGACAAGCCTGACACCTGCAGCGCAGCGCGACGAAGACGCGGTGATGGCCAGCGTCGAGCGCATCAATGCGGCGCTGGCCACGGTCGAGCCATCGCGCTTCTATGCCGCGCACTTTCCGGGGCAGGGCTTCGTGTTCGCGTCGGCACCGGCCGCGGCCGCGGCGCCAGGCCGGCTGCCGACGCGGCTGACGCCGGTGCTGGGGCGCGAGCCGCTGATCCGGCGGCTGGCGGCGCAGGTGCAGACGCACCGCCTCGTCACCGTGGTCGGGCCGGGCGGCATGGGCAAGACGACGGTCGCCGTGGCGCTGGCCGCGCGTCTGGTCGAACGTCTGGCCGAACGTTTTGCCGATGGTGTCTGCTTCGTCGATCTGGCGCCGGTGCCGCAGCCCCGGCACCTGGCCGGCGCGCTGGCCGCTGCGCTGGGCATCGGCGCGACGAGCGTCGAAAGCGCCGAGGCCTTGCGCGCCTACTTCGATGGCCGACGTTTGCTCTTCGTGCTGGACAGCTGCGAGCGCCTGGTCGACGCGGTGGCCGCGCTGGTGGAACAGTTGCTGGCGGCCAGCATCGGCATCCACGTGCTGGCGACCAGCCGCGAGCCGCTGCAGCTGGCGGGTGAATGGCTGCAAAGGCTGGCGCCGATGGGCTTGCCAGCCCGCGCCGGCACGCTGAGCGCCCGCCACGCGATGACCTGTGCCGCGGTGCAGCTCTTCGTGCAGCGTGCCCGCGCGGCGCTGCCGGACTTCGCGCTCGACGACACGCTGGCACCGGTGGTGGCGTCGATCTGCTGGCGGCTCGACGGCATTCCGCTGGCGATCGAGCTGGCCGCGGCGCGCCTGCCGCTGCTCGGCGTGCACGGGCTGGCGCAGCAACTCGAATCCCGCCTGCTGTCGTTGGCGGGGGGCCGCCGTACCGCGCCGCAGCGGCACCAGACGCTGGTCGCGCTGCTCGATTGGAGCTACGACCTGCTCTCGGCCGATGAGCAGGCCGTGCTGCGCCGGCTGTCGGTGTTCCATGGCGCTTTTACTTTCGACCTTGCCATCGCTGTGGTGGCCGATGACGACATCACGCCGGCACACGCCGGCGGCTGCGTGCTCGACCTGATCGCCAAGTCGCTGGTCGCCAAGAGCGCGGAGCCTGGCGCCCCCGCGCTGCGCCTGCTCGACACCACACGTGCCTATGCCGCACAACGCCTGGAGCATGGCCCGGAGCAAGATGCGCTGCGGCGGCGGCATGCCGTGCAGCTCTGCGCGCTGCTGCAGGGCGCAGAGGCGAGCTGGGAGCGCCTGTCGCGCGAACAGTGGCGCGCGGTGTACGCACCGTGGATCGATGACGTTCGCGCCGCACTGGACTGGGCCTTCTCAAAGGCCGGCGACGCGCAGCTCGGCATCGAGATGACGGTGGCGTCGTTCGCGCTCGCCGACCAGACGGCGCTGATGAGCGACTACATCGACCATGCGTATCGTGCGCTGGCCGCGTTGGCGCAGATGCCGCAGCCGAACCCGCTGCTGGAGATGCAGCTCAGCACCTTTCCGGCCATCGGCCTGCAGCGCACGCAGGACCAGGAGCCGCAGTACGTCGCGAAGCTGACGCGGGCGCTGGAGATCGGCCGTTCCACCGGCCAGGCGGCCAGGCAGGTCGGGCCTCTGCTGGGCCTGTGGGCGTATCCCTTCCAGATCGGCAACTATCCCGACACCTTGCAATGGACGCAGCAACTGCGCGCGCTGGCTGATCGCCACGGCGACCGGATTGCCGACCTCACCGCGCGCCGCACGATGGCGCAGTCTCTGCACTTCCTGGGCGAGCACACGAGCGCCACGCTGCTGGCCCACGAAGTGCTCGACCGGGGCGCGACGAAGATCCCGCTCGTGTACAAACCGTCGCCCGTCAGCGTGGCGGTGTCGATGCGCATCCTGCTTGCGCGTTCGCTGTGGATCCGCGGCTTCCCCGCGCAGGCGGCGGAGATGGCGGCAGCCGGCGTTGCCGAAGCCGAGGCCGATCCGCCGGTGTCACTGTGCCAGGCGCTGGCGCTGGCGGCCTTGCCGATCGCGGTGTGGAGCGGCGACACCGAAGTCTGCGCTGCCGGCGTGGCACGGCTGCGGCGGCAGGTGACGGTCTACTCGTTCCGCTACTGGCAGGCCTGGTGCACGCTGTACGAAACGGTGCTGGCTTGCGGCAAGTCCGCAGACAGCGGCGACAGCGGCGACATCGGCGCGGCGCTCGCACGGCTGCCGATGGACGGCGCTTCGCACACCAAGCACCGCGACCACATCGCCACTTTCGGTGCCGGGGTGCTGGGCAACGATTCGCTGGCGCGCGTCGAAGGCGGGCTGGTCGGGTGGTGCGCGCCGGAGGTGTTGCGGGTCGAAGCCGAACGGCTGTCGGCCCGTCTCGAGCCCGCCGACCAGGCCCGCGGGCGTGCGCTGCTGGCGCGGGCACTGGACCTCGCGCGCGCGCAGGGCGCGCTGTCCTGGGAGCTGCGCATTGCTTGCTCGATGGTGCGCGTGCATCGGCGAGAGCCCGGCGCGCAAAGGGCATTCGACGCGCTGGCGTCGGCCTACGGCCGTTTCGACGAAGGCTTGGGCACGGCCGACCTGCGGGCCGCGGCCGCCTTGCTGGCCGAGCGCTAGACCACCGGCCTGCGCTGCTGCCCACGTGGGGCGACAAACAACAACCCGATGCCGGCCAGCAGCGCCGCCGCGATCAGCACGAACATCGCCGGCGGCCCCTGCTCGCGCAGCAGCGGCAGCAGCAGCAATGGCGCCACCGCGGCCCCGACCCGGTTCATCGCCCAGGCGCTGGCCAGCGACGAGGCGCGGGCGCGTGTCGGGAACAGCTCGGCGCCGTACAGGTTCAGCGCCGAGACGTAGACCGACAGGAACATGCCGAAGACCGCGCCGGCGACGATCAGGCCGGCCGGCACATCGCTGCCGACGAACGCCACGCCGGCCAGCAGCATGGCCGCTGCGCAGGCCGCCAGCGCCAGGCGCCGGTCGAGCCTGTCGACACCGAACGCGGCCAGCAAGGTGCCGACCAGCGGGCCGAAGGCCGACAGGCCGATGAACAGCAAGCTGTCGGCGATCTTGAAACCCTTCTGCGCGAAGACGGCACCCGCCAGCAGCGGAAAGGCCACGGTGGACCACGGGCTGAGGAAGAACAGCGCCGCCACCAGCGGCCAGCGGCGGCGTGGCGACGCGGCCAGGCCATCGAGGACGGGAGCCACGGGCAGCACAACACTGGCGCCGAACCCGTGGATGGGCCGCGAGCTGTCGAACCGGTCCAGCGCACGCTCGGCGTCGGCGTTGCGTCCGACGCTGTGCAGCCAGCGCGGCGATTCGGGCAACAGCAGGAACAGCAGGCCGACCACACCGGCACCGACACCGCCGAAGCCCAGCGCCCAACGCCAGGGTTCGGCAACCCACTGCGTCAGCGTCAACCCGCGGACCAGGAAGATGCCTGCCGGCGGCCCGAGCGTGGCCAGCGCCACGGTGGCCAGGATCAGCGCGCCGCGCTGCCGAGCCGGCAGCAGCTCGGTGAGGTAGGTGATCACGAGCGGCGGAAAAGCGCCCAGCGCCAGGCCGGCCAGGCCGCGGCAAACGGTCAGGCTCCAGAGGCCATCGCTCAGCGCGCCGGCCACCGATGTCAGCGCGAGCCACAGCATCGCGGCCATCAGCACATGGCGCCGCCCGTGGCGGTCGGCCCACCAACCCAGCAGCGGGGCGCCGACCACGGCACCGACATACACCGACGCCAGCAGCATCGACAACTGCAGCGCCGGCACCGTGTGCGGTGGGCTCGAGAACACAGCCGACAACGCGCTGCCGAGCGCGATCTCGAGCAGGTCGAAAGCGAAGCCGAGTGCACAGACGGCGGCCGCCAGCAGATGCAGGGCCTTCAGGCCGGGACGGTCGAGCCGGAGCGGGATGCCGGCCGCGGCCGCTGCTGAATCTGTCATGGCTGTCCTTTGTGGCTGCCGCTGTATCAGTGCCGACGATAGGTGCGCAACGGGCGCTTCACGCTGCGCCGCCGCGTGGTTTCACACCGATTCACACCGGCCCTGCGCGGGGCTCGCGTCGCTTCACACCGATTCACTCGCCACCGGCAGCGCCGCCCGCCAGCATGCGATGCAGCAACTCCAGAAGAGGCTCCCATGTTCCAAACCCAGGTGACCCCAGTGATCCAGGTGCTGATCCGGCACGGCGATCCGCTGCTCCGCGCCGGATTGAAAGCGACGCTGAACGAAGCCGCGGACATCGAACTGATCGACGACGCCGGTCCAGGTCCCGACGTGGTGGTAGCCGACTACGAAAGCGGCCTCGAGTTCGTCGCCACCGGGCTGCAGCGCCAGGCCCGTGTGGCGCGCGTGCTGATCGTCACCCCACGCGACAGCGAACGCGAGATCCGGCATGCGCTGCAGCGCGGCGTGCTGGGCTACATCACCATCGGCTGCTGCCAGCGCGAGCTGCTCGACGGCGTGCGCAGCGTGGGCCACGGCGTGCGCCACATCAGCGCCCGCGCGGCGCAGCGGCTCGCCGACAGCGTGGCCGGCACGGTGCCGACCGAGCGCGAGATCGACGTGATGCGGCTGCTCGTGCAAGGCCATTGCAACAAGGCGATCGCCGCGCGCTTGGACATTGCGCTGGGCACCGTCAAGTCGCACTTGAAGTCGATCTTCAACAAGCTCGACGCGAACAGCCGCACCGAGGTCGCCGCCGTGGCCGACAAGCGCGGGCTGCTCGTGCCACTGCCCGATGTGCCACTGCGCGATGTGCCGCTGCCAGATGTACCACTGCCAGACGTGCCGCTGCGCCTGGCGGCCTGAACGGCAGACCCTGCACGCTTCCGAGCGCGCGGCCACGCCCGACGGGCTGGCGCGCTCTGTCCTCTACCTGGCCTCCGACGAGGCCTCGTTCGTCACCGGCACGGCCTCATGGGTCGATGGCGGTGCTTCCATCACCCGTACCTGAAAAGGAAATGATCATGATGTCCAAACTCATTGGCGCGCTCGTGTTCGCGCTGGCCGCCGCGCTGCCCGCTGAAGCCCAAGTCGAGCCGTTTCCGGCGACGTTCCGAACGCAACAGATCCAGGCCGATGGCGTGACATTGCATGTGCGCGTCGGCGGTACAGGGCCGGCGGTGGTGCTGCTGCATGGCTATGGCGAAACAGGCGACATGTGGGTGCCGCTGGCGGTGGACCTGGCCAAGGACCACACGGTCATCGTGCCCGACCTGCGCGGCTTGGGCCTGTCGTCCAAGCCCGCGGGCGGCTTCGACAAGAAGAAACAAGCCGGCGATGTGGACAGCGTGATGACGGCGCTGCGCGTCGACCGCGCCGACGTCGTAGCCCACGACATCGGCAATATGGTGGCTTTCCAGTTTGCGGCGCAGCACCCGGAGCGCGTGCGCAGGATGGTGCTGATCGACGCGCCGGTGCCGGGCGTCGGCCCGTGGGACGAGGTCCTCAAGAACCCGTTGCTCTGGCACTTCCGCTTCGGCGGCCCGGACATGGAGCGCCTGGTGGCTGGCCGCGAGCGCATCTATCTCGACCGCTTCTGGAACGAGTTCTCGGCGTCGCCCGCGCGTTTCAGTGAAGCCGCGCGCCAGCACTACGCCGCGTTGTACGCACGCCCTGGCGCGATGCACGCCGGCTTCGCCCAGTTCGCCGCCTTCGACCAGGACGCCATCGACAACCGCAAGTTCCTTGCTGCGGGCGGCAGGCTGAAGATGCCGCTGCTGGCCCTGGGTGGCGAAAAGTCCTTCGGGCTCATGATGGCCACGGTGATGCGCGCCGCCAGCGACGACGTGACCGAGGGTGTGGTGCCGGATGCCGGGCACTGGATCATGGAAGAGAACCCGCAGGCCACCGGCCGCCTGGTGCGCGACTTTCTGGGGCGTTGACAAGAGCAGGCCGACGCCACCGCGCGCGCAGTGACGGGACTCCTCAGGCGCGCGCGGCGGCCCTAGACTCCGGCCCGTAGCCGCTCACAGGGCCGAGGCCCGACCAGACCGCCGTGTTGCAAGCCTTCTTCACCACCATCCTGCTGCCGATCGTCCTTATCGCAGTGCTGCTGGCCGCGTGCTGGCTGGTATGGCGGCGCAGAACGCGCCGCGGCATCCGCCGGCCGGTGGCGACGCCGCCACCGGCCCCCGCGCACGAAGGGGCACCGCAGCCGCCCGCGCTGTCGATTGCCAGCTTCGCGCCGCTGCCGCCGCGTGCCGCGCCCGCAACGCCGGCGCCGGCGCCCGCGCCCCGCGCCGCGCCAGCGGCAGCCGGCCCCGCAAGCCTGCTGGTGGTGGACGATTCCGCCGTCGCGCGCGCCAAGTTGCGCAAGTTGTTCGAAGGCGCGGGCTTCCTGGTCGACCAGGCCGCCGATGGTGAAGAAGCGCTGGCGCTGATCGTCAGCAAGCCCTATGCGGTGCTGATCACCGACCTGGAGATGCCCAAGCTCAACGGCTTCCAGTTGATCGCGGCGGTGCAGGCCAGCCCGGCCACCGAAGACCTGCCGATCATCGCCATCACCGGCCACGACGAACTGAGCGCGCAGGTGAACGACATGAAGGGCTTGTACGGCCTCTTCAAGAAGCCCTGGAACGACAGCGAACTGCACAAGCGCGTGGCCAATGTGGCCACGCTGCGGCGGCGCGGTACTGGCGGCTGAGCAGCCCGACCTCGTTCAGCCGCGCGCGCGTACCGCCAGGCTTTGCGTTGCTCGTCCGATGAGGCCCGTTTCGTCAAAGAGCTGCGACTCGGCCAGGCCACACCCGTTCGGTGCCAGGAGGGTGCGGGCATCCACGCAGATCCACTCGCCGAGCGGTCGACGCAGCAGATTGATCGTCAGGTCGGAGTTGACGAAGATGTAGCGTTCGAAGTCCAGCACCGCCGAAATGCCGTTGCCGGAGTCCGCGGCCACCGCCACGCGCTGGTAGCCGCTGGGTTCCTCGTCCTCGACCAACGGCCGCTGCAGCCGGAACCACGCGGCGCAGCGGCTGCGGAAGAACGTGCCGCTGGCGATCCGATTCTCGACAAGATCCGCATAGCCTGGCAGCCGGCGGCCGAAAGGCATACGCTGGATCGCGCTCTCGGCCGGTGGCCTCGGGGCCTGCGGCAGGGGATGGCCGTCCAGATCGTCAGGTAGCGCCAGTTCGACTTCTCGCTGCGCCAGCGCGGTGAAGCGCGCAAGTTCCTTGCCTTCGCCCCAAAGCCGGGCGGAGTAGTGCGCAGTGTTGCGGCCGGCGTAGTCCGTCTTCACCTCGATCTCGAGTTCGGCAATCGGCAACGGCCTGAGCAAGTTGGCGGTGAGCCGACCGATGTGGGTCAGCCCGTGGTCGCGCGCGACCGATTCGATGGCGCGGCACATCATGGCGATCGGCGGACCGGCGTGCTGGTGCTGGGGGTCCCAGGGACCGCGCGTCAGAACACTTGCGCGGACCGTGCTGGGCGACACCACGGCGTAGGCTGCAAGGGGCAGGGGCTCGGAGAAGGCGGGCGCCAGGTCGGAAGGGCGTTTCACTTCGGCCTCAAATGCCAGACCCGTCTGGTGGCTCGAGCGGCGGGGCTGCGGCCTCGTCGATCCCCCGCTGCGGGCTCTTGTCGATCATCACCCAATAGCTACCCAGCATCTTCACCGCTTCGACGAACTCGGCGAAGGCCAAAGGTTTGCGCAGGTACCGGGTGAGGCCCAGCGAATGGCCCGAAATCCGGTCCTCATCTTCCTTGGACGACGTCAGGACAAGTGCGGGCAGCTCGTGGAACCGCGCATCGGCGCGGATGGCCTTCAGCACGTCCAGGCCACCGAGCTTGGGGAGCTTCAGATCGAGGATGAGCAGCGGCGCAGGCGCGCCTGCGCGCTCGCCGTAGGCGCCGCGCGCGAACAGAAAGTCCAGCGCTTCGATCCCGTCGCGGACCACCACGATCGGATTCATGATGCGGCCGCGCTTCAAGGCATGCAGCACCAGCGTGACATCGTTGGGGTTGTCCTCGACCAGCAGGATGGCCTTCATCGCGCCGTTCATGAGCTTGACGTCGGAATCCGCGGCGGGTTCATGGTGCTCCTATCCTGCAGGCTGCCGATTTATCGGCCATCGGCGGCCCATCTTGTCCGCAACGGAAACTCTAGCGTACACCCGTACACCAGTACACCGGGGGGATCTCGTCTGTGCGGCAGCCCACATAGCGGCGTGCGCTTGACATCGTCGAATGTGCAACCCGCTGTCAGTGTCAACACCGACATGTATACAGAACCGGTGGCGTCGGTATCCTCGCCGAACCCGCGCAACGCACGCAGGCCCACGGTCTGCGACGGGGCGCCGCGCAGGACCTTGGAGCCTCGATGACGATTTCGTGGCGCTTCGCGGATTGGCCGCTGCGCGCAAAGATGGCAGCGCTGCTGGTGGCCGCGTCGCTGTTGCCGTTGAGCCTGTTGACCTATATCGATCTGCGCCAGACCGAGCATCGGTTGCTGGACGCCACCAAAAACCTTCTTGTCGCCCGCGCGGACCAGCTCGCGCACGAGCTCGACAACTTCCATCGCGGCTATCGGCGCGCGGTCGACCGCATCGCGCGCTTTCCCGAGGCTGCGGCGTTCTGCGACGCGAACACCGCGCGCCGGGCACAGCTCAATGCGGGAGTGGTGGGCATCCTCGCCACCTACCCAGGTGGCGACGCCGGCATCCGGGGCGTGGCGCTGCTCGACGGTGCCGGCCGAGTCGTCATCGGTACCGAGCCTTCCCTGCTCGGCGTCGACTTTTCCCAGCTGCCGAATGTGCGTGCGGCACTGCAGGGCAAGGCGGTCATCGCCGACCTTTATGTTTCAAGCGAGCGAAGCGGGAATGTCCCGACCATCGCCTATCTGACGCCGATGTTCGATTCGAACGGACGGGTATCGTGTGTCGTCGGGCTCTGGGTTCGTGCGGCATCGTTCTGGGACACCGTCAAGGCTGCCAACGCCTTGGCCGGCCCCGACAGTTTCGCGGTGCTCTTCGACCACGATGGCATTCGCATCGCCCACACCTTCGGCGATGACATCATCTTTCACCCCGCCGGGCGGCTCGACCCGCCGACCGTCGACAGGCAGGTCGCGGCGCGCCGCTTCGGCGCGAACACGAGAGCGCTGCTCGAAGACGTCAGGGCGTTTCCCGAGCAGTTCGAGCGCGCTCGCGCGAACTTGCCGGATCCCACCGTCTTTCGCGGCTTTGCACCCGTCAACCAGGCCTGGAACTACGGCGTCGCACGCCGCCTTGCAACGGTGTCGTGGACGGTGTTCTACATGGTTCCCGAGACGGCGGTCACATCCCAGGTCGCGTTGGCGTCGCGCGAGAGGCTGCTTCTGGCCATCGGCGTCATCGCGGCGGCCGGCATTGTCGGGTCGGTGTTTGCCGCCAGCATTCTCAGGCCCATTCGGGCGTTGGGCCGGGCAGCCGCCTCGATCGCCGCGGGCGACCACGCGGCCCGTGTCCACGACACGCGCGGCGACGAACTGGGGCAGTTCGGCAGCAGTTTCAACGCCATGGCCGACCGCGTCCAGGCACAGGCCAGCGGTTTGCAACGATCGCGCGACGAACTCGACTTCCGGGTCCAGCAGCGCACGGCCGAACTGATGCTGACGACGCACGAACTCCAGGCCGAGATCGCCGAGCGCCAGCGTGTGGAGAGCGTGCTTCGCGAGCGCGACGCTGCGTTGCACCGCGCCCAGGTGTTGACGAAGTTGGCGCATGTGGTCACCCGACCCGACGGCTCGTTCGAGAACTGGTCCGATACCCTGCCAGTGCTGATCGGGGTTGCACCTGCCGACATGCCGCAGAGCACCCGCGAATGGATGGGTCTGCTGCATCCGGAGGACCGTTCCACGTTCCGTGGCACGAGCATCGCGGCCGATGTCAGCGGCACACGCAAGGACGTCGAATACCGTTTGCGCCATGCCGATGGCACGTGGGTGCACTTGCGCCAGATGATCGAACCGATCCCGGGCCCGGCCGACGCCGACGGCAAGATGCACTGGTTCAACACGATCCAGGATGTGAGCGAGCAGAAGCGGGCTGATGAAGAGCTGCGCGAAAGCCAGCAACTGCTGCAGGCCATCATCGACAACTCGGTGGCCGTCATCTACGTCAAGAACCTCGAAGGTCGCTACCTGCTGGTCAATCGCCGCTATTCGGAGGTGTTCCACATCGACAGCGAGGCCATCGTCGGCAAGTCCGACTTCGAATTGTTCGACAAGGAGGTGGCCGATGCCTTTCGCGCGATGGACGTGCGCGTGGCTGCCGCCAATGCGCCGGTGATCGAGGAGGAGCTGGCACCGCACGACGACGGGCCGCACACCTATGTCTCGGTGAAATGCCCGCTGCGCGACCACCATGGCCAGGTGTATGGCGTGTTCGGCATCTCCACCGATATCACCGATCGCAAACAGGCCGAAGATGCCTTGCGGGCCAGCGAAGAGCGCACCCGTCTGATCATCGATACCGCGCTCGACGCGGTGGTCACGATGGACAGCGCCGGCGTCATCACCGGCTGGAGCCCGCAGGCCGAAGCCACCTTCGGCTGGACGCGCAGCGATGCGCTGGGGCAGACGCTGGCGCAATTGATCGTTCCGCCGCATCACCGGGAAGATCATCGGCGCGGCCTCGAACGCTATCTCGCGACCGGTGCCGCCGTCGTGCTGAACAAGCGGATCGAGCTGACCGCCTTGCATCGCGACGGGCAGGAGTTCCCGATCGACATCTCCATCACGCCGGTCCGGATCGGCGACTCGATCAGCTTCAGCGCCTTCGTGCGCGACATCACGGAACGCAAGCTCGCGCAGGCGCGCCTGCAAGCCCAGCTGGAGCGGCTCACCTTGCTGGACCAGATCACGCGCGCGATCGGCGAGCGGCAGGACCTGCGAAGCATCTACCAGGTTGCCATGCGAAGCATCGAAGAGCGCCTGCCGGTGGACTTCGCCTGCGTCTGCCGGTTCGAGGCGGTGGACAACGCGCTGACGGTCGTCCGCGTTGGCGCGCACAGCCAGTCGCTGGCCCAGCAGTTGGCGATGGACGAGCTGTCTCGCATCGAGATCGATCAAGACGGACTGTCGCGCGCCGTGCGCGGGGAATTGGTCTACGAACCGGATATTCAGTCGTCGTCGTTCCCGTTTCCGCGGCGGCTCGCGGACGGCGGCATGCGTTCGCTGGTCGTCGCGCCGCTGCAGTCGGAGAGCCACGTGTTCGGCATCCTGGTGGCTGCCCGCCGCTCGCCGCAGTCCTTCAGCAGCGGCGACTGCGAGTTCCTGCGTCAGCTGAGCTCCCATGTCGCGCTCGCGGCCAAACAGGCCGAGTTGCACGACGCCCTGCAACAGGCCTACGACGACCTGCGCCAGACGCAGCAGACGGTGATGCAGCAGGAGCGCTTGCGTGCGCTCGGGCAGATGGCCAGCGGCATCGCCCACGACATCAACAATGCGCTGTCGCCGGTGACGCTGTACGTCGAGAGTCTTCTCGCGCGTGAACCCCATTTGAGCGAACGCGGCCGCGCCTATCTGGTGACGATCGCACGCGCCATCGACGACGTGGCCGAGACCGTGGCGCGCATGCGCGAGTTCTACCGGCAGCGCGAGCCGCAGCTGGTGCCGACGCCCATGCAGCTGAACCCGCTGGTACAGCAGGTGGCGGAGCTGACGCGCGCGCGCTGGCAAGACATCCCGCAGCAGCGCGGCATCGCGATCCGCCTCGAGACCGACCCGGCACCCAGCCTGCCCGCCATCCTCGGCGTCGAGAGTGAGGTGCGCGAAGCGCTGACCAACCTGATCTTCAATGCGGTGGACGCCATGCCCAACGGCGGCGTGCTGACCCTGCGCACGCGCTGCACCAGGCCCGGCAGCGGCAACGCCGATGGCGCCGTGCGCTACGCCGTGGTCGAAGTCAGCGACACCGGCGTCGGCATGGACGAGGACACGCGGCGGCATTGCCTGGAGCCCTTCTTCACCACCAAAGGTGAGCGCGGCACGGGCCTCGGCCTTGCGATGGTGTACGGCGCCGTGCAGCGGCACGGCGGGGAAGTCGAGATCGACAGTGCCGTCGGGCGCGGCACGACGGTGCGCTTGAGCTTCCCGGTTCCGGCTATCGATATGCCTGCGGCGGCCGAGCCGCAGCCGGAAGCACCGACCTCGCGCTTGCGCATCCTGGTCGTCGACGACGACCCGCTGATACTCAAGTCGCTGTGCGACACGCTCGGGCTCGATGGCCATGTCGTCGTCACCGCCAATGGCGGCCAGGCCGGCATCGACGCGTTCCGAGCCGATCGCGGGCCGGGCGAGGCCTTCGATGTCGTCATCACCGATCTGGGCATGCCCTACGTCGACGGGCGCAAGGTGGCCGGCGCCGTGAAGGCTCTCGCCGCGGCGACGCCGGTGATCCTGCTCACCGGTTGGGGGCAGCGGCTGGTGGCCGATGGCGAGGTCCCTGCCCACGTCGACCGTGTGCTGAGCAAGCCGCCGAAACTGCGCGAAGTGCGTGCAGCGCTGGCCCAGCTGACGCCGCGCAGCGCTCAGGTGCTGGCGACGGGTTCAGCAAGGAAGACATCGTGACCGACGCCGGCAAAGCGAGATTGCTCATCGTCGACGACGAAATCAAGCACGTGCAGGCCTTGTGCAACACCTTGGAAGAGCAGGGCTACGACGTGCTCGGTTGCACGAGCGGCGAAGCCGCTCTGACCGCTTTGCAAAACTCGCGATTCGATCTGCTGTTGGCGGACTTGATGATGCCGCGGATGAGCGGGATCGAGTTGCTGCGCGCGGCAATCACGATCGACCCGATGCTGGTCGGCATCATCATGACCGGCCACGGAACGATTGGCACGGCGGTCGAAGCCATGCAGTCAGGGGCACTGGACTACATCCTCAAACCGTTCAGGCTCAGTGCCATCCTGCCGGTGCTCGGCCGCTGCCTGGCGATGCGCCGCTTGCGCCTGGAAAACGCGGCGCTGGAGAGCCGCGTGCGGGAACACGCGGCCGCGCTGGAAACGGCCAACGTCGAGCTCGAGGCAGCCAACAGCGAACTCGACGCCTTCACGCGATCGGCATCGCATGATCTGCGCTCGCCGCTGAACGCCATCGCGGGATTTTCAGCGCTGTTGCTCATCGAACTCGGGCCGAAGATACCCGACGAGGAGCGGGGCTGGCTGATCAAGATCGAGAAGGCGGCGAAGCGCATGAGCGAGCTGATCGACGACTTGATGCGCTTGTCGCGTCTCGGACGCCAAGCCTTGAAACAGCAGGATGTCGATGTCGCCCTCCTGGTGCACGATGTCATCGACGAGTTGCGGGCGCAGCAGCCTCAGCGCGAGTTGAGCGTACATGTCGGCGACTTGCCTCGGATCGCCGCCGACCCTTCGTTGCTGCGCCAGGTCTTCGTCAACCTGCTGTCCAACGCCTTCAAGTTCACGCGCCAAACGGAGCACGGCGTGATCGAAGTCGACTGTGAACAACGGGGACAGGAGCGCGTCTTCTTCATCAGAGACAACGGGCCGGGTTTCGACATGGCGCACGCCGGCCATCTGTTCGACGCCTTCCACCGCCTGCACAGACCCGACGAGTACGAGGGTAGCGGCGTCGGTCTGTGCATCGTGCAGCGCATCGTCCAGCGCCACAACGGGCGCGTCTGGGCGGAGGCCTCGCCTGGCCAGGGTGCGTGTTTCTTCTTCACGGTGGGGGCGCCAACCGAGCCCTGGGAACCAGGCGTCCCAGCGCTCGAGTGATCGGGGGGCCGGCGGCCGACCGGAGTCGGCGCGGCTGCGCGGCGTTCTCCGGCAGGGTGCCTCAGACTTTCAGCCGCTCGTTCTGGGGGAACATGGCGCGCCGGGCCTCGTCGTCCATCTCGGTCTTGAAGGCGTGGCGGTCCTTCAGCGCGGCGGCGCGCTGCGCTGCAGGCCGCTCATTCACGGCGTCGAACAGCCGCTTCACGTGCGGCAGCGACTCCCAGGCTTCGGCACCGCCCAGCGCAAACGGCACCGCGCGGGCCCAGCCCCAAACCGCCATGTCCAGCAGCGTGTAGCGCTCGCTCACCATCCACGTACGTTCCGCCAGGTGCGCGTCGAGAATCTTCCAATGCCGCCAGGCTTCGAAGTCGTAGCGGTTGATGGCATACGGGTCGGGCTCGGGCGCGTAGTGCTTGAAGTGCACGCACTGGCCGGTGAAGGGCCCAACCCCGGAGGCCACGAACATCAGCCACGAAAGCATCGGACCGCGGTCTTGCGGCGCGGGCAGAAACTGGCCGGTCTTCTCCGCCAGGTAGAGCAGGATCGCGTTGCTGTCGAAGACCGTGGCCGCCTCGTCGACGATCACCGGCACCTTGGCGTTCGGATTCAGAGCCGTGAATGCGGCGGCGTGCTGCTCGCCTTTGCGCGTGTCCACCGGAATGGCCTCGTGCGGCAGGCCGGACTCCTCTAGGAACAGCGCGACCTTCATCGGGTTGGGTGCAAGCGAGTAGTAGAACTTCAGCATGGCGCGGGCCTGACGGTGGTTGGGTCCGGGCCATTGTCGCCCCATCCGAATCGGGGTAGGAGGCCCTTGGGCGGGTGCGCCGGACGACCGTCAGACTTCGTTCTTGATCGTCGGGTCCATGCTCCGTTTGTGCCCGGTGACGACGTGCTGCACCGTCACGGTGTAGCTGAAGCTGCCCGGCTGGGTGTTGCAGTCCAGCAGCGCGGCCTGCTTGTTGTTCACCGTCCAGGAGGGGATCGGGAACTGGCTGCCGCCGCCGCTGACGACCACGGCCTCGCTGTCGGCGAAGGCCCAGTCGCTGCCGCTGAGGAGGAAGGTGATGAGCACGTCCGACCCGGTGACGTTCAATTGCGCGGGCGCACAGCTGATGTTGCCGGCGGTATCGACATTGACCAGGACATGCTGGACGGCTTGTTCGACGGCATCGGGGGCGCAGACTGACATGTGGGACCTCTCGGGTTCAGCGGGCGGCCATGGCGCCGTGCGAGAGTTCTTCGCGCAGGGCCAGCACATCCGGGTGGTGGTAGGGGGTGGAAGCCAGCTTTTCGGCGCCCGCGCGGGCTTCTTGAATGGCGCCCTGGCGCCAGGCCAGCCGGGCCGCCAGCGCCAGCGCCGGCAGCTCCTGGCGCCGCACGCCGGGTTGCAGCCGCGCCGTGGCCAGCTGCCAGGCCGCCGCGGCGTCGGCCGCGCGGCCGCTGCGTTGCAAGCTGTCGCCCAGCACCAGGCCGGCGGCAGCGGCGGCGCGGGCCTGGTCGGCGTCCAGCACCTGGCCGCCGGCTTCGAAGCGCGCCACCTCGCCCAGCCAGGCCTGCAACTCGGCGGCAGCGCCGGGTGCCTCGGCGCGCGTGTGCAGCACCAGCAGCCGCCCCTGCAGGATCAGCCACCAGCGCACCTTGCGCTGCGGGGCCGCGAGCAGCCGTGCCGCCAGGCGCTGCAGGTCCGCCAGCGGCGCCGCGCCGTCGCGGGTGCCGAACTGCAGCTCGGCCAGGGCGGCCAGCGCCGAGCCGAGATGGAACAGCCAGTCCATGTTCTGCGGGTCAAGCTGCACCAGGCCTTCGAACATCCGATGCGATTCGCGCATGCTGGCCAGCGCGGCGACGGCCTGGCCCTGGGCCAGCTGCAGGCGGCCGATGTCGTAGTGCGCCACGCCGGTGTGGTATTGCACCTCGCGGTTGCGTGCCGCGTCGGGTACGCGGTCCAGCGCCTCGAATTTGGCCCGCTGGGCGGCGATGGCGGCGGCGTAGTCAGGGCCGGCTTCGTGCGCCTTGCTGACCCAGCCCAGCGTGTTGGCCAGGTCCATCGCCATCGCCGGACGCGCCGCCACCACGTCCCGCCAGGCCTGCAGGGTCTGGTCGAATGAAGCCAGCGCCTCGGCGGCGCGGCCGGCTTCCAGCTGCAGCACGCCCAGGTTCTGGCTCGCGTAGGCGGCTTCGATGCGCCAGTCCAGGTTCTGCGGCGCCTGCCGGGTGAGCTGCTGCGCCAGCGCCTGGTAGCGCACGAAAGCGGCTTCGGCTTCGTCCCGCAGGCCGCGACGGCGGGCGATGAAGCCCACCCAGTACTCGCTTTGCGCGTGGTTGAACAGGTGCTCCGGGTCGCCGGGGTGGCGCGCCAGCAGCTCGGCCGTGCTGGCGGCGGCGTTGGCGAAGCGTTGTGCCGCTTCGTCCAGCCGGCCGGTCTGTTCGGTGATCTCGCCCATCAGGTGCAAGGCACGCGCGCGCCGGCCCAGCGAGGCGGCGTCCAGCGATCCCGGGGCCTGGGCCGCGTAATAGGCCAGCGCGCGGTCGCCGACTGCGTCCAGCGCGTCGAGCCGGCCGACCGGCTTCAGCTTGGCCGGCAGGTCACCGAGCATGAACTCGATCAGCCCTTCCGCTTGCGCCTGCTGCCGCCGCGCCTGCTGTGCCTGTTGCACCGCCACCGCGGCAGTCGCGGCCAGCGCCAGCGCCGCCAGGCTGCCCGCGCCCACGGCCATGCGGTGGCGGCGCAGGAACTTGGCGGCGCGGTAGGCCCAGCTGTCGGGCCGGGCGGCGATGGGTTCGTGCGCCAGGTGGCGCCGCAGGTCTTCGGCCAGCGCGACGGCGTTGGCGTAGCGCTCGGTGGGCTGCTTCTTCAGCGCGCGGGCGACGATGGTGTCGAGGTCGCCGCGCAGTTCACGGGCACGGCGTTCGGCGTCGGCCCCGCCGGTGCCGCCGATGCCACGTGTGGCCTCGGACACCAGCGGCGGCTCGCGCTCCACCACGGCCTGCCACTGGGCGAGCGTGTTGTCGGCCGCGCCTTCCAGCGGCAGCCGGCCGCTGAGCAGCAGGAACAGCAGCACGCCCAGCGCGTACACATCGGTGGCGGTGGTGACGTCGCCGCCCTGCAGTTGTTCGGGGGCGGCGTACTGCGGCGTGAAGGCATTGCCCGCCTGTTGCGTCAGCTCGCCGGGGCTGGCGGCGTCCAGCAGCTTGGCGATGCCGAAGTCGAGCAGCTTCACGTCGCCGGCCGCGGTGACGAGGATGTTCGAAGGCTTCAGGTCGCGGTGCAGGATCAGCCGGTTGTGCGCATGGGCGACGGCGTCCAGCACGTCCAGGAACAGATGCAGCCGGGCCGCCAGCGGCAGCGCGTGTTCGATGCAATAGGCATCGATCGGCTCGCCCGGCACGTATTCGAGCACCAGGTAGGGCTGGGCCGGGCCGGCGTGGGCCAGGTGGCCGGCGTCCAGCAGCCGGGCGATGTGCGGGTGCGCCAGCCGCGCCATGATGCTGCCTTCGCGGGCGAAACGTTCGGCCCCGGCGGCAGAGAACAGGCCCGAGGCCAGGAACTTGATCGCCACCTCGCCTTCGTAGCGGCCGTCGGTGCGCCGCGCCAGCCAGACGCTGCCCATGCCGCCGCGGCCGAGCTCGTTCACCAGCACGTAGGCGCCCACGGTCTGGCCCGCCAGGCCGGGCGGCGGCGGCAGCGCCGGGGCTTGCAGGAAGGCGCTCTGGTCCAGGCCCGAGAGTTCGTTCAGCCACGGCGCCAGCTCGTCGGCCAGGGCCGGGTTCTGCTCGCGCAGCGCGGCCAGCCGGGCATCGGATTCGGATGCCGGCAGGTCGAGCAGTTCGTCGAGCAGCGGCGACAGCACCAGCCAGCGGGCCGGGTCGATCGAGCCCGCCGCCATCAGCGCAGCGCCACCGAAAGGAACAGCCGCGCCTTGCGCCAATCGCGCTGCACGGTGCGTTCGGTCACGCCCAGGCTGGCGGCGATCTCGGCCTCGGTCAGGCCGCCGAAGTAGCGCAGTTCCACGACCTCGGCCAGGCGCGGCTCCAGCGCGGCCAGTTCGTCCAGCGCTTCGTGCACCCGCAGCACCTCGTCATCGTGCGCGGCCAGGCTGCCGAGCAGGCCGGTGTCCATCGTCACGACCTCGGCCCCGCCGCCGCGGCGCTCGGCCTGGCGCGCGCGCACCACGTCGATCACCACCGCGCGCATCACCTTGGCGGCATAGGCCATGAAGTGATGGCGGTCGGGGAAGGCCGCGCCGCCTTCGCCCTGCAGCCGCAGGTAGGACTCGTGCACCAGCGCCGTGGTGTCCAGCAAGGTCAGCTCGCTGCTGCGGCGCAGCCGGCTGCGTGCCAGCCGCTGCAGGTCGGCATACAGCAGCGCAAAGGCGCGGTCGCCGGCGGCGCGGTCGCCGGCACCGGCGGCATGCAGCAGCGTTGTGATCTCGGACATGGTCTCGATCGAAGGGAATGGCGGAAATGTAAACGGCGATGTCGGGTTTGGCGGTCGGCCTCCGTTTCAGTTGATGAGGGGTCGGGTTGCGCCGCGGATCAGGGAGGCGACGACGCCGCCGTACGCGCCCGACCCCTCACCCATCGACCCCCACACCGGGCGCACACACCATGCTGCAGATGAAGGCTTCGACCCCGACCGCCGTTCCCTTGCCCGAGCGGCGCGTTCCGCCACCGCCCCGCCATGCGCCGCCGGCCCTGGTGGAAGACCTGGCGAGTGCCGACGACTTCACCCGCCTGGTCGAGCGCCAGGCGCGGCGCTGTCGGCGCGATGGCCAGGTTCTGTCGGCGCTGGGCCTGCAGGTGCAGTTCGAGACCGGGCCGGACGAGACGCTGGCCGCGCAGTTGCTCGCCGAGTGTGCACGCCGGCTGTGCAGCCGCGTGCGTGCCAGCGACAGCGTGGCGCGCTGGCAGAGCACGCACTTCGGCGTGCTGCTGCCGCGCTGCGAGCCGGTGCACGCCCAGGCGGTGCTGGCCCGCCTGACGCGCTTTGCCGGGGGCCACTACCGCCTCGGCGAGCAGTTGCTCGACCTGAGCTTGCAGGGCCAGGTTTTCAGCCCTGCGCCGTGACCACCGAACGTGTCGTCGAAGGCTGACGTGGCAGGCGCGGAAGCTGCCCCGATGAAGCAGTCCTGGATGCGAACTGCGCGCTCATGACGGTTCAAGGCCAGTGGCTCGACGCGTGCTCACGGCGCATCCGCGAACTTCAGCCGGATCTGTCGAACACCCAGGCCGACCAGACCGCCATTCGCCTCTGGTACCAGGATGGATCGCCCACGTACCGCGCGATGCACCCGGTCGCGGCCGCGGAGTCGTGGCACCGAAGGTCGCGGTTGCAGCGGCCGAAGCCGTGAGCCGCGTGCGGCTGAACTCCCGCGGCGCATTCAGAACGACTTCGTGACGCCCGCCACCAGCGTGCGGCGCGCCCCGTACTGCGGCGCGCCGACGCCGATGCCGGAGCCGTCGCGCAGCTGGTAGATGCGGTCGAACAGGTTGGCGATGCCGATGCGCCTTTCGAGTTTGCCGAGGCCGGCGCCGAAGTCGAACGCCTTCGTCAGCGCCAGGTTGACCGTGGTGTAGCTCGGCAGGTGTTCGGTGTTCGCGAAGCCGTTGCGCAAGCCGCTGCCGTACAGCGCGTCGGCGCTGACGCCGAAGCCGCCGCCGAAGCGGTACGAAGCGCCGGCCGAGGCGCTGAGCCGCTGTTCGTGGTCCAGGTGCACCCAATGGCTCTGGATGTAGTCCAGCTCGTCGGCATCGAAGTTGAACTGGCCGGTCTCGATGCCTTTGCCGCGCGCATGCGTCAGGCCGACATTGACGTAGCCGGAGACGGCCTTGTCGCGGTAGCTGGCCGTCAGGTCGAGGCCGTAGATGCGGCCCTGCTCGAAGTTGAAGGCGGAGAAGATCAGCGCGTTGCCGAACTGCCCTTCGTCCTGCAGGTGCCTGACCTTGCGGTAGTAGCCGTCCAGCCCGAGCGTGAGTTGCGGCGTCAACTGGTAGGCCAGGCCGGCGTCGTAGTAGTCGCTGCGCTCGGACTTGACCGCGGTGTTCGCGTCCGACGGTAGCGCGTTGGTGGTGCCGGCGAACCTGGCGATCGACGTCGTGTCGATCTTCTCCGTCGGCGGCGGCGTGAAGTAGCGCGCGTAGCCGGCGTGCAGCCGCAGCTCCTTGCTGAGGTCGTAGACCAGGCCCAGACGCGGGCTCAGCTGGCTTTCGTCGACGACGGTGCGAACCTGGTCCCAGCGCAGCCCGTAGTTGACCGTCAAGGCCTTCGTCGGACGCCACTCGTCTTGCAGGTAAGCGCCCCACAAGCGGCCGTCGATGCGGGTGTCGTCTTCGATCGGGATCGGCACGCTGCTGGTCTGGTTGCCGTCTGCGTCGGCGGGGAAGACCGACGAACGGTTGTCGACGACGAACTTCTCGCGCTGCGCGAAGAGCCCCGTGCGCAGCGTGTGCGCCGGATCGATGCGGTAGCTGAGGTCGGCCTGCAGGCCGCTGGCGCTGTTGCGGCGCAGGATGTCGGCGGCGATGCCGTTGAATTCGAGGTCGCCGACCGGGTCGGGCTGGTAGTGCACGTCGGTCGCGCGGTTGAAGGCGGAAACCTGGTAGTCCACGCGCGCGCCGGCCGTGCCCTGGTAGGACAGCACGACGAAGCGGTTGCGCTCGCGCTGGCGCGCATCCAGCGTGGCGGAATCGGCCGGCGGCGCCGAGTCCAGGCTGTAGATCGGCGCCTGCCCCGGCACGTCGGGGATCTGGAAGCGGTTGTCCGTGGTGCCGAACATCACGCTGACGCGGCTGTCGGCATCGAGCAGGTACGACAACACGCCGAAGCCTTTGCTCTGCCGGGTCTCGTCGTGCAGCGCGTTGCGCTCGGGCGTGGGGTTCTCGATGCCCTGGCCGTCGCGCAGGTACGAGCCGGTCAGGTAGTAGCTGAAAGCGCCGTTGGTGCCGTTCAGCTCGGCATTGGTTTCGGCATGGCGGTGGCTGCCGAAAGTGATGCCGATGCTGCCGCCGTTGTCGGCCGCATCGCCTTTGCTCTGGATGTCGACCACCGCCGCGTTGCGGTAGCCGTATTGCGCCGGCAGCGCGCCGGTGAGGATGCTGAGGTGGTCGGCAAAGCGCGTCTCCAGCGCCTGCCCGAAGCCGCTGATCGACTCCGGGATGATGACGCCGTTGATGCGGTACTGCACGTTCGCATGGTCGCCGCGCACGTGCAGCTGGCCGTAGGAGTCCTGCACCACGCCCGGGGTCTGCAGGATCACCTGGTTGAGCGGCGTGCTGTCGCCCATCGGCAGGTTCTGGATGTCCTGCCGGTCCAGGCTGTAGATGCTGCTGCCGGTGTCGGGCGACAGGCCGTTGCGCGCTTCGTCCAGGCGCCGCCGGGCGCCGGTGATCTCGACGGTCTGGGCAGCCGATGCCGCGGCCGACGGAGCCGGCGCGGCCGGCTCTGCCGGCTCTGCGGCCGTCGACAACAAGGGATAGGCAAGGGACATGGAAAGCGCGAGAGCGCGCCGGCGTGGCGTGAACATCGAGAGGCTCCTCTGAGCATGACGAGGGAAGCCGCCCCGGCGCACGAAGGTCGCCGGAGCGGGGTCGGTCGAACGGGGGTCAGAGGGCGGCCGGCGGGCCGCGATTGCGAAGGGACGCGAGCTCGCGCGCGGCGAACGACACGACCGGCGACGCAGCCGGGGCGAACGACAAGCCGGCCGCCAAGGCCGGCGCTGCGACCTGCGGCGCTGCCGATGCATCCACCTGCGAAAACGCGAGGCAGAGTTCGCAAAGCCCGCCGCCGGGCTGTTTGTCGTCGTCCTGGTTGTCGCCGGCGGCTGCCGTCTGCGCGTGGTGGCTCAGTTCATGCAGCAACGCGCTCTGCTGCGCAAGAAGCAGCAGAAAGGCGAGCAGAAGGCCGCGCGCGAGTTCGCGCCATTGCCGGTCGCCGGGCCTGTTCGTGCGGTACACGTTCGTCGCGCTGTGAGAGTGCCTTTTCATTGTGAGCGGCAGCGGCGACGGGCAATCTTTCTTTACCGTCCCGGTTCATTTCATCGCCGGCGCATCATTGACGTAGGGCAGCGGCTGCCATCGATACGACCGGCCATCGGCCCGCAGCCGCCCCACGCCGGGGAAGGCCATGTGCGCCGGTGCGACCCAGTAACCCGCCTGCGCCGCATCGGCGAACGCGCGCAGCCGCTGGGCACGGGCGGCGCTCGGGTCGACGTCGTAGACGATCGTCACCGAGGGGTCCGACAGTTGCACTTCTGCAGCGTGCATCACGTCGCCCCAGAACACCAGCTTGACCCCCTGGTCTTCGAGTGCGTAGAACGTGTGGCCCGGCGTGTGGCCAGGCGCGGGCATCGAACGCAGGCCGGGGAAGAGTTGCTGCGCGCCGTCGAAGGCGCGCACCTGTCCCGACGCGGCGTAGGCCGCCAGCGATGCCCGCGCCTGCTGGAAGAAGGTCCGCTTCGCGGCCGGCGCAGCCTGCTCGTTCGCCGCATCGAGCCAATAGCCGATCTCGCGCTGGTCGACGTGCAGGGTTGCGTTCGGGTAGACCCGCCGACCATCGTTCATCAAGCCACCCGTGTGATCGGTGTGCACGTGCGTGATGAGCACATCGGTGATCTGCTCCGGCTCGACGCCGGCGGCGCGCAGGCTGGCGGGCAGCTTGTTCAGGCTGGGGCCGAACAGCGTGCCGGTGCCGGCGTCGACGAGGATCAGGCGGCTGGCCAGCCGGACCAGGTAGGCGTTGACGGAGGTGTCGAGCGGCGACTTCAGATGCGCCGCCTTCAGCGTGGCCTCGACCGCGTGCCGGTTGCCGGTCCGCAGCAGTTGGGTGTCCAGGCCGATCGTGCCGTCGGACAGCGCGGTGACCTCCACCTGGCCGACCATGAACCGGTGGTAGCCGGCCTGGCTCTGCATGAGTTGAGGTGTCGGACCTGCAGCTTCCGCAGCGCGTGCCGGCGGCGCGACGATGACGAGTGCGCTGACGAGTGCGCCGGTGAGAGCGAGGGAAGCGAGGGAAGTCGGGGCAGGATAGAGTTTCATGTCGGTGTGGCTGTCCGTTGGGGGAGGACGCCACTGTGCGTTGGCAGGCGACAGAGAAAAACCAGCCGCGCGGCGATTCACTCTTTCCCGGAAGTTGAGGGTCTGTGCTGGACAACCTGCAGGAACTGGAGATCTTCGGGCGCGTGGTCAGCGCCGGCAGCATGTCCGCCGCGGCGCGCGAACTGGACCTGTCGCTGGCGGTGGTGAGCAAGCGCGTCGCGGCGCTGGAGGAACGGCTGGGCGCGCGCCTGCTCCACCGGACAACCCGGCGCCAGTCGCTCACGCCCGAAGGCGAGGTCTTCCATGAACACTGCATGCGGATCCGAGCCGAGGTGGCCGAGGCCGAGGCCTCGATGCTCGATCAACGCGGGGCGATGAGTGGCCTGCTCACCCTCACGGCCACGCCGGCGTTCGGCCGCCAGTACCTGGCGCCGCTGGTCGCCGAGTTCCAGGCCGAGCATCCCGCCGTCTCGGTCCGTCTCCTGCTCACCGACGGCGTGGTCGACCTGGTCGAACACCGCGTCAGCCTGGCCTTCCGCTTCGGTGTGCTGTCCGACTCGAGCATGAAGGCGTGCCGTGTGGCACCCAACTTCCGTGTGTTGTGCGCCGCGCCGAGCTACCTGCAGCGGCATGGCGCGCCGACGCGGCTGGACGATCTGGCCCGGCACGCCTGCATCGTCTTCGGCGAGAACCTGGAGGACAGTTGGGTCTTCCGCCACGACGGCAAGACGACGAGCATCCGGGTCAAGGGGCGGCTCAGCGTGAACGACGGTGAAGTGGCGCAAGCCCTGGCGGTGGACGGCGCCGGCTTGATCTACAAATCGGTGTGGGAGATCGGCACCCACTTGCAGGCCGGTCGCCTGGTGCCGGTCATGACCGACCACCTGGCGCCCAGCAAGCCGCTGCAGCTCGTCTTTCCTGCCGGGCGGCTGCCGGCGCGTGTCAGACGCTTCATGGACCTGGCGCTGGAGCGGCTGCCGATGATCGGCCCGCGCCTGGCCTGGCAGTGAGCCGCATTTTCGGGCGTCCGATGGAAGACCTGCTCGCGCATCTCGAATCCAGCGCCACGTTCGAGCGTGTCGGGGCACCCGGCCGCCAGGTCGCCTGGCGAAGCTGGGGGCAGGGTGCGCCGCTGGTGATGCTGCACGGCGGACATGGCAGCTCCGGCCGTTCGATGCGCCGGTGCTCGCCCTGTGGGGCCGGCACGATGCCACGGCGACGCCAGACGAAGCCGGGCCCTTGCTTTGCGACGAACGCCCCGAGCGGCAGTGGGGCGTGGTCGAAGACGCGGGACACTGGCTGCAGTACGAACAGGCGCAGGCCGTGAATCAACGGTTGCGCGACTGGTTTGGCGGCCGGCCGCTCTGACTCGGGTTGTCGGGCCGGCGGTGGTGCCTTCCCTTGCTGCCTTCCCTGCTTCCTCATGCGGCTTGCCGTGCCACGGGTGCCATGCCCTCGGCTTCGGCGTCGAGCATCTTCCTGATCAGCTTGCGTGCCTGCACCATCGCCGTGTCGTGCACGATGGCCATCGGCTCGAAGGGCTTGCCCAGCAGCAGCGCCTGGTACTGGGCCTCGATGATGACCTTGTCTTCCACGAAGGCCCGGTACACGCCGTCGAACACGGTGTCGATGACGAGCGGATCGTCGAGCTTGAAGTTGGCCGCATGCGAGAAGAAGTAGTGCGTCGAGGTCTCGGTTTCCGGCGTCTGCACCGAAGCATGCCGGTACTGCATGGTCTCGGGCACGAAGGTGCCTTCATGCGCGCCGGTGCCGGCCGGCGACGAGCCCGTGTGCAGGCGCAGGAAGCTCGGCGCGATCCACTCGTAGAGCTGCCAGCGATCGGCCGGCCCGTCGAAGGTGGCGATGCTGCGCCGGTTGGCCTGGATCTCGTCGTTGTAGTAGCGGCGGGCGATCTTCAGCCCGCCTTCGATCGGCTCGACCACGGCTCTCGTCTGCGCGATGCTGGCAGTGCCGATCGTCGTGCCGTGCACGTAGGTCAGGTGCGAGAAGTCGAGCAGGTTGTCGACGATCAGCGTGTACGGCGCCTGGTAGTGCAGGCTCGCGCGCTTCTTGCGCCAGCCGGGGTCGGTGTGCCACCAGTACGAGAGGATCCTGCTTTCGTCGGCCAGCGCCGGGTCGCCCATCCAGACCCAGAGGAACTCGTCCTTCGCCACCACCGGGTAGGAGCGCACGCCGGCCCGGGGCGGGATGCGCTCCTGCCCCGGGACCTCGATGCACTTGCCGGTCGGGTCGAACTTCAGGCCGTGGTACATGCAGCGCACGCAGTCGCCTTCCTTGCGGCCCAGGTGCAGCGGCGCGCCGCGGTGGCAGCAGCGGTTCTCCAGCCCGACGATGCGCCCGCCGGCGGTGCGGTAGAACAGCACCGATTCGCCGAGCAGCGTGCGGCTGAACAAGCCGTCCTGCGGGACTTCGTCTTCCCAGCCGGCGACGTACCAGCAGTTGCGCACGAAACGATCGGCACGGCGATCGGTGCGGGTCTCGATCATGATGATTCTCCTTGCGGCATTCAGATGAACTGGCGGCCGCCGTCGACGACCAGGGTCTGCCCGGTCATGAAGGCGGCTAGCGGAGACGCCAGGTACAGCGCGGCTCCGACGATGTCCTGCGGCGCGGCCGCGCGCCGGATGGCGCCGCGTTCGACGCCATAGTTCGCGGCGTCCTCGATCAGCCCGAGGCTGGCCTCGGTGAGGGTGAAGCCGGGCGCCAGCGCGTTGACGGTGATGCGGTGTTCACCGAGTTCGCGCGCCAGCGAGCGCGTGAGGCCGATGACGCCGGCCTTGCTCGCCACGTAGTGCGCCCACAGCGGCGAGCCGCTCATCACGGTGGAGGACGCGATGTTGACGATCGCGCCGCCTTCACGGCGCATCCACGGCAGCACCGCCCGGCTCATCAGGAACGGCCCCTTCAGGTTGACCGCCATCACGCGGTCCCACTCGCCGAGGTCGATCTCGTGGAAGGGCCGGCGGGTGAGCGTGGCGTAGATCGCGGCGTTGTTGATCAGCACGTCGATCCGTCCGCTGCTCGCGGCGGCTTCCGCGGCCGCTGCGAGCGTGCTGGCCTCCTGCGTCACGTCGACCGCCAGTCCGCGCATGTGCTGCCCGGGGTGGCGCTCGGCCAGCGCGCCGGCTGCCGCTCGCGCGGCTTCGGCCGCGATGTCGGCCAGCACCACGTCGGCACCGGCACCGGCGAAGGCCGTCGCGAAGGCAAGGCCCAGGCCGCCGGCCGCGCCGGTGACGAGCACCGTTCGTCCGCTGAAGTCGAGCAAGGGGCCGGCCATGCTCAGATCAGGTGCAGCTTGAGGACGCGCCGCGTGTCGGCCAGATCGCGCCGCGCCATCGCGACGCCGGCCTCGGTCTCGAGCTGCGCGAGGCCCTGCGACGCCAGGCGGTCGGCGTACTGCCTCGGCGTGAGCTTGAACCAGTCGCAGATCAGGCCGACGCCGGTGACGGTGTAGCGCCACAGCTTGTCGGCATCGCGCACGATGCGGTCGTTCAGGTGCCGCGGCTTGGCGCGCGTGTCGTGGCCGTCGATGATCTCGCAGACCTGCTCGATCAGCGCCGGGCTCCAGCCCAGCGTGGGCAGGATCTCGCGGCTGATGCGGCAGCCTTCGGCCTCGTGGAAGTAGCGCGCGTCGGACTGCATGTAGTTCTGCCCGCCGAACGCCTTTTCCAGCAGGTCGGGGCCGTCGATCGAGTGCCAGCCGATGTCGTGCAACATCAACGCCAGCACGCACACGTCTTCGTCGGCTTCCGGATAAGCCTGCAGCAATTCGCGCACGCAGATGAACGACAGCGGGATGTGCACGTCGTTCTTGCGCACGCGCCAGTACTTGTCGAAGGCCTGCCAGGTGGCGTCGTAGCGCGACTCGTGCTTCAGCATCGCGCCATCCTCAGGCGGCGGCCAGCACTTCGACCGTGCCGGCGCTGCCGTCCACGCGCAGGCGCTGGCCGGTCTTGATCGTCGTCGACGCGCAGCCGGTACCGGTGACCGCCGGCAGCCCGTACTCGCGGCAGACGATCGAGGCATGGCTCATCATGCCGCCGATGTCGGTGACGGTGGCGGCGATCTTGCCGAACACCGGCGCCCAGCTCGGCGCGGTGACCGGGGCCACGAGGATCTCGCCGGCCTGCACCTCGCTCAGCTGGTCGGCCGTGCGGATCACCCGGGCCAGCCCCTCGACGACGCCGGGCGAAGCGGCCATGCCCTTGATCTTGTGCTCGCCGCTGCCGCGGCCGAGCCAGGCTGCCACGCTCTCGCTGGTGATGCCCCAGAGCATGATCGTGAACGGCTCGGAGATCACCTGCGGTGGCGTGTTCAACGCGGGCTGCGGCGGCCGGGTTGCCAGCGCGGCGAGCATGGCCTTGCGCTTGGCGACCACCGGCGTCCAGTGGGTGGCAGCGACCGGCGTTGCGCCGACACCCCAGCCCATGCAGTAGTCGGCCAGCGCGTCGCGCACCTCGTTGCGGCCGAGGTAGAACATGTCGCCCGCATCGGCCCAGAAGCCGGCGCCCTGCAGCACGCGCGACAGTTCGCGCATCTTGCGCCAGAAGACGCCCATCGACCAATGCTCGATGTAGAAGTTGTGGTCCTCGACGTAGGGGAACACCACCCGCGCCAGGCCGAGCTTGCCGTCGAAGGCGGCTTGCGCATCGCTTGCGAGCAGCTCGCGCACCTCGCCGGTCACCCGGTCGCGCTCGGCCACCAGCCTGGCGACAGGGCGCTCGATCGTCTCGCCCTTCTGGATGCGGGCGATGTAATCGGCGATGTAGCCGAGCGGGATGTCCAGGTGCTCGCACCAGTACTTGTCGTCGGAATAGAAGCCGTTGCCCGACGTGAAGTTGAACCACGGGTCCTGCGCTGCCTGCCATGCGGCGAGCCATTTCGCGCCGCTCGGCTGCGCGGCGACCCGGCCCAGCGTGGCCTGCGCGTCGGCGCCCGCACGCAGCGGATTGGCGAGGTCCAGCTCGCAGGCCAGGTGGGCCAGCTTCTTCAGCTCGTCGTCGGGGCGGAACAGGTCGACGTCGACGCCCTGGACCATCTTCGCGATCGCCTGGTCGGAGATCGACGGGAAGTTCTGCTTGCAGAAGCCGAAGAAGTCGAGGTAGGCCGCGTAGCCCAGGTTGAGGAACTCGAAATGGTAGTTCCAGGTGCGGTAGCACAGCGCGAGCGCCTCGTCGTAGGCCGCCAGCAGCGGCACGGTGTTGTCGATGCCGGCACCGGACTTGATCCACGCCAGCGGCACCACGTCCGGCAGCGGCTCGAACTTCAGCGCCTCCATCGCGTCGATGTTGGCGAGCACCTTGCGGCGCCAGTTGTCGAGCAGCGACGGCCAGTTCGTGTAGTAGTGGCCGGCACGCTCCATGAACTGCTCGACCCGGGCGGGAATGTCGGCGGGCGCCACCGCCACCGGGCTGAGGTAGCAATAGCCGTTGTGGAAGCGGGCCTCCAGGCCGTTGGCCGGCGGCACCATGTAGTGGCGGGTGTTGTACTGGCCCAGGCACTTGACGGCGAACTCCACCGTCAACGAATCGAAGGGCTTGAACGGCTGCGGCCAATGCTGGGAGTCGCAGAACCAGAACTTGCCTTCCTCCTCCTGGCGCCGTTCGTCGCGAAAGCACATGTAGTACGGGTACATGCCCTTCCAGTCCTCCGCGCCGGGCGGGGGGGCGAGTTCGTACGGGCTGGGGAACTTGGCGCTGCTCATGAAACGTCTCCTGGTTATGACTCTTGTGGGGGTCGCGCGGGCGTGCCGGGCGGGCCCGGCGGGTCCGTTTACACGTGGATCTGCACCGGCTTCAGCAGGTTGGCAACCAAGCCTTCTAGGCCTTGGTCGATGGCTGCGCCGGCGACCCACTTGCGCTGGCTCCAGACCGTCTCGGGGCGGCACTGCAGCAGCATCAGCCGGCCATCGGGATGCGCCGGATGGTCTTCGATGGCCCACTCGACGTCTTGCGGCGCACCGAGCTGCTTCTCCAACTGCCGAGCCATCGTGGCCACGGCCTCGATCTGGCGGTCGTTGAGGCACGCTGCGTTGCGGCGGCTCTGGTCGACGTCGCGCCGCAGCGTGCGCTTCGCACGCACATCGGCCACCACCTCGTGCGCCTTGTCGCTGATGTTGCGCACGACGATGCTGCGCATGACCTTGTCGACGACGAAGTGGTCCGGCGTGACTTCGCCCGCGACCACGCTTTCGCCGAGCCCCCACGAGGCGTCGATGACGATGCGGGTGCGGTCGCCGTTGATCGGGTCCAGCGTCATCGCTACGCCGGCCACGCGCGCATCGACCATCTTCTGCACGCCGACCGCCATCTGCACGTCGCGGTGGGCGATGCGGCGGTCGTTGCGGTAGCCGATCGCGCGGCCGGTGTACAGGCTCGCCCAGCAGTCGCGTACCCTCGCCAGCACGGCGTCGGCGCCGACCACCCACAGGTAGGTGTCCTGCTGGCCGGCGAAGCTGGCATCGGGCAGGTCTTCGGCGGTGGCCGAGCTGCGCACGGCCACCGGCAGCTCGTCGTGGTTCGCACCTTCGGCACGGCACAGCGCCAGGTACTCGAAGGCCACCGCCTGCGCCACGGCCTCCGGCAAGGGCCGCGCCGCGAAGGCCTGCGCGATGCGCTGCGCGGCTTGCTCCTGCTGCCGGACGTCGCCGGCCGGCAGCCCGCGCAAAGCAGCGTCGATGTCGGCCTGCAAGCCCTGCGTGGCCAGCATCGCCCGGTAGGCTTCGGTGGTCACTGCAAAGCCCGGCGGCACCGGCGCAGCGCTGCGGATCATGCGCGCCAGCGATGCGCACTTGCCGCCCAGGCAGCCGTCGTCGGCTTCGGAGGCAGCGGCGAAACCCAACACCCAAGCGCTCGTCATGTCCCGGCCTCGTCACCTGCATCGATAGGCGGAATCCTAGGGCTCAAACTTTGGTTTTTCTTTGGTTTTCGGCGCTTCAGCGCGACCGTGATCTAAGGGTTTGTGCTGGCGTCGTGCTCCGCATCAGTTCGACGTAGAGGTCCATCAGCGGCAACGGCGCGGTGTCGGCATGCCCCGTTGCGCTGAGCGCCTGGCGGTAGAGCTGGAACTGGCGCTCCAGCGTGTCGCGCCTGCCCTGCGCCGCGTGGATCCGCATCAGTTCGGCGTGTGCGAAGTCGCTGCCGGCATCGTGCTGCAGCATCTGCCGGCAGTGCGCGGCGGCCTGCAGATGATTATTCAGTTCGCGATGGGTGCGCGCGCAATCGCCGTGGACCTTGAAGTACAGCTCGCGCAGCCAGGCGCGGCTGCTCGCGCACCAGTCGGCATCGGCGCCTTCGGTCATCGCTGCCGGCAGGTCGGCGAACAGGTCGCCGGTGTAGAGCTTGAGGGCGGACTCGAAGCACAGCAGCGACTCCGACAGCCGGCCCTCGCGCAGCAGGTCGCCGCCTTGGCGGCACAGCTGCGGAAACTCGTCGACATCGATCCACGAGTCGGGCGGCAGGCGCAGGAAGTAGCGCTGGTCGTGCCGGACCACGTACGGGTGATGGCGCGCCTTCGGGCTGGCCACGGCTTCAGCCGCCGGCAGCAGCCGGCGCCGCAACTCGTTGACGGTCTGGTGCAGCCGGTTGAGCGCGTTCTCGGGCGAGGTAGCGCCGGGCCAAAGCACATCGATCAATTCAGCCACGGGCATGCCGCGGTCGCCGCTCATCAGCAGCATCGCGAACAGGCCGCGCACCTTGCGCGCGGAGCCGGGCTTGCCGCGCTCGTCGCTGCCGTGCCAATCCACCGTCTTGCCGCTGCTGCGGTAGATGCGCAGGCTGCCGAAACAGCGGATCTTCCAGCGGTCTGCGCCCCACGGCGGCGGCTGCGCGTCGTCCTCGGACGGCGCCTGGTCGCGCACGCCGTCCGCCGAGTCGACGCCGGACAGCGGCGCCCGCAGCCGCGGATCGTCGTTGGGCTGCTGCGGGCGCAGCGTCTCGCTCAGGTGCGTCAGCCAGTGGTCCAGCCGCAGGCGCACCGATTGGCTGGTGCCGGTGCCGGCGGCCAGGCTGGGCGGCAGCCGATACGGGTTGTCGTGCAGGCCGTCGGCCGCGAGCACCGCGGCGTGAGCGTGGAGCCCGGACAGCAGATCGCGTTCGGGCAGGTGCCGGCGGTGATAGACGGACAGACAGCAGTGCACGCCGCCGGCCAGCAGCCGCTCGATGATGGTGCCCCAGATCGAGCCGTTCGCCATCGCGGAAGGCGCCTGCAACAGCCAGTCCATGTCGACCAGCAACGCCAGCTTGCGCGGCGGGCTTTCTCCAGTCACGTACTGCAGAAGCCTGGACTCGATCAACGAGATCGGGAAGGGCTTGACGAGGAAGCCCACGTCACGCGGGGTCACCGCCAAGGTCGATGGTGGACGGATCAGCTTGCGCCAGGCGGCGATGATGGCCGAACTGTGATCGGCGACGATGACGTAATGCACCGGCTTGCGGCCGAGGCTGCGCTGCCACGACTGCAGGAGCTCAGGGAGCGCCTCGCGGCCTTGCAGGAAGCAGGCAAGGTCGCGGGCACCGGGGCCCACGCCGAGCCCCGGCTTCATTCAGTCCGCGAACCCATGGTCCGGATGATCGTATCGAGCTGGGCGCTCATCGGCAGGTCCAGGCTCACGCCCGACGGCAGTTTGCGCAGGAACCAGCGGTTGTAGCGGCGCTCGATCTCGCGGTCTTCGGCGAGCTGATGAAAGGTGTCGTTGACCAGTGTCGCCAGCGGAGCATCACCCTTGCGGAACATGACGCCGTACGGGTCGTACGACAGATAGTCGCCGACGACGGTGTAGTCGCCCTGGGCCTTGTTCTGCGCGAGCAGGCCGTACAGCAGCACGTCGTCGGTCGCGAACGCATCGGCCTGGCCGGCGCCCAGCGCGGCGAACGAGGCAGCGTGGTCGGCGGCGGTGCTCAAGCTCATGTCGATCTTGAACTTGCTCGCCAGCTCGCGCATCGTTTTCTCGTTCGTCGTGCCGGCGGTCACGACTACCTTCTTGCCGGCGAGGTCGCGGAACGAGCGGATCGCCGAGCCCTTCTTGACCAGCAGCTTGGTGCCCGAGACGAACATCGTCGGCGAGAAGCCGACCTGCTTTTGCCGTTCGAGGTTGTTGGTGGTGGAGCCGCATTCCAGGTCGACCTGGCCCGACACCACCGCCGGGATGCGCGACTCGGAGGTCACCGGCTGCCACTTGATCGCGACCGGGCGCCCGATCGCTTCGCTGACCGCTTCGACGAGCAGCTTGCACAGGTCGATCGAATAGCCGATCGGCTCGCCGCGCGACGACAGGTACGAAAACGGGATCGACGACTCGCGGTGGCCGATCGTGATCGAGCCCGTTTCACGCACCTTGGCCAAGGTGCCGGTCAGCTGCGCGGGGTCGGTCTGCGCGGCGGCGAGCGCCGCGCTCAGCGCCAGCCCCAGCGCTGCGAGCGGCTGGCGCCAGCCCCAGTCGAATCGACTCATGGCCCTGGCCATCACGCGTGGCCGACCTGGGGCACGGCCAGGTCGAGCAGGCGCGCGTTCGTCTCGGCCTCGGCCTCGGGCATCAGTTCGCCTTCCCACTTGGCGACCACCGCGGTGGCGATCGAGTTGCCCACCGCATTGGTCGCCGAGCGGCCCATGTCGAGGAAGGTGTCCACGCCCAGGATCAGCAGCAGCCCGGCTTCGGGGATGTTGAACTGGTTCAGCGTCGCGGCGATCACCACCAACGACGCGCGCGGCACGCCGGCCATGCCCTTGGAGGTCAGCATCAGGATCAACAGCATCGTGATCTGGGTGCCGATCGGCAACGCGATGCCGTAGGCCTGGGCGATGAACAGCACCGCGAAGGTGCAGTACATCATCGAGCCGTCGAGGTTGAACGAATAGCCCATCGGCATCACGAAGCTGGAGATCTTGCGCTTGACGCCGAAGCGGTCGAGCGCATCGAGGATCTTCGGGTACGCGGCTTCGGAGCTGGCGGTGGCGAACGACAGCAGGAAGGCTTCCTTGATCAGCACCAGCAGCTTGAACACGCGCGGCCCGAGGAACAGGAAGCCGGCGCCGACCAGCAAGGCCCAGAGCAGGAACAGGCCGATGTAGAAGTCGCCCATGAAGACGGCGAAGCGCAGCAGGATCTCGAGGCCGTTCACCGCCACTGTCGCCGCCATCGCGGCCAGCACCGCCAGCGGGGCGAGCTTCATCACGTAGCCGGTGATCTTCAGCATCGCGTGCGCGAGCTCGTCGATCGCGGCGACCAGCGTCTTCGCCTTCTCGCCCAGGGCCGCCAGCGCGACGCCGAAGAACATCGAGAAGACGACGATCTGCAGGATTTCGTTGTTCGCCATCGCCTCGGCGAACGACTTCGGCACCAGGTGGCTGACGAAGTCCTTCAGCGTGAACTTCGAGGTCGCCAGGTTCGCCGACGCGCCGATGTCGGGCAGCGGCAGCCCGAGGTTCTTGCCCGGCTCCAGCAAGTTGGCCATGATCAGGCCGAGAACCAGCGAGACCAGCGAGGCGGTGACGAACCAGCCCAGCGCCTTGCCGAACACGCGCCCGACGGACTTGGCGTCGCCCATGTGCGCGATGCCGACCACCAGCGTCGAAAACACGAGCGGTCCGATCAGCATCTTGATCAGCCGCAGGAAGACGTCTGACATGATCGACACGTACCCGGCGATCTGCGCCGCGGTCTTCTTGTCGGGGAAACTGCGGAAGATCATGTAGCCGATCAAGATGCCGGCCAGCATCGCAATCAGTATCCAGGCAGCTGGCGGCAGTTTCCTCTTCATGCGGGGTTCCTCGTTTCGTTTTAAGTTGGGGCGCGGGCCGTACTCTATCCACGAGGAATCGTGGATGTCGATACTCTGCTGCACCGATTGCCTGAAGCAAGGGATGCGCCAGCGCGCGTCGAGCGCAAACGAAAGGGCCGGCCCCTTGACGGGGCCGGCCCTTTTTTGCGCTGTTCGTCAGCCGTCGGCTCGCGCCAGCGAACCGGGTGGCGAACCCTATGGCTGCGCTTTTTCGCGCCGGCGCTCGAGTGTCGAACGGGCGAGGAACGAGGCCAGGAACATCAACGCGGCACCGGCCGCGGCGGCGACGAGCACGGCTTTCACCGGCTCGTCCTTGATGGTCCAGACCGCCTGCGTCGATGCGTGATGCGCCTTTTCACGCAACTGGTACGAGCCATGGCGCAGCGATTCGACGCCGCGGCGGGCAATGTGGCTGGCTTCGTCGGCCAGGCGGCCGGCGGCGTCGCCGAGCGGGCGGGCGAGGGACATGTTCATGGTGGCGCTCTTGTGGTTAGAAGTGAGGGAAGGGCAATGGAATGGCCGTCAACCTCGCCTGAACACGCCGACCAGGAAGCTGGCCAGGGCCAGCACGATGAAGACCAGGAACAGGATCTTCGCGATGCCGGCGGCGCCGGCTGCGATGCCACCGAAGCCGAGCAGGGCGGCGATCAGCGCGATGACGAGAAACACGACTGCGTAGTGCAACATGAGGGCTCTCCTCGGGTGGTGGATCGGACGCAGCACCGGTCGGCGCTGATGGCGCAAAGCTTAAGGACCACCGGCCGCGCACCGCATGGGATCGAGCCGATTCGGCGTGTCGGCGCGCGAACCGACGCGCTGTAGGACGCGGCCGACAACGAGCCGCCGGCGTAGGACTTGAACTACGCGCATGCGCGGCCTTGTCCGCTCGACCGGCGCGGCTGCGCTCCACACACTTCGGCACGCCACTATCACGAGCCGCCGACCATGTCGATCGCGCCCATCGTTTTCATCGCCCTGGTCGCATTGCCGGCCCTGTTTGCCGGTGTCCTGACCTGGTTTGCCGTGCACAGCGTCGAGAAAGAGTTGGCAGCCCTTGAAAGCCT
>Ga0307513_10001043_pt1 | contig 40213 bp, 38 predicted proteins | sample 15_EM_MG_FD_202174 | JGI IMG/M metagenome (GOLD analysis project Ga0307513, IMG submission 202174) | Populus trichocarpa ectomycorrhiza microbial communities from riparian zone in the Pacific Northwest, United States - 15_EM | ecosystem: Host-associated > Plants > Roots > Unclassified | place...
ACCAGCCTATGGGCGTTCCAGTTCATTCCGCAGAACTTCTTCCCGCAATCCTCGCGCCCCGAAATCCTCGTCGATCTCTGGCTGCCCGAGGGCACCAGCATCACCGAGGTCGAGGCGCAGGCCAAGGCGCTGGAGGACCGCATCATCGCGGACGAGGACAAGCGTTTCATCGCCACCTATATTGGCGAAGGCGCGCCGCGCTTCTTCCTGCCGCTCGACCAGCAATTGCGCAATCCGAACTTCGCCCAGCTGCTCGTCATGGCCAAGGACGAACCGGCCCGCGAACGGCTGATCCTCAAGCTGCGCGGCATTCTGGCCGAAGATTTCCCCTCGGTCCGCTCCAAGGTCGATCGGCTGTTCCTGGGACCGCCGACCGGCTGGCCGGTACAGATGCGCGTCAGTGGTCCTGACAGGGCCGAGGTCCGCCGCATTGCCGATCAGGTGAAGCAAAAATTCTCCGACAATCCGATGCTGGGTGCCGTTCATGACGACTGGCTGGAGCCGGTGCCGGCGATGAAGCTGATCATCGATCAGGACCGTGCCCGGGCACTCGGGGTGACGTCACAGCGCATTCGCCAGATGCTGCAGGCAACCACCAGCGGCGCGCCGCTCGGCGACTTCCGCGACGGCGAGGAAACGGTTTCGATCGTTGCCCGCGAACCCGAGGAAAACCGCAAGCTGCTCTCGGCCGTCAATTCGGTCTATATCCCGACCGATTTCGGCGGCTTCATTCCGCTCTCACAGATCGCCAAGGTCGTTCCTGTTCTCGAGCAGGGTGTGGAATGGCGGCGCGACCGCCTGCCGACCATCACCGTGCGCGGCACCCTGCCTGATGGCGTGCAGCCCAATGACGTGGCGCTGAAGATGTATGGCGAGATGCAGGGCCTGAGGGACGGGCTTGCCCCCGGCTACAAGGTCGATATCCAGGGTGGAGCGGAAGATGCGGCCGAAAGCCAGGCCTCGATCGCCGCAAAGGCGCCGATCATGTTGCTGGTCATCGTCGTGCTTTTGATGATCCAGTTGCAGCATTTCGGCAAGGCCATGCTGGTACTGGCCACGGGGCCGCTCGGCATCATCGGCGCCAGTGCGGCGCTTCTGATCAGCGGCGCGCCCTTCGGCTTCGTTGCGATCCTCGGGGTCATCGCCCTGCTCGGCATCATCATCCGCAACTCGATCATCCTGATCGACCAGATCGACCAGGATATCGCCGCCGGCATGAACCGCATGGAGGCGATCATCGGCGGCGCGGTGCTGCGTTTCCGCCCGATCATGCTGACGGCGCTGACCGCCGTTCTGGCGCTGATCCCGATCTCGCGCGGCGTCTTCTGGGGACCGCTCGCCTACGCCATGATGGGCGGCATCCTGGTGGCGACAGTGCTGACGATCTTCGTCCTTCCGGCCGCCTATGCGCTGTTCTTTGGCCGCGAGCCCAAAGTGCACCGCGTCGAAACGGAAACAGCGCCGTCAGCGCAGGATGACGGAATTGAGATCATGCGCCCGACCGCGATTGCGGCGGAATAAGCCAAGATCGCCGGCAAACGAAAGACCACCGCGCTGGCCCGGCGCGGTGGTCTTTTTTAAGATATGAGAAAACGATTTCACATATTCTGTTGATTTTTCTAGATACCTCTGCCAATGATGGAAAATTATGTGAAAACGATTTCACGTATATTGAGGGTAGTCTATTGGACGTATCGGAGAGCAAGCTTGTCGACGTGGCGCGGAGAGCAGGCTGCTCACCGGCAACCGTCTCGCGCGTGCTGAACGACAATCCGAACGTCGATATCCGTATCCGCGAAAGGGTGCTGCAGGCGGCGATGGATTTGGCCTATGTGCCCAACGGTTCGGCCAGAAGCCTGCGCTCCACCAAGTCGCGTCTGGCAGGTGCCGTCATCCCGACACTGGATCACGCCATCTATGCCGCGATGATGAACAGCCTGCAGGCCGGCCTTGCGGAAAAAGGCGTATCGCTAATCATCAACACGTCGGCTTACGACATCGACCTCGAATATGATCAGGTCAGGCTGCTCGTCGAGCGCGGGGCGGATGCCATCGTGCTTGTTGGAGCCGCCCACCGGCCCGAAACCATCGCCCTGCTCGAACAGCGCAACATTGCCTATGTCTTCACCTACACCGCCGCCGCAACGGAGATCGGAGCAGCCGTGGGCTTCGACAACGACAGAGCGGGGCGCATGGCCGCGCGCTACCTGCTCGATCTCGGCCACACCAGGATCGCCATGCTCGGCGGGATAACCGACAACAACGACCGGGCGATTGCGCGGCGCGACGGCTTCGTCGCGGAATTGCGCGAGAGTGGCGTCGCACCGCTGTCGGTGATCGAATCGGCCTATCGCGTCGAGGGGGGACGGCTGGGGATGCGCCAGTTGATGAACGCGGGCAATCCGCCAACCGCCGTCTTTTGCGGCAGCGATATCGTTGCCGCCGGCGCGCTCAAATATTGCCGGGAAGAAAATATCGCCGTGCCGGGTGCGGTTTCGGTGCTTGGGTTCGACAATCTCGAAATCGGCGAGCTGACGAGCCCAGAGCTGACGACTGTCGATGTACCGGCAAAGGAAATGGGCACGCTGGCGGCTCAATATCTGCTGGCGACACCCGCCCAGCGTCAACATATTCGGATCCGGGAACTTCCGCTCCGTCTGGTCCTGCGCGGCAGCACCGCGGCGGCATCGCAATGAAACGGCCATTGATCGACCTGTCCGGGAGGGACGGAAAATGACGCCAAGGGAATTACTGACCACGCTCTTCAATGCAGCCGTCGAGGCGGCAAAACCCGATCATGGCATTCGCAAATCTCTGCCCGCCGTGCCGAAGGGCCGGACGATCGTCATCGGCGCCGGCAAGGGTTCGGCCCAGCTTGCCCGCGCGCTTGAGGACTCCTGGCCGGGGAGGATCGAGGGCGCTATCGTGACGCGTTACGGCTACGCAACACCCTGCACGCAGATCGAGGTGATGGAGGCGTCGCATCCCGTGCCTGACGCGGCCGGGCTCACTGCCTCCGCCAGACTTCTGGAACTGGTGCGCGATCTGACGGAGGACGACCTTGTGATTGCGCTGATGTGCGGCGGTGGATCGGCGCTCCTGCCGGCACCGCCGGAGGGTTTTGAACTCGCCGACGAAATCCTGCTGAACGAGGCCCTGCTGAAATCCGGCGCGCCGATTTCGGCAATGAACCTCATCCGCAAGCACTTCTCCCGGATAAAGGGCGGACGCCTTGCCGCGGCAGCCCATCCGGCACAAGTCGTGACCTTCGTCGTTTCCGACATACCGGGCGACAATCCGGCGCTGGTTTCGTCAGGCCCGACCATACCGAGTGGGGGCGACGCGCAGGACGCGCTGCGGATGATCGAGACCTACCGCATAGACCTGCCGACACGGATCAAACAGCATATCGAGAGCGCTGACCCAGCCCCGTCCCCGGAGGATCCCGCGTTTTCCGGCCATGAGGTTCACCTGATCGCTTCTGCAAATGTCTCGCTGGAAGCGGCAGCGGCGGTTGCCGAAGAGCACGGCGTGCAAGCCGTCATCCTCTCGGACGCGCTGGAAGGCGAGGCCCGCGAAGCCGGGAGCTTCCATGCCGCGATTGCCCGCGAAGTCGAAATGCGAAACCGTCCGTTTCAGGCACCCGTGGTGCTGCTCTCCGGCGGTGAAACCACAGTCACCGTCCGTGGAAAAGGCAAGGGCGGGCGCAACACGGAGTTTCTGCTGTCTTTTGCCGCCCAGATCTCAGGCTCGACGCGCATTCACGCGCTGGCCGCCGACACGGACGGCATCGATGGCAGCGAGGACAATGCGGGCGCCTTTGCCGATGGAACGAGCATCGGCCGCATGCTGGCCGCCGGTGTCCGGGCAGAGGCGCATCTGGCCAACAACGACGCATGGTCAGCCTTCAACGCCGTGGACGATCTGTTCGTCTGCGGACCGACAGGAACCAACGTCAACGATTTTCGCGCCATCCTCATTCTCTGAGCCAATCTCATTCCCGAAGAAAGAGGCACGAAAACTCAGAGTTCGCGCAGGACTGGAGCCGCTTTCTGGCCAAGAACCCGCCATGTACCGACCAACCCGATGCCGACCGTCATCGCAAGTGCGATCAAGACCGTCAGTCCTGCAACATCCGGCAGGAAGGACGATGGCAGCTTCATGATGCGGCTGACGACGAACCAGGCGGAAACACCACCTGCAAACAGCGCAAAGATCGCGGTGGACAGGCCGAGAATGGCATATTCATAGCTGAAGGCCCGGATCAGCGTGGCGCGCGTTGCACCGAGCGTTTTCAGCACGACGGCATCATGGATGCGCGCCCGGTTGCCCGCGGCAAGCGCACCAGCCAGTACCAGCACCGACGCGACCAGCGCCACGGCGGCGGCGGCACGGATGGCCGTCGCCAACTGGCCGACCAGTTCGTTTATGATATCGAGCGCATCCTTGACCCGAACGCTGGTGATCGTCGGGTAGGCATTGGTGATCGCCTTCAGGGCGGCGGATTCCTGCTCGACCGTTGCCGAGGGATCAATGACCGTGGCAAGCCACGCATGCGGCGCGCCGGCGAATGTGTTGGGCGAAAACACCATGACGAAATTGATGGACAGCGATTCCCACTCGACCGTGCGGAAATTGGCAATCTTCGCCGTGATGTTGCGGCCAAGCACGTTGACGGTGACGGTGTCGCCGATCTTCAGGCCGAGTTCGCCGGCCTCTTCCTCTGAAAACGACACAAGCGGCTCGCCGGTGTAGTCCGCGCTCCACCATTCGCCTTCGGTCAGCGTCGAGTTTTCCGGCATGTTTTTCGCGTAGGTGATGCCGCGGTCGCCCCGCAGCACCCATTGCCCGCCGGGCGGAACCGTCATCTTGCCGACGTCCTGCCCGTTGAAGGCAAGGATGCGGCCGCGCAGCATCGGCACCTCGATGATCTTGCCATCCGGCAACGACGTTTGCAGGAGCGAGCGGAAGCCCTCGATTTCCGTACCCTGGATATCGACGAAGAAGAAGTTCGGCGCGCGTTCCGGCAGGTTTCCGGTCAGTTCCCGCCGCAGATTGCCGTCGATCAACGCCAGCGTTACCAAAAGCGCCAGACCAAGGCCGAGCGAAAGCACGACCGAGGGCGTGAGCGCACCGGGGCGGTGGATATTGCCGATCGCCAGCCGAAGCGCCGGTGATTTGACCCGCGGCGCGCGGCGCGCCAGAGCCGAAACCAGCACCGAGACGCCGCGCAGCACGATAAAGGCAAAGGCGATGGCGCCGAGAAACACCATCGATATGTAGCGATCATAGGCCGTCAGGATCGCCAGCCCGCCGAGCAAGGCAAGGCAGAGCCCTGCACCGACCAGGTAGGGCCAGGATGGCAGGCGCGCGCGCTCGAACCCCTGCTCGCGAAACAGCGCCGTCGCCGGCACGCTGCGCGCCCGGCCAAGCGGTAGGATCGCGAAGGTCAGCGCCGTCAAGATGCCGAACAAGGACGCCATGCCGAGCGCTGACGGAAAAAGCTGGAAACCGGTCGATACTGGCAGGATGCCGGCCAGGAACTGCGCTGCGACGAAGGGAATGAGGGCGCCGAAGACCAGACCGATGACAATGCCGATCAGCGCAATGAACAGGATCTGGAACAGGTAGATCATCGCGACGACGGAGGCGGGTGCACCAAGGCACTTGAAAGTGGCGATAACGCCGCGCTTGGAATCCAGAAAGGCGCGAACCGCGTTGGCGACACCGACGCCGCCGACGATCAGTGCGGTGAGGCCGACGAGCGTCAGGAACTGCGAAAACCGTGTAATGTTCGCCGTCAGGGCCGGTGCGGCGTTCTCGCTGGTCCGGATCGACCAGCCGGCGGACGGAAACCGGTCTTCCGCCTGCTTGCGGATCAACGGCAGGGTTGCGGGGTTATCGACGCGCGCCTTATAGACATGCTGCACGAGGCTGCCCTGCTGAACCAGTCCCGATGCGGCCAGCGCGTCCGTCGAGATCAGCAGCCGCGGTGCAAAGCCAAAGCCTTCCGACAGCGCATCGGGCTCCCTCAGGATCGTGCCGTTTATGCGTATTCGCGCAGTCCCCAGCAACAGTTCGTCGCCGACCTTGATGCCGAGCCTTTCGAGTAGAAGCGGCGCAACAAGGCCACCGAACTGCGTGCCGTCCTTTGCCAGGCTGGAAGAAAGCGGCGCGGCGGGCTCGCTCTGCAGCGTGCCGTAAAGCGGATAGGCCCCATCCACGGCCTTGAGTTCGACCAGCGCCTGATTGGAACCATCAGGCAAGCGCGCCATCGACCGCAACGACGAGGACAGCGATAGAGAACCCGTGCCATCGAGAAACGTCTTTTCCTCGTCCGTTGCGACCCGGTTGTTGAGCTGGAAGCGGATATCGCCGGCCAGAAGTTCCCGGCCCTGGCTGGCGATGGAGCCGGTGATCGATTGCGACAGCGAGTTGACGCCGGCAATGGCGGCCGTGCCGAGCGCGATGCAGGCGAGGAAGATGTAGAAGCCCTTCAGGCCGCCGCGCATTTCGCGCAGCGCCAGCCGGAAGGCGAGAGCGATCGAGGTGCTAAAGCGTTGCGGAATGATATCGGCGGCGATCCTCATGCGGTGACGACCGCGCTGCGGTGAGCGCCTGCATCCTTCATCGGCCCCGAACCATCATCGACGATCTCGCCGGAGCGCACGCGTACCTGCCGCGAGCAGCGCGCCGCAAGGCTTGCATCATGGGTGACAAGAATGAGCGTCATGTCGCGCTCGGCTTGTTTCGAAAAAATCAGATCGGCAATCTGCCGCCCGGTTTCGGCATCGAGATTACCGGTCGGCTCGTCGGCGATCAACAACTTCGGCGACGGCGCAAGCGAGCGGGCAATGGCCACGCGCTGCTGTTCGCCACCGGACAATTGGCCCGGATAATGCGACAGGCGCTCGCCGAGGCCGACCGAAACCAGTTCCTGGCGGGCGATCTCGAAGGCATTCCTGACATTGGCAAGCTCGAGCGGCACCGCGACGTTTTCGAGCGCCGTCATATTGGGGATCAGGTGAAAGGACTGGAAGACGATGCCGATGTTTCTGCCGCGGAATTCGGCGACCCGATCCTCGCTCAAGCCATGCAGCGGAGTGCCGGCAATGGTGATCTCGCCGCTGTCCAGCCGCTCCAGGCCGGCCAGCACCATCAGCAGCGTCGATTTGCCGGAGCCCGACGGCCCCACAATGCCGACGGATTCGCCGGTTCCGATGGAAAGGCTCATCCCCTTGAGGACATGCACCGAGGCTGCGGCCTGCCCGAGTGTCAGATCCGCATTTTTCAGTTCGATCATGGTTTTTACCAAAGGAACCCGCCCTATATGTGAAAGTATGAAAAACGACGGCCTGTCTGTTACGATTGGCTTGTGGAAACGGATTTAGGGACGACGCCATGCGATTAAAAGGTTTCCGAGCATTTTTGTTGCTGCTTACCCCTCTGTTTCTTCTGGTTCCCCAGACTGTTCGTGCCGAAACGATCAGCCTCGTCGGTTTCGGAGACAGCCTGATGGCCGGTTACCAGCTTCCGCCGGAGGATGCTTTTCCGACCCGACTGGAAAAAGCATTGCGTGACAAGGGCCTCGACGTGACGATTGCCAATGCCGGCGTATCCGGGGACACGACATCGGGCGGCCTTGCACGCATCGACTGGTCGGTGCCAGAGGGAACCAAGGGCGTCATCCTCGAACTGGGTGCCAATGACGCGCTGCGCGGCATCCCGCCGGAAGACACCCGCAAGAACCTCGACGCCATGCTGGCCAAGCTCAAGGCGCGCAATATCACGGTGCTGCTGGTCGGCATCTTCGCACCACCGAACATGGGCAAGGACTATGCCGACCGCTTCAACCCGATCTATGCGGATCTTGCCAAGACTTACGGGCTGGACCTCTACCCGTTCTTTCTCGATGGTGTCATAGACGATGCAACGCTGAAGCTCGAAGACGGCATGCACCCGAATGGCAAGGGCATTGGCGTGATGGTCGAGAAGTTTCTGCCGGCTGCAGAACGGTTTATTGGACGCCTTTCCGCGGGCGGCTGATCGGCGGATGTTGCGGCTGGCGCGAATCAACAGACCTCGCAACGACCGTTCAGAAGTTGTTAACAGGATGCGCGCCAAATATTGCAGGTGCTAAATAACAGTTGCTTGCAGATCGTCGGCATGTTTCGCTGAGGTGTCTGAAAGAGATTCGGGGAGCTCGTTATGCCGAGACTTTTCACCGCCCTCGAGATTCCGCGTAATGCCGCGATGAGCCTGTCATTGTTGCGTGGTGGTCTTCCCGGTGCCCGCTGGATCGATGTGGAAAATTACCACATCACCCTTCGCTTCATCGGCGATGTTGACAACCGCACCGCAGACGAGATCGTCGATCGGCTGGACAGGATCGAACGCCCCGAATTCCAGCTGCAACTGACCGGCATGGGCGCTTTCGGATCGAAGAAGCCGCACTCGGTTTTTGCCGGCGTCAGCAATCCGCCGGAAATGTATGCGCTGCAGGCGGAGATCGAGCGCCTCTGCCAAAGGCTTGGCCTGCCCGCCGATCCACGCAAGTTTACTCCCCACGTAACGCTGGCGCGGCTGCGCTCGTCTCGTGTCGATGATGTCGTCAGCTATCTGGGCGAACGCGGCAACTTTCATACCAATGCCTTTACCGTGCCGCGCTTCGTGCTGCTCTCGTCGCGCGATTCGGTCGGTGGCGGGCCCTATCTGACGGAAGAGATCTTCCCGCTCTACGAAAAGCGCTCCTCGAGCCTGCCGATGAGCGATGAGCAGCCGTCGGAAAGCATGGCGTAGACCGTCTCGAAGCCGTCATCGCCCGCATAGTAGGGGTCCGGTACATCCATGAGGGTGTCGAGGGCATAATCGAGAAACAGGTGGATTCGCGGCTGTGCGGCTGGCGGTGCCAGCAGGCGAAGCTGATGGACATTGCGGTGATCCATGCCGAAGATCAGGTCAAACCTCTCGAAATCTTTCTGAATGACCCGCCTGCAACGCTGCCGGCCGATATCGATCCCGTGACGCGCCGCGACAGCGATTGAGCGCGGATCGGGTGCATCGCCGATATGCCAGCCGCCCGTTCCCGCCGAATCCACGTGGATTGCCAGGCCGGTTTCGGCAACCTGCCGCTGCAAAATTCCCTCCGCCAGAGGCGAGCGACAGATATTGCCGAGACAAACGAAGAGAATACGGACGCGTTTCATGCTATCCAGCGTGTGAAGACAAAGATTGAACCTATCGGCGGCACCAGCGTTATAACACTCCAACATCCACCGCGTCACCGCAAGACAGTCACGACAAGGGCAACATCATGAAGCAGGAAAAGCTTGACGCCGACACCATAAAGGATCGCCTGCATGGAATGGAGGGCTGGGTCCTCGCGCAGGACGGCCTCTCGATCTGGAAAGCCTTCCGCTTCAAAAGCTTCGTCGAGGCTTTCGGCTTCATGACGGAAAGCGCACTTGCCGCGGAAAAGCTCAACCATCATCCGGAATGGTTCAACGTCTACAACAAGGTGGACGTGACGCTGACGACCCATGACGCCAAGGGACTGACGGAGCTCGATTTCAAACTTGCGGCAAAAATGGACATGTCAGCAGCCGGGCGCATGCCGGATCACATTAAATAGCCCGCATCGAACAGGACATTTGAATTGTGGCACCGCGGCACCATATGTTCCCGATGATCGGTGAAAGGGACAAGATGGACGACGTCAAGATCGGCGAAATACTCCTGCCCGGCGAACAGAGCGAACAGGAGGCTCGCGCCAAGAAGGTTCGCCGGCGGTTCTGGCCGACCCTGAAACGCGCGATGCGGCAGGTCCCGTTCAGCCGCGATCTCGTCGCGGCGTATTATTGTGCCATGGACCCGACGACGCCACTGCGGACGCGCGGCATTCTTCTGGGCGCGCTTGCCTATTTCGTCATGCCGTTTGATTTCCTGCCGGACGTTCTGGCTATGGTCGGGTTTTCCGACGACATCGCGGTGCTGACAGCGGCCTTTGCGGCGATCAGCGGACAGATCAAGGAAGATCATTATGTCCGCGCCGACGCCGCGCTGGAGTCTAAACAGGACGAATAGCCGGAGCGATCAGGCGCTGTCGACGCCGTCGTCCTCAAGCAACTTCTTGAGCTTGCCGAAAGCGAGCCGGATGCGCGATTTCACTGTGCCAAGCGGAATACCCGTGGCCGCTGAAATTTCAGAATGCGATTGCCCGAAGAAGAAGGCCATGCGGATCAGGGTGACCTGTTCTTCCGGCAATTTTTCCATGGCCGCGCGCACGATCTGTTCCCGGTCGCCGCTTTCGACCAGCGCATCGGGTGCAGCCGGTGCAGCCGGCATCAGGGAGGGATCGGTCTCGTCGAGCGTGCGATTGCGCAGGCGCCGGGCCGCATCGATGCGGCGGTTGCGGGCGATACGGAAAAGCCAGGTCGAGAGCGAGGACTTCGACGGATCGTAAAGATGCGCCTTCTGCCAGAGCACCACCATGACTTCCTGCGCCAGTTCCTCCGCCTCCATCGCCGGCATGTTCTGGCGCATCAGGAAGGATTTCAGCCGTGGTGCGAAAAAATCGAAAAGCGCAGCAAAGGCCGTTTGGTCGCGCTTTTGCGCAACGGCGATCGCTAGATTGGCGAAATGCTGTTTGGCATCAACATCCATTCCGCTTTTTCGCCCTCCCTCAGTCCGTCTTTTCCATAATTGCACAACAGGTACAACGCTTTTGCCAAACGTCAAACTCTTGCCTGATTCTTTGTGACATAAAACGATGTCTTGCACCGGTATCGTCATCAAGCAAAGGCGCATTCCGGGCGCAAGGGGGCATAGGCGACACGCAGGTCAGAAAAAACGGCGCGCAGGCACCGTTCTTCACAGGCTTTATTCATGACGGACAGGCGGGCCGGACGAAGGGAAGCGTCGCCGGCGATAGAATGCCGATGTGAAACCTAGGTACGATTTTTGTCGTATGTGTTTTGCAATGAACCGGATATGCAGGAAATTCAGGATCGTTGACGGTTTGGTAACCTGAATTAAGTCAAAATCAATCAAATCGTGACCATGCGTACCCGGGTAACATCCGGATCGGACGTGGCAGCTAAGAAACCGGCAGGACATTATGTTTGTAACAAAGCTCACCACCGCACTCGCAATTCTACTCTCTTTTGCCAGCGTGGCCTCAGCCCAGTCGCCAACCCGAATCCAGCAGTTCAATGCCTGGGGTGCCTATTCCTATACGGCCGGCACCGGCAAGGTCTGCTACGTGCTGTCGGTACCGAAGGAAAAGAGCCCGGCAAATGTCGATCATGGCGATATTTTCTTCCTCGTCTCACAGCGCCCCGGCCAGAACATTTCCTACGAACCGCAGGCGATGATGGGCTATCAGTTGCAGGAAAATTCGAAAGTCGTCGTCAAGATCGACGAGCGGGAATTCACCCTGTTCACCAAGGGTAATTCGGCCTGGGTCGAGAATGCTGCGGAAGAACCCGCCCTCGTGGCAGCCATGAAGAGCGGCAAGGCCATGTCGGTGGCGGCAAAGTCGCGGAAGGGCACGCCGACATCCTACTCCTATTCACTGTCCGGCATCTCGGCAGCGCTGAAGCAGATCGAAACCTGCCGATAAGCCCGTCCACTTCGAGTGAATTTTCGCAAAGGCCGGCTCGTCCGGCCTTTGTCCGTTAAGGTATTTTGCATTTTTGCAGATCTGCCCTGGCGCGCGGGAGGGTGACGCATGTCGAAAACCATGCTAAAGGCCCGTCCCATAATGGCTGCGCGGGTCCGTTGACGATCCCCATACGCGGCAAACGAACACTGATCTCAGCATTTTACGCGACGGACTGCAGGCGATACGCTTGACCGGCCTTGGCGTTGCAGAATGGGAAATGGCAGACATGGCCGCGACTGAAGCACTCAATCTGGACCGCCCGGTCAAGGCGCCCGTCCGCCCGGCCATGGCAACCGAAATGCCGTCGCTGATCGGCCTGTCGCGCGAGGATCTGGGTGTTGCGCTTGCCGGTGCCGGGGTGCCGCAGAAGCAGGTGAAGATGCGGGTCAGCCAGCTCTGGCACTGGCTCTATGTTCGCGGTGTCTCCGATTTCGACCACATGAGCAATGTCTCCAAGGACCTGCGCGAGACGCTGAAGCGACACTTCACCATTGCCCGTCCGGAAATCGTCGAGGAGCAGATCTCCAATGACGGCACCCGCAAGTGGCTGATGCGCTTTCCGCCGCGCGGCGCCGGGCGCCCGGTCGAAATCGAGACAGTCTACATCCCCGAAGAAGGACGCGGCACGCTCTGTGTTTCCAGCCAGGTCGGCTGCACGCTCACCTGTTCCTTCTGCCACACCGGCACGCAGAAGCTGGTGCGCAACCTGACGGCCGAGGAAATCCTGTCACAGTTGCTGCTGGCGCGCGACCGGCTGGGTGATTTTCCCGACCGCGACACGCCGGCCGGCGCGATCGTTCCCAATGAGGGCCGCAAGGTCACCAATATGGTGATGATGGGCATGGGCGAGCCGCTCTACAATTTCGAGAACGTCAAGACGGCGCTGCTGATCGCAACCGATGGCGACGGCCTGTCGCTGTCACGCCGCCGCGTCACGCTTTCGACGTCGGGCATCGTGCCTGAAATCTTCCGTACCGGCGAGGAGATCGGCGTCATGCTGGCGATCTCGCTGCATGCGGTGAAGGACGACCTGCGCGATATGCTGGTGCCGATCAACAAGAAATATCCGCTGAAGGACCTGCTCGACGCCTGCCGCAACTATCCCGGCGTCTCCAATGCCCGCCGCATTACGTTTGAATATGTCATGCTCGAAGGTGTCAATGACAGCCTGGAAGACGCCAAGGAACTGGTGCGCCTGTTGAAGGGCATTCCGGCGAAGATCAACCTCATTCCGTTCAATCCCTGGCCGGGCACGAACTACCAGTGTTCGAAGTGGGAGCAGATCGAGAAATTCGCCGACTTCATCAACGCGGCCGGCTACGCCTCGCCAATCCGCACACCGCGCGGCCGCGATATCCTCGCCGCCTGCGGCCAGCTGAAATCCGACAGCGAGCGGATGCGCAAGGTCGATCGCATGGCGCTCGAAGCCCTGATGATCGCCAATCACGGCGAAGACGACGATTAAGCGGACGTTTCGGATGAGCATGATTGATAACGAGCGGACGAAGCTGACGGCGACCTATCTCAACGGTGTCGCAATAGCTGTCCTCGCTGTCGGCGGTTTTGCACCAGTAGTCAACGTGACAAACGTCCAGTCTACCGTAACCGGCCCGGTCATGCTTTCGGCCGCGATTTGTCTTTTCATCTCAGCCGCATTACATTTGATCGCAAGAACGATCTTGAAGGGATTAAAGCAATGACGACTGCTCAGTTTCTTTCATTGATGATCATGCCCGTTGGCGGGCTTGCTATCGGCGCTGTGATGTTTTTCATCACTCGCAAGGATCGGCGTGCTCCCAAGACCACCCATAGAGCACATTAAACCCGACTACCGTGTCTGCGTGAACAGGATTTTTACCGCAAAGATCGAAAATACACCCGCAAAGGTGTAGTCGATGGCCCGCATCACGCCCTTCTTGCGCTGCAGCCAGGCTGACAGCCAGTCGGCCGTCAGGATGACGGCGATATTGACCGGCATGGCTGCGACGATGAAGAATATGCCGAAGAACAGAAGCTTCGCCGTGACGTTCGGGTCGTGTGCGGTAACGAATTGCGGCAGGAAGGTCATGAAGAAGATGATGACCTTGGGATTGAGCAGATTGACGCCGAGACCGGTCGAAATGTTCGAAAGCCGCGAGGCCTCCGCGCTGTCTTCCGTCTTGACGGAAAGGCTCGAGCCGAACCGGATCGCCTGAATGGCGAGCCAGAAGAGATAGGCGGCGCCACCGGTCTTCAGCACCAGAAATGCCGTTGGTGATGCCGTGATCAGCGCCGAAACGCCGAAGGCGACCAGAAACGTGTGCACGAGGCAGCCAAGACTTGTGCCGACGACCACATACATTGCGGCGGCCTTGCCCTGCGACAAGGCGCGACTGATCGAAAGCGTCATGTCGGGTCCAGGCGTGGCAGCGAGCAGAAGGGTCGCTGCGGTGAAGGCAAGGAGTGTCGGCAGGCTGGGCAGGAAATCCATGGTCGCATCTTCCAAAAACGGGCTATCGGCCGTCGATAACACGTTGGCACAGATGTCGCCCACATAATTTCAGAAGCAGGCGAGTGACCCTACCGGGCGCGCTCCAGGCGACCGGTTTGCAAAGCAACCGGCGTCTTTTCCATGACCAGCCCGAAGCAGGCAACGGCGACCCGCTGCTCGGTGGTCTTGGCGACATACATCTGGTCGTCCGCTCGCTTGACAAAGGAAGCGGCCGTATCATCCGCCTGCAGAAAGGCGATACCGACTGCAGCGCCGGTGTAGGTCACCAGCCCATCAACCGGAATCGGCTTGAAGACCCGCTCCATCGTCTGCTGCAGACTATGCTGCAGGTCCGGTGCCAACGTCGAATCCAGCTCAAGAAGGACAACGAACTCGTCACCGCCGATGCGCGCGATGAAGTCCGTTGCCCGAAAATTTTCGCGAAGACGCCTTGCGATGACCCGCAGCACCTCGTCGCCGGCGGCGTGCCCCATCGTATCGTTCGCGGCCTTGAAGCCGTTGAGATCGATGAAGGCGAGCGCCAGGCTCTTCCCCGCCTCTCTGATATCTACAACGGCCTTCGCCAGGACCTCGTCGAAGGAGGCACGGTTGGGCAGACCGGACAAGGCGTCGGTACGGGCCGACACTTTCAGTGCATCTTCGATCTCGCGTTGCTGCCGGACACGCGCGGATACGTCGACGATGATCTCGACATCGAAGGAAACGCCATTCACCACGGTGCGCTGCGCCGAGATCAGTGTCGGGATGATGGTGCCATCGACATGCGCAATGTCGACTTCCTCGAGTTCATAGGCACCGTCCTCTGCCAGCATGCGGTGGCGCCGATTGCGGGCGGGACTGTCGATCGCTGCACCCTCAGCGACCAGTTTTCGGCCGCGGATATTTTCCCATTTGAGCCCCGTGAGCCGCAGGTAGGCATCGTTGACCTTGGCATAGCTCGATGTCTTCATATCGCTGGTGGTGATGGCCATGGCGACGGGCGCGAATTCGAACATCCGCATCAGCATGGATGCCAGAACCTCCGAGGGGATGATGTCGATGTCGTCCATATCGTTTCCTGCAGCCCGCGCCTGAAGAAGATGCTAAAGGGAAACTGTTTAAATGCTCATGAAACCCGGCGCTCTATTCGAACGAGACTGCCACTTCTCATGAGAAATCCGCAGCTGTGTTGCATCTTTGTGCGACGGCAGGCACCGCAAAAGCCCGTGCGTCTTGCACGAACGCGCAATCTGGCTAAAAGTGCCGCGAAATTTTCCATGCGGCATCGGCCGTGCAGCAAAGACCAGACGGACATCAAACCCATGACATCGCAGAAGCAAGTGAAGAAAGTCGTCCTCGCCTATTCCGGCGGCCTCGATACCTCGATCATCCTGAAGTGGCTCCAGACGGAACTCGGCGCAGAAGTCGTTACCTTCACCGCCGATCTCGGCCAGGGCGAAGAGCTGGAACCGGCCCGCAAGAAGGCCGAGATGATGGGCATCAAGGATATCTATATCCGCGACGTGCGCGAGGAGTTCGTCAAGGACTTCGTCTTCCCGATGTTCCGCGCCAATGCCGTTTACGAAGGCGTCTACCTGCTCGGCACCTCGATCGCCCGCCCCCTGATCTCCAAGCACCTGATCGACATCGCCCGGGAAACCGGCGCCGACGCCATTGCCCATGGCGCAACCGGCAAGGGCAACGACCAGGTTCGGTTCGAACTTTCGGCCTATGCGCTGAACCCCGATATCAAGATCATCGCCCCCTGGCGCGACTGGTCGTTCAAGAGCCGCACGGACCTGCTGGCCTTTGCCGAACAGCACCAGATTCCGGTCGCCAAGGACAAGATGGGCGAAGCACCGTTCTCGGTCGACGCCAACCTCCTGCACTCCTCCTCTGAAGGCAAGGTTCTCGAAGACCCGGCTGTCGAGGCTCCGAACTACGTCTATATGCGCACCATCTCGCCGGAAGAGGCTCCGGACGTGGCGACCACCGTCAAGATCGGCTTCCGCAAGGGCGATGCCGTATCGATCGACGGCAAGGACATGAGCCCGGCCTCCATCCTGACGGCGCTGAACGCGCTTGGCCGCGACAATGGCATCGGCCGTCTCGATCTGGTCGAAAACCGCTTCGTCGGCATGAAGTCGCGCGGGGTCTACGAGACCCCCGGCGGCACGATCCTTCTGACGGCACACCGTGCGATCGAATCGATCACGCTCGACCGCGGGGCCGCCCACCTCAAGGACGACATCATGCCGCGTTATGCGGAGTTGATCTATTACGGCTTCTGGTTCTCGCCGGAGCGCGAGATGCTGCAGGCGCTGATCGACAAGAGCCAGGAGCATGTCGAAGGCGAAGTGACGCTGAAGCTGTACAAGGGCAATGTCATGGTCACAGGCCGTTCGAGCAACAAGTCGCTCTACTCCGACAAGCTGGTGACCTTCGAGGACGACCAGGGCGCCTACGACCAGAAGGACGCGGCCGGCTTCATCAAGCTCAACGCGCTGCGCCTGCGCACGCTCGCAGCGCGTAACCGCAAATAATACCGGCTTTTCTTGAAAAACATCTCTTTAAGCCCGCGACGTCCCGTCGCGGGTTTTTCCATGACTATTCGAAAGGTCTGCTGACGGCAGACAAGGCATTTACACGGCGCGCAGGAACCATAAATAGCCGGCTATCGACAATGCGCCCATGATCGGGATCACCGTGCCGAAAGCAATGACCGGCATACCGAGCACCGCTGCGACGACACCTGCCGCAAAACCCGCGCCCATCTGGATGAAGCCCATCAGGGCGGAGGCCGACCCTGCAATGTGCGGAAACGGAAACATCGCCGCGGTCGTCATCTGCGGCGTCACGAACGCAATCCCGAATGTGTAGAAGGAGACGGGAAGCATGATCGACAGGAAACGAGGCTCGATCAGCTGAACCGAGAGCGCGATCATCAAGCTGCCGATGCCGATGAGAAGCAAGCCGAGGCGGACCGCCTGCTCTCCGCCGAAGCGCCGCATGAAGAACCGCAGCGCGATGGAACCGGAAAAATAGGCGCCCGACTGCATCAACATGCCCATTCCGAATTGCGTCGGGCTCAGCCCGACCGTATCGATGAGAATGAACGGCAGCATGGTCGATTGCGCATAGAGCGCGCCGACCGCGCCGGCCATGACTAGGGCGCAGGCGAGGAAGCTGCTATCGGCAGCAAGCAACCGGTAGGCATCCATGACAGGCCGAGGCCGCGCCCGGTTTGGGTCCGGCACCGTGGTTTCCTTCAGGAACATGATCATGGTCAGGCAGGAGAGAACCCCGAAGCCGACCATCAGGAAGAACACCGACTGCCAGCCGAAAGCGGCCAGCGTCAGCCCGCCGAGCGTCGGGGCAATGGCCGGGCCAATCGCCAGCATGATGCCGATCAGGTTCATGATCCGCGAAGCCTCCGCCCCGACAAACTGGTCGCGCACGATTGCCCGCGCCACGGTGATGCCGACGGAGGCACCGATACCCTGGATCAACCGGCCCGCCAGAAGCAGGTGAACGGCCGGCGCATAGGCGCATAGGAGGCTGCCCGCCAGATAGATGCCGAGAAACAGGAGCGTTGCGGTGCGGCGACCGAAGGCATCAGACAGCGGGCCTGCCAACAGCTGGGCAAAGGCGAAACCAGCGAAATAAAACGACAGCGTCAGCTTGATCGCAGAGTCCGTCGTGCCGAAAGCATCGACGAGTTGCGGCATGGCCGGCGTGTAAAGCGACATGGAAATCGGTCCCAGAGTCGCGAGCAATGCGCCCAGCATGCTGGTACGGCGCTCCGTCATGCGTTCAGCCATGGGACCGTCCATCGCCGGCAACGTCGCGGCCGCGGTCCGCCTGTTGCAGGTTGTCGCGCAGGATGAGGAGGTTGGCGCGCAGGGCTTCCCGTGCCGCCGTATCGAGCCCTTGGGTGACGCTGTCCATGAGAGCACGCATCTCGCTTCTGAGATCGACAAGAAGCGCGTCGGCCCGCTCGGTGACCACGACATTCTTCGCACGTCGGTCGTTGGCATCCGGCACCCGCGCGACGAGGCCGAGACTTTCGAGACGATCGAGATAGACCGACAGCGTCATGGGCTCGATACCCATCCGCAAGGCAATATCCGTCTGTTTGATGCCTTCTGTCGCCGCGACCTGAATGAGCGCGCGGGCCTCGCCGGGGGTGAGGCCAAGCTGAGACACATTGATCCGCCGGTCGAAAGCACCGCGTAGCAGGCGCGACACATCCGTGAGCAGCATGCCGATCGTATCGGCCGCGATTTTTGCGGGCATGGCCTCGTTCCGGTTAAAAATAGTAAGATTTACTTAGCATTTCCGTATCCCAGGAAACAGGCTGGAAATGCAGTGAAAAGACATCGATCATGAAGACGGAGGAAATGGCGAAAGGCATGACCGACCCGATGCAGAAGGACGCCAGGATGATGGCAGTCCAGGAGGTGGAAAGTGCCAGGATGTCGATGAAGGTCAAGGAAGCACAGTAACCGCTCGTCCTGACAAAAACAAAGCGATCAGGGCTGGAAATACCGTGATCGCGTCTCTTCCGGCGAGTCTTGACGGAATCAACGGCGCAGGATCGAATGGGCTCCTGTTGTCGAGGAAATTTCATGTCACAGACTTTGCTTTTCGGCGCCTTTCTGGCTGCCCTGCTCTATGTTCTCATCCCCGGCCCCGCCTTTCTTGCCTTGCTGGGGATTGGCGCCGGTCAGGGCAGACGGGCCGGCGCGATGTTCATGGGCGGGCATCTGGCCGGCGATGTGCTCTGGTCGGCTCTGGCGCTGGTGGCGATCGTCGGGGCAAAATCCATCGGCAACACGATCTTCGACATTCTCGGCCTGTTCTGCGGGCTCTACCTCGCCTGGATCGGCTGGACGGCGCTGAACGCGAAGCCGCTAGGCGAAAACAAGCCCCTGCTTGTCGTTGAGCGCCCCTATCGTCGCGGGCTGATCTTCGGGCTCACCAATCCGAAGGGCTATCCGGTTGCACTTGCGACATTTACCGCACTTCTCGCCGGCTCCGCCAATGCGCTTGAATTCGACGCCCTGCCGATGCTGCTGGCGGTCTCCTTTTTCGGCTTCCTCGTTGCCGACGTGATCCTGATCTTCATCATCGGCGCGCCAATCGTGCGGCGGTTCTATCGTCGCCACGAACTGGCGATCGTGCGGCTTTCGGGCCTTCTCTTCATTGGCTTTGCGGTGCAGGCGATCTGGCACGCGGCACCCGGTCTTCTTGGCCTGCGCAAGCCTTGAAAGCCACAGTGGCACACACGACCTCTACATACTCACATTCGCCGTGAACAACGGTATCTGCATTCGGCGCTTTCGTGCGCCACGGCAAAATGACCAAGGAACAGTCCGATGACCACCAGCACCCTGCTCAACCCGGCCCTGACAGATTGGAACGGCCCGGACGGGCTTCCGCGTTTCGAGGCAGTCAACGACGCCGACTTCGGCCCGTCCTTCGCGGCGGCACTCGCTGAACATGAAGCCGAGATCGCATCGATCGCCGATAACCCGGATGCACCGACTTTCGACAATACCATTCTCGCCCTGGAAACGGCCGGAGACACCCTGTCGCGCGTTTCCGCGCTGTTCTGGAACCGCGCCGGCGCCCATACGAATGACACCATCCAGGCCCTGGAGCGCGAGATCGCGCCGAAAATGTCGCGTCACTACTCGAAGATCGGCATGAATGCAGCGCTTTTCGCCCGCATCGATGCGCTCTGGGAAAGCCGCGAAACCCTTGGGCTGGATCTCGAAGCCACCCGTGTTCTCGAGCGCCACTGGAAGGGCTTCGTCAAATCCGGCGCTAGGCTGCCGAAGGTCGAGCAGGAGCGCCTTGCCGCGATCAACGAGACACTGGCCAGCCTCGGCGCAAAATTCGGCCAGAACGTGCTGGCGGATGAAAAGAGCTGGGCGCTGATCCTGAAGGGTGGTCAAGAACTCGCAGGCCTGCCGGATTTCCTCAAGGATTCCATGGCTTCAGCTGCCCGCGACCGCGGCGAGGACGGCAAATACGCCGTGACCCTGTCGCGCTCGATCATCGAACCGTTCCTGACCTTTTCCGAACACCGCGATCTGCGTGAACAGGCGTTCCGCGCCTGGACCGCGCGCGGCGCAAACGGTGGCGAAACCGACAATCGCGATACCATTCGCGAGACGCTGGCGTTGCGGGCCGAGAAGGCAAAGCTGCTCGGCTACGAAAACTATGCCGCGCTCAAGCTCGACAACACCATGGCAAAAACCGCAGAGGCGGTGAATGGCCTCCTGATGCAGGTCTGGGAAAAGGCCGTTGTCCGGGCGCGTGAGGAAGAGGCCGATCTGGCCAAGCTCATCGTGGACGAAGGCAAGAACCATGAGGTCATGCCCTGGGATTGGCGACACTATGCCGAGAAGCTGCGGTCGCAGCGCTTCAACTTTTCCGAAGGCGAACTGAAGCCCTATCTGCAACTGGAAAAGATCATCGACGCCTGCTTCGATGTCGCGCAGCGGCTGTTCGGTATTACCGCGACCGAGAAGAAGGGGGTTGCCGGCTACCATCCGGACGTACGCGTCTTCGACATCCGCGATGCGGACGGCAGACTGGTCGCCCTGTTTCTCGGCGACTATTTCGCCCGCGCCTCGAAGCGCTCCGGGGCCTGGATGAGTGCCTTCCAGTCGCAGCACAAGCTGACCTTGAAGAACGGCACCAAAGGCGAAATGCCGATCATCTACAACGTCTGCAACTTCGCAAAGCCCGCGGACGGCAAGCCGGCCCTTCTGTCGCTGGACGATGCGCGCACGCTCTTCCATGAATTCGGCCACGCCCTGCACGGCATGCTGTCGAACGTGAACTATCCTTCCGTCTCCGGCACCAGCGTTTCGCGCGATTTTGTCGAACTGCCGTCGCAGCTTTACGAACACTGGCTGACCGTGCCCGCGATCCTGAAACAATATGCCGTACATGAGCAGACCGGCGAACCGATGCCGCAGGCACTGCTCGACAAGGTGCTGTCGGCGCGCACCTTCAATTCCGGCTTCAACACCGTCGAGTTCACCTCCTCGGCGCTGGTCGACATGGCTTTCCACACAAGAGAAGTGGTTGCCGATCCGATGGCGGTACAGGCAGAGGTGCTGGAGAAGATCGGCATGCCGGCGTCCATCGTCATGCGCCACGCAACACCGCACTTCCAGCATGTCTTCTCCGGCGACGGCTATTCGGCGGGCTACTATTCCTACATGTGGTCGGAAGTGCTCGATGCCGACGCTTTTGCCGCCTTCGAGGAAACCGGGGATGCTTTCGACGGCGCGATGGCAAAGCGCCTGAAGGACAACATCTATTCGATTGGTGGCGCCATCGATCCGGAAGATGCCTACAAGGCCTTCCGCGGCAAGCTGCCGAGCCCTGACGCCATGCTGGCGAAAAAGGGCCTGGCGGCCTGAACCCGTTCACCAGCTGCACGCGTTCCGGCAAGCCGGCACATATGAAGGTTTTTTAAAACATGGCGGCGGGCTGCAAGACTTTGCGGCCTGCCCCCTTTCGCAAATGCAAAAAAACCTGTATGAGCCCGGCAATTGAAGATGTGGCGTGCGCAAGATGCACCCCGAAACCTCCGAGTATTCACATATGAAAATGCGCAACATCGCGATCATCGCACACGTTGACCATGGCAAGACCACGCTTGTTGACGAACTTCTGAAGCAGTCGGGTTCGTTCCGCGACAACCAGCGCACGACCGAGCGCATGATGGACTCGAACGACCTCGAAAAAGAGCGCGGCATCACCATTCTGGCGAAGGCGACCTCGATCGAGTGGAAGGGCGTGCGCATCAACATCGTCGACACCCCCGGCCACGCCGATTTTGGCGGTGAAGTCGAGCGTATCCTGTCGATGGTGGATGGCGCGATCGTTCTGGTCGACTCGTCTGAAGGCCCGATGCCGCAGACCAAGTTCGTGGTTTCCAAGGCGCTGAAGGTCGGCCTTCGTCCGATCGTCGCGATCAACAAGATCGACCGCCCGGATGGCCGCCACGAAGAAGTCATCAACGAAGTCTTTGACCTCTTTGCAAACCTCGACGCCACCGACGAGCAGCTCGATTTCCCGATCCTCTACGGTTCGGGCCGCAATGGCTGGATGAACCTCAATCCGGAAGGTCCGAAGGAAGAGGGCCTGGCACCGCTTCTCGACCTCGTTCTCAAGCACGTTCCGGAGCCGAGCGTCGGCGACGAAGACGGCGCGTTCCGTATGATCGGCACGATCCTTGAAGCCAACCCCTTCCTCGGTCGCATCATCACCGGCCGTATCCATTCCGGCTCGATCAAGCCGAACCAGGCCGTCAAGGTTCTTGGCCAGGACGGCAAGCTGATCGAGAACGGCCGTATCTCGAAGATCCTCGCCTTCCGCGGCATCGAGCGCACGCCGATCGACGAAGCGCATGCGGGCGACATCGTCGCCATCGCCGGCCTGTCGAAGGGCACTGTTGCTGACACGTTCTGTGATCCTTCGGTCACCGAGGCACTCCATGCCCAGCCGATCGACCCGCCGACCGTCACCATGTCCTTCATCGTCAACGACTCGCCGCTGGCCGGCACCGAAGGCGACAAGGTCACGAGCCGCGTCATTCGTGACCGCCTGCTCAAGGAAGCCGAAGGCAATGTCGCGCTGAAGATCGAAGAAGCCGAAGGCAAGGATTCGTTCTACGTGTCCGGCCGTGGCGAATTGCAGCTGGCCGTTCTGATCGAAACCATGCGCCGCGAAGGCTTCGAACTGGCCGTCTCGCGCCCGCGCGTCGTCATGCACAAGGATGAAGCAACCGGCGACATGCTGGAGCCCGTCGAAGAAGTCGTGATCGACGTCGACGAGGAATATTCCGGCGTCGTCGTCCAGAAGATGTCCGAGCGCAAGGCCGAAATGGCCGAGCTTCGCCCGTCCGGCGGCAACCGCGTTCGCCTGAAGTTCTTCGCGCCGACACGCGGCCTGATCGGCTATCAGTCGGAACTCATGACCGACACGCGCGGCACGGCGATCATGAACCGCCTGTTCCATGAATATCAACCTTACAAGGGCGATATCGGCGGCCGTGTTCAGGGCGTTCTGCTGTCCAACGATGCCGGCGAATCCGTTGCCTATGCCATGTTCAACCTGGAAGACCGTGGGCCCATGATCATCGACGTCGGCGAGAAGGTCTATGCCGGCATGATCATCGGCATCCACACGCGCGACAACGACCTCGAGGTCAACGTGCTGAAGGGCAAGAAGCTCACCAACATGCGCGCCTCCGGCAAGGACGAAGCCGTCAAGCTGACGCCGCCGATCCGCATGACGCTCGACCGCGCGCTGTCCTGGATCCAGGACGACGAACTGGTCGAAGTGACGCCGAAGAACATCCGTCTTCGCAAGATGTACCTCGACTCGAACGACCGCAAGCGTTTCGAAAAGTCCCGCGGCGCTGCATAAGCAGCCGCTTCAAACGGGTTAAAGACAAGGGCGCAGCGACCTCGATCGCTGCGCCCTTTTTTATTGCTTGGATAGGAAGACCTGCAAACGGTCGATCAGGATTTCAGCACACCGCTCTTCTTGGCAGTCCAGGTGGCGATGTAATCCATCAGAGCCGTATTCAGGCAATCGGACGGGGTAAGACCGAGCGCCGTCAGCCGAGCGCGGATGGCAGGCATGTCATCAGGATCAGTGCCGGCTTCGATGATAGACGAGACGAAGGCCGCAAAGCCAGGAGGCGACCAACCGCCGGCCTCGAAGCGTTCCGGGTGAATGAAATCCAAGCCCTGGAACGGATGCTCCCGCTCCACCGGCCCATAGAGGTGGACACCACAGGCCCTGCAGGCGTGACGCTGGATCAGGGCCGCCTTGTCTACCACTTCGAGCTTGTCGCCGTTTTCAAGCACAGTGATCTTGTCGTGCGGGACGACTGCCACGATCGAAAACGTCGCGCCGGCCGGTTTCCAGCACTTGGTGCACCCGCAGGCGTGATTATGAGCGACATCGCCATCCACCTTGACCTTTACAGGCCGGTCAGCGCATTCGCAGACGAGAACGCTGCCAGCGAAGCTGACGGTACCCTTGGGCGGTCCCTTGTCCAGCAAGGGATGTAGAGAAACTGTTGTCATGCTTTCCTCCCTGTGCCGGTTATCGTTCCGCCTCTCCGTGCCGGCAGTTCGCGGCAAGACGCCTCGACGCCAACATATCATGTAAGGGAACAAATCACGTCACCCGGAAGCAGGGTTATCGGGATAGCAGGTTTCGTTCACGCTCCCGGCGTTCCGCATCGCATCGACCATAAAAAAGCCCCGTCATTTTTCTGACAGGGCTTTTTGAAGAATGCTGCGTGGCTTGAAAGCTTACGCGGCTTCGTCCTGGGTTTCGTCTTCCTCGACGGCCTTGCCGCGCTTCGGACCCTTGCTCAGGTTGGCCTCGACGAGACGGACGGCTTCCGTTTCCGACATCTTGTTGACGGCTGCGATCTCACGCGCCATGCGATCAAGGGCAGCTTCGTAAAGCTGGCGTTCGGAATAGGACTGCTCCGGCTGGTTTTCGGCACGATAGAGGTCGCGAACGACTTCAGCGATCGAGATCAGGTCGCCGGAATTGATCTTGGCATCATATTCCTGGGCGCGACGCGACCACATGGTGCGCTTCACGCGGGCACGGCCCTGTACGACCTTGAGTGCGCGTTCAACGAAGTCTGTCTCGGACAGCTTGCGCATGCCGATGGTCACAGCCTTTGCTACCGGAACCTTGAGACGCATCTTGTCTTTTTCGAAATCGATGACAAAAAGCTCAAGCGTCATGCCTGCCACTTCCTGTTCGTCGATCGCGACGATCTGGCCAACACCATGGGCCGGGTAAACGATCGATTCACCGATTTTGAATCCATGGCGTGTTGAAGATTTTTTTTGCTGGGTCGTCATTCGTTTCAAAAACTCCCTGTTACGCTCCCGGCGGGGCCGGGGCCGGGTCAGTCAGGCCCGGGATAGACGGGACACCGTCGGGTGACTCCATGCCAATCCAGCCAGTGGAACACAAACGGTCTTCTTCGGAGCGATCACAATGAAGCAACTGACGTTGCGTGTTTCGAGTGAGCCGCGCCGTGGAGATGTTTGCTTTCGTGGTGGTTTTCGGGCACACGTTCGTGCCACGATTTGGATCAGTTTTATGACCCTATCATAAAAAACTGCAGAAATCAATAATTTGCTTTACAATCACGGAACCGCCCGGCCAGTCCGTCACGAACGTGGTTAAGCCGGGCCTTGCCGGATTTCTGCATTTTGGCAATCCCCATCAGGAATTGCTGCACTGCGAGGCGCGCAGTGCGCGCCGATGTCAATCGCCCTGACCGGGCTCCGGCGAGAAGTACTTCTCGAACTTTCCCTCTTCGCCGTCCATTTCCTTGGCTTCCGCCATGGCGTCGCGTTTGATGGTGATGTTCGGCCATTTTACAGCATATTCTGCATTCACCGTCAGCCATTTGTCGAGGCCCGGCTCGGTATCCGGCTTGATCGCGCCTGCCGGACATTCCGGCTCGCAAACGCCGCAATCGATGCACTCGTCCGGATGAATCACCAGAAAGTTCTCGCCCTCGTAGAAGCAGTCCACAGGGCAGACTTCGACGCAGTCGGTATATTTGCAGCGAATGCAATTGTCGGTCACGACATACGTCATGAAGTACTCCAGCAATTTCTCACATTTGATGGCAGGCGGCAACCAAGAGTGATGCCCGTGATCCGCACATCGTCCGGAAACTCGGCCTGCCGCAGTCGAATGACGACGCGATGAGCCTGTATGATTGCCCTGTGAGGTAAAGGCTTTAAAGGGCCTTTGCAAGAATAATTCATGCGCGAAAACGGCTACAGGGGGGAGAGTTTTCTAATCCTCGCGCCAGTCCGGGCCGGATTGCAGCCAATCCACTTCACGGCGCTCCTTCTTTGTCGGACGGCCGCTACCACGCTCGCGCGTCGCCTGCTCGAAGGCGGAGCGCTCTTCCCGCGAAACGGGCGCGGGCGTCAGGTCCTCGTAGAGCAACCGCGCCTCTTCATACGGGCGGCGGCGGTTCCCCGGCAGAAGGACCCGCACGACCAGATCGCGACGATCCAGCGAAACGACGATCGTGTCACCGGCCTTGAGCGCATGGGCGGGCTGCTTGATGCGGGTATCATTGACGGAAATATGGCCCGCCTCGATCGCCTTCTGGGCGAGCGAGCGGGACTTCAGAAGCCGGGCAAAAAACAGCCACTTGTCCAGACGCTGGCGAGACACCGGCAGGGACTGTGGCTGCTGTTCACTCATGAGCTTACTTCTTCATCTGCTCCTTCAGGGCAGCGAGCTTGGCGAAAGGACTATCCGGATCGAGCGGCTTTTCCTTGCGCGGCGGGCGCGCCTCGAACTTGGCAGCCTGCTGCGGCTTCGGGCCGCGGTCGTTGCGGTCGGAACGATCCTGCCGTTCGCCCTTGTCAGGACGCGGGCCGCCCTGCGGCTTTCCGTCACGGCCCTTACCACGATGATCCGGCCGCCCGCCGCCGCCCTTGCGGTTGTCGTCGCGGCCTTCACGGCGACCTTCGCCTTCGCGGCGTGGCTCACCGCCCTCACGGCGTGCCTCGCCCTGCGGCGCACGATTGCCCGCGCCACGACGATCGCCCTGCGGGCGGCCACCGGTGCGTTGGTTGTCGTTGCGGCTGCCTGGGCGCCACAGGAGAACAGGCTTTGGCTCGACAGGTTCTTCGCTGGCTTCTGCCGGCGCCGCCGTCTCCGCAGCCACCTCGGTCGTTTCCGTCTCGGCAGGCGCCTCTGTGGCAGCCGTCACTTCAGCAGCAGGCTCGGCGGCGGACTCTTCGGCCGATGCGTCGGCATCGTCATGGTCGGTCTTCTCCGCGTCGGCTTCGACGGCAGCAACCTCGGCGGGTACGGCGGCCGAACCGGCCTGTGCGGCCAGGAACGCGGTTGCCTCTTCAGCCTTGACGCTGTCTGCGCGGTAGCCGAGCCCCTTCAATATTTCTTCCATGTCATCCGGGGTCGCACCCAGGATCGAGAGCATGGCCGTAGTTGCCGTAAAACGACGGCCGTCATAGGCGCCATCCGGACGGGATACGGAGCCCGGCTTCCACTGCAGCAGGGGCCGGATAAGGTCGGCCAGACGCTCGAGAATGTCGATGCGTACGGCGCGCTTGCCAAGGAAGCGGAAGCCGGCGAGCTTGTAGAAGGTCCGCTCGTAAGTCGGATCGGTGACAACCGAGGTCCGGCCGGCGGCGAGCACCGGAATGAGATCGCCGTAACCCGGCTTGTCGAGACCGTCGTTCTTCAGTGCCCAGAGCAGCGTGATCAATTCTGATGGCGCCGGCTTCAGAAGCGCCGGCATGAAGATGTGATAGGCGCCGAAGCGAATGCCATGACGACGGATAGAAGCACGCGCCTCCTGGTCCAGCGACTTGACGTCATCGGCGACTTCGCGGCGGAACAGCACACCGAGGTTCTCGACGAGCTGGAAGGCCAGCCCCTTGGCGAGCCCCTCCAGATCCTCCGCCCGCGACAGATCGTCAAGCGGCTTCAGTACCGTGGAGATGTGATGATTGACGAAACGCTCGATGCGCGCCACGACGTGATCGCGGGCATTGCCCTGCAACTGGTCGTCGGCGAGAAGGATGACGCGCGGACGCATGACGTGGTCGCTCGCCGCAAGGCGGGCAACCGGCTCGCCGAGCCAGCGCACGAAACCATCGGATGCGAGCGCGAGGTCGCTGTTGCCGGCGGCGTGCAGCCGCGCAGCCCGCGCCTCGAACTCGAGCGCAAGCGCCTTCTGCGCTGCACCGAGCGCGGCACGCGCATCGGAACCCTCCGCCCCTGCGGCCAGGCTGAACCGGAAACCGGCCAACTGCCCCACATGATGTCCCTCGACGAAGACATCCCCATTCACACTGATTTCAGCTTCCAGCATCGCATTCTCTCTCAGGCGCTTCATAAGCACAGATGTCCTGCGGTCAACGAAGCGTTTCGTCAACCTTTCATGTAAGGCATCGGACAATCGATCTTCGATTTCCCGCGTCTTTTCTTGCCAGTGTGTCGGATCGGCAAGCCATCCAGGACGGTTCGACACATACGTCCACGTTCTAATCTGCGCAATACGTGCAGACAACGTATCAATTTCACCATCGGTCCGATCAGCCCGATGAACCTGCTCCGCCATGAAAGTCTCGTTCACTGTGCCACGACGCACGAGATCGGCATAGATGGTGGAGATCAGATCGGCATGTTGGGCAGGGGTAATACGGCGATAATCCGGAAGGGCACAGGCATCCCAGAGTTTTTCGACGCGCTCCGGTGTGGTCGCGACGCTCGCCACCTCCGGATAGCCCGACAGATATTCCAGCGCCTGCTGATCGATGGCCGGCAGCGCCCGCGTCAGGCCGTGCACTGTGGGCGCCACCTCAAGGCTTTTCTTCAATGCCGCGATAGAAGCGAAATCGACGGCTTTCGAGCGCCACTGCAGCACGCGGACCGGATCGAACTGATGCGATTCGATCCGGTGCACGAGTTCCTTGTCGAAGGGCTCGACGCGCGAGGTGACACCGAACGTGCCATCGCGCACATGCCGCCCGGCTCGCCCGGCAATCTGCGCCATTTCGCCGGGATTAAGATCCCGGAACTGATAACCGTCGAACTTGCGATCCTGCGCGAAGGCGACATGGTCGACGTCAAGATTGAGCCCCATGCCGATCGCATCGGTAGCGACCAGATATTCGACGTCGCCTTCCTGATAGAGCGCCACCTGCGCATTGCGGGTGCGCGGCGACAGAGCGCCGAGAACGACGGCTGCACCGCCGCGCTGGCGGCGGATCAGCTCGGCAATCGCATAGACCTCGTCGGCCGAGAAGGCGACGATGGCAGTCCGCTGTGGCAGGCGGGTGATCTTCTTTGAGCCGGCATAGAGAAGCTGCGACAGCCGCGGACGCTCGACGACGGTAATGCCCGGCAGAAGCTGTTCGAGGATCGGACGCATGGTGGCGGCGCCGAGCAACAAAGTTTCCGTTCTTCCGCGCAGGTGCATCAGCCGATCGGTGAAGATATGTCCGCGCTCGAGGTCGCCGGCCAGTTGCACCTCATCGATCGCGACGAATGAGGCCATGGTATCGCGCGGCATGGCCTCGACCGTGCAGACGGAGAAGCGCGCCATATGCGGCGTGATCTTTTCCTCGCCGGTGATCAGCGCAACATTATGCGCACCGACTTTCTCGACGACGCGCGTATAGACCTCGCGTGCGAGGAGACGCAGCGGCAATCCGATCACGCCGCTCTCATGCGCCACCATGCGCTCGATCGCATAATGCGTCTTGCCGGTATTGGTCGGTCCGAGCACCGCAGTCACGCCGCGGCCGCTCAGGATCATGGATTGGTCACGCACGTCTCTCATCCCGGCATCGTCTGGCCCCGTTGCCACCCACGCGCGAGCCTGGTGCAACAGAAGCAGCACACATGCCCATGCAAGGGCGCAAAGGCAAGGGCTGGGCCACAACATAGTGGGTCGGCGGCACCCTTTCTCGGCGCTCACGGCGGGCGCCTGACGGAAATTCGGAACACTCACGGAACGAATCAGCGACGAATCGTTGACTCCGCCGGATTCAGGGTTTGTTCACCGCTATATATTGATATCCAAGGTCGGATTCGCACCACATGCTGAATCGGAAATTTTGTCGTTGGTGACTCCCGCCGATAGGATCGGCAGGTCTCACCAAAGCGTCAGATTCGACTGAGGGATTCGGAATCCAAGACTCTGGAAAATTTAGGAAAATTCAACCCTAGGCTACTCGTTCGCAGCATCGAATCCGAACAAAATTAACACTTCGTACGTTCTCGGGATGATTCAGCGGCGAATCGAGAACCTCGTAACTGTTTCGCTCGGCTAAACACAAGATGTAGTGGGACATCGGACTTTTCGAGTACCTCAGGAGAGCAAAATTTTGCCGGATTCCATCGCCGCAGTGGCGTTTCAGAAAACACTCCCATTCGCCGATCCGAAGGTCCGAAACCAGTCGCCGTTAACCTCTCAGCCAAAGCAGGAACGAATGGGCGACGAATCACCGACATAAGGGTTTTCACGGTTTGTTCATCGCTATATCATGTGGAACTACAATTGGTTAACCATAGGGAACGGTGGATAAACTGCTGTGATCCCGTTGTTTCCCGGTGTGCTATTAACCTTTCCGGACTGCCGAAACTGAAAAGGGCACTCGAAAGCGCCCTTTGAAATCGCGGTCAAGACTGCGTCAGACGAAGAACTGGCCGCCGTTTGCGGAAATCGTCGATCCCGTAATGAAGCCGGCATCGTCGGATGCCAGGAACACGACGCAGCGGGCGATTTCTTCCGGTTCGCCCAGACGGCCGACCGGGATCTGCGGAATGATCCGTTCAGTCAGCACCTTTTCCGGGATGGCGCGCACCATCTCCGTGCCGATATAGCCGGGGCAAATGGCATTGACGGTGATGCCCTTCGCAGCGCCTTCCTGTGCCAACGCCTTGGTGAAGCCGAGATCGCCAGCCTTGGCTGCGGAGTAGTTCGCCTGCCCCATCTGGCCCTTCTGGCCGTTGATGGAAGAGATATTGATGACGCGGCCGAAATTGCGATCACGCATGCCCGACCATATGGGATGCGTCATGTTGAACAGGCCGGTGAGATTGGTGCCGATGACATCGCCCCATTGTTCCGGCGTCATCTTGTGGAACATGGCATCCCGCGTGATGCCGGCATTGTTGACGAGGATTTCGACCGGGCCGAGGGCCGCTTCCACCGACGCGATGCCTGTGACGCATTCCTTGTAGTCGGACACGTCCCACTTGAAGACGGCGATGCCGGTGACGCTGCTGAAGGCCTGGGCCTTTTCGTCATTGCCGGCATAGGTTGCCGCAACGCTGTATCCTGCGGTCTTCAGCGCGATCGAAATTGCGGCGCCGATGCCACGCGTCCCGCCCGTTACCAGTGCTACCCTGCTCATTGTCTCACTCCCGATTGATTGTTGGTCGTTTGCCAAGGGTTTCGCCCGTCAGACGCGCGGACGAAACCATTTGCGAAAACCCTCCGGCGTTTTGCCGTGAGGTCAGGTCATTCCGTTGCCAACCTCACAGCCGTTCGACGCACATGGCAACGCCCATGCCGCCGCCGATGCAGAGCGTTGCAAGCCCCTTGGACACGCCGCGGCGCTTCATCTCGAACAAGAGCGTGTTGAGGACGCGGGCGCCGGACGCGCCGATCGGGTGGCCGATGGCGATCGCACCGCCATTGACGTTGACGATGGACGGATCCCAGCCAAGATCCTTGTTGACCGCACAGGCCTGGGCCGCAAAGGCTTCGTTCGCCTCGACCAGATCAAGATCGCCGACGGACCATCCGGCCCGTTCCAGAGCCTTGCGGGAGGCCGGGATCGGCCCGGTGCCCATGATCTGCGGATCGACGCCAGCCGTTGCCCAGGAAACGATACGGGCAAGAGGAGTGATGCCGCGGCGCGCGGCTTCCGCGTCGGTCATCAGAAGCGTGGCCGCCGCACCGTCGTTGAGGCCCGAAGCATTGGCCGCGGTGACCGTGCCTTCCTTGTCGAAGGCAGGACGCAGCTTGGTCATCGATTCCAGCGTCGCGCCATGGCGGATATATTCGTCCTGATCGACGGTCACGTCGCCCTTTCGTCCGGAAATCACAAAGGGAACGATCTCGTCGGCAAAGCGTCCGGCCTTCTGCGCGGCCTCGGCCTTGTTCTGCGAGCCGAGCGCGAACTGGTCCTGGTCATCGCGAGACAGCTGCCACTTCTTGGCGACGTTCTCCGCCGTGACGCCCATGTGATACCCGTAAAAGGCATCGGTCAGACCATCCTTGATCATCGTATCGACCATCTTGAAATCGCCCATCTTCACGCCTGCACGCAGATGACCGCAATGGGGAGCCATGGACATGGATTCCATGCCGCCGGCAACGATGATCCTGGCATCGCCCGCGGCGATCTGTTGCATGCCGAGTGCGACGGCGCGCAGACCGGAGCCGCAGAGCTGGTTCATGCCCCAGGCTGTTGCCTCCTGCGGGATGCCTGCCTTCATGGCTGCCTGACGGGCCGGGTTCTGCCCCTCGCCCGCGCCCAGCACCTGGCCGAGAATGACCTCGTCGACCTCGGCGGCCTCGACACCGGCGCGGGCGAGCACGGCCTTGATCACGGCCGCGCCGAGTTCATGGGCTGGCGTGTTCGCAAAAGCGCCGTTGAAGGACCCGACGGCCGTGCGGGCCGCACTGGCGATCACGATGGATGGATTGCTCATGGTCTGTTTCCTCGATTTTTTTCTGCGCTGGCGTGAGACTGGCAAAGCTCGCTGCGCAAGTCAAACGCGATAATGTGACGAATGTTCGGTCGCTGATGCGATCAGGGCCTGAAAGCAAATTTCGCAGCTGCGTCGTCGCATTGCACAAAGAGATTGTCAGAACGGTTTTTTTGCGGATACTCTGAAAAGTATAATAAAGACGGGAACATGGGAGGAGGAGACCCCACATGGCAAAGCATGACGGCCAGATCGTTATCAAAAAATATGCAAACCGGAGGCTCTACAATACCGGCACAAGTACATACGTAACCTTGGACGATCTTGCGGTAATGGTGAAAAAGGGAGAGGAATTCACCGTTCAGGACGCGAAGTCAGGCGAGGACATAACGCACTCTGTCCTGACGCAGATCATCTTCGAGCAGGAGTCGAAGACCGGCAACACGCTGTTGCCGATTTCCTTCTTGCGACAGCTGATTTCTTTCTATGGAGACCAGATGCAGATGGTCGTGCCGAGCTATCTCGAGCATTCGATGCAGGCCTTCACCGACCAGCAGGTGCAGATGCGCGAGCAGATCAACAAGGCCTTCGGCGATACGCCGCTTGGCAAGAATCTCAGCGTTCCGCTGCAACTGGTGGAAGAACAGGTAAAACGCAACACCGACCTTTTCCATCAGGCGATGCAGATGTTCTCGCCCTTCATGGCCGCAGCCCCGCAGGCCAAGGAAACGCGAAAGGCTGAAGCCAAGGACATTGACGAACTGAAAGAGCAGATGCGGGCACTTCAGGCCAAGCTCGAAAATCTCGGCTGACGAAAAAATCGCGCATTCGAAAACGGATGCGCGATTCGTCTTTCCTGGTTACAGGCCGATGGATACATCCCGTCCGGCCGTGCGCATGGACACGGAAAATCCGGCGATCACATCGATGAAGCTGATCATCATCAGGATGAAGAATATCTGCGTGGCGGCATTCCCGACCAGCAGGAACTCCACCAGAAACACAATGAACAGAACCATCGACAGCAGATGATCCATCAGCGTCTTGGAACTGGTGCGCGTGGCCTTGAGGATTTCGACGAACAGCAGGGCCAGCGCAATGACGATCAGCAGATCGCCGAAGCTCATGGTCCAGGTCGCGCCCGAAAGCATCGACAGGGACATGACCTGACTGTCCAGCACGGCGATGCCACCACTGCCGAAAACGCCGGTCATGGCAAGGTTGTAGAGCGCAAACGGTAGGATCAGCAGCGGAATGGCGGCAATCATCTGGACACAGGCTCCCGTTGTCATGCACGAACGACGCGCATAGCTGTTCCATACAGCAGGTTTCAGGTCAAGAAGATGGCACTTGCGCAGCGTTCGCCAGTGCCATCCCCGACCGGCTGCAAACAGCCATCCGGACATGAAAAAGGGCCGGCAAAGCCAGCCCTCGATCTCTTGCCCGATGGTCAAGCGCAGATTATGCGCTTTCCTTCGGCGTCAGAACCTGGCGACCGCGGTACATGCCGGTCTTCAGGTCGATGTGGTGCGGGCGGCGCAGTTCGCCGGAGTTCTTGTCTTCGACAAAAGTCGGAGACTTCAGCGCGTCAGCGGAGCGGCGCATGCCGCGCTTGGACGGGCTTGTTTTTCTTTTCGGTACAGCCATTTTATACTCCACTTATCGGGCAAAACACTGTTGCGCGGCCGGTCAATAGGCCGGGACAAACAGTTGTCAATCTCGGAATTTGCCGGGCTTATACATGCCCCACAGGCGTTTGACCAGTCCCTGCCTTGATTTTTTCGACTCTTCCGTGTTTGCGAGGTTCAGGCCTCGTCTTCCGGAACGATCCAGGTTTCCAGAAGCGCTGCCGCCTGCCATTTCTGAAATGCCGGGTGGGTCTTGACGGCGTTCATATAGGCAAGCGAGACCGGATCGCTGGTCAGTTCGTAGATCTCGAACCGGTTGACCACCGGCGCAAACATCGCATCCACCGCAGAGAAGGCACCAAACAGGAACGGACCACCAGAGCGGGAAATCGACTGCTGCCAGATCATCTCGATGCGCGAAACGTCGTCCATCACTCCATCGGGGAGGTCGATCGCCTGGATTTCGCGGCGAATGTTCATCGGGCAGGCGCCGCGCAGCGCGCGAAAGCCGGACAGCATTTCCATGGAATAGCTGCGGGCAAGGGCGCGATCCCCAATTGCTTCAGGCCAGAGTCCGGCCTGCGGAAAAAGATCGGCCACATATTCGATGATCGCCAGCGATTCCCAGACCCGGACATCGCCATGATATAGAATCGGCACGCGGCCCGTCGGGGAAATCTTCTGAATTTCCGGATTTCCAGCCGGGAAATCGAAGGGAATGACGACGTCCCGGAACGGCACGCCGCAGCCTTCGAGCGCAAGCCAGGGCCGCAGCGACCAGGAGGAATAGTTCTTGTTGCCGATGTAAAGGACGAGTTCGCTCACTGGTTTTCTCCGCTCGAATGGCTGGAGGCGACCATAGGCACCAGGCGTCGTCTGGGCCAATGAAAAGGCGTGATCCTACTCATAAAGGCATTTGATGTAATCGCCGGACCGCCCGGCGCGGCGCTCTATCACACCCGCGAGCCGCCTCAACCCCCGACCCGGCTTGCCGGCGTTGCGCTCGAAGGGATTGGGCAGCGAGACAGCGAGCAGCGCCGCCTGACGGCGCGTCAGCTGCGAGGCGGAAACACCGAAATGATGCCGTGCGGCGGCCTCGGCACCATAGATGCCCGGCCCCCATTCGGCGACGTTCAGGTAGAGCTCCATCATGCGCTGCTTGCTCCAGACGAAATCTGCGACGAGTGCCAGAGGCAGTTCCATCGCCTTGCGGACGAACGAACGGCCATTCCAGAGAAACAGGTTTTTCGACGTCTGCATCGGGATCGTACTAGCGCCGCGGGTCGATTCTCCCTCAAGCGCCTCGTTGACCACGCTGCGCATCTGTACCCAATCGACGCCGTCATGGGTGCAGAACTGTCCATCCTCGGACATCATCACGGATTGCACGAGATTTTTCGACATATCTTCGAACGCCACCCACTGCCGGTCATAACCGCGCAGCAGCACCAGGTCGCGCAGCATCAGCGTGGAAATGGGGTGCACAAAGCTCGGCGCGTAAAGGATGATCAGCACATAAGGCAGGACAATGAGGGCAACGAGCACCAGGACCAGCTTTCGCCAGCGGGCACGCAGGCCACGCATCAATCCCGTCCAACGGCTGGGTTGCACGTCACTCTCGTCCCGAGTTTCCGGTACAATATCCACCCTTTGAAACGCCCGCCTGATGATCCCAAAGGTTCTCATAAAGCATGAGCGGCAAAAACTGAACGCCTTTTCTGCATGAAGCCCCTGTCCACCAAGCTTTGTGCCCGGATAAATCCCGTTGCCAGCATCCCTGCAGTCATGCCAAAGAACCCGCCATGAGCGACAAGACCAGCCTGTTTCAGACCCGCCTGAAGACCAATGCCGATGCCGTCGAGGCCTGCCTGACCGATATCCTGTCACAGGCCATCAGGCCGGACGAAATCGTGCGGCCGGAAGGGTTGATGGCGGCCATGCGGCACGGCGTGCTGAACGGCGGCAAACGGCTGCGGCCGTTCCTTGTCATCGAGACTGCTGCCATTCTGGGCGGCGACCGGCAGGCGGCCTTGCGCGTGGGCGCGGCACTCGAATGCGTGCATTGCTATTCGCTGGTACATGACGACCTGCCGGCGATGGACGACGACGCCCTGCGGCGGGGGCAGCCAACGGTCCATGTCGCCTTCGACGAGGCATCGGCCATCCTGTCCGGCGACAGCCTGCTGACGCTCGCCTTCGATATCATCGCGGCGCCGGAAACGCCGCTCTCTGACCGCCAGAAGACCGAACTCGTGCTGGCCCTTGCCCGCGCCTCCGGCATCGGCGGCATGGCCGGTGGCCAGGCGCTCGATCTGGCGGCAGAGACAAGCGCACCCGATGAAGCGGGCATCGTCACGCTGCAGGCGATGAAGACGGGCGCGCTGATCCGCTTCGCCTGCGAAGCCGGCGCGATCGTTGCTGGCGCTGGGCCCGAAGAACGCCGGATGCTGCGAACCTATGGCGAAACGATCGGCCGCGCCTTCCAGCTCGCCGACGATCTTCTCGACCTGACCGCCGATGCGCAAACCATGGGCAAGGCAACAGGCAAGGATGCCGCGCGCGGCAAGGGCACGCTCGTATCGCTGCGTGGGAAGGATTGGGCACAAACGGAACTGGCGCGATTGGTGAAGGCGGCGGAGTCACTCTTGCAAGATTTCGGTGCGCGCGCGATGATCCTCAATGAAACCGCCCGGTTCATCGCCAATCGCAACCATTGATATAATTTTAGAGAGATTTGGTCGTGAAGAACATCGTGCTCTCCCTATCTCTGATATCGAATGGCCTGGTAGCATATTTCATACTCAATCCTGCGACGACCTTAGCGGTGAAGATGACGTGCGACCAGGTGAGAAACGAGGGTGCAAACAAGGCGGCGACCCTTGCTTTTGCGCTGGCGAATGGCGGATCCCTTTCCAAAACGCACGACTTTCTCCGAAATAGCGACTTCTATCTTCGCAACATCCATATAGCAGATGGAAAATCGACCTTCGTTTATACCGCTAGCAACTATCCCAGCACTTGCGGCTTCTACGGTCCGGTCGTGGATGGCGGCATTGTCAGGATCGGCACGAATCTTGGCAACGATCCCTTAATTGCCGGTATATGGTAAAATGGGATCGACACGGACGATCAATTAACCAGCGAGACTGAGCGCTACTCGGCTGCAGCCTGGCCCTGGCCAAAGCGCTTTTCGATATAGTCGTTGACCAGCGCTTCAAAATCGCCGGCGATATTCGTACCCCGGATGGTCATCGCCTTCTTGCCGTCGATATAGACCGGGGCAGCAGGAAGCTCACCGGTTCCGGGCAGGGAAATGCCGATATCGGCATGTTTGCTTTCGCCGGGGCCGTTGACGATGCAGCCCATGACAGCGACCTTAAGGCCTTCGACGCCGGGATATTTCTCCCGCCAGACCGGCATGTTGCGGCGAATGTCGCCCTCGATCTTCTGGGCAAGTTCCTGAAAGACGGTGGAGGTGGTGCGGCCGCAGCCGGGACAGGCGGCGACGACCGGAATGAACTGGCGGAAACCCATGACCTGCAGAAGTTCCTGCGCCACCTGCACCTCGCGGGTGCGGTCGCCGCCAGGCTCCGGCGTCAGCGAAATGCGAATCGTATCGCCAATGCCCTGCTGCATCAGGATGCCGAGCGAGGCGGCCGAGGAGACGATACCCTTGGAGCCCATGCCGGCCTCGGTTAAGCCCAGATGTAGCGCATGGTTCGTCCGGCCCGACAGCATGGCGTAGCAGGCGATCAGATCCTGCACGTTGGAGACCTTGGCCGACAGGATGATGCGGTTGCGCGGCAGGCCGATCTCTTCCGCAAGCTCCGCCGAAATCAGCGCCGACTGGACGATCGTCTCGCGCATCACCTGTTGTGCCGTCAGCGGAAAGCCATTCGCCTGATTGTCGTCCATCATCCGCGTCAGCAGGTCCTGGTCGAGCGAGCCCCAGTTGACGCCGATGCGCACCGGCTTGTCGAACTGGATGGCGCGCTCGATGATCTGCGCGAACTGCTTGTCCTTCTTGGCCTTGAAACCGACATTGCCGGGATTGATGCGGTATTTCGCCAGCGCTTCGGCGCAGGCCGGATGATCGGCGAGCAGCTTGTGGCCGATATAATGAAAATCGCCGATCAGCGGCACATCAAGGCCGAGCCGCTCCAGCCGCTCGCGGATTTTCGGCACGGCAGCGGCACTTTCATCGCGGTCGACGGTGATGCGCACCAGTTCGGAACCTGCACGGTGAAGGGCTGCGACCTGCGCCACAGTGGCATCGATATCGGCCGTATCCGTATTGGTCATCGACTGCACGACGACGGGCGCGCCGCCACCAACGATGACGCCACCGACATCGACGGCAACGGAGGCGCGGCGCGGCTGCGGATCAAAATCGAAGGCGGAAGACATGAAAGCCCCTTGAACGCTGATAGGACAACGGTCTCTCAGGTGGATGAGGATGGCCGCCTTGTCAACGTCAACATCATGGTTTGACGATGATTTGATGACCGCAGGATCTTCACCCGATCAATGATCGCCACCCGTATGGTCCGCATGCACGGCATGACGGGAAAACAGCAGGACGACGATGAACAGCACCGGTACCGCGGTGAACACGATGGCAAAACCCGTGTGCTCGGCGACGAACCCGATCAGCGATGGCGCAAACAGCATGCCCGAATAGCCCATGAAGGTAGCAACGGAGAGCCCAATGCCGGGTGCCAGCCCCGGCATGTTGCCAGCGGCGGAAAAGGCGATCGGAACCATGTTGGAGATGCCGATGCCGGCCAGCGCAAAACCGATGATCGCGATGATCGCGTTTGGCGCAAGGCCGGCCATGACCAGCCCGACCAGCGCCGTCATGGTGCAGACGCGAAGCGTCAGCACGGCGCCAAATCGATCCCGAACGTGATCGCCGGCAAAGCGCATGACCGCCATGGTGGCGGAGAAGGCCGCAAACCCAAAGCCGGACAGGGCAACCGAAGCCCCAAGCTCGTCACGCAGATAAAGCGCGCCCCAATCCAGAACCGTACCTTCCGGCACCATGGAGAACAGCGCAATGATGCCGATGATCCAGGGCAGCGGCGTCATCGGCAGCCGCAGTTTTTCCTTGGCCGCATCCGGATGGGGCTCGTCGGCCAGGATCATCGGCCAGGCGATGGCCAGAACGAGCAGGCAGGCGACCGTGATGAAGATGGCATGGGGCAGCACGCCCAGATAGGCCATGATCAGCCCGCCGCTTGCCGAGCCGATGAGGCCGCCAAGGCTCCAATAGGCATGGCAGGACGACATGATGGCCCGGCGCATCGACTTCTCGACCTCCACCGCATTGGCGTTCATCGCGACATCCATGGCGCCGACGAAGCCGCCGAGCAGGAACATGGCCGGCACAGCCGTCCACAGATTGGGAGCCAGCGTCAGCAGGAGAAGCAGGGGCGACAGGATGACGGCGGTGACCTTGACCACGCGCTGCGAACCCATGCGCGCGATAAAGCCGCCGGCGATCGGCATCAGCACCAGCGATCCGACACCGAACATCAGGATGAGCAGCCCCAGCACGCTTTCGCCGATGCCGAGGCGCTCCTTGAATTCCGGTATCTTCGGCGCCCAGCTGCCGGTGACGAAACCGTTCATCAGGAACAGCAACGACACCGCAAGACGGGTCCTCGGCATGTAGCCTTGCCGCACGGCAGGCTGTACTGGGTTTTGAGCAGACTGGGCCATGAACTTTCCCCTGATGATCCGTAGCCGGATTCAGACCGTGATTTCGATGAGGTTGCCGTCGGGATCTCGCAGCACGGCTTCATAGAAGCCGTCGCCGGTCATGCGTGCCGGGGCAATGAGAATATCTTTGGATGCGGCAACTTCGGCCATCGCATCGACGGCTTCGCGGCTGCCGAGCGACAGGGCGATATGTGCATAGCCCGCCCGCTCCGGCATATTGTCCGCCGCCGCAATCCAGGGACCTTGCATGACTTCCAGCGACGCCCCGTCCGCAAGCGTCAGGAAGCGCGAAGAGAAACCCGGCCGGTTCCGGCTTTTATAGGTTGCTCCCGCAATGGCACCGAACGTTGTCTCCCAGAAGGCGCAAATCCTGTCGAGATCGGTGGTCCAGAGAGCGACATGGGCAATTTTCATTCCATCCCCTTTTCGGAGCGG
>Ga0307513_10001044_pt1 | contig 40198 bp, 36 predicted proteins | sample 15_EM_MG_FD_202174 | JGI IMG/M metagenome (GOLD analysis project Ga0307513, IMG submission 202174) | Populus trichocarpa ectomycorrhiza microbial communities from riparian zone in the Pacific Northwest, United States - 15_EM | ecosystem: Host-associated > Plants > Roots > Unclassified | place...
CGCAGCACCGCGGCGACCGCCTCGATGTCGGACTCGTCGATCGACTGCCGGCCGTAGGGCAGCACGCTCAGACGTCCGTCTCGAGGATCTTGCCGATCTCCTCCGGGGTGAACCACTGGTCGTTGGTGTCGGAGGTGTAGCCGAACCCCGGGGCGACCGGGACGCCGTCGGCCGGCGGGGTGTAGCCCCAGGAGGCGAGGTCGGGCTGCAGGACGTACCGGTCACCGCTGCGCAGGGTCCGGCGGCCCTCCTCGTGCGAGATCATCTCCTCGTGCAGCTTCTCCCCCGGGCGCAGCCCGACGGCGTGCATCTGTGCCCCGGGAGCGACTGCCTGGGCCAGATCGACGATCTTCATCGAGGGGATCCGCGGCACGTACAGCTCGCCGCCCTGCATCAGCTCGAAGGACTCCAGCACGAAGTCCACGGCCTGCGGAAGGGTGATGAAGAACCGGGTCATCCGCAGGTCGGTGATCGGCAGGGACTTGCCCTCGTCGGCGAGCTTGCGGAAGAACGGGATCACCGAGCCGCGGCTGCCCATCACGTTGCCGTACCGAACCACGCTGAACCGGGTGGGGTAGGCGGCGGCGTAGTGATTGCCGGTGATGAACAGCTTGTCGGCGGTCAGCTTGGTGGCGCCGTACAGGTTGATCGGGCTGGACGCCTTGTCGGTCGACAGGGCCACGACCCGCTTGACCCCCGCATCGATGCACGCCTCGATCACGTTGTGCGAGCCGATGATGTTGGTTTGGACGAACTCCCACGGGTTGTACTCGGCCGTGTCGACCTGCTTGAGGGCCGCGGCGTGAACCACGTAGTCGATCTTGTGCATCGCCCGGTTCAGCCGTTCGCGGTCACGAATGTCGCCGATGAACCAGCGCAGCCGGGGGTCGTCCTCGAACAGCCCGCGGCATTCGTACTGCTTGAGCTCGTCGCGCGAGAAGATCACCAACCGGGACGGTTCGACCTCGTCCAGCAGGCGCTTGATGAACGCCTTCCCGAACGAGCCGGTCCCGCCGGTGACCAGGACGGATGCTCCATGCAGTGAACTCACTCGTGACTCCGTGTGCCGTCGTTGTCGGGCGTGCACCGCGGCACGAGGTGCGCCGCGGTGGTCTCGGGGCGACGGCGCGCCCCGAGCGGGTGGCTAGGATCTGGGTCCGTGGACGCCATCGGCACGACACGATACCCGGTGCGGGCGGCCTCCCCCGACCTGCCGTCTCCGCGTATGTGCCGTTGACGGTGACACCGCGCCGGCCGACGCCGGCCTTCGGGTTCCGCTGCGACGCCGGCGGGGTGATCGGGGTCGGGCATCTGGTCCGCTGTGTCGCCCTGGCCGAGGAGCTCGTGGCCCGAGGTGCACGAGTGACGTTCCTGGGCGACCTGACCGCTTTGCCCTGGGTACGGCGCCAGCTCGACGACCGTAATCTGCCGGTGCTGCCCGCGCCACAGTCACCGCAGGCGCTGGCCGACCTGGTGGTCGATCTCGGCCTGTCGGCGGTGGTACTGGACGGCTACCACCTCGACCCGGGCTGCGGTGCGGCGATCCGAGCCCGCGGTACGGCGGTCCTGGCCCTGGTCGACGGCAGCTTCGGCGCCGAGCAGGAGGCTGATCTATACCTGGACCAGAACCTCGGTGCGCAGCGGCTGCCGGGGATCGCCGCACAGGCGCAGATGCTGGCCGGCCTGGAATACGTGCTGCTCCGCGACGTGGTGCGGGACCGGCGGCCACTCGTCATGCCGTCCGGGGTGGCGTCCGGGTCGTCGTCCATCCCGTCCGCGTCGACATCGTCCGTCTCGGAACCATCGGTGCTGGCGGTATTCGGCGGCACCGACCCGTACGACGCGGCAGTGACCGTGGTACCGCTGCTGCTGGCCGGCGGGAAGCCGGTGATGGTGACGGCGGTCGCCGCCCGGCCCGAGGTGGCCGAGGCCCTGCACACGCTGCCCACCAGGCCCGGGCAACACGTGCAGGCGGTACCGCCGGTGGACGACCTGCCCGCCCTGGTCCGCCAGGTCGACCTGGTGGTCAGCGCCTCGGGCTCCTCGGTGTGGGAGCTGCTCTGCTTGGGAGCGCCCACGGCGTTGGTCTGTGTGACGCCGAACCAGCAGGTCGGCTACCAGCAGGTGGTGGGCCGCGGGTTGGCCGCCCCGCTGGGTGCGCTGCGGCAGCTCCAGGACGACCCCGACGCGCGGCGGGCGGCGAGTGAGGTGCTGACCCGGCTGCTGACCGACTCCGGCGCCCGGCGAGCGCTGGCGACGGCAGGCCTGGCGGAGGTCGACGGCCGGGGCCGGGAGCGGGTGGCCGACGCGCTACTTGGGCTGGCCGTCGGCCGAGTTGCGCAGTAGGCATGGTGGAGCGCGCTAGCCTCTTTAGTCGACTCCCCCGCCGCGTGCGGGGGTCGGGGTCAGAACCGCGGTCCGGACCTGGTCCGGCAGCCGAAGCAAGCCGAAGCTAACCGTCGTCTTGGAAGGTACCCAGTGCAGCGGACGCGAGTCGTCATCCAGTCCCGGCTGAGCTCATCGCGACTGCCGGGCAAGGCGCTGATGCCGGTCGGGGGCATGCCCCTGATCGAACTGGTCGCGCGCCGGGCCTCGCGCAGCGGGCACGAGGTGGTGGTCGCCACCAGCGAGGAGCACTACGACGACCGGATCGCAGAGCACCTGGACCGGGTCGGCATCCGGGTCGTGCGCGGCCCGCTGGACGACGTGCTGGGCCGGTTCGTGGCCGCCACCGCCGACCTGGATCCAAGCGACTGCGTGGTGCGGCTGACCGGGGACAACCCGGTGACCGACGCGGCCCTGGTCGACGAACTGCTGGCCGCGATGAAGGTTTCCGGGCACATCTACGGCCGGGTCGACATCGAACGTGCCCCCGAGGGGCTGGGCGCCGAGGCGTTCAGCGTCGAGGTCCTGCGGGCCGCGGCCGAGCAGGCCACCGCGCCGTACGACCGCGAGCACGTCACCCCGTGGCTGCGCCGCGAGCTCGGCGAGCTGCTGTTCGCCCCCGAGCAGTGTCCGCCCAACCCGCGCCGGTACCGATGCACCGTCGACGTGCTGGCCGACTACGACCGGGTCGCCTCGCTTTTCGCCGAACTGCCGGACCCGGTCGGCGTGCACTGGTCAGAGCTGACCACCGAGCTCGGCCGCAGAATCGGCCCGGACGCGCGGTTCCTGCCGGTGCGCGACGGCTCCGAGCTCGGCCAGTCCACCCTGGTGCTCGGCGGCACCCCGCTCGGCCAGCTGTACGCCGGCCCGCCCGGCGTCTCCGAGGCCGGCCGGGTGCGGCGGATCCTGGAGCGCGCGGTTGAGCTGGGGGTCACGCACGTCGAGACCGGACGGGCCGACACCGAGAGTGAGAAGGCATTGCGGGTCTGCGGCGAGCCTGCTCTGGAAGGGCGCCTGCGGGTGGTCGTCCGGGTGGCGCCGCTGGTCGGGATCACCGCTGCGGACGACGGTCGGCTGGCGGCGCTCTCGGTGGAGGCCAGCCTCGAGCGCAGCTTCGCCGAGCTGGGCCGCCGCCGCGCGGACGCGGTCCTGTTCGAGCGGGCGGCCGACGCGCTGGCCGGCGGCGGCGCGGCCTGGGCCAGGCTGCAGCAGTACCGCGCCACCGGCGAGGTCGGCCGGATCGGGGTCTGCGTCACCTCGCCGGCCGAGGTTGCCATGATCGCCGGGCTGGAAGGTCTGGGTTACCTCGAACTGCCGCTGAACCTGCTGGACCAGCGCTGGCCCGAGGGCAACCCGGCGCAGGTGCTGCACGAGGGCGGCCAGGTCGTGGTCGTGGCGCACAGTGTCTACCTGCAGGGACGTCTGCTGTGGTCGGAGGACGGGCATCCCGACCAGGACCGGGTTCGGCGCCTCGCCACCGAGCTGGGTCGGGAAAGCGTGGCCGACCTCTGCCTGGCCTACGTGCTCGGGCACCCATGGATCAGTTGCGTGGTGGTCGGGGCGACGACGCCGGAGCAGGTCGCCGAGAACGCCCGGCTCGCAGCGCTGGCCCCGCTGTCGGCGGCACAGTGTGCAGCGGTGGACGCGGCGCTCGGCCTGGCGGTCAGCGCCCGGCGGTGAACTCGTACACCTCGGCCATCGGCAGCCTGTAGCGCAGCCGGGCCCACGGTTCCAGGGTCGCGGCCGCACCGTCCTGGGTGCGGTCGACCAGCACCCACTTGACGCCGAGCTCGCGCAGCCGGTCCGCCGACTGCTGATCGGGATGGTTGATGAACCCGTCGTTGAGCAGCAGCAGGTCGCGGTGCCAGTACGGCACGAAGATGTCCCGGGGTCCGGACGAGGCCTGCTCGGACCGTGGCGTATAGCTCCAGCCCTCAACCAGGATCTGCCGTTCGGAGAATGCCGCGAGGACAAAGCGCCGCGGGTCGCAGAACACCGTGTTCGGCGCCTGGCAGTGCCGGTTGGTCATCACCAGGTCGTCCACTGCCGAGTGGTCCCTGATCCAGCGCGCCGCCCGGACCTGGTCGACGGTCACCGCGCCCGGCGAATCGGCCGCGACGGGCTCGCTGACACCGGGCGGTGTGCGAGCCACGGCAAGCACCAGCGATGTCACTCCGCCCGCCGCCAGCGAAAGGGTCACCGCAGCGGCCAACAGCCGCAGCCGCTGCCTGCGGGTCACCACAAAGGCCAGCACGGCCGCTCCGACCAGCGTCCAGCCCACCACCTCCAGCAGGTCCAGGATCTTCGGCAGACCCACGCCCGCGGTCGGCTCGCCGAGCAGCCGGATCGGCCCCAGCGCCAGCATCGGGCCGGCCACGGCAGCGATCCCCACCGCCCAGAAGATTCGCAGCGTGAGCCGCTCCGCAAAGGCGGCGATTCCGAGCGCGGCGCCCAGGGCAAGCAGAGGGTCTGCGCTGCGGGCGAAGTAGATCTGGCTCAGGCCCGGCTGATACAGCACTGCCACCGCGGCGGCCCCCGCCCCGCCGGCGCCGAGCAACAGCCAACTCAGCGGGTCCCTCAGCCGGTCCCGGGTGCTCAGCAGGCCGAGCGCCGGGAACCCGCGGGACAGCAGGGTCACCACCGCGACCACGGCCGACCAGACCAGCACCGGGGTGCTCTGCGGGCCGCCGATCAGGTCGTACGTGTAGGTCGCCGAGAGGGCGGCGACCGGGTCGAAGCGCAGGCCTGCGGCCGCTCCGTGGAACACCACCGTGAAGGCCAGCGCCAGGCTGCCGCCGACCAGGACCAGGTCGAGCAGCACCGCCGGTACCGTGCGCCAGTTGAGTGCGGCGGCAGCCAGCGCGGCCAGCGCCAGCCCCGCCACCAGCAGCGGGACGGTGGATCCCTTGGTGCCTGCCGCGGCGAAGGTCAGCACGGGCAGCAGCAGTACCGCTCCGGACCGCATCCGGCCGCGCCAGCGCAGGCCGATCACGACGACGGCCGCGACCAGTAGCGGTGTCGCCAGGCCCAGGCTCGGTGAGAACGGCGCCACCGGATAGCCGGGCGAGGCTTTTCCGTACGGGCTCAGGTCGCCGCCGGCCATGGTCAGGGCCGCGGCCAGCGGACCGGTCCAGGCCTGCCCGCTCAGCAACACGGCCGCTGCCGCCACCACCCCGGCCACGGCCAGCGGCATCACCGCGGGCATGAACCGCATCAGCACTTCGTCCAGGCCGGTACCGGAGGCGACCGAGAGCTGGGCCATCCACGCGTGACTGAACCAGTGGTAGGCCAGGGTCTCGGACGACACGTACGGGAACGACCCCGGTCCGCGGTGTGCCAACTCGCCGGCCAGCGCGAGGTGGAAGTAGGTGTCCACCTGCGGGGCGCGGGCGCCCTCCGTCCAGCGCAATGGCGTCGAGCCCAGGTAGTTGGCCAGTTGGACGACGGAAGCCAGGGTGGCCGCACACACCAGCGGAACCCACCACAGCGGCAGTGGCATCGTCCGGGCCGCGACGATCCGTCTGCGGGTCCACGGCAGGATCAGCAGGATGGCGGCTACGCAGGGACCGATGCCGAGGGAAAGCCACGGCAGCCGCGAGGTGCCCGCGGCCACCTGGGCCCCGATCGCCAGTGCGGTGCCGATCGGGAACGCCATCGCCAGGTCGACAGGCCACCAGCCGTGGAACGGTCGGACCGTCCGCCACACCAGGATTCCGGGCAGCAGCTGGGTGAGCAGCAGCACCCCCAGCAGCCGTAGCACGCTCTCGAGCGGCAGGCCGGCCTGCACCGCGAGCCCGAGGAAGAGGACCAAGGTGGCGATCAGCGACGCCAAACCGACCAGCGGCCGGACCAGCGGCCGGACCAGCGGTCCGATCCAGCGGCGCAGGCCCGCCACCCTCGCGGCTGGACTAGTGCGCAGAACCGCGCTCACCTCATTAACCCATGAGGACGACAAATACCTCCTCAGCAACCGGGAGGTTATCGTCCCGACTCGGGTGATTCCGGACCTGGGTGGTTGTCACGTCCGCCACACCCGTACCAGGGTCGATGAATCCGGCATCCCCGTTCCGATGAATCTGCCGACGCGGCCCGGTCGTAACGCGCATGAGCAGAATCATTGGCGACATCACCATGTCCATCGACGGGTTCGTCACCGGCCCCGGGGCGGACCTCCAGCACGGCCTGGGCCTGGATGCCGAGGGTCTGCACGCCTGGGCTCTGGAGAGCGAGCATCCCGTCGACCGCGATCAGCTCGAGGCCACCGCCGACGCCGGGGCAGTTGTGATGGGGCGCAAGACCTTTGACACGGTGGACGGTCCGGGTGGGTGGGGCGAGAAGATGGGGTACGGCGCAGACCAGGACAGCCGACCGCCGTTCTTCGTCGTGACGAGCACTCGACCCGAGCGGGTGAGGCTGGCCGGGTCGCACGACTTCAGCTTCGTGCTGGAGGGTCCCGCCGCGGCGGTCAGCGCCGCTCGGCAGGCCGCGGGCGATCGCGACGTGTACGTGATGGGCGGCGGCTCGCTGGTCGGCAGCTGCCTGGCCGCCGGCTTGCTCGACCAGCTGCGGCTGCACCTCTCCCCCGAGGTACTCGGTGGCGGCACCCCGCTGTTCGCGGGTGTGGGCCGGCACCGGCTGGTCCAACGGGAGGTGCGCGTCTCGGCGTCCGCGACCCACCTGACCTACGACGTCAGGCGATAACGGGATCAGGCGATGACTCCTGCCGATGTGCGTCTTGTAATCTCTGCCCATGCAGATGGCCGGCCCTGGGAGTGACATCGGTGGTTGACGCCGACGATGTACGCCGCCTGGCGCTGGCTCTGCCTCACGTGGTGGAGATCCCGAGTGCGGGATTTGACTTTCGGGTGGCCGACAAAGGTTTCGTCTGGTCCTATCCCGAGCGCATCCCAGGAAAGCCGCGGCAGATCCGAACCGATATCGCCGTGCTGTTCGTTGGTGACGAGGACGAGAAGCAGGCCCTCCTGCTGGGCGAGCCCGACCTCTTCTTCACCGCGCCCGGTTACGCCGGCGTGCCCTTGGTGATGGTCCGCCTGGCGGAGGTCGAGCCGGAACGTCTCCGCGAGCTGGTGACCGACGCCTGGCGGATGCGCGCACCGGATGAGCTGGCCGGCGACCTCGACGCGGCCACCGAGTCAGCCCAGCCCGAGTGAGCGGGTGAGCCGACCGGGCAGCCAACCGCCACGGCCGCCGGATCGGTGTGATCCGGCAGCCGGGTGCGTGGTTGAGCAGCATCGATCGCTCAGTGGATCTCACGCCGCACGGTGCGGATCAGCCCGACGGTCAGCGGAGCCGCCACCCAGACGAGCACGGCGACCAGGATCTGCACCAGGTGACCCGACCACTGGCCGTTGAGCAGCCAGGTGAAGGCGGTCGTGTAGTCGAGCCAGTCAGCGACCAGGTCTGATGCACGCCCCAGCAAGGCGAACCCGATGGGCAGCACGAAGGACGCGACGATTGCGGCCGCCGAGTTGTGCACCAGCGCTCCGAGCGCCACCCCCGTCATCACATTGAGGATCACGTACAGCAGGAAGGCGATCAGCAGGCCGGTATTGAGGTTCGCCTCCAAGGTCCGGCCCGAGGCGGCGGCCGCGCCGAGCCCTGCGGCCGTGACCAGCCCGCCGAACACCGCAGCACCGGCCCCAAGGATCAGCGAGACAACGATTTTCGCGGTGACGACCCGCATGCGCCGCGGTTCTTGGGTGAACGTGGTGAGGGCGGTGCGCTGGCTCCACTCGCTGGTCAAGGTCAGGATCGACACCACGGGCAGCAGGATGCTCAGCGCGATCGCGGCGAAACCGAGGTAGCTCGTGTAGGACTGATCGATGCTGGAGGGGGAGAAGATCGGCGCCAGCATCAGGCCGACCGTCGTTGCCGCGACCGCGATCAGCAGCCATCGGGCGGCGCGGGTATCGGTGGCCTTGCCCCACTCGACGCGAAGCAGCCGGCCGAACGGAATGCCGGGGAAGTTCATCCCGAGCGAGGGTGCCTGGGCGGCGCGGACCGAATCGGCCATTGTGGTGCTCATGCTGCTGCCTCCTGCGAGTGTGCCGCTGTGCCGGCGGTGAGTGAGAAGAAGAGTTCTTCGAGTCCGCCTGAGTCGGATTGACGCAGTTCGGTGAGCAGTACGCGGTTTTCGAGCGCGACCCGAGCGACGATCTCAAGAGTGACCCGACCGTCCACGACGTCCACGGTGAAGGTCTGATCCGGACCTGGGGCGTAGGCGATCCGGGCCGCGCGCAGTGCGCGTGCCAAGGCCTCTGGGTCGGGAGTGCGCACCAGCAGGCTGGAACTGGCCAGCAATTCGTCCAATGGCCCGGAGGCGACGACCTCGCCGTGGGAGATCACCACGAGATGGTCGACGGTGGCCTGCACCTCATGCAGGAGATGACTGGAGAGCAACACCGTCCCGCCGCGGTCGGCGAAGTCCCGCAGCAGCCCCCGCATCCACGCGATGCCCTCGGGGTCCAGCCCGTTCGCCGGTTCATCCAGGATCAGCACCGCCGGTTCACCGACCAGGGTCTGCGCGATCCCGAGCCGCTGTCGCATGCCAAGGGAGTACCCGCCCACCCGCCGATCGGCTGCGTCAGCCAGCCCCACGACGTCCAACAGGTGTTCCACCCGGGTTGTCGGTACGCCCGCCATTCGGGCGGCGATGGTCAGGGTCGCCCGGCCGGTGCGCCCGGCGTGCATGGCGGACGGGTCGAGCAACGTCCCGACCACCCGGGTCGGGTTGGGCAGGTCGACGAAGGGTCGGCCACAGATGGTCGACGTCCCCTGATCGGGTCGGGCGAGGCCGACGATCATCCGCAGGGTTGTGGACTTTCCCGCGCCGTTGGGCCCGAGGAAGCCGGTGATGGTGCCCGGTTCGCAGTGTAAAGACACGTTTCGGACGACCGGCGCGTTTCCGTAGCTCTTTGTCAGGGCGGTTGCTGTGATCATGTGGCCAAGCCTGGCCCCGGGGTGCATTCTCGGGCATCGGCCGGCGGGGTCAGGGCTGGACGTGGAAAGGCGGGCCCGGGAAACGCTGCGGGACCGCCTTTCGTCGCCCCTGGCGTCGACGTTCGGCGGTGCCCTGGGCGGGAACGGGTCCCGTAGTCTCGGGATATGTCCACGCCGCGCAGGTTCTGGGCCGAGCAGCGGGTGCCGGAGCTGCTGATGTCACCAGGTGATCCGGCCGGGCCGGACATCGTCCATTCGAGGACGGGACGCGACTGGGTCGTCGACATCGTCGGGTTCCTCGTCGCGGTCGCGTTCGGCGTGCTCATCCTGATCTCGGCACGGCACGACACCAACCCATTGACGACCTCCGAGTCGATCATCGACGCCGGCTGCGGAGCGCTGGCCTGCCTCTCGCTGTGGTGGCGGCGACGTTGGCCGCTCGGCGTTGCGCTGATCACTGTCCTGCTCGGGACCTTCTCGACCTCCGCCACCATCGCCGGGTTGCTCGCGTTGTCCTCTCTCGCCGTGCATCGCAGCGTCCGGCCGGTGGTCCTGGCCGCTGCGCTGTGGATCCCGACCGGCCTGATCTACGCGATCTACAGCGGGCGCAGCGACATCCTGTCGGTGCTTCTGCTGGTCACCGCCCTCGTGCTGGCGGCCGTCGCGTGGGGAATGTTCGTCCGCGCCCGACGTCAGCTGCTGCTGAGCCTTCGCGAGCGGGCCCTGCGAGCCGAGGCCGAACAGCGCTCCCATGCCGGTCGGGTGCGGATGGCCGAGCGGACCCGGATCGCCCGGGAGATGCACGACGTACTCGCGCACCGAATCTCCATGATCGCCATCCACGCGGGCGGGCTGGAGGTGCGGCCCGACCTGCCGGCGGAGAAGGTTCGCGAGACCGCCGAGCTGCTGCGCTCGACGGCCCGGCAGGCGCTCGAAGAACTGCGGGACGTGATCGGAGTGCTCCGCGAGGACCAAGGGCAGGACGCGACCCCGGCGGCCCCGCAGCCGACCCTGGCGGACATCCCCCGCCTGGTCGAGGAGACCCGGCGGACCGATGCCAAGATCGAGTTCGAGATGCTGGTGGATCACCCGGATGCCGCGCCCAGCGCACTGGGACGCGACGCGTATCGGATCGTGCAGGAGGCGTTGACCAACATCGGCAAGCATGCCCGCGGTACGGCGGGACGCGTCCAGGTGAGTGGTGCGGAGGGCAGCGGTCTGCACATCAGCATCCGCAACCGCCTGCCGGTGCATGCGGACCCCGGGCTGACGCTGCCGGGTTCCGGGGCCGGCCTGCTCGGGCTGCAGGAACGGGTGACCCTCGCCGGCGGCACCCTCGTGCATGGACCGGACGGATCGGGGGACTTCGTGGTGGATGCTGAGCTGCAATGGTGAAGATCCGGGTATTACTCGTCGACGACGACGCCTTGGTGCGCGCCGGGTTACGCACGATCCTGTCCTCGGCGGACGACCTGGACGTGGTCGGAGAGGCGGCCAATGGTGTCCGTGCCATTGCCGCGGTCCGCGAGCTTCGCCCCGACGTTGTGCTGATGGACATCCGCATGCCGGAGCTGGACGGCATCGCCGCCACGGCTGCGCTGCGTCGGCTCGATGCACCCCCGCAGGTCATCGTCCTCACCACGTTCCAGGCCGACGAGCAGGTGATGAGCGCGCTCCGGGCCGGCGCGGGCGGCTTCCTGCTCAAGGACACCCCACCGGCCGAGATCGTGACCGCGATCAGGCTCGTCGCCTCCGGCGAGGCGATGCTCTCACCTTCGGTCACCCGCACGCTGCTCGCGCACGTCGGCGACGCCCAGGCCTCGGACCGACGTCGCGCCGCCGCCGAGCGACTGGCCGCGCTGACCGATCGCGAGCGTGAGGTGGCGATCGCCGTCGGAACCGGGGCCTCCAACGCGGAGGTGGCGGCCACGCTCTTCATGGGCGAGGCGACCGTAAAAGCGCATGTGTCGCGCCTTTTCACCAAGCTCGACGTCGCCAATCGGGTACAGATCGCCATTGTTGTGCACGACGCGGGCCAAGCCTAGGGCGGTGGCCGGTGGCTCGGTGTCATTGGCTCGGTGCTATCGGATCAACGTTGATCGAAGCCTTGACGGGAGCATCTTGCCGTCGCGGACGATCGAACACGGTGAACCCCAGACCGACGAGTGTCATCACCACAATGCCACCGCCCACCAGGTACGCCGCGGCTCGGACGGCGACTTCGTACGAGTCGATCTGCCCGGCCGACCACTCGACGAAGGGGTACGTCCCCACCACGACCACGATGGCACCGAGCACCCCGAGCACCACCGCGCGTCGGATGCTGAGCGCCCCACTGGAGTAGACAATGATTACCCAGGTCAGCAGCGCGATCACGGCGAGAACGACCGCGGCGGGTACCGAAGACGCGCCCAGGACGGCAGCAAGCCCTCCGGCCATCGCCACGCCGTACCCGAAAAGCACCGAGATCAGCGGGATCACCCACCAGTTCCGCCAGGCTCGCGGCGAGGCGGCGAGGCCGCCCAGCAACAGACCGAGCGAGACGCTCATCGTCACGCTGATGAATTCCCGTGCGATCCGCTGACCCGGAGCCGTCAACGCCGCCGGGCTCTTCGCTGTGCCGCCCACGAAGTCCCGGCTCTCCGCCGTCGGAAAGCCGATGCGCTCCCAACGCCCGTCCAGGTGCCTCACGAGGACGCCGTCCCGACCGGCCGCGACCGCCACAAGGTACCGGCTACCGACCGGGAGAACCCCCACCGCCGTTGCCGTTACGTCTGTGAGGTCCGCCCTGTGGCCGGGGTACGCCCGCTGGAGGAAGCGCAGTCGTCCCGGTGAAATCGACCACGCGCCGGTCCAGGTGCCTCCGCCGTCCACCGATTCCTCAACCGCCAGCCGCCCGGGGACGGTGCGGTAGCAATGGCGAGGGTCGGCCGGGACGCACGCCGGCGGCCTGGCGGAATTGCGTGACGTATCCCCGCTTAACGACCTCTCGGTGAGATCGCTCCAGCTCTCGCCGTCGGTCGTGGAGATCGCGTGGTCGTACATCCCGGTCGTCACGATCAAGGTTCCCTGCCGCACGATGACGTCGCTCGCCCAGGGGTAGTCGACGGCGGAGGTGGCGAGGATCGCCAGCCCAGCGGTCGGCAGAACGATGACCAGGCGAACCAGGTCGACGGCGCGGCGCGGCAGCGGATGACGCGTGACATACCCGAAGGCCCACCACGAAACCGCCAGCGCCGGAAGGGCGAGAAGGTCGGTGGGGTCGCGCAGGACCGTTGACGGACCCCAGGCCCACGACCACATCGCCGACGCCGCAGCGGCACCGGCCGCGGTCGTCTTGACCAGTGCGAACAGCATCCCGACCGCCACGGTGGCAGTCCCGGCGACGACGCGGACCGGTAGCCGGGGAACGAGCAGCGCGACCGTGGCGGTGATCACCGGCGGCGCCAGGGCGAGGCCGGCGACGTCACTCAGCTTGCCGGTCAGCATCCCGGGCCAGGCCGCCTTGAGCACATGGTCGTTGAGCAGCAGCACCGCCACGGCCACGACGATGACCGGATGCAGCAACCAGGCCACAGCGCCGCGTTCGGACGTGCCGGCGCCGTTGCGGACAGACGACGCTCGCTCGGGCCCGGTCATGACCCAATCGTCACCGAACAACATCACGGGCGGGCCTCGATAGCGCGACGTTCGCGCACGAGCCGCCCGCGACGTCGTGGAGGACGGCCTCGCAGCAGCGATGAGTTTCCCGCTGTCGGTTCGTCTCGTTGGTATGAGTGAGAATCTGCCGAGGGTCGTGTCGCGGGACGAGTGGCTGGTGGCGCGCAAGGAACTGCTGGTTGAGGAAAAGGAAGCGACCCGGGCCAGGGACAGGCTGAACACCCGCCGCCGGCTGCTTCCGATGGTGAAGATCGAGAAGGAGTATCGGTTCGAGGGACCGGAGGGGACGGTCACTCTCGCCGAGCTGTTCGCCGGCCGGCGCCAGCTCGCCGTCCTGCACTTCATGTTCAATCCATCGTGGGAGGACGGCTGCCCCAGCTGCACGGCCGGGGTCGATGAGATCGCGGATGGGCTGCTGCGGCACCTGCAGGCCCGTTCCACCAGCTTTGTGGTGGTGGCCCGCGCTCCGCTCGAGAAGATTGCGAAATACCGGGCGAAGCGGGGCTGGTCCGTGCCGTTCTACTCGTCCTTCGGCTCGGACTTCAACTACGACTTCCACGTCACGCTGGATGCCTCGGTGGCGCCAGTGCAGTTCAATTACCGCGATCCGGACGAGCTCCGCGCAGCAGGGCTGGACTGGGTCCTGAACCCCGACGATCAGCCGATGGAACAGCCTGGCCTGAGCTGCTTCCTGCGCGAGGGTGACGACATCTTCCACACCTATTCGACGTTCGGTCGTGGCACCGAGCAGACCGCCGGCGGGTACGAGATTCTCGACCTGACCGCACTCGGCCGGCAGGAAGAGTGGGAGGACCCCAAGGGACGCAGTGACGCCGCACGAGGCGCCGTCCCCAGCTTCACCTGATACCCACGCACACCGACGGCCCGGCCACCAGGAGGTGCGCCGGGCCGTCGGCCGTCTGGGTCACCCCAGGCGACGGTGCGCAGGACCGCCGGTTCAGACGCCGCCGGGGTCAGCGCTGACGATCGTGGTGCTCGCCAGCACGGGGTTGGGGTCCGGGAAGCAGACCGTCGGGGCCTCGATCGGGCTACCGAGGAAGTCGGCCACCGCGGTGAGGGTCAGGCCCGGGTCAGTGAGGCTGGTGCCACCCACCTTGACGTCGATAGTGCCCTCGGCGCCGGCCACGAGGTTCAGGGTCAGGGCGGGAAGTTGGTAATCCGCACCGCCTGCGATGGACGACGGCAACGTGATCACGAGGTTGTTGTCGACCTGGGTGAGGACGGGCTCGCTGCCGAGGCCGGAGCCGCCCGAGAGGGATGCCGACACCAGCGTGCTGTTGGCCGGGATCGGGATGGTGAGGGTGAAGTTCTTGACCTCCAGGAGTGGCAGGCCGCTGACCTCGCCCGGAATCTGGTCAGCCTGCGGCGTGACCGTGATCGCGAATGTTTCTCCAGGCGCCACCGTTTCCGGTGCGGTGCCCTCGACGGAAGAGTCGAATGTGGTGGCCACTGGACCGATGAAAGTGCTTGCTTCGCAGGTGTAGACGACGTCGACGGGGGCCGCCGCCGCGGTTCCGGCGGTCATGAGGGTAGCGCCTGCGGCCACGAACACGACCGCAGCCATTCTCGCGAGTGGATGGGTCCTAAGGAACCTCATCTGATGTCCTTTCTCGGCGTTGAGAAGGTGGAGGATGCGAGTGCTGTACCGTTTGTTACCGGCGGGTACATGGTGCGGGCATGCCGGAAAAATGTCAATAAGTGCCTTATGCGGCATGTCGGCCCATCGTGGTGGCGTGTCGCCACGGCGCCCAGGGCAGCCCAACCCGCTTGCGCGGTCCAGCGCGCAATCGCATGATCAGCGGGGTTTGGGCAGAGGGCCCGCCACTCGGGCACGCGCAACCCCGAAAATTGGCTCGTGGGAGCCCTCCCGCCGAGGTTATGCGTGTCCAAGTGGCGGGCCCTCACGGCAGGATCGCCAGGATCGCATCGAGACAGCGCCCGCCCCGCCCGACGGCGCAGACGGTGGCGATCATGCACTCGGGAGAAGGCGCGTCAGCGCCCGCCAAGCGATCATCCCCCAGACCGATGACGGCGACAGCGAATTACGGCCGCCCTGGGATGAAGGGCCGCTCAGGCACGCGAATCCACGGCGAACCCCCTGGACATGCCATCTGCGCAGGGCCATGCGCGTGCCTGAGTGGCCCCTCTCGAAAATTTGGTCGGGGGGAAGGTGAACTTTCCAGGCGCGGGCCGCATCGAATGATGTAGAGACAATGGGGATCAATCGAGGAGCGAGTGATGAGTAGCAGCCGGGGGGCCGGACGTGGGCGGTACGGACGGGCGCGGCGTGACCTGACACGGCTCAGCACAGCCCCCATCGGACGGGCGGTGGTCGGGGCGCTCGCCGTCTCGACGGCGCTGGTGCTGCTGTCCGGATGCACCAGTACTCCGCACGGCACCATCCGCCCGATCAGCGCGGGGTCGCCCACGACCGCTGCGACCACGTCCACGAGCGCTGCGCCCACGCCCACGCCCACCGCCGCGACCACGCCGACTGCCACTCCCTCGGCCGTCGCCAGCAACAAGACGAGCAGCGCCAAGCCGCCGGCCACAAACCCGAGGGCCACCATTTGGCCGCCGCGGGTCTTGGACCGGAAGAGCGTCGCCATGGCCGCCATCGCTGGAGATGTGGTTTACCTTCGCGTATCGAGCGGGCACCTGCTGACGGTTGACTACAGGGGCAGGGTCAGCATGTCCGGAACCAAGGACAGCAACGCCACCCGGATGCTGCTGGAGGCGGCCGGCTCGGTCGGCGGCGTGGACAGGTACCTGATCGTGACCCCGTTCAAGAACCCGAGGATGGATTCCTACTGCCTCAGCAACACCACTCTGAGCACGTTCGTCACGGAAATCTGCGACAAAGAGGACGAGACCCAGAACATCACGTTCAAAGAAGTAGGGAACCGCGAATTCGTCCTTGACGCCTACATGGGCCAGGTCGTCGTCACCGGGACCTTCATCGGTGCCGACATGGATAACGCCGCAGCCAGATTCAGCGTCATTGTCCCAGCCCGAAGCTGACCGCTGAAGCTGCCGCTGCCGCTCGTGCCAAAACACGTCCGTTCGCCGTGTCGATTCCCGGCTGCCCCGTTCGACCTGTGGGTGAGAGGGTCGAGAGGCGACCTGACAGCGGGACGATCAAGGAGATCGAGATGTCGAAGTACATGCTGATTCTGCGAGGCACGGACGAATCCATGGCGAAGATGATCGAGACGCCGTTCGAGCAGATGCTCGACACCGTGGGTCGCTTCAACGACGCATTGATCCGAGCCGGCGTGCTCATCGCCGCCGAGGGCCTGGATGACCCGGCTCAGGGTGTCGTGGTCGACTTCAGCGGCGAAGCACCCGTGGTCACCGACGGTCCGTACGGCGAGACGAAGGAGCTGTTCGGCGGCTTCTACGTGATCGACGTGGCCTCGAAGGAGGAGGCGGTCGAGTGGGCCAAGCGACTGCCTGCGGTGACCGGGACGAAGTGCGAGATCCGGCGGGTTCCGAGCATTGACGAGTTCCCGCAGGACAACGAGTGGATCATCAAGGAGCGGGCGTGGCGCGAGCGGACCGGCCAGGTCTGACGCCCGTGGCCAGCGACGGCCCGCCGATCACCGAGTCGGCGCGGCGGGCCGTCGAGGCCGTCTGGCGGATCGAGTCTGCACGGATCGTCGGTGCGCTGGCCCGCTACACCGGGGACTTCGAGCTCGCCGAAGACGTCGCACAGGATGCGATGGCGGAGGCGCTCGTCACCTGGTCGCGCGATGGTGCGCCGACGAATCCGGCGGGCTGGCTGCTCACGACCGCGCGGCGGCGTGCCATCGACAGCTTCCGCCGCCGGTCGGCACTCGACGCGCGGTACGCGATGCTCGCCGGCCAGCTCGACCAGGGTGAGGCGACCTCGGGTGCGGCGGCACCGCAAGACCGTTCGGACGAACTGCCGTGGGATCCCGACCGGGTCGATGACGACGTCCTCGCGCTGATCTTCATCGCCTGCCACCCGGTGCTCTCGCCGGAGGCGCGGGTGGCCCTGACGCTGCGCGCGGTCGGCGGTCTGACCAGCGAGGAGATCGCGCGGGCGTTCCTGGTGTCGGTGCCGACGATCCAGACCCGGATCACCCGCGCGAAGAAGACCATCGCCGCAGCGGGAGTGCCGTTCGAGCTGCCGCCCGCCGAGCAACGGCGCGAGCGGCTCGGCGGTGTCCTGAGCGTGCTGTACGTGATCTTCACCGAAGGCTCGACGGCCACCACCGGCGACCACCTGTTGCGCCCCGATCTCGCGTACGAGGCGATCCGGCTGGCCCGGATGCTGGCCGCGATACTGCCCGATGAGCCGGAGGTCTACGGACTGCTCGCGCTGTGCGAGCTCACCGCCGCGCGCTTTCCCGCCCGCACCGGGCCCGATGGCGAGGCCGTGCTCCTGGAGGATCAGGACCGGCGCCTGTGGGACCGGTCGGCGATCCGTCGCGGACTGGCCGCGCTCGAGCGGGCCTCGGCACTCGGGCGCGGCCTCGGACCGTACGGCCTCCAGGCAGCGATAGCCGCCTGCCACACGACGGCAGCCTCGGTGTCGGAGACCGACTGGGAGCGGGTCGTCCTGCTCTATGAGGCGCTCGGCCGGGTGGCTCCCTCCCCCGTCGTCGAGCTGAACCGGGCCGTCGCAGTCGCGATGGCGAGTGGACCACAGCAGGCGCTGGCCATGGTGGACGACCTGGTCGCCTCCGACCGGCTGTCGGGCTCGTATCTGGTCCCGAGCGTGCGCGGCGAGCTGCTCATCCGGCTCGGTCGGATCGCCGAGGCCCGGGCGGAGCTGGAACTCGCCGCCCGGCTGTGCCAGAACGCCCGGGAGCGGTCGGTGCTGTTGCGCAAAGCGGCTGCGCTGGAGTGATATTGGTCGTGTCAGGACGTCCGGGGTGTCCAGAACACCGGGACGGTACGAGTCGTCCCGGCGACCGTCCGCGTTCCGCTGCCGATGACCTGGTTGCGCTCGTTGATATCGAGCGCCGACACGTTTGTCAGTCCAGCCGGCACCGGCAGCAGCCGACGCGTGCCGCCGAAATACACCGCCGGGCGCGGCAACCCACCGGCGGGCGTGACCATGGCGAGGACGGCGCCGCAGTCGTTGATCGCTATCGGCCGGACGCTCTCCTGCGGCGAGTCGACGGCGAGCACGACGTACTGCCCGCCGCGCCAGACGACGGTCCGGGTCGGGGGCCCCTCCGGCAGCGGCTGGCCGGGCCTGGGCGGGACGACGGACAGGGTGCCGACCACGTCCCCGGCCTCGTTCACGGGGTGCCGGCTGCACGGGATCGAGGCGCTCAGGCCGTCGTCCGGCAGCACCGTCCGGACGCCGGCCCGCCACACGATCGTCTGCCGGCGCAGGTCGCCGAACTGGGCATACTGGCTGCCCGCCACGTAGCCGCTATCGGTGATATCACCGACACAGGGCGGGAAGTCGCGGATGCCGCTGAGGCCCAGCTGCACCAGCTGGCCGTCCTGGAAGATCCCATAGGAGATCGGGCCGATCGTTCCGGGGCCGAGGCTGCTGATGATGATCTGGTGCGCCGCGTTCATCGATCGCCCGACTTCCCGCCCGGAGTACAGCGGCAGCGGCACCGGCGCCTGGCCCCGGACCAGCAGCGACGTCGTCCCCGAGCCCTCCAGCCCCTGGGCGACGACGGCGTCACCCTCCCGGTTGGCGGTCTGCGCGGCGCTGGTCTGCGTGGTGTCGGGGAGCAATGCCGCCGGCCGGCCGCCGACCCAGCGGACGGCGGTACTGATCAGGCCGGTCTCGGGATCCGACCGGTACGTGGTGCCGACGATGCCGCGCGGGCCCGGCGCCGCGCTGACCATCCCCCAGTCGGCGCCGCCCAGGCTGAGGCTGCGCCGGCCGGTCGCGGGTGACCACGTCCATGGCCGGCCCTGGCCGTAGATTTCGGTGGTGGCGTCAGTGCCGACGACGATGCCCTCGTCAAGCAGGAACGACGGCACGGACAGTGCGGCGGTCGAGGGCAGGACGCGAACGGTCCACGCGGTGGCGGCGATTGGCGCCGGGGACAGCGTGCCGCTCGGCACCGCCTCCGCCGGACTCGCGGCGAGAGCGCCGGCAGCCAGAGTGCAGGCGCTGAGCGCGACACCCACCGCCGCGGACCGTCCGGACAGGGTGGTCAGGAAGCGCACGTGTCCTCCTCGGTTGTCGTTAACCGGCGGGCCGGACGATACAACCCTTTTGTCCCCCACGAAACCTCTCTCCTGTTGCCCCCGTGCGCATTGGATCAAGAAGGCCTGTTTTATGCGGGCTCCTGACCCAGTGCGTGGGTCACAAGCCCGACCAAATCGCAGGGTTGACGCGTCGCGCGTTGTTAGCCTGCAGCCGTGGTTCTCTTCTCACGCTCTTGGACGGCGTTGCGCTCGGCGGTGGCCGAACTCCCGGATGAAGACTTCGCGAAGCCGTCCGGCTGTACCGGCTGGCTGGTGCGAGACCTGGTGTGCCACCTGGTCATTGACGCCCAGGACGTCCTGATCACGCTCGTGACCCCCGCCGAGACGGAACCGACCCGGAACGCACTGACCTACTGGAACGTCACCACCACGCCGCCGACCGGGGAGGACCCGCTCGACGCACTGATCGTCCGACTGGCGGCCGCGTATCAGGAGCCGGGACTGCTGAAGTTCCACCTCGATGACGTCGGCTCCGCCGCCGGGCGCGCCGCCGAACTCGCCGACCCGGACCTGCGGGTCAGCACCCAGGACATGGTCCTCACCGCAGCTGACTACCTCGCTGCCTACGTCCTGGAGTGGACGCTGCACCACCTCGACCTGATCGCGCACCTGCCTGACCGGGCCCAGCCGCCCGCGGAGGGGCTCGCCCGGTCTCGCGAGATGCTGGGGAAGATCGCCGGGGCCGCCTTCCCCGCATCGTGGTCCGACAAGGACGCGCTGCTGGTCGGGACCGGACGGCGTGCCCCGACCGACGCGGAGAAGGCCGAACTGGGCGAGCTGACCGCGAAACTCCCGCTCGTCCTCGGATGATCGTCTGCCGGTGATCGCCCGACTGAGAGGGTCTGCTGGACGCGCCTAGTCGGAGGGCCGGGAAAGGGTGTATCTGTTGCAGCCCGCGGCCCCTCTGATCCGTGGAGGTGGGCGACATGGCCACGGGATACGGTGTTTTGAGGGGCAAGATCGATCGTTGGGTGCGCGAGGACGGTGACTCCTCACCACACTTGCAGATCCGGATTCTGGACGAATCGGGCCAACCATGGCGGATCGCGGTCAATGTTCAGTCCGATACCGGATCCGAGGTCGTCTACTGGCTGAGCGATCCTCTCCTGGGGCATCCGGTGGTGGCCGGGTTGGACACCATGCCCAGTGGATTCAGCTCGCTCGCGACAACCTCGATGACGGCTTTGGACTACGTGCGAGCCCCCTTCTTCGAGTGGACTACCGGGACGGCTCTGCCGGCCACCGGCAGCGCATCCGCGGACGACCTGCAGGACCTGCTTGAGCTTCATCTACGGCACTGCCGCGATGCCGGAGGCGAGATCTTCGCCTTCGGGATCAAGTTCGACCGCAACCTGCACAAGCCGATCGATGCCGAGTTCGGCAATACCGACGGCCTGCACGGGATCCACGACATCCACTTCAATCAGGGCAACGTCGGCGCGCATGCCCGCGACAACGGGGCTCGGCACGACGGCGGTCTGATCCTTGCGCACCCCGATCGACACGCGGGCATCTTCCTGGCCTTCCAATCCCAGAAGGTGCCCACCGACGAACAGGGCGCTCCGACGGCCGTGTCCCGAACCATCGCCGAGCTGATCCGGGGCGCAGTGCCGCCGCCGCCATCAGCCGGAACCGTGTACCTGGAACGGGCTTTGCTCAATCCCTCCGGAGACGACGTCGGCCAGGAAGTCGTGGTGATCGGTAACCTCGCTACCGCCCCCGCCGACCTGAACGGGTGGCAACTGGTTGACAAGAACCACCGCAGCACCACGCTCGGCCTGGGCAGCGTCGCCCCCGGCGCCTCCGCCCTGATCAGCCTGGACGGCGCCGGACTCCAGCTGAGCAACAAGGGCGGCAACCTTGTGCTCCTCGATCCCACCGGACACCAGGTCGATGCCGTGGTCTACACCGCCGCCGACGCCGGAACGCAGAACCAGTTCGTCCGCTTCCACCGCTGACCACGAGTCAGCGGGCAGACGCGCCGAGCCCGGCCGACTGTAGAAGGCTGGGGTCGTAGGTGCGACGCACGCTGCTGCCGATCCGGGCCACGTCGGTGCCGTAGACGTTGACCGAGATCGACAGGCCCGCGCCGACATTGCGGATCCGATGGATGTCGCCGGGCGGAGCGAAACCGCTGACGTCGCCGGGGTGGTTGAGGTCCGAGCGGACGGGCGTCAGGCGGGTGCCGGTCTCGTCGAGGGCGAACAGGTCCTCGCGCTCCAGGCCCTGGATCACCGCGACGGCGCACCAGGTGACGTGATCATGGATGACGGTCTGCTGGCCCGGGCGCAGGAGCAGGGCGACGATCGAGAACGAGCCGTCCGGCTCTACGTACAGCGGCTGGCTGCGCACCTCGTCGGACTCGGGCACGCCGAGGGGCAGCGCCTGCAGGACCTCGGCCCCGGACGGCAGATGCGTCGCGAGCGCCTGCGCGGTCCGCTCGGCCGTCCGCTGCCAATCAGTGGGCCGGCGGGTCACGGCACGCACACCGGTAACCAACCCGCCGAGGCCGGCGTTCAGGCTGCTCACATCGAGGATGGTCATGATCGTTCCTTCCGTCCAGGGCTCTTCAGCTCACGATAGGACGCCAGTGGACCACTGATAAGGTCCACTTCCATGGCAATAGAGTGGTCCGGTTTGAGCCCGGAGATCCTCATCCGGCTCCAGCGCGACCGCCGCACGCCGCTGGGCGCCCAGCTCCAGACCGCTCTGCGGGAGGCGATCCGGGCCGGGCGGCTGGGGCCCGGTGAACGGTTGCCCTCTTCCCGCGGCATGGCCGCCGAGCTGGGCCTCTCGCGTGGGCTCGTGCAGGCCTGTTACGAGCAGCTCGAGGCCGAGGGCTATCTCAGCGCCCGGTCCGGATCGGGCACCCGGGTGGCGCTGGCCGCCACCGATCCGGTACCCACCGCGGCACCAGCACTTGCGGTCCCCCGGCTCGATATCAGCTTCACCCCCGGCATCCCGGACCTGTCCAGTTTCCCGATCCGGGACTGGATCTGGGCCTGGGGCGAGGTGAGCCGGCGGGCCTCCGCCGCGACGGCCGGGTACCAGGATCCGCGCGGCGTGGGCGACCTGAGACGGGTGATCGCCGGCTACCTGAGCCGGGTACGCGGCGCCCGGGCCGACGCGCAGAACATCGTCATCTGCAGCGGATTCACTCAGGGAGCCGCCCTTACCCTGGCGGTCCTGGCCGCCGTCGGCGCTCGGCGGATCGGCGTCGAGGATCCCGGATACCCGGACATGGGCGCGATCGTCACCCGCGCCGGCCTCGAGCCGCGGGCCATCGCCGTGGACGAGGACGGCATCGACGTGGCCGCTCTGGCCGCCTCCGGAGCCGACGCCGTGGTGCTCACCCCCGCGCACCAGACGCCGACCGGCGTCGTCCTGTCGCCACAGCGCCGCCACGCCCTGCTGGACTGGGCCTCGGCCGGTGACCGGGTGATCATCGAGGACGACTACGACGCCGAATTCCGCTACGACCGCCAGCCCGTCGGTTCGCTCCAGGGTCTGGCCCCGAATCGGGTGGTGAGCATCGGCTCGGTGAGCAAGTCGCTGGCCCCGTCGGTGCGACTGGGCTGGATGCTCTGCCCACCGCGCCTGACCTCGGCCATCGCCACCGAGAAACACCTGCTCGATCGCGGCTCCCCCGCCCTCGACCAACTCGCCGTCGCCCGGCTGGTGGAATCAGGCCGGTTCGACCGCCACCTGCGCCGTATGCGCATCATCTATGCCGCCCGCCGCAGCGCGCTCGACGCTGCGCTCGCCGCCCACGCCCCGTCGTTGTCCGTGAGCGGGCTGTCCGCCGGTTTCCATGTGATGGCGCTGCTGTCACCGGCGGCGAACGAGGAGGCGGTGGTCGCTGCGGCCGCGGCCCGTTCGGTCGGACTGCAGGGGCTACGCCGGTACCGCCTGAACGCCGCGCCCGGCCCACCCGGCATCGTCCTCGGGTTCGGCAACCTGACCGAAGAGGCGATCTGGCAAGGGATTTCGACGGTTGCCGAGCTGCTCGTGGCCGACTGACCCAAGGCGACCGGCGTTGCCAACAAGGCTCAGACAGCAACCAACTCGGCGCACAGCCGGGCGACCGTGTCGGCCAACGGTGACAGCCGCCGCTCGTCCCAGGCCAGCACCAATTCCGCCGGGCCGATGTCACTCACCTCGGGCATAACGACGTCACCGCGGGCGAAGATCGGCGCGTTCCCGGCCGCAAGCAGGCAAATGCCCACTCCGGAAGCGACCGCCTCGTAGGTCGACTCGGTGTCGTTGATGATTCCCGCGATGGTGACCGGGTGCCCCTTGCGCTCGTCGATGGCCAGGAAATGATCGCGCAGCGGCCGGACGGAATCGGGCAGCGCGAGGAAGGGCTCGTCGAGGAGCTCGGCCATCGTCACCATGCGGCGGTGCGCCAGCCGGTGCGTTCGAGGCAGGGCGACGAGTCGCGGCTCGCGGGCGACGACGAACCGCCGGTAGGGCAGCAGCAACGGCGACCAGACAAAGGCGAGGTCAACGGTTCCCTCGGCCAGCCCGGCGCTCGGATCCGACCAGGGCATCTGCCGCATTTCGAGCCCGACCTCCGGGCACTGCTCGACCAGCCGGGCCCGGACGGCGGGCATCAGGCCACGCCCCGGGCTGGTGTGCATGCCGATCACCACCGAGCAGTTCGCCTTCTGGGCCAGCGCCTGCTGGCCTTCCTCCCACTCCGCGAGCAGCCGGCGTGCCCGCGGAAGCAACTCCTCACCGGCCGCGGTCAGCCGCAAATGTTTGGGCAGGCGATCGAACAGCGGGATCCGTAGCTGGTTCTCCAGCGCGCGGATCTGCTTGGACAGCGCGGGCTGGCTGATGAACAACGCTTGCGCGGCCCGGGTGACGGAACCCTCCGTGGCCACGGCGACGAAGTAGCGAAGATCGCGCAGGTGGACGTCCATAACCATTAGTTGTATCAACGGGTCTTGGACGGCGTCCGGACCTGGAGCACAAAGTGTGGACATGCGCGTCATTGCCCACGATCCTTCGACTGGTCCGGCGGGTGGGCGGAACTTCGGGCGGTCGACACCGCCGACCTGGCCGTCCTCCCGGACGGCGTTGAGCTCGACACCGCGGCGGCCTTGCCGGTCGCCGGGGTGACGGCGTTGCGTGCCGTCCGCGGGCTCGATTCCGTTCTCGGGCGGACGGTTCTGGTCACCGGCGCCTCGGGCGGTGTCGGACAGTTCGCCGCCCAACTCGCTGCGGCCTCCGGAGCCCGAGTGATCGCCGTCGTCGGCAGCGCCGGGCGCGATGCCCGGGCGGAACGGTGCAGGCCATCGGCGCGGCGGGGGGAGAATCCGCGACCATCAACCTCGAGCAGGCCCGGATCCACAACGCCAACGTCCGCCTGCAGGCCTTTACCATCGGGGTTCGGATCGGCCACGATCTTTCTGTCCTGCTCCGGCTCGTGACCGAGGGGCGGCTCAACGTCGAGGTGGGGTGGCGCGGATCGTGGGAGCAGATCCACGAAGCCGCGTCGGCGCTGCTGGAACGCCGGATCCTGGGCAAGGCCGTGCTGCAGGTGGCGTCATGAGTGAAAAGTTCGCCGGCGCGGCCCTGTTCCTGATGACCAATCCGCAGATCACCGGCACGGTGCTGGACGTGACCGGTGGCGAAGAACTAGTGCCGGAGGTGGTGGTCCCGTGATTCTCGTGACCGGTGCGACAGGCAACATCGGCGCTTCGCTCACGCGGCAGCTCGCCGCCGCCGGACAGCCGGTCCGGGCGCTGGTCCGACGTCCCGGCAGCACCGAATTTCCGCCCGGAATCGATGTCGTGCAGGGCGATCTGGTGGCACCGGAAAGCCTGGCCGGGGCCCTCGACGGGGTTACCGGGCTGTTCCTGCTCGGCGGCTTCGACACCCTGGAGGCGGTCCTGGCCCAGGCCCGGTCCGCCGGCGTCAAGCGGGTGGTCCTGCTCACCTCCCGCTGCGTCATCGGCGGCGCGCCGGACAACGCGATCACCGCGATGTGGCTGCGCTCCGAGGACGCTCTGCACAGATCCGGGCTGGCGGGCACCGTGCTGCGCCCGTCCGGCTTCCAATCCAACCTGCTGCGCTGGAAGGACCAGCTCGACCGCGGCGACGTCATCCGGGCGCCCTGGCCGGAAGCGGCCATCGCGGCGATCGACCCGTCCGACATCGCCGCTGTCGCCGCCGTCGCCCTGACCGAAACCGGCTATCTGGGACAGGCCCTCGAGTTGAGCGGCGCCGAGCCGTTGACGCCTGCGGAGCAAGTGGCGATCCTGGCCGAGGGCCTCGGCAAGCCCCTGAGCTACGAACCCCAGCCCGATGACGAGGCCCGCGCTCAAATGCGCCGGGGCATGCCGGAATCCTTCGTGGACGCACAGTTCCGGTTCTTCTCCGCCGGTGAGTTCGACGATTCGCGCGTCGTGGACACGGTTCAGCAGGTTACCGGGCGGCCGGCGCGGCCACTCCAGGGCTGGGTCGCTGAACATCGGCAGGCCTTCACCTGAACCGGTTACCTCTGCCCTCCCGGGCCCGTCACCCTGATGACGGAATTCGCTCGAGGAAGGTAACACCATGACCGGACCAGGTCCGCAGGACTCCCTTGCGGGAGCCTTCGAAGAGCAGCGCGGGCGGCTCGTGGCGGTGGCCTACCGGATGCTCGGATCGCGCTCGGACGCCGAGGACGCGGTGCAGGAGGCCTGGCTGAGGCTGGCGCGCCAAGACGCCGACGCGGTCGACAACCTGGCCGGCTGGCTGACCACCGTGGTCGGCCGGATCTGCATCGACATGCTGCGCTCGCGCAAGGCCAGGCCCGAGGTGTCGTACGAAGATCGGCTGCCTGAGTTCGTCGTGATCGAGGACGGTGACGGATCACCCGAAGAAGACTCGCTGCTCGCCGAATCCGTCGGGCTGGCACTGCTGGTGGTGCTCGATACCCTCGGCCCCACCGAGCGGCTGGCGTTTGTCCTGCACGACGTGTTCGCGGTGCCGTTCGTGGAGATCGGGCAGATCATCGGCAAGTCCACGGATGCCACCAAGATGCTCGCCAGCCGGGCCCGGCGGAAGGTACAGGACACCCGTCGTCCCACCGATGAGCCGCAGCAGCAGCGCGCAGTGGTCGACGCGTTTCTCGCAGCAGCGCGGAGCGGAGACTTCGAAGGGCTGCTGAACGTGCTCGACCCGGAGGTGACGTGGCGCGCCCACACCGCGCGTGGCGTGGTGGTCAGGCGCGGAGCGGCCCAGGTGGCCGGTAGAGCCCAGCGCGGGATCAACGCGAAGATCACCGCACGCCGGGTCCTCGTCAATGGTGAGCCGGGGGTTGTGGCCTGGGGCCCGAACGGCAAGCCGGTGAGCGTGATGGCGTGCACCGTGGTCGATGGCCGGATCGTCGAGCTCCTGTCCGTGAGCGACCCGGAACGCCTCGCCTCCATGACCCTCCCAGCCCGCCCCGAGTAGACCCCGCGCTGCCTGCGCAGCAAAGGAACGGGGAATTACCGGTTGTCGTGATGGTCAGCTCCGGTTTGGACCGCTAATCAGGGGCTTTGGCTGCCGGATTACGGTCCAAACCGGTGCTGACCCTGGATCACGAGGGGCCCGGTGTTACGTATGGGGAGGCTTTCTCGTCGACCTAGGTGTAACCCCATCACCAAGGAGGAGATCTTCATGCAAGCTCGACTGAACGCCTACGGCACCGAGGTCGGACCGAAGTTCGTCAAGTACATCGTCTCGGCAAACAGGGCCCTGTCCGACTCGACGCTACCGACGGCCACCCAGGAACTGGTGAAGATCCGCGCCAGCCAGATCAACGGCTGCTCGGGATGCCTCGACATGCACACCAAGGAAGCCGCGCACGCCGGGGAGACGTCGGTGCGGCTCAATCTGGTCGCGGCCTGGCGGGACGCGACGGTCTTCACCGACGCCGAGCGGGCCGCGCTGGAACTCACGGAGCAGGGCACCCGCCTTGCCGACGCCGGTGGTGTCAGCGACGACGTGTGGGCGAACGCGGCCAAGCACTTCGACGAGGAACAGCTGATGGCCCTGGTGTCCACGATCGCCCTGATCAACACCTTCAACCGACTGAATGTCATCACCCAGCAGCCGGCGGGCGACTACCAGCCCGGGCAACACGGGTAACGGGCGCGATCTCGATTCGCCGGTTCTGACCCGAACCCTTCTGACCGCGTGACTGCCCACTACCGCTCGTGGGGGACGAGCCCGACCTCGGGGTTCAGGTCTCCCAGGGCGGCAATCACACGGTCGGGATGCTCGGCCATCCGGTTCAGCACGTACAACCACCACTCTGCTCCGAAGATGACGTACTCGCGGGTGCGGAAACCCTGTCGGTGCAGGTCGTCCAGCAACTCGGTACCGAGTCCCAGCAGCATCTCGAACTCAACATGGTCCTGCGCCAGCAAGGAACCGTGCTCGGCGATCAGCGCCTGCACGAGGATCTCGTCGTGGGTCGCCAGCGACACCGAGTGCCCGGACTCGATCAGCCGCTCGGCCAGGGCGAGGTAGGCGAGGGTCAGCTCGTCACTGCCGCGACGGTAGGCGACCTGCTCGGATTCCAGGAAGGCGCCCTTGACCAGCCGGACGGTGCCCGGGTGCCGCAGCACCCGGTCCAGGTCCGCGGGAGTGCGGTGGAGTCGCGCCTGCAGGGTGATGCCCAGGTGCGGGTGCTCGCCGGCCAGCTCGTCGTGCAGGTCGAGCACCAGGTCGGTGCGGTCGGACCTCTCGGCGGAAATCATCAGTCCGGTTCCCAGGTCGGCACTGGCCTGGGACATCTCACGGACGTGGGCCAGCGCGAGGGCGGGGTCAACGATGGATCCGATGTGGGACAGGTCGAAGGAGATGGTGCTGGGCAGGCCGGATTCGCGGACGGCGGTGATCAGCTTCAGGAAGACGTCGGTCTCGCTCCGGGCCAGCTGCGCATCGCGCACGCTCTCGCCGGTGTACTCGATGCTGGGCAGGTGTCCGCGGCGCATCCCGGCACCGGCCGCCTCGACGGCATCGGTGATGGTCTCGCCGGCGATGTAGCGGCGGGCGATGGTTTTGGCCATCCTCGCCAGCGTCGGCGAGGCCATCACCTGGGCCTTCAGCCCCTCATCCAGGGCCCAGGTGCGCAGCGTGTCGGCAGCTTGCTCGAGAGTGGTGGGGGTGCTCACCCGCACACCGTATTCGGCCATTCACTACCGATGCGAACGCGGTCCGCGCCCGTCATCGCTCGGTCGGACGTCGCGTCACCGCTGGGCCAGAGCAGTGAGGTCGCCGGCCCGGAGGGCGTCCAACCGGTCCTCAACCGGCAGCTGATCACGCACCGCCGCGACCAGCGCCGGGGCGTCGGCGGCCCGATCGAGGACGAGACCGCCGATCAGTCGGCCGGCCCGAACGACGAGCCTGCAGTACGTGTATCGGCCCGGGCCCGGGCAGATGATCACCTCGTCGTCCTGAGCCCCGAGCGCTCGGCCGGCAACGGTAAGGTCCAGGCCGACGCCCTTGAGGATCATCGCGGGCGCAGCGGATCGGTAGCGCTCGTCCCCGCCGGTGGCATTGACCGCGGCCACCAATGCCTGGTCGACGGCGATCGGCCACAGCCCAGGGACCCGGCCCTCGAACTCGGCGACATCACCCGCCGCGTAGACGTCGGGCGCGCTGGTCCGCATCCGGTCGTCCACCAGAACGCCCAGCCCGACGTCGATACCGGCCGCGCGGGCCAGGTCCGCCTCCGGTCGAATCCCGGCGCAAACCACGAGCAGATCGGCCTCGAGCACCCGCCCGTCCTTCAGCGTGACCAGCTCGAACCGCTCCGGACCGGTGACCCCGGCCGCCTCGGCCTCGGTCACCACCTGGATGCCGAGTTCCTCCACGTACCGCTGCAGCAGCGCGGAGCAGGTGACGTCGATGTGCCGGTGCAGCAGGCGGTCCGAACGCTCCAGCACCGTCACCGCCAGGCCGAGCTGATGCAGCGAGTACGCGACCTCCAGTCCGAGCAGGCCACCACCGGCCACGACCGCACGGCGCGCGTCGTGTCGCTGCGCGAAGGCGCGGACCGCGATCGCGTCCCCGGCCTCCCGGAGCACAAAGCTGCCGGGCCCGCGGAAGCCGTCGATCGCCGGCACCGCCGCCGCGCTGCCGTTCGCCAGGATCAGCCGGTCATAGTCCAGCCGATCGCCAGTGGCGAGCAGGACCTGATGGGCGGCGAGATCCAGGGACCGGGCCCGGGTATTCAGCCACGAGCTGATCCGTCGCTGCTCGTACCAGGAGTCCGGCTGCAGGTAGAGGCCCTGCATCGCCGAGCGGCCGTAGATCAGCCGGGAGATGGCCATCCGGTTGTAGAGGGCGTGCGCCTCCTGCCCGATCACCTCGAGCTCGCAGTCGGGATGCCGACGACGAACCAGGTCGGCGGCGGTCACCCCGGCGATGCCGTGACCGATCACCACGATCTTCCGGATGGACGTGTCCACGTCGCCGGCGGGCTGTGCCCCGGACTGAGCGCCGGCCGGGCTGGAATCCTGATCGGGGGTGAGCGAGACGGTGACGTCGCCCTGCACTCGCGCACAGCAGGCCAATCGGGTGGTCGGGGCGTAGCCGAGCCGGGCCAGCGTGCGCGCCTCGTCTGCCTCCAGCGGTGACAGGTTGGTCGCGCCCGCCAGGACGGCGATCGGATCGGCACCGCACACCCCCATCCGGCAGCCCGCCTCCAGCGGAAGGCCGCTCGCCTCGGCGATCTCCAGGAGGGTGCGTCCCGGGGTGGTGACCACCCGATGGTCCTGAGGGCTGAAGTGCACCTCGGGCTGGCCGCCGACCTGACCGGCGGTCCGCAGCTGTGGGATGCCCAGCGAGACCGGTGCGACCGCCGGGGCGCTCTGGGTGATCAGCCGACGCTCGGTGCGAAACGTCCGCCACAGCCAGACAATACCGAGCAACACCACGACGATCCGGACCGGCCAGACCGACCAGCTCACGTCGGCACCGGTCAGCCGTTTGATCGACCCGGCCATTGTCGGGGCCTGATAGCCATAGAAGAGGATCAGAGCGGTGACGCCGTAGGCGGCGGCCAGGAGGGCGGATCGCTTCCGGAGCACCGCGTCCAGGACGAAGAACGAACCGGCACTCACCAGCAGGAATACCGCGAACCGCAAATACAGCTGGGTGACCGTGATCAGCGGCGGCGCCGGGATGGTGAAGTACCCCGCCACCAGCCCGGGAAACGCACCGGCGAACAGCTTTCGCGGTGCACTCCAGGCCGGGTCGTTGTCCTGCAGGTCGGCTTGGTAGGCGACGCGGGGGTTGAAGTCGTAGCAGTTCTTCGTGCAGCCGACACACGGACGGCAGTGGCTGTTGGGCACCACCACGAACGGCGTCTGCCCGTACAGCCGCTGGACCGGCAGCAGCGGGCAGACACTCGAGCACCACCCGCTCTTGCCCTTGAACAGCAAGCCACCGGTGAAGGCCAGCCCGATCACCGCCAGCAGGAGCACGGCCAACGCGGTGGCACTGGAGTTGAAGAGCACCTTTCGGCTGGTCACGATGGCCACGAACGCGCCGGCCGAGATCAGGTAGCCGTAGTTGCTCAGCCAGGCCGGTGCCCGGCGTCCGCGGGTAATTCGGGCCAGCCGCGAGACCTGGTTGCTGGCGGCGAGCGGACAGACGTTCCGCCAGAGTCCGGGAGCCAGAAAGAACAGTGCCGGCAGGATGGGGACGACGACGTTCCAGAAGGCGAAGAGCCCGACCGTGGGGGCGACGAGCAGCGTGCCGCACAACGCTAAAAAGCTTGCCACGCTGATAATTTGGATGCCGCGCCAGACGGTGAGCGGAACCCGGGTGGGCAGGTCGAGATAGCTGGGGAAGCTGGTCGGCGCGGGCGTTGGTGCGGGGGGTGGGGCCTGGGGCGACGGGGCGGTCCCAGTTGGCAGTGCGGTCCCAGTTGGCAGTGCGGTCCCAGCTGGCGGTGCGATCTCGGCTCGCAGTGCGGTCTCGGGTGGCGGCGCGATCCCAGCTGGCGGTGCGGTCTCAGCTGGTGGGGCGAGGACGGGGGGCGGCGCGGTGGCAGTTGACAGCTCGACCGACGGAGACGGCGCGGCCGAAGGAGACGGTTCGGCGAAGTGAGACGGTTCGGCCGGTGCGGGCGGCGGCGCCTGGGGCAACAAGACCGTGGACGGTGCCGAAGCCGCTGCAGGCCCGGGGGTCTGAGCCGCAGGCGGGCTGGTCGGCGCTGACGCGGTGACGGTCACCTCGGAGCCCGGGGTAACCGCCCCGCCAGCCGGGCCCGGCAGCAGCGTGATCGTCGTGCTGCCCAGCCGTAGCTCGTCCCCGGTCCGCAGCCGGGTCGGCCCGGTCAGTCGATTGCCATTGAGCAGGCTGCCGTTTCGGCTTCCGAGATCGGTGGCGACCAGTCCCTCGGCGCCGGGAGTCAGCCGCAGGTGCCGCCGGGAAACCAGCGGATCATTGACGACGACCGCCACGTTCTCCCGGCCGAGATCGGTGACGGCGTTGATCGTCAGCCGACGCGCCGCAGCGCCCGGCTGGCGAAGCTCAACAAAGTACTGGGCGGGCGGCGCTTCGACCCGGACGGACCGCAACGAGCCGCGGGCCCGGGTCGTCATCAGCGGCTGGTCTGCCGCGGGCACGCTGAGGACGGCGATTTTGGTGTTCCCGAGGGTGATCTCGTCACCCACGCGCAACCGAGCGGTGCCGGCCAACGCCTCGCCGTTCAGCCGGGTACCGTGCCGGCTTCCGAGGTCCGTCGCCAAGAGCGTGCCCGCCGTGAAGATGAGCTGCAGATGGCGACGGCTGACCCGCCCGTCGAGCACGACATATCCGTCCCGACCGCGACCGATGACAAGCGCGCCGGTCACCGGCAGGCGCTGTGGCGGGCGGTCGGGCTCGCGGATCTCCACCACCGCCGGCACCCTGGCCACCGTGGTCCGCCCGGGCGGGCGGTCGGCCCCCAGCACTCGGCCGCCGGACGTGCTCTCGAGGCTCATTGGTCCGGCCAGGCGAGAGCCCGCAACCGGGCGGCTCGTGCGGCGAGGACGCGGGCCAGGTCGAACAGCAGGTACCGGCCGAGCGCCGGGTCCTTGGCCACGAGCACCTCGAACTCGGTCAGGCCGAGCCGCAGCACCTGGGCAGTAGTCACTGCCAGCACAGGGGTTTCGAAGGGCCGGCCCTCCAGGAACCCCCGCTCCCCCAGGATCGCACCCGGACCGTAGTCGACCTGTCGGCCCGGACGCCGCCGGCCACGGCGGCGACTCTCCGGCGGCCGGGCCGCCAGGGTGCCTTCCAGGACGACGTACAGCGCGCGATCGGTCTCGTCCGCCCCGACGAGTTGCGAGCCCGGTGCGTAGCGACGGGTCTGCCCGTGCTCGAGGATCACGACCCAGTCGGCGTCGCTGGCCGCCGACAGGAAGTCGGCGTCACCCGGCGGGACGGGTTCTCCGCCGTCGGGGTAATCGAAGAATCGCGTGGTGTCCATGACCGGCTACGGCGACGGGAAGAAGGACTGCTCGAAGCCGTCCGGCCAGGTATTGGAGCCGCCGCCGAGCCACCACAGATCTGTGCTGCGGTAGAGCACGGTGTAGGTGCGCGGTCCGACCCGGAAGCTGACTTCCCGGGCATGCATCAGGACGTCGTTGAGCGTCCAAGTGAACTCCCAGGCGGACGCCTGATCGCCCCGGTACGTCCACCGAGGTGTCAACTTCTTGCGCTGGTATCCGTCGTCCGCATGCTCCTTGGCGAACTGCTTCTCGTCCTGGACCAGCCGGGCCCACGGGTCCACGGGTCGGTAGCTGCGCACTTCGAAGCCGGCCCGGAACATGGTGTCCTGCATGGCGACGAACGTGGTGGGACCGACCGCCGAGGCATCGAACGCCTGCGGCACCCCCACCGCGTACCCGCCGACCGGGTTGGACGCCGAGTCGAAGAACTTGGCCAGGCTCTGGCCGGTAGGCCCCGCGTCCGACTGCTCGATCTCGCCGGCGCGCCCCGCGCCTCCCAGGCCCAACCCGTCGGACGGCGCGTCCGGTGCCAGCGGGGCCAAGCGGTTGGCAGCTACGGCAGCGCCGGTCTCCCCCGGGTTGGCGACCTCCGCGCCCCCGGGCTCTTGCCGGACGTTTGTGACGTCGGATGGCTTGCTCGGATCCTGATCACGTTGCCACAGAGTGAAACTCAAGGCAGCGACCGCGACGGTGAGGACCCCGATAAGCCCCTGCTGGACCTTCCCGCCACGCAGCCGCGCCCACTTCGAGAGACCCGCGGCTGGTCGGTCCGGTGTAGCCAGGTCAGACCGCCGCACGGCCGGCTCACGGGGCAGATCCTGATCAAGCACCGGTTCGGCGAATGGCGCTTCCGCATCAATCACCGGTGAGGCGAATGGCGCTTCCGCGCGGTCGGCCGGAACCGGGTTGGTCATTGTGGTGGTGCTCACCGGAGCATCCATGGTGGCGTCGAGGTCCTGGGTCGCCTCCGGATCGTCCGCGCCCAGCGTCTGCTCGCCGACGGCGCCCACCCCCGAAGCGGGGTCTACCTCCGATCCGGCCGCGGCAAGCAGACGGCGCAGGACAACGCCGTCCGGCCGGCTCTCCGGCGGGCGGACCAGCAGCGCGGTCAGGGCCGGCGTGAGCGGCCCGGCCAGCTGCGGCGGGTCCGGTGGCTGGCTGAGGATGGCTGCGAGCACGGCCATCGCGGTCTCCCGGTGGAATGGCGCCCGGCCCTCCACCGCGTAGTACATCGTGGCGCCCAGCGACCACAGATCCGCAGCCGGTCCGACCGCCGTGCCGGCCGCCTGCTCCGGCGCCATGAACATCGGCGACCCGAGGGTGGTTCCGGACGTCGTCAACTGGGGATCGCCCCGGAGCACGGCGATCCCGAAGTCGGTCAGCTTCACCCGATCATGAGCGAGCACCATCACGTTGGACGGTTTGACGTCTCGATGGACGATGCCTTCGGCGTGCGCGAAATCGAGGACGTCGAGCAGTTGAGTGCCGATCGCGGCCACCCGGGACGGGGACAGCTGTCCCTCGGCTCGGACCAGGTCGGCCAGGGTCGGCGCATCGATCAGCTCCATGATGATGTGGAAGCGGCCGTCCTCCTCGATGATGTCGTGCACCGTCACCGCGCCCGGGTGGTTCAGTCGGCCTGCTGCTCGGGCCTCGCGCCGGGCCCGGCCGGCGGTCTGGACGTGACGCTCCGGCTCAGGTCCGTCCAGCGGGCCCGCGTCGATCACGTCGTCCGGCGCGGCGATGACCTTGATTGCCACGGCCCGCCCGAGCAGTTCGTCCTCGGCGCGCCACACGGTCCCCATCCCGCCGCGGCCGAGCACCTCGGTCAGCCGGTATCGACCGGCAACCCGGCGGAGCCCCCCAACCTGCCCCATCAGCTGAGCCTTCCCTCGGGACCTTGATCGCGCGGTCCGGACGCTGCTGCTTGAACGGTAACCAATACCCGATCATTCGTCACCAAAGCATCAAGATCTCAGGCAAGTCGGCACCGTCGATGTCAAACCGTGGGGATCCCTACCGCCAATGTTCCGCGGCCCGTCGAGCTGTCGTCGCCGGCCTGAGTTACGGTAAAGCTCGGGTGCGTACACGCTGGTCAGCAGCGATTACGCGGCAGCCCGGAAGGTGGATGTGGTGAGAATCCTGGCGATCAGCGACGCGGGAGTCGAGCGCCATGAGGCCGACGAACTCCCGGACCTGCTGGCCCGTCCGGACACCGTCATCTGGGTGGACATCCTGTCCTGCGATGCGCCGGCGGTACGCATTCTGGAGCAGGTCTTCGGCTTCCATCCGGTTGCGGTGCGCGACTGCGTCGAGCGCAACCACGTGTCGAAGGTCCACGCCTATCCCGACCACGTGTTCACCGTGTTGCACGCGCCCAAAGTCGGCGCCCGGGGGCACGTTCACTATGTCGAGATCGACCAGTTCGTCGGCCGCAACTACCTGGTCACCGTGCACGGTCCGGTCAACCCCGCGGTGGCACCCGAGGTTGCGACCGTGGACACGGAAGCGGTGCTGCACCGGATCGAGGAGAAGCACCTGAAGGTCGGGTCCGCGTTCGAGTTGTCGCACCACATCGTCTCGGCGATGATCCGCCGCGAAGCGGACCTCGTCGCGGACCTGGCGGCGGAGTCGGGCCGGTTGGAGCAGCGGGTGATGCTCGGCGAGGATCTGGAGGAGCCGGAAGCGTTCCTGGCAGAGCTGTTCCTCGCGTGGTACGTGCTGCTCGCCGTCCGCACAATGGCCACCCACAGCAGCGCTGCGTACGGCCGGATGGCCCGGGTCGTGAAATTCCTGCCGGACGCCGCTTCAACGCTGTTCGCCGACATTGCCGATCAGTTCGAGGTGATCAAGACGATGGCCGACGGTCAGCGCGAGTTCCTGCATGGGGTGATCGAGTTCTACCAGACCCGGACCTCGACCCATATGACCATCGCGGCGGAGAAGTCGGCAGCGACGGCGGTGCAACAGAACGAGGACATGCGCCAGATCACCGCCTGGGTCGCGATCGTCGCCGTGCCCACCGCCGTGACCGGCTTCTTCGGTCAGAACGTGGCCTATCCCGGTTTCGGCAGCGCGGCCGGCGCGATCGCGTCCGCCGGCCTCATCGTGGTCCTTGCCGTGGTCCTGTTCTTCTTCTTCAAGCGCAGACATTGGCTTTAGGCGAGTCGAACCCTCAGCGCCCGGGACGTCCAGGCCGGCCGATCAGGGCCGGCCTGGACGTCGGATCACCTGGAATCAGGCGACGTCGAATCGGTCGAGGTTCATCACCTTGGTCCAGGCGGCGACGAAGTCGTTGACGAACTTCTGCTTCGCGTCATCGCTCGCGTAGACCTCCGCGAGCGCCCGCAGCTCCGAGTTCGAGCCGAAGACCAGGTCGACGCGACTGCCGGTCCAGCGGACCTGGCCCGACGAGTCACGGCCCTCAAAGAGCTCCGTGTCCTCGGACGACGGCTGCCAGGTCGTGCCCAGGTCGAGCAGATTGACGAAGAAGTCGTTGGTCAGCGACCCCGGCCTGGACGTGAACACCCCGGCCGGCGACTGCTTGGTGTTCGCGCCCAGCACCCGCAGGCCGCCCACCAGGACGGTGGTCTCCGGTGCGCTCAGGGTCAGCAGGTTCGCCTTGTCGATCAGCAGGTACTCGGCCGGCAGCCGGTCACCCTTGCCGAGGTAGTTGCGGAACCCGTCCGCTGTCGGCTCGAGCGCGGCGAAGGACTCGACGTCGGTCTGCTCCTGGGACGCATCCGTGCGTCCCGGGGTGAACGGCATCGTGATGTCCTGGCCCGCGTTCTTGGCGGCCAGTTCGACGGCGGCCGATCCGGCCAGCACGATCAGGTCGGCGAGCGATACCTGCTTGCCGCCGGTGTGAGAGCTGTTGAAGGCCTGCTGGATCCCGCTCAGGGTCTGCAGCACCGTGGCGAGCTGGTCGGGGTCGTTGACCTCCCACCCGCTCTGCGGCTCGAGGCGGATGCGGGCTCCGTTGGCACCGCCGCGCTTGTCGCTGCCACGGAATGTGGACGCCGACGCCCAGGCCGTGGAGACCAGCTGCGATACCGACAGCCCCGAGGCGAGGATCTGCTGCTTGAGCGCGGCGATCTCCTCGTCACCGACGAGCTCGTGGGTCACCGCCGGGACGGGATCCTGCCAGAGCAGCGTCTCCTGCGGCACCAGCGGCCCGAGATAGCGCTGGATGGGCCCCATGTCGCGGTGCGTCAGCTTGTACCAGGCTCGCGCGAAGGCGTCCGCGAACTCGTCCGGGTGCTCGTAGAAGCGCCGCGAGATCGGCCCGTAGATCGGGTCGATGCGCAGGGCGAGGTCCGTCGTCAACATGCTCGGGGCGCGGGTCTGGGACGGGTCCTCGGGATCGGGGACGGTGCCGGCCCCGGCGCCGTCCTTCGGCTTCCACTGGTTCGCGCCGGCCGGGCTCTTCGTCAGCTCCCACTCGTAGCCGAACAGGTTCTCGAAGAAGGTGTTGTCCCACGTCGTCGGCGTGGCGGTCCAGACAACCTCCAGCCCGCTGGTGATCGCGTCCCGGCCCTTGCCGCTGCCGAAGCTGTTCTTCCAGCCGAGGCCCTGCTCCTCGAGGGGCGCGCCCTCCGGCTCGGGGCCGACGTACTGCTCCGGATCGGCAGCGCCGTGCGTCTTGCCGAAGGTGTGCCCACCGGCGATCAGCGCGACGGTCTCCTCGTCGTTCATCGCCATCCGGGCGAACGTCTCGCGAATGTCCCGGGCCGAGGCGAGTGGGTTCGGGGTGCCGTTCGGGCCCTCGGGATTGACGTAGATGAGGCCCATCTGGACCGCGGCCAGCGGGTTCTCCAGCTGCCGGTCACCGGTGTAGCGCTCATCGCCGAGCCAGGTGTCCTCGGGGCCCCAGTAGACGTCCTCGTCGGGCTCCCAGACGTCCGGCCGACCCCCGGCGAAGCCGAAGGTGGTGAAGCCCATCGACTCCAGCGCCCGGTTGCCCGCGAAGATCATCAGGTCGGCCCAGGAGATCTTCCGGCCATACTTCTGCTTGACCGGCCAGAGCAGCCGGCGCGCTTTGTCCAGGTTGCCGTTGTCCGGCCAGCTGTTCAGCGGCGCGAAGCGCTGCATGCCGGCTCCGGCGCCGCCCCGGCCGTCCCGGATCCGGTACGTACCCGCGCTGTGCCAGGCCATCCGGATGAACAGCGGCCCGTAATGGCCGAAGTCGGCCGGCCACCAGTCCTGCGACGTGGTCAGCACCTGGTCGACGTCCTTCGCCAGGGCATCCAGGTCGAGGGTCTTGAACTCCGCGGCGTAGTCGAACTCCCCGCCGAACGGGTCGGCCACCGCGGGGTGCTTGCGCAGGATCTTCAGATTCAGCTGATTGGGCCACCAGGTGCGGTTTCCGGCACCTTCGGTCGGGTGTACGACGTGCTCGGGAGAGAACGGGCAGCCGCCTTCGCTCTCCTCGGAGTTCATGTCGCCGACGACTGCATCATGCTTCTCAGACACGGGAATCCTTCTTCTTTGGGGATAGTCAGAGACTCTGAGTGGTGGAGCAGTCGGGGCACAGGCCCCAATAGGTGATCTCGGCTTCGTCGATCACGAAGCCGCGGTCGTTGGACGCGGTCAGGCACGGCGTGTGGCCGACGGCGCAGTCGACGTCGGCAATGACACCGCAGGATCGGCACACGACGTGGTGGTGGTTGTCCCCCACGCGCGACTCGTAACGAGCGACGGAACCGGCGGGCTCGATCCGCCGCAGCAGCCCCGCGACGGTCAGGGCCCGCAGCACGTCGTACACGGCCTGGTGGGACACGGCACCGAGTTCTCGGCGCACGGCACCGATGATCGTGTCCGTGTCGGCATGAGGATGGGTGTGCACCGCACTCAGCACCGCCACCCGGGGCCGGGTCACGCGCAGAGCCACCCCGCGCAGTCGCGCCTCGAAGTCCGACGTCGTCGCCACGTCAGCCACTCTTGCGGCTTTTCTGGAATCAGTCAAGAATCGACAGGCAGTGTTCTCGAATCTCCGTTCCCGAATCGGTCAGGGGCCAGTCAGGCACGCACATCGCCGATATCGGTCCTGGTCGACCCCTTGGCCGGCGCCGATGCGCGTGCTGGAACGGCCCTTCCTCCGCGCAGAGCTAGCCCGTGCGCAGTGGGTTGTCAGGGTAGAGGTGGCGCGCGTTGACGGCGGCGACGAGAGCGTCGAGTTGGCCGCGGACTCGGGCCGCGGTGATGTGGTCGAAGTAGTCGCGGGAGCTGACGATCTCGCCGTTGCGGACCCGGAGCACGAAGATGCCGGGCAGCGAGAACGGCTCTCCGGTGTCGGTGACGGTTCCCTGATATTCGAACTCGGCGACGATGACCTCGGGGTCAGTGGTCTCGTGGATGGTGATGTTGGCCGGCCGACGGAGCAGTTCAGGACCGACGTCGGTCGGCCTGAAGTGCTCGCGAAGTTCGTCGCGGGAACGCAGCGCAGGGGCGCGAAGCGGGTCGAACGGGTGCACGACGTCGGTTTCTTCCGCATACAGGCCGGGCAGTTCGTCCCAACGGCCTTCCGCCACGCCGTTGACGAGGGCGAGGAAGACCTCGCGCGGGCCAGGGGTTTGGGCCATCGGAGTCTCCCGTCATCAGCGCGGACATGATCGGCGCGGACACCTCGCCGCCGGACCAGCTACCATCCGGAGTATCGACTCCGAAGTTACGGAGTGAAGACTTCGGATGTCAATATGCAGGCGAGGGAACGATGAGCACCCCAGCGGACAGCCGCGAGAGCGACGTCGGCGGGCGCGCGCAACGCGTCGACGCCCGTACCAACCGCGCCCGGATCCTGGACAGTGCGAATGAGGTCTTCGGCAAGGGCGGCGAATCCGCATCGACCGAGGAAGTGGCCCGCCTGGCCGGGGTCGGCATCGCCACCGTCTTCCGCCACTTTCCCACCAAGGCGGCGCTCCTGGAGGCGGTGCTCGTCCGGCGGTTCGATCGGCTGCGCGAGCAGGCCGAGGCGCTGCTCGACGCCACGGACCCGGGCACGGCGTTCCTCGACTTCTTCGGCCACCTGGTTGCCGACGCGGCAACAAAGATCGCCATCGCCGAAGCATTGCTTGAGGCCGGCGGCGACAGCGACGGCGACGCCGCGCGGGCATCGAACGGACTGCGTCGAGCTCTCGGCGGATTGCTCCAGCATGCCCAACAGGCCGGCGCAGTTCGAGACGACGTCGAACTGCCCGAGGTCTACGCCTTGCTGGTCGGCACCTCGCGAGCCGCCGCTCACGCACACCTCGACGAGGAGGTGCGAGCCCGAATGCTCGCCATCGTCTTCGATGGCCTCGCACCGAACCCGTGAACCACCGTCCAGCAATGCAACCTCCAGACCACGGGCGGCGTCCCCTGGTGAGCGGCCGCAGCGGGCGCTCGCCATGAGGGGGACGCCATGCAGATCATCGAGGCCACCGATGCCGGGGTGCGCGTGGTGGAGCTGCGGCTGCGCCGGCCCGGCAGCCCCCTGC